>Ga0153960_1000034_pt1 | contig 94407 bp, 87 predicted proteins | sample TSFL044MetaG_FD_102274 | JGI IMG/M metagenome (GOLD analysis project Ga0153960, IMG submission 102274) | Attine ant fungus gardens microbial communities from Florida, USA - TSFL044 MetaG | ecosystem: Host-associated > Fungi > Mycelium > Unclassified | place: USA: Florida, Withalacochee...
CTTCCCTCAAAATAACGCTTCGGGGACATGCCTCGTTCACATGACGAACCAGAAATTCCAGCAATTCGTATTCTTTCGGAGTCAACACCAAATATTCACCTGCACGGCTCACTCGACGTGAACGCATATTCACCTTGAGATCATGCACTACAATGACTTCTTCATCTTCCTGTGAAGCATGCGAGAACACACGTAAAAGATTCCGTATTCTAGCCATCATCACATTACCATGAATTGGTGCTTCCATCACATCATTAGCGCCGTAATCAAGCAATTCCACAACTAATTCAGGCGATATTTTGGGAGTTATCACCAGTAATGGAGATCTAACACCTATGTGTACAAAAGACTCTAATCCATTTTTCAGAGTATCTTCGTGACATCCTTCATTTATTAATATGATCATATTGAGATTTGTGAGTGTTGGTTCAGAAAGATGGTTCAGATCTGTCCATTCCATTTGCTCGACCTGGTACCCCTCAGCACATAATATGCCTTGAATAAAAGAAACCAGATCGCCCCTGCCAACCAGTAATATGGATGTTTTCATTTTTTCACCCGGCCTGTCTTATACGCTGCTACATTGATTGGTTTCAACTACACTTGGTCTCGACATTGTTGTGACCACTGTGCATCGCAGCATTGTTGTATGTTTATCATGCCGTAAAATGAAAAAGTCCATTCCCGGAAGGAACGGACTCGGAACATTCATTTGTTTTTTCTTTAACCAAAGTACCGGTGAACCAGTGTACGCGCCTCTGCCGTGTCTTTTGTTCCATGAACAAGCACGCGACCATCCTGAAAAATGACCATCCTGTGCGCTCCAGTCGTAAAAGAAACCAAAAACGGATTAGCCTCCACGTGGCCTTCCTCCAGCTTACCGAGGCGATCAGCCGTATGTTGTAGATCCAGATTCATTCGCCGTGAAGGGCGAATCTGTACTGTATCTCTGCCACATAGTACGTCGGTTTTTTCCAAGTTTGAGGCAGAGAGGTACGGATAGTTAGCTTTTGCTCCGCAAGAAGGACAATCTTTCTTTCGGGCACCGTCGACGTTAATGGATATGTATTCGTTTCTCCAAACATCGAATGATAACAACTTGCGTCTCAGTGCACCCGAATTACCACTGAGAAACTTCATCGCTTCCGCAGTCTGATTAGCTGTAACCATCTGCACCGCCTGAGGGATAATGCCTGACGTATCACAGGTGTCCCCACCTAACGGAACCTCACCTAACAAGCAGTTTAAACAAGGGGTTTCGCCAGGTAGAAATGTGTAGGTAATTCCATAACTACCCACACATCCGCCGTAAATCCAGGGAATACGATACTTCTGAGACATATCATTTATTAATAGCCGGGTATCAAAATTATCCGTGGCATCCATGATCAAGTCTGCGTGTTGAACCAGTTCCTCCAGCTCGTCCACTCTGACGTCCATCACTTTGCCTACAACCTCAACGGTAGAATTAATGTCAGATAGGCGTTTCTTCGCTGCCATCGCTTTGGGCATTCGCTGAATGGCGTCTTGCTCGATATATAATTGCTGTCTCTGTAGATTGCTCCACTCTACATAGTCACGATCTGCAATGGTGATATGGCCAATTCCTGAACGTACCAGTGTTTCAGCAATGCCTGTACCAAGCGCACCCGCTCCAACAATTAATACTCTGCTGTTTTTTAATCTATGTTGACCTTCCTTACCGATAGGTGCATACCGTTCCTGTCTGGAATAGCGGTCTCCCTGTTCAGAAGATCGTGTCTGATTAGTCATGTGTGAACCATTCCTTCCGCGGGACTGCTCGCTGCTGCATAGCGCTTAACGGGAATCATGCCTGCCTCATAAGCCAGTCTGCCTGCTTCAACCCCCAATCGCATTGCCTTCGCCATCTTCACCGGATCTCCGGATCCGGAGACAGCCGTATTCAACAAAACACCGTCAGCTCCCAGCTCCATCGCATGAGCAGCATCTTTAGGTGCTCGAAGTCCTGCATCCACAATAACGGGAACGACGGCTTGTTCAATAATAATCTCCAGGTTATAGGGATTGATAATGCCTCTTCCCGCCCCTATCGGTGAAGCCCCAGGCATAACAGCATGTACGCCGAGCAGTTGCAATCGTTTGGCCAGAATAACATCGTCCGAGATATAAGGCAGTACCGTGAAGCCTTTTTCAAGCAAGATTTCGCAAGCTTTATAGGTTTCAATCGGGTCAGGAAGCAAAGTAATTCCATCGCCGATAACTTCTACTTTTATCATATCACAAAGTCCTGACGCTCGAGCAAGTTCAGCGATTCGCACAGCTTCCTCTGCCGATGAAGCACCTGCTGTATTGGGAAGCAGGGTATACCTTTTCAAGTCCAGTGTGTCCAGAAAGTGCTTTTTGTTGCGCTCCTCCAGATTCAAACGTCGAACCGCGAACGTTAATACTTCCGTACCTGAGGCTTCAACCGCCTGGCTCTGAACTTCCAAGTCCGAAAATTTGCCTGTACCCAGAAGTAATCTAGATTCAAACGTATAATTTCCAATCCTCAACATGATTCAACCGCCTCCCACAAAATGTACAATTTCAATTCGGTCTCCGTCTCTTAACTCTGTCGTTTCATGATATTCCCGCGTTAAAATTTGACGATTCAATTCAACCACGACGGTTTTTACTTGTAAATTAAATGAATGGAGCAATTTGTCCATACGATTTAAGCTATCTTCAATTTGCATGGTTTGTCCGTTGACAATGATGTTCACTGCAACATCTCCTTTATGTTCAAACGTTCTGGACTAAGTTCCTGAATCCCCAGTTCTTCCGTGGTTTTGCCACAAATCAAGTCAGCCATTAGGCTGGCTGTAATCGCACTAAGCAATATGCCGTTACGATAGTGTCCAAAAGCAGCGAATAAACCGGGAACACTTTCACAAGCCCCTACATAAGGCAGACCATCCGGAGTCGAAGGACGGACACCAGCCCATGCTCGGATAAAATGGCCTTCCTTCATGCCAGGTACCCAGTTTGTTGCAGCCGCAAGCAGCTTCTGAATGCCTTGCACCGAAACGTTCATATCTGTTCTTCCAGGCAGGCTTGTTGCACCGATCCATACTTCTCCATTGGCTTTGGGAACAATATATATATCCTCTGCATACACCGTTTTGTCCGGCCTGTACCCGGCATGGTGGGGTGAAAACTGCACGGCTGCAATCTCTCCCTTTACTGGTAAAACAGGCGATTTCAGACCCACATGTCTCATCAATTCTTCACCATGCAGCCCTGTAGCAATAATGACATTTCTCGATGTCATCGTTCCTATTGAAGTCTCGATCCCTTGCACGCCATTCACATCCGTATGTAAACGGACATCCTGTACGCCTTCCATCACCCTTGCACCCATGGCTTGAGCCGATCTGACATAAGCCTGCGTTAAGTTGACAGGAAGAACCTCGCTCTCGGAAGGCCTGTAAAATGCTCCATACGTATCCCTGGTTAACCATGAAGCTTCCTGTTGGACAGCGACACGATCCCACCAAATATGTTCTGTAGATAAGGTAGACGATCGATTATTCTTGTAACTGCTGACCTCACTGTATGAACGAAAAGGAGTAATGAAGCCATGCTGCTGCAGCCCCATTTCCACTCCGCTAAGCGAACTGATTCGTTCCTTCTGCTTATGAAGCAAAGCTCTGCTCTGCCGTGCAAGCTTTGCCATCACAGTATGAGCAAATTCCTCACTGTCAGCAGCAAGCATCCCTGCGGCCGCACAGGAAGTTCCGCCAGCGATCCGCGCACGCTCAACCAGAAGAACATCATGGCCACGGGTAGCGAGTTCACATGCAATGGCACAACCGATAACGCCTCCCCCTACAATAATCGTTTCTGCATGAAGCTTGCCTCGAATTTCGACTCCAACTTTACTCCTGGATACTGTTTCTGGATGATAACCTGAACGGTTCCTGCTTCGGCTACTCGCTTCCTCTCTCATGGTCTCATCTCCTTGGTTCGGCGTACTTCTTTTGAATCCACGATCGCCTGTCGCAATGCAGCGGCAGCCAGTTCCGGCTTATCGTTCGTCCAAATCGTCGAAATGACAGCGGCTCCACTGGCACCAGCATCTCGAATGTCAGCAATATTCTCCGTTGCAATCCCACCAATCGCGATGACCGGAATTGAAACTTTAGCGCATACCTCTGCTAACGAAGCAAGTCCCCTGGGCTCGCAATTTGGTTTACTGGGTGAGGCATATACATGCCCGTAAAAGAGATAATCCGCTCCACGTTCTTCTGCAACTTTTGCTTCTTCCAAACAATGAACCGATACTCCTACGCGAAGCCGATTGTTTCTCCTCAACACATCCTTATCATAGTTCCGAATAACTGCTTGACCCCAATGCACACCACCAAGCAACGGATGATGGTCCAGCTGGTTTGAGCCATTCAGAATGATTCGGTTAGATGGGACACCTTGTGTTTTTAGACTTTGTGCCCATGAGAACTGTTGCTCAAGGGTCAGCTTTTTTTCCCGAATGTGAATATAATCGACCCACCGCCATATATCCTTAGCAATATTCAGAAAAGAGTCCAAGTCTCCTGTACCTGGTGAAACCACATGCAGTTCGAATGATCTTGTCGTTAAATGTTCGTGGGAAATTGTCGTCCTGTTCGCCCTCCTCTTGCGAGATTAAAGCTGATATAAACAACAAAAAAAGCCACTCCCGTAGGGGAGTGGCCACGAATTTAAAATTCATGGATCAACTGAATGACTGTCGCATGCGGATTACTCTATATATACATAACGCATAACAACTATAGAAACCAACATAGTCACAACGCTGTATACTTAGAAACCGCATGAATCATCTTGCAGGCCATATCGAAAAGTCATCGATAACGACCCTTTGTCATTAGCTGAAACGCGCCACTTCCCTACGCTGGTATGATCCAGATCAGGTACAAAGGGTCCGGAATCGCATTCTTCCATCTCAGCCGCATCGTGCGGCCCCCCTAGTGTTCATATGAAGCTGTAGCCTATGTTACCATAGACACCTTTTTTTGTCACCGTACATTTCCATTTATTCCTTTATTGTTTCTCGGACCAAGCTTCAACATCCCACGTTTTGGTAACCCAGCCTTCATAAAATTCAGGTTCATGGGATACGAGCAGAACGGTACCCTTGAATTCTTGCAAAGCACGTTTCAACTCTGCTTTAGCCGTCACATCCAAATGGTTTGTAGGCTCATCGAACAAAATCCAGTTACTTTCACGCATCAGAAGTTTACACAAACGAACTTTGGCTTGTTCGCCGCCACTAAGCGCGTTAAGCGGACGGGTGATATGCTCATTTTTCAATCCACAACGTGCGAGATGGCCCCGGACTTCATTCTGTGTCAGATGAGAAAATTCGTTCCACACATCTTCGATCGGGGTAATATTTCCTGCTCGTACTTCCTGTTCGAAATAGGCTGTTTCCAGATAGTCACCTAGGAAGGTCTTACCGCTAATTGGTGGAATTTTTCCCAAGATAGTCTTGAGCAGTGTGGATTTACCTACACCGTTACAGCCAACAATGGCAATTTTCTCGCCACGCTCAATCGTCATCGTCATTTTGGGCAATAATGCATACGAATATCCAATTTCAAAATCAATACCCTCAAAGACGGTTTTACTACTCGCCCTGGCATCCTTGAATTTGAATGTGGGTTTGGCCGCTTCGTCTGGACGATCGATCCGTTCAATCTTGCCGAGCTGCTTCTCACGACTCTTGGCACGACCGGAAGTCGAAGCGCGGGCTTTGTTCCGCTGAATGAAATCTTCCTGCTTCTTGATATACTCCTGCTGTTTCTCATAAGCATCAATATGCTGCGCCTTATTCATGTCGGCCATTTCAAGGAATTTGTTATAGTTGGCTGCATAACGCGTCAACTTGGCAAATTCCAGATGATAAATAACGTTAACGACTTCATTCATAAACTCCGTATCATGCGAAATCAGAATAAACGCATACGGGTAATCCTTCAGGTAACGCGTCAGCCATTCAATGTGTTCCACATCGAGATAGTTCGTCGGCTCATCAAGAAGAAGAGCAGTTGGTTTCTCCAGTAAGAGTTTGGCAAGCAATACCTTCGTACGTTGACCACCACTAAGCGCGGCAACGTCACGATCCAGACCGATGGCGGACAAGCCCAGTCCATTTGCCATCTCTTCCACTTTCACATCAATCAGATAAAAATCACCTTGCTCCAATTGTTCTTGAATGTCACCCATTTCTTCTAGCAACAATTCGAGCTTGTCCGGATCGGCGTCTGCCATCTGATCGGTAATAGACATCATTTCTTTTTCCAACTCAAGCAAGGGCAGAAACGCATCCTTAAGCACATCACGAATCGTTTTTCCAGGCGTGAGCTTGGTATGCTGATCCAGATATCCATAACGAACTTTGGGGGTCCATTCGACCTTCCCTTCGTCCTTTAACAATTTCCCGGTAAGGATGTTCATCAGCGTGGACTTGCCTACACCATTTGCACCAACAAGGCCTACACGCTCTCCGGCAAGTAAACGAAAAGATACATTTTTAAATAACGTGCGATCTCCAAAATTGTGACTCACGTTCTCTACTGACAATAAACTCATAAGATGAGGTTGCTCCTATCTATTGGACATTACTATCGTTCCGAAACCCTATTTTAGCACAGGTGTCGCCTTTTCTGAAAGTAATGTAAACATCTCATGCAACCTCGCTTTTATATTACATATAGACTGCCTTTAATTTATGGAACAGTTATACTCAAAATACCCTTGAGCTGCCGCTTGTTTGGCATTTGTAAACACTTCTTCAGCTCTGTAAGCATTGTTACATGTGGAAGGGTAATAGTATTTAATTCCACTTACCGGATCCACTCCGCCAACGATCGCTGTTTTCTTTACCAGTCTGCCACCACCAATGGCGTAATTGTTAATCTTTTGGTTACCTACAGGTATTCCCTGAATAAAAGCCATAAGCCCCGTGTCATTAATCGAATTGTACCAGTCTTCCTGAGAAATCAAAGGCAGGGTAAAGGTATAGGAAACACCATTCCTTCTTGCAAACTCATTATGACGGTTAATTACATCTGCCAAATCTTCCTGCACACTTGTCACGATCCGGCTTCGTCTGACCTGCTCAAACGTCTCGGCATTCTGAAGCAGAGGGATTTGCGTGCTGGAGGCCAATTCTTTCTGGAAACCCTCCACCCACTTGCCCAAGCCTGCGTCATAGGCATACACATACCCATCGAGTGTGAAATTAATACTGTTACCATTTGAATCAGAATATGTATAGGGCTTTTTGGGACTCCAAACTTGCCGGAATGACTCTTCAAGATTTCCGGTCATTTCTGTTTCATTCGCCAAAATGTAGTAACCATCGTAATCCAGCACGACCATTGCAGGAATGTAATTAAACATGGCCCGTATAGCAGCAGGATCATCTAGAATCCCCATATTTAGCGCCATTGTTTGGGTAAACGTAGCCAAAGCAAGCTCTTTGTCCGCTTTAACAAATTTGGTCGAGTCATACCCTGCTTCATCATTTTGCTTCTCATTTTGATGCATCACGGCCCCTGCATCGAGTACAGCAGTCTGAAGTGCCATCTTATACCGATTGCTTAAATATTGAGCCTCTTGAGCGTTGTCTGTATTGTGAGAAATAACCCAGAATATAGGCAAAAATATAAGCACAAACACAATGGAAAGATCAGTAATCTTCATTGAGCACCATACCCCCATATGTGGTAAACACCGCTGCAGCCTGCGCAGACCCGTTCAACCACTCACGAATCAGCATGGCAGGTGTACGATTGGTATTTTTGACGGTTACTGTGAAGAAGTCCCCCATTGCCAGTGTATATCTTCGCCCAGGATCGTCTAAAGCCAGCACATCGGACGAACGAAACAGCTTGGCTTTAATTTGGGCTGCATAATAGCCATCTTGTACAGTTTCGTAGGTTCCAGAGAATGTGCTCTGATCCATTGGATCTGAGTAATGAGGAACATATTTTTTGTGCAAATGTTCCATAGAAATCTCATAGACGTTCCCCGTTCGAGCCATCTGTTCTTCGAACTCTGCATACATGGCAGGGGAAATGTATCCCTTAGTTCTTACTGCATCAACAAAACGGGTAACCGTCTGAACAACGGTCATACGTGCCATGTCATCCTGTCGATCTGCAGTTTCTGCTGCCGGATATACATAAAGCAAAATCACTGCCAGCAAAACAGCAAGCAGCTTGGATGCAGCATTAATCAAGGTGTACTGGCCTCCTTCCAAAATGCAATCTTCAGCAGTTCGCCAGCCTCACTTCTTATGAACTCAGGTCTATACGAAGCAGCAAGCTGTACAGGTATGGTTGCTCTTCTGTTTACAAGGGGATCAATGACATATGCACTTCCGTCCACTTCCACGCTGACCGCTGTTCCTGTCATTTGCCTGACAGTGTGTAACACTTCTGCACCACTATAATGGATTGGCTCGCTTATACGAAGCGTGGTATTCAGCCGTCCTTCCATGTCTGCTGTCGTCTGCACCAATTGATTCCAAGCGTCTGATAAAACCCGTACATTTTGCTGCCCGTACAGGCAGGCTGTCACAAATAGGACAACCGCCGTACAGAACAACATGAGCTGCTGTGTATTCTGGGACATGTTAAACCAACTCCTGTCAGGATTGCTGGAAAATAAGCCCTCTTACCACATTGGATCTGTCTTTTACGATAATTGCTTTGAATTTACCACTTGGATTTACATATTGGTTGTCTTTTTCACTCATGGTCTGGTTGATCACGCCCACTTTCTCGTCAGGTGTAATAACAGAACCATAATCCGCATTATTGAGATCCTGGGAGATGTTCAACTGATTACCATACCATTGTCCTCCTTTGTTCTTACCTGTAATCACTTGAATCCCGAACTGATCTTTGTCCGCATATTTACGCAATGCGTTTGTGACCTGTGACCCGCTAATGGTAGTTCCGTCATACACCGTAAATGCAGCTTGGGACAACTCGGTCTGGATATCGGCAAAATTGTTTTGCGCTGTTTTGGTCGCCTCCTGAGCCGAAATAAACAACAGAACTACAATCGTAATAAGGGCGATGGTCAGAAAGATGCCTGCTGCCACCTTTAAAGCGCTTGATGCATTGTTCATGATAAATCCTCCTATATCGTTTTTAATTTATTTCAGACTGTGACGTAATGGTCGTTACAGTTTCTGAATCTGTTCATAATAAATGTTCATTTGCAGGAAACTCATACCTACCAGCGGAATGACCAGATAGAGGAAGATCAGGGCATACATCGGGGTAAACCCGATCATTCTTCCCCATGATGCTTTAACATCAATCATTTTGGTGTATTCCTGCTTTCTTTGTTCAAAATAAAAGGCCATCATACTTTCCAGATCATCAAATGCTTCTCGAATCGAAATTTTCCCAAGTGCAAGTTGCAGTTTTTCAACCAAACGCTGAAATTCAGGCAGACCTGCATCTTCTTTCAACTGTTCAAGTGCATACTCAGGCCCATGTTCAAAGTGCAACAGACATTTTTGCAGCGGCCTTTTGAAAATAACAGCAAAGCGATTAAGCCATTCCAATATCTCCTCTACAGACATACGGTCCATCTCTCGCAAGATCGATATAACCGTCTGAAACTGATAGATCTCATGCCTCATGTCCATGCTTCTCATCTTGCGCTGGAACATCATGAGCCAGATCGGCATGTGATAACCCGCTATACCTACCATCATTGCAATAATTAACTCCCACCAGTGAAGGTATTGCTTGTTGTAACCTTCCAGCTTCTGCATGATGCGTGCAATAGTTTCATTCTGTGTATCATGATCCAGTTGAACGGGATTCACGGACTGCAGTGCATTGGAGATCTCATCAAAAGTTGCTCCTCGCTTCATTTCGATGCGTTCGAGTACAGCTTGATCCAAGCTTGTCTTTTCTGTAGCCTGCTTCAACTCGGCCTCTCCCATCGCGCCAAACATCCGGTCATCTCTCACGGGATCATATAAGATATGATTTCGTTCAACCTGATGCAGCAACAAGACACAGCCAATGGTCAGGACAAAACAACTTGCAAATAACATCAGCCTTCGTATCGCCAGCCATTCATATTTCAGTTCCGAGCTACTTTCCCGCATCAATCTTACGGTTTGACTGTAATTGGTACTGCCAGGTTTGGCCACAAACAACATCGCGACTTTACGAATGAACGTCTTCTTGTATAGGAACTGATCCATTCTAGAGTGTTTGCGCCCTGTCCGATAGCGGGTCTCATCATATTGCTGAAGTCTTTGCAAAAGCAGGTAGGCAAGTATGATAATGACGTAGATCGATATTTTGGTTACAAACCCGATTTTGCTGCGATAGAATTCATCCATAGTCGGAAAACTTCCTCTGGCCCAACGTTCAATTGGAGCTGTGAACAGAACGGGGGCCAGAGCGATGAAATTCAACCCTTTTAACAAATAGTCCAATTTGTCCCGCCGCAAAATCTCCAGATGAATTTCCTGCGTCAGATTCCCCAGGCCTTTCAAGTAAATCGAACCCTGTGCTCTGTCTTTATCTCCGAACTCCATCACCATATATGAAATACCGGCAAAACCTTTAAGAAAGCGATTTGGCGCAATCTCATAGTACCGTTCCAAAGCTTCGTTTGGATCTGGAGAAGTCAATGCTTCATAGATCAGCAGGACTTGCTCGGCAGCCTCTCCTTTACCTACTTCGGCTGCTTCATACAGTGCTTCCTCTACCATTCCATGCTGATGATACCGATGTCTCACGTCGGCAAACAGGTCGAGCATCTGTACCAACAGTCGCTTCTCCATACGATTCATACACATATCCAGTACAAGGCTGTTTAGAACTACGGCGCAGAGTACCGACAAGATGACAAATGCGATACCCGGCTGCATAAGGAAAAGGATTACACTGATACTCCCGTATCCTCCGAAGATCAAAAGAACCACGCTCATAGTCATTCGTCTTAATGATGGTTCGTCGCCGACATGCCGGAACGAGATTCGTTTCTGTACTTGTAAAATATACGAAGAGAGCAGCGGCACTTTCATACCCCAGCGATAAGACTGTAACAGGAACGATCCCCACCGCAGCGTACGATTTCCGTTTAGCTTAGCGATCCCGATAGATTTACCTGCATTGTCTCCTCCTCTGTGACGTAACAGGTTCAGTATAAGTAGCGTGATTATCAAGCCACCTGCACATATCCCCAGCACCAAGAGAAGAACAAACTTAACAGTCATAGGTATCACCCCAATGTTGCTTGATGAACTGTTCGAACAGCGCAGCGTCCTGCAGTGTCATCTGATCCCGCATATCCGTAATGCTTCCTATGGAGATCGGAGCTGTGATGACGTAATTTCCATCCCTGTACTCGATGACATTACGAAACGTAAATCCCGCCCGTTCTTCCACGCTATCTCCTTTATTGACACGTGGCAGACACTCCGTAATTCGTTCGATATATCTTCGTCCCTCTGCATCCTTTTTCATATGTACATCAAAATTAATGACACTTACTACTTGCTCCTCGGCAATATGTTCATGTTGGAACATACCTGTTTTGAGCAATGAATTACGGAGGGAGAAAACCAAATCACGAAACGTTTTGGCATGATGGGTAAACAGGGTGAACAGACTGGCAACCTGGGACATCTGAATCATCCATGCGGCTACTTCGTCACTTGCAACCTCACCGAGAATATTTACAGTACCATCCGTCTTTTTCTGTAAGTCCAGTCCCTGTTGACCTGAGATGTGCTCCGTTTCCCGGAAACTTAGTATGTTACGCCGACTGTATATACGCCGAAGCTGTAACTCGAAAGCCATCTCCTGTACACGCAGGGTATACGAAGCGTAAATATGCTTCACCATCGCCATAAGTAGTGTCGTTTTACCCGATCCCTGTGCTCCTGTTACAGCAGTAATTCGACTGCCTTTCATCAAATATTGCAGCAAAGTGATTGGCAAATTTGCGTTGTTACCAGTAATCAACTGTTCCAGTGAAGCATTGGGAATATCGAATTTCCGGACAAAGAATGCCCAGGATTCGGCAAAGGGAGGACGTACAACAACGACACGTGATCCGTCCTTCATCTCGTTCACCTTATATCCATTCGCTTCCGAAAGCTGTCCCGGATAGTTGTATTTATAAATATTTTGACATACCCTCTTCAGTTCACGTATATTGCCAAATGACAGGAAGGACAGATGAATGGACTTACCTTTATAGAAAATCCAGACACTTTCCATTCCACTAAGTGGTTCTTCAAGAGGAGCATCTTCAAGTCCATCCGCGAGCAGATCGTTCCACGACGCTGGCTGCCGTAGCCCCATTTCCTGAATGGCATCCAGCATGCCGCTCACACCACCACTAACGCCATCTATTCGTTGATCTCTTATTTCATCAACCACCGAAAAACCTTTGTAATGCTGGTAGATACGTTGAACGATTATATCTGTTTTTTCTCTAAATCCAAGCTCTCTATACTCACACTCAAACACATATCGAATGTCCTCATCGGAGATATAGTAACTTCCTCCGTCGTCTGCACCTTCACTCAGCCTCAGTCTGCCAAGATCATAAGTGTCAATCATGCGCGACAAAGCATCGACACCAAATTGCTGCCGGTATAGATAAAACACGATTTCGAATTGATCCTGAACCGTCAGTAACTCAGTTTCTCCAAAATAAATGACCTCATCGATATTTGATTTATTGAGTCCTATGCTGCGCGTAAGCAGATCACCTATCAGATTTTTAACATACGTCTTGTCACTGATGCTTCCAGATACACAACCTTTAAGCGCCTTGCGCATCTCGGCACGCTGATTGATTCTTCGTCGATATTCTTCTTCATGCAATCCTGCATCAGCAAGTTGACTATGACTAAGCTCATGAAGCGAGTTCTTTACTTTCTCTGTCAGCACTTCAATCGTGAAGGATTCGCGCTCAGGAGCACGGTGATTCTTTTCATGATGGGAAGCTCTATATTTGAACCAAACATACGCAAGGCATAACAGCAAAATTAAAATTAACCATAGGGTATTCCAGAGCATCAGAGTTCAGGCTCCCCTTTCCAACCTCTTTAGTACGGTTCGCATCCCTGCCCCGTCCATAATGAGGCGAGCAAGTTCAACCATACTTGCGGCAAAGCTCCCTTTACGCATTTCTTTATTGTTGCTCAGACCTTCCAATTGCAAGTACGCGGCCGCATCACGACGATTGAAGGCATCCAGAAATCCGGTAGTATATGGCAACACTGATATTGATCCTTTGTATCGAAAACGCCGACGAATATTGGTAATAGTTGCGCGTGAATGTGGGTCATACTTATTCAGCACGACGTGCAGCTTCTGATCACCCATGCTTTCGGGTCTGAATTTTTCAAAAAAATACTCCAGATCCCTCATATTTTGATTCAAGTTCACCACAACATAATCGGCTTGATCCAGTAGAACCTGGTCAAGTATGCCTGCACGGTCTGCATCCAGAAGAACCAGATCATAATATTCATTGGCTACGTGCAGCAGCGTTTTTAATGTCTTCACATGCTCTTCTGAGGAACGTTCCAGCCTGTTAATTCTGCCAGTCAACAAATCCAGACGATCTTTGAGGAGCGGCTTGGTGTAATCCCTCAAATTATGCTTGTTCAGACTCCCGCTGATATGCAGCCGCTCCACTGCATCCCAACCCCCTTCCTCAAACGTGAATGCTGATCCCGTGTCCTCTATTTCTTTAGGTGGAAAGGCTGCTTCTGTGCTGCTCCCGACTGGACCTGTATTTACAAGCAAAATTCTTGTCCTATATTGTAGTGCCATCGCATAGGCGCTGATTAGCGCACTTGAGGTGCTGCCTGTTCCTGCAAAAGGACTCCAAAACGTAATGGTGCTCATGCCCTCATCCTCTCTGCTTCTTTAATGGCCCGACGACTCTGGACATTTTCCCATCCGGTCAACTGCTCCACTAACCTGCATAGCGACTTTTTATAGTTCCGTGACAATGGTCCCAGGCGAATACGGCGATGATGCTCGTTTTCCAGTTTGACTGCTGCAGTCAGTTCATCCCAAGGCAACATCAGCGATTCCCCTGCCCATACAAATGGGCTGCCTTCCAGATACGCCCACAAATATCGAGCTTCCAGTTTGCAATCAACAGCATTAATCAAAATGCGCTGAAATGGTAGTTCTGCTGGCAGGGACTGCTCCTCAAGCAAACGCTTGAGCCACCCATTGCCCCGTTCCAGATTGTAACGTTCATAATCACTAACCCAGACACGGATATCTGCCGTGAGCCATAGATCACGTGATGCAAAGTGTGATGTTTCCATGTCGTAAAGGACATAATCATAGCTCTCCAATTTCTCGCCACTCGCTTCAAGATGGCTCTCAACCGCTGTTGAAGTTACGAATTGACAAGCAATATCAAAACCTTCGAATTCTGTAATACGCAGAGATTGCTGACTTTCCCCAACGCCGTATCCATATTTCTGCTGTAATGTCCCATCAACAAGCAAGACACGTTTACCGGAGGACGCCAGTATTTTGCAAAGGTACAGCATCAGGTCATTCTTCTCGCATAACCCGGCAAAGATCCATGTTTGCATAGCTATCAAAGCTCCTTCAATTTACTTTTATACGGTGTTAAATGAACAATAAATTGTTCTTCCTGCGTTTTACTCCCCGCCCGTCAGCAAGTTTTTCTGCTCATCCGTACTCGAAGTTGACGCAGAAGATTCATTGCTGCCACTTTCAGTCGCTCCACCGCTACCTGAACCGTCATTCCAGATGACCCCATCAGTAGATGAAGAGTTATTCGCTCCAGGGCGACTATTATAGGAAACGGAGGACTGCGCAACGTCCTGCTCCACACCTTGGGATGGCGCTGATATGGACGCGGCGAGTGAGCTTTCTAACGAACTTCGTACCTGCCGCGCCAACTCCACCTCAGCCCGACGTACAAGATTAGGATCACTCTCCAGCAGTTTTAACACCTCATTGTTGGCAGGGTATGTCGGGATCGCTGGTGTCTGGAACTGTGGTTCTACATAGGTTAGGGCATAGATTGAAGCTTTATGTAAATAGGCATCTACAATTGCACTTGAAAGGGACAGGATCTCCTCCTCCGTCATCGTAATCCATAGTGTAGCTGCATTCAATCTTTCGACTTTCTTTTTGGACAGGAGAATGTAGTCTTGACCCGTTGGAAACTGAATACGAATATCAATGATGTCTCCCTTAGCAAGTGAAGAAGGTAATAACACAACCTGTAGTTCACGGTTTCTTAAATCCGGCGGTGCCGGGGTATCTTCATACACCATTTCAGTTGTAATGGCTGTTCCCTTTTTTAATTCTATTTTCGCCACTTGACCATCCATCTGCTTGGAGCTGGACCACAGATTCCTTGGTGCCTGTGCATCCGGAACAGCTATGAGTTTGATATCCTCGGGCAATATCGGCTCTCCTGCTTCAACATCCCGTATAGTTACCCATCCCTGTGCCCCCGAGTTCCACTGCTGCATCAATTCAGCTTCTTTTTGTTCGTAGGCTGATGAGTAACGGGCCTCCACTTCAGCCCTCGTATGACTCATGGTCTTGACATTGTAAATGACATATGCCCCAAACAATAAACCGATTGCTCCTGCTCCCGTCAGTCCAGCATAAATCAGTTGACGGCTTTGTTTTCTTAATTTAGACAAAAGAGGCTCTCCTTTCGCAATCTCTTCTAATCATGTACTCTTTTCCTTGCAAAGAATGAACGTTTCTTGGGAAGCTGCCCCATCATATGAGTCAGAATATGAGCAAAAACCTTATCCATCTGCGGTTCCCGATCAAAGGGATCGATATGTAAAGGCAGACCGTAGACACTGGAAGTGTCCAACGTTTTGCGCATGCGCTGAACGGCATCAGCTGCTGCCAGTGGCAGGCAGTAGATCCATTTGTCTCTGGGGTACCGGTTGTGTGAACGGACAAAGGATCCAATCTCCGCTTGTCTCCATTCGGCACCGGAACCTATAACAATCGGCAAGTCAGCTCTGAGAAACTCTTCAAGCCGGTTCTGATCCTGACCACTGCCCAGATCCATCACAATGAACTGATAGCTGCCTCCTAATAAAGACAGGATGTCTGCACGTCCCGATTGTTTCCAGTAATGTACACCATCCACTGCAAACTGTCTGCCTGCTGGCACGGGTTTACCTGCATGCGCCACTTGTTGAATCCGTGCAAACGATTGGGAACGTGGTGACATCTCGATTATGGCCACTTTGAAGTTCTGCCTCTCCAGATAGTGACTGATGGCTATGGCCGTATGCGTAACCCCAACACCAGATGATGCCCCCGTCAAAGCGATCACTCTTGTCCCTCCGCTTATCGTCACCATCGTTTCTGAGCCACCAGCCGCTATTCCCGGCCGGCGCAACACTTCCTTACGAACTTCATCAGCCGATTGAAAGCGTTCATTCGGATTCAGTCGCAACAATCTTCTCGCAACAGGAATATAGGTACGTGGAACATCGCTGCGAATGGAACTCTCTACTCCCTGAATCCATTCCGTATAAGTCCCACAAGTCATGAGATAGAGCAGCAATGCTCCAAGCCCGTACAGGTCAGAACGCGCATCAGTCTGCCCTGAACCATATTGTTCGGGTGCAGCGAAGCCGGCCGTTCCCAATTTAACCGTATCATCGACTTTTTGTGCTTTATAGCTCCGCGCAATCCCAAAATCAATCAGTCTGACTTCATGTTCCGGTGTAATCATAATGTTGGATGGTTTCAAATCCCGGTAGATGACAGGCGGGTCCAGACTGTGCAAATAACTTAATACATCCAGCAACTGAAGCACAAACTCCGTCATATGTTCAAGTGGAATCTTCCCGCGACATTGCTTGAAATACTCACTAAGTGTCAATCCCTCAATGTATTCCATAACAAGATAGGTATACCCAAGTTCATCCGGGACAAAAAAATCTACGATTTGCGGCAATCTGGGATGCCTCAGAGATGTAAGGAGAGCAGCTTCTGACTCCATACTGCCTTCGTATGGCATCGCCGTCACACTTTCTTTGATCGCCCAGGTTTTGCCTGGCAACTTCAAATCCTCTGCTTCATATACATGACTCATTCCACCCGAACCGAGAATGGACACAATACGGTACCTTCCTCCCAGCAGGCTTCCACGCTCGAGCCTGGCCGGATGTCTCATATAGACTCCTCCTTGTATGCATAACAAAAAAGGGAAAGCTTCACCGAAGACAGAACAGACCGGATATCCGGACTCTTCACTTCGGGATGCTTTCCCTCAACTTGTTATGGTTAATATTGGTATCATTATAGTATACGAAATAAGGTATTGTAAAGCATAAAATTTAATGCCTTTAATAACTTAATACTTAATCATATATAGCGTGATTTCTTCACGGTTGTGAAACAACTGTTTGGAACGCTGAATCTGCATCCGGGAGCGCTCAAATGTATCGATGACTTCTTTAATCAACGCAAGCGGCTTCTTATGCAGTAACTTCACCGTTACAACCGCTGTTCCTCCCGATTGAAGGCTGTATAACAGGTCCGATATAAGACGGCTCATCAGCTTGGGACTCCAACTCATATCACATACGAGCAAATCGAATTCCCCTTCGCGGAATCGTACATCTCCTGCATTCTTTTTCAAAAAGGTCAGTTTGGGCGATTCCAGCAGGGTCGCATCCATCTTGGCCGGATCAACAGCTGTAACTTCAAGCCCACGCTCAAGCAGGAAAGAGGTCCAACCACCTGGTGCAGCACCGATGTCCAATGCTTTGTGAAAAGAAGTAAAGTCGATGCCAAATGTCTGCTCCGCTTCAAGCAATTTGAATTTGGCCCGAGAGATTTGTCCCTCTTCCTTCTGAAAACGAACAGCTCCGCCACTCCAGTCCGACAGATTTTGATCAGGTCTGGATACACCGGCATATAACATGTCATCCGCAACGAAGACTGATATAACATGATCCGCATCACGGACAACCCACTCACAACCAAGGTCATCCAGCTTCTCGGTCAAGAGCTGTTTCAATGAAGCAGCGTTCTCCTGCCAGAAGGCACCTTCGGTTTTACGAACTTGTAATGCAACTTTAGTGCCCGTTAACTCCGTATGGTTTAACACAAATGAAATCAATTTTTCCATTGCTTGCGCTGAATCTTCCGTATTTTCCTGAAATTGAACAGGTTGAATATGACGTAAAAACGTCGGGCTTTCTTCCGAAAGCTTAATCGCTACCTCTTCTTCCGCTATCGGAAGACCGGCAAGCAGAATCTCACCTGGTACAAGTACCGTGCTCTTTACTGCACCAAACGTACGGCGCAATTCCTCCTGAGCGTAGGGCGCAAAACCATGATTGGCTGTGCAGATAAAACGGGAGAAGTCTCCTTCACCCCAAGATGACTGTGTACTCAAAATGTGTTACCCTCCAGAACGTACGCGGATCCAGGGACGTCCATCTTCCCACTGGATATCAACCGGAACATCGTACGTATGCTTAATTGTATCTTGTGTTAAAACTTCGTGTTTGGGCCCTGCCGCAGCAATACGTCCATCGCGAATCAAGGCTACATGTGTGAACAAAGGTACGATCTCTTCAACGTGGTGAGTTACATAAACGACAGTGATATTTCGCTTACGAAGTCGATCAATTTCGGCCAACATTTTCTCACGTTCGTACAGATCGAGTCCGGCACAAGGCTCGTCCATAATCAGCAATTTGGGATCTGCCATCAATGAACGAGCCAGCATTACTTTTTTGCGCTCCCCTTGAGAAAGGGTGCCGAGCGGATGATTAGCAAGTTTTGCAAAACCCATTTCATCAAGCAGGTTCAATGCTTTGGCCTTCACGTCATCCGGAATCGTTTGATAAAAACGCAAAAAAGCATAAGCTCCTGTTGCGACCACTTCCCATACCGGATCTCGATGTGTCAGTTTTTCAATCAATGTCTGACTGATATAACCAATCTCTTTCCGAACCTCCCGAACGTCACATTGACCGTACAGGTTGCCCAATACTTCAATGCGCCCCTGACTTGGAAACATATATCCATTCATCATTTCCAGCAGCGTTGTTTTACCTGAACCATTGCGCCCAAGAATCACCCAATGCTCGCCTTCTTTAACATGCAGATGGACGTCATCCAGAATCTGATTGTCTTCCCTTCTAAGAAAGACATGCTCCATCGAGATTACACTCATTTTAGCACCGCCTTTCGGATTTCCCCTAACAGATGCTCGACAGAGTTCATCCGATAAACCATTCTGGGCACATCATGTTCTCCATCAAACAGCATAACCGCAGGCACGCTCGAAATTTGAAATTGCTGTACAAGTTCCGGGATATCGTGAATATTCATCTCGGTCAAAATCCCTTCGGGCAGTAAATGTTCGGCGATCTCAAGCATTCGACGCGCTGCTGCGCAAGTTCCGCATAGCGGGGTATAGATAAATACAGCCTGAGGCATGCCTTCCCATACACCACGCATTAACATTTTGGTCGTAATCGGCTTCATCAGCGTTCTTCTCCCGCAGCAACACGCAGCATAACCTCACCTGACATCGGACCATTATGGACGGTAACAGAGTCTGGTTTATTGCTGTACAACATTTCATACATTTGACGTTTGCCATACATGCTGGACGTGTGCAAATAGATCTGGCGTGGAAACAAACCTTCCCGGACGATCGAAGCAGCCACTTCACCGCCATTTGGCGAATCTGGACCCAATTCATAATCCAGGGATAGAATGTCCACATCACCTTCTCTTAGCAGCATCAGGCACTCTTCTGCATTGGTAGCCAAAACAAACCCTTTCGGACATGCCCGGTAATCATCCAAAAAAACATGCATTACAATCGCTCCTCTCCCCATTTAAAGCCAGGAACGCATGAGCTCAATGTCTCCACGGTGTGTTCCATCTTCGCCAGATTCGGTCTCCAGCACAACTACCGCTTGCTGAAATTCAGGCGCACACAAAAGTTCCTGCATCGCTTTTTTTCCTATATAACCCTGCCCAATCCGTGCATGTCTGTCCTTGCATGAACCGGAAGGATATTTCGAATCATTAAAGTGAACAGCTGCAAGAGCATCCCAGTATCCAAGCAGTCTGCCTTTCTCCAGCATCGATGCCTCATTGCCTGTCGTCCACATGCCTGAAGCAAAAGCATGACACGTGTCAAAGCAAAAAGCAATATGCTCGGGATACCGACTTAGCTTGCGAATCTGTATCAATTCTTCCATCGTCGTACCCATCGGGCCATGATCTCCAGCCTGATTTTCAAGCAGAACCTTTGCCTGTCCATTCCAATCTGCTAAAGCGGTATCCAGACAAGATATGAGATTCTGATATCCTTCTAGTGGTTCATTGCTCTTGAGATGTCCAAAGTGAACTACAGTCCCTACTGAACCGCAGGCATCTGCAATATGCAGATCATTTTGTATCGATGCGATAGTTGCATGAAAACCCGCCTCTCCTCGGGTTCTGCCCAAAGCCGGATTCGTGGGATAGGGTGAGTGCGCTATGGAAGAAATCCCTTGCGTCTCACACCAGACCCGACACTGTTCAGCATCTTTGAGGTCCAGTTTTTTCAAGCCAAGGCTCCGCGGGTTCTTCGGAAAATATTGAAATGCCGTAGCCCCCATCTCAGTTGCCCGCTTAGCGGCCTGAAGAAATCCACCTCTGGTGCTGACATGTGATCCGATTCCGCTTTTAGGCATCATGCTGGCAATCCGGACAGAAGAAAGCCTTCTTGCCCGTAATTTCCACGCGTGCTATCGTTCCCCCACAGCGAGGGCAAGTTTCCCCTTCACGATCATACACCCGGCACTGCTCGTCAAAACTTCCCGTCTTGGTATCTCCCTGCATCAACGGCATTTCCATATAACCGCCTTCCGAAGCAGCTTCCCGCAACACGGATTGCACGGAATGGTACAAACGTGCTGTGAGTTCAGGCGATGCAGCAATATTTTGCGTCTTGGAGCTTGGTCTCAGGCCTGCTGCAAATGCAATCTCATCCGAATAACAATTTCCGATGCCTGCAATAATGTGCTGGTTAACCAGTGTAGTTTTGAGTGTACCCCGACGTCCTTTCAACAGCGCAGCAAATCGTTCTGCATTCATGCGCCGATCAAGAGGTTCAGGTCCAAGGTCAGACATAGCCTCTTCCGTCTCTTTGGAAGTAAGCAGATGCAGATAACCTAAACGGAGCCCAATAAAGAATAAAATATATTCTCCAAACTGAATTTCCACTTGAGTGGAACGATCAGGACGTTCAGCTTCCGTGCCCCAGAAAATCATTCCGCCCAGCATGAGATGAAGCACAAGCCGCTTACCATTAGCCAGATGAAAAATCAGATGTTTGGCCCGGCGCTCTACAAATATGATACGATTGCCTGTCAGTTCACGAGTGAACACATCAGGATCGGTATTAATCGACTTTTCACGGTTAACCACCACACCTGTAATCGGCAAATCGAGTATTTTCTCGGACAGCAAGGTCCGGTAGTTTTCCATTTCCGGCAATTCCGGCATCGTACATCTACCCCTTCTTGGATGCTTGGCCTGTCTTCTGCGACAGCCACTCAATCAGTTTATGCAAATCTTCAAACACATGATCAGGACGAACCTTGGTCGCCTGGATGTGGCTATCCATATTGTCCCGTGTCGTTATTCCGGTAAGAACCAGCAGGGTTTCGCATCCCGCAGCTGCTCCTGCCGCAATATCTGTACGCATATTGTCTCCGATTACAGCAACTTCATCAGACTTTAAGTTCAATCGACTAATGGCAGACTTCATAATAATACTTGACGGTTTGCCAATGACGGTAGGATGAACTCCGGTTGCTGCTTCTATCGCTGCCCCAATCGTCCCCGCTCCAGGCGTAAGTCCATCATCAGAAGGTAGTTGCAAATCAGGATTGGTCATGACAGATTTAGAGCCGCCATTGATCCAGCGAAGCGCTTTAGTCAATTTATGATAGGAAAATTCACGATCAATTCCTTGTATAACGTATTCAGGTTCATCATCCGTTAGTGTAAGCCCTGCAGCTTCTATCGCTTGCAACAGCCCTTCTTCTCCGATACAAGCCACTTTCGCACCTGGAGCCTCTTTCGCCACGTATTCCGCAGCCGCCACCGCAGAAGTACATACCTGAGATGCATGGGCGGGGATCCCCATCCCGTTCAGATGATCTGCCACACCTTGCGGAGTACGAGAAGAATTATTAGTCACAAACAAATAAGGCATTCCTTGTTCATTCAATGTCTGAATAAGCTTATCGGCTCCTTCGATACGATGTCTGCCATGATAGAGCGTACCGTCCAGGTCGATCAGATAGGCCTTAATCATATACAGCACTTCCTTTCTTTACTCCATTAACATTTCATGCCCTTAACCATTTGCATCGAACTTTAATGCCGACCTATGTATACAGTACAAAAAATGGCTCGCTCGTATCTGCACGCAACACGTCGAACCGAATCGAACATGGACGTCTGGTCCCGCGCGCCTTCTGTACAAGCTTGTCATTTCCTGCGCTTTCCCGGAAAATAATTTGAATCATTTCCCTGCTCATATTGCCCATCCTACACGCTTTCCGGCCAGATTGCAAAAGGGACCTCGGGAGTAACTTCCCCTCAGTCCCGTGCAATTAACGGCTTGTTCTCCCGTCGTGTTTGGCTGTACTGTTTCGCACATCCACCATTAGGATTCGCTCTTACGGTGAACAACTGGAATAAGCTCGTGTTCAATCGCAAGTTTTGTATTCGGGAATATCAACTGTGCTTCCTCCAGAAGTGGCTGCAACTGATCCTCATCTTTATAGCGAGAGCTAAAATGGGTCATGATCAGCTGCCCTGCACCTGCCGCTCTCGCCGCCTCAGCTGCTTGCTTCGAAGTACTATGATAGTACTCATGAGCCGTATCAGCCAACTCATGCAGAAACGTTGCTTCATGTACAAGAACATCCGCATTTGTAGCAAGGGGCTGTACATTGTCACACGGGCGTGTATCGCCCAAGATGGTAATGATCATCCCTCGCTTGGGTGCACCCAACACATCTTCTGGGCGAAGGAAATCACCATTGTCGAGGGTAATCGTTTCTCCCCGCTTCAAGCGACCAAATAGCGGCCCAGGCTTCAAGCCATACTCAGCCAGTTTTGCAGGGTCCAGACTGCCTGGACGATCCTTTTCGGTAATACGATACCCATAACTGTCGATACGGTGCTCCAGCAACGCTGATTCCACAATGAAGCTCTCATCTTCGAAAAGCACTCCGCCTGTATGCTCTACAATGCTTAGATCATAGTTTAGACGTGATTGGCTCAGCTCCATGGTTGTCATGATCATTCGTTCAGTTCCTGGCGGACCATACACCGTTAACGGTGTAGTGCCACCCTGATATGCTCTGCTGGAGAGCAGACCTGGAAGTCCAAATACATGATCTCCATGTAAATGGGTTATAAATATTTTCTCCAATTTGCTCAATTTAAGCGGAGAACTTAAAATCTGATGCTGGGTTCCTTCCCCGCAGTCAAACAACCACAATGCTCTGCGCTCATCCAACATGCGCAGCCCTATGGAAGTTACATTCCGCTGAAGCGTAGGTACACCAGCGTTAGTTCCCAGGAAATATAGTTCCACTCTGGATCGCACCTCTTTCTGCTGCCAGCAAAAAGCCTCCGACAATGCGGAGGGCTTTGCCTGACCTTTTACTTTTAAGCCTTATCCACGTTAAAATACTTCGCTTGCGGGTGGCTGAATACCATCGCTGATACGGATGCTTCAGGTTCCATCATGAAACCTTCAGTCAATTCCACACCAATATCCTCAGGTTGTAACAACTTGAACAGCGGCCCTTGGTCTTCCAAATCGGGACATGCCGGATATCCGAATGATACCCTGATTCCCTGATAGCGTGCTCCATGACGCTGCTTCATGGTCATCTGTGCTGGATCCGGGAATCCCCAGATATCTCTCATCATATGATGAACCCGCTCAGCTAATCCCTCTGCTACTTCAAGCGCTACGGATTGCAGAGCATGTGAGCGAAGATAATCACCTTGCTCCTTCCAAGCTGTCGATAACTCCCGTACACCGTGCCCAGCCGTAACGACCATGAAACCAACGTAGTCCATTTGTCCGGATTCCACTGGCTTCAAGAAATCGGACAGACACAGGTATGGCTCAACTTTTTGACGAGGGAACGTAAATGTATGCAAGATATTACTTGTATCCTCAGGGTCATAGATAATGACGCTGTTACCGCTGGACTGAGCCGGGAAGAAACGATACATCGCATGCGCCTGAATAATCCCGTCACGAACAGCCTCCTGCATAATATCATCCACTACCGCTTTCAGGTCAGTGGCTTTCTGATCACCGGAAGCAAGCAGCTGCTCTACCGAGCCGCGTAAACCAAGATGGTGTCCGAGCAACATTTGCATGTTCACATACGGTAAGATGTGTGATAACGGATAATTCCGCATAACATGTCGTTCCAGATCCGGTGGAACGAGAACCGGGTTGTCTATTGTGATATCCGAACGCTCTACCCGTGTAAGCTCTGGAAGTGAGATAACGGTTTCTGCACCTGCTGCGTCCGCCTCTTTTTCAGCGTCCATCTCCAACTGCATCACTTCACGAGTGCTTGGGTTCATGAGCTTGTTGGCCAAATCCAGACCGTCCATCGCATCTTTTGCATATACAACCATTCCGTTATATTCCGGGCGTATACGATTCTTGGTGAATTTGCGTGTCAATGCCGCTCCACCAACCATAATAGGTACATCAATTCCTGCTGTGCGCAAGTCCTGAGCGGTAAGAATCATCTGCTGCGCCGATTTTACCAACAGACCGGATAGACCAATCGCATCGACTTTTTCTTCTCTGTACGCCTCGATAATTCGCTCTGGTGGTACTTTTATACCCAAATTAATGATCCGGTAACCGTTATTGGAAAGGATGATCTCCACCAGGTTTTTGCCGATGTCATGTACATCGCCCTTGACCGTCGCTAGAATAATCTTTCCTTTAACTGACGTCTCATTCTTCTCCATGAACTGTTCCAAATAAGCTACCGAAGCCTTCATGACTTCCGCGCTCTGAAGCACTTCAGCTACGATCAGCTCATTGTTGTTAAACAGTCGCCCTACTTCTTCCATGCCCCGCATCAATGGGCCATTGATTACTTCAAGGGCTGTATATTTGGTGAGTGCCTGCTCCAGATCGGGCAGCAAACCTTCTTTGCTTCCTTCAACAACATACGATGCGAGACGTTCTTCCAACGACAGGTTCGAAATCTTTTCTTTTTTCTCAACCTTTTTGTTACGGAACGCCGCTACGAAAGCAGCCAGTGTTTCGTCATTCGTATTATATAACAGCTCTTCCGAAAGTCTGCGCTCTTCCTCTGGAATGGATGCATAACGCTCCAGCTTCTCTGTGTTAACGATGGCATAATCGAGCCCTGCTTTGGTACACTCATACAAAAATACAGAGTTGAGCACTTCACGCCCTGCTTCAGGCAATCCAAATGAAATGTTACTGATCCCTAGTATCGTATGACATTCAGGCATCGCTTCTTTAATGACACGAATACCTTCGATTGTTTCTTTGGCCGAACCGATATACTGTTCATCGCCCGTTCCTACTGGAAACACCAGGGTATCAAAAATCAGGTCTTCGGCTTTTAATCCATATTTGTTCACCAGCAAATCGTAAGACCGCTTGGCTACCTCCAGCTTGTCCTCACGACTAATGGCTTGACCGCGTTCATCAATCGTTCCGACAACGACAGCACCGCCGTATTTATGCAAGAGCGGAGTGACCAGCTCGAACTTTTCCTCGCCGTCCTCAAGGTTAATGGAGTTAATTATCGCTTTACCCTGAGAGTATTGCAGTGCAAGGTCAATGACGGCTGCATCTGTCGTATCGATCATAAGTGGCACCTTTACTTTTTTGACAACAAGTTCAAGGAATTTCTCCATGTCTTCGGCTTCTTCACGGTCCGGGTCTTGAACACAAACGTCGACAACATGTGCCCCATTTTTCACCTGAGCCCGAGCAATTTCAGAAGCTTCTTCATATTTCCCTTCAACAATAAGACGCTTGAATTTCCGTGATCCAAGTACGTTCGTACGTTCTCCAACCATGTAAGGGCGGTTGTCCTGTTCAACATAGACTGGATCAATTCCCGACAATGCTGGTGGATGTGTTCCGTTCATTTCTCTGGGAGGGTACTTGGCAAGTGTATCCCGCATTGCCCGAATATGTGCAGGTGTTGTTCCACAGCAGCCACCCGCGATGTTCAACCAGCCCTGTTCGGCAAAAGCACCGATCTTCTGAGCAAGTGAATCCGGGGATTCATGGTAATTACCATTTTCATCCGGAAGACCTGCATTTGGATAACAACTTACCGCAACTGAAGCCATCCCGGAAAGCGAGCGAATATGGTCACGCATGAATTCCGGACCTGTAGCACAGTTTAGTCCCACTGAAATTGGGTTAAGGTGTTCTAAGGATATATAAAAAGACTCAATGTTCTGACCAGCGAGGGTTGTACCCATCGGTTCGATCGTTCCTGAGATCATCAGAGGAAGCTTGATACCACTTTGCTCGAATGCCTGTTGAATTCCGATGCTACCTGCTTTTACATTAAGCGTATCTTGTGAGGTTTCAAGCAGCAGCGCATCAACGCCTCCCTCAATTAAAGCAAGCGCTTGCTCAAAATAACTGTCGATAAGTTCTTGGAACGTTACTCCACCTGTTACTGACAGCGTTTTGGTAGTAGGGCCCATAGCACCGACCACATAACGCGGAGACTCCGGTGTCGAGAATCGATCCGCGGCCGCTTTTGCAATTCTGGCTGCTTCGAGATTAATTTCACGTGCACGGTCCTGAATGTCATATTCAGCAAGTACAACAGAAGTTGCACCAAACGTATTTGTTTCAATTAAGTCAGCACCGGCTTCCAGATATTCCTCATGAATACGCTGGATAAGCTCTGGACGTGTAAGTACAAGCATTTCATTACATCCATCCAGGTCTTCTCCGCCAAAATCTGCGCCTGTGAGATCAACTTGTTGAATCATGGTCCCCATTGCACCGTCGAGGATCAATATTCGTTGTTTTAATGCATCATGTAGGCTAAGCTTGTCCAATATCGTCACCTCCGCAAAACGTTAAATCTTAGTTTAACAGAAACTAACTTAATGTGAAAGATCGGGTTTGATCAGTCCCCTGGCGGTTTTTGTTGAAGGTCGAATGAATTTGTGAATCGACAAAAATAGAGGATTCCGATATAATAGCGATTAAACCAAGTGGAAAAGAGGGAAAGAATATGGCTGAAATTGTAATCCGAAATACGAACGAACGTATCACTGGAGACGAAAATGTTCGAAATTTCTTAAACAAATATGATGTATTATTTGAAAAATGGGACGCGTCCAAATTAAACACTGATCTGCAAAACAACTTTGGTCTCACCGATGAACAAAAAGAAGAAGTTCTAAAAACATATGATTATGAAATCAGAGACTTGGCTGCACGTCGCGGGTACCAAATCTGGGATGTCATTACGTTATCTGAACAAACACCAGATATTGAAGAGAAGCTTGCTAAATTCGAAGAAATTCATACTCATGCTGAAGACGAAATCCGTGCTATTGTAGCCGGCAAAGGAATATTTGTCATCAAAGCTACAGATGATGTAGGCTACTTTAATGTAGAATTGTCTCCTGGAGACGTTATCTCGGTACCTGAGAACACCCCACACTTCTTCACATTGATGGAGAACAAACAAATCATTGCCGTACGTCTGTTCATTGAAAAAGATGGCTGGATCGCAGATCCATACCCGGATCCAACGTTTATCAAACAAGCATAATAAGCAAATTTTATTATTTGCTCAACAAACCCCTGTTCGTTTCGAACAGGGGTTTCTGCATTTTCAAATAGTATACAACATTCGATGTTTTATATAAAATAATGCGGATATTTTGCCTTCATCTTCTCTTGTTCAACAACAACGAGTCTAAGATGAGCTTCCATCACCTTAACAGCTCGATCAGTCTCACGTTCTGTGATAAGTCTGTATATTTCTTTATGTTGTGAAATAATAACCTCAGCATCCGAATCTTCAGACAAGCGTAATAAACGAAGTCGGTTAAAAGGAATATTGAGCTGCTGCAGCATTTTCCAAGTTCTCATTTTTCCTGTGCCTTGAAACAATATCTGATGAAACTCTTCATCCAGTTCAAAAAGCCGATAGAAATTATTTTTTCCTATACATACTTCCTGCATGGCAATATTGGTTTCAAGTCTGAATCTGAATTCTTCCGGAAAAGAAGCACAAGCCAGAGTGACAATTTCCTTCTCCATCTTCTCTCTCATAAACCGGCCTTCTTCAACATGCTCCAGATTAATATGGGACACGATGGTTCCACTCTGTGGAATGATATCCAGTAATTCTTCTTCGGCAAGCTTCATGAATGCTTCACGGACTGGCGTTCTGCTTACTTGCAATTCATCCGCAATTTCCTTCTCGGAAATCTTGGTACCAGGCTCAAGTTCAAGGTGCAGAATTCGTTCCTTTATCAGATTGTATGAATAATCCCGGGTCGAACCTCTAATCTTTTGATTAAGTGACATTCCGTAACCTCTTCCTCTCAGCCGTATTCATCCATCTTAACACAATTTGCCGCTCCACTAAAATTCCCTCAGTGAAACGGCAATGGGCAAATTTCAGTTCACAACTATTGTTGCTTCTTTTCTTTGTACTTCTTATACGTGTCGTTGGCAAGCTGCAAATATTGAGACAATCCTTGGCTTTCCAATTCTTTTACAAATGCATCAAACTCGGTAAGTTTGCGTTCTCCCAAAATGAATTTAAGCGTATTTTGATCCGAAAAATCCTTGAGTGGTGTACTGAGCAGCGTGACTTGTTCACGATCGATATCCGAGTAAGGAATTGGTGGCTCTGCAGGAATCACTTCTTTTGTATCTTTCATGTCTTGTTGGAATTTCAACTCTTCCTCACTAAACATGGAGTGCAGCAAATCTGTCGTTCCTCCATAGGCAAACACCCCACCGGAGAATCCATAATCGATGCGCAAGTCCTTCGTGCCTTTTGGATTCAATCCGTTATAGTTCACATCTTCAGCCAACTTACGAACGCCATCCTGTTTGGTGAAGGTTTCACCTTCTACACCCCATTTGGCAAATTCTTGACCTTCATCACTATAGTATAACCAGTCAATAAATTGCATGGTTGCTTTGAAATTCTCGTTGTCTTTAATTTTCCCGGAAATCATGACACCGTTTTCAAGTCTGGAGCCGGACATCAATTGGCCTTTTGGACCACCAGGAACTGTAATTTTGGCGATGGAGAAATTTCCTTCTCCCAACGTTTTGTTCATGTCATTACGATGAAGTACTACCGTTTGCGAGTTACCATTAATAATGAAGGACTTTCCAGAAACAAATTTTTGGATAGCCTGGTCATCGTCCTGGGTGAAGCTTTCTTTATCCAGGAGCCCCTCCGATACAAGTTTGTTAAAGTAAGTTAACATTTCCTTGTATTCCGGCGTAGTCGATGTGTATACAAATTCATCCTGATCTTCTTTATACGTTAAACCATTGCCAAATCCCCACCCAGCTTTCGTTCCAAAACTGGTAGCAGCAATATTCAATGTACTGTTAAATTGGAAACGATCTGAGAACGGAACTGAATCTGGATAGATTTCTTTCAGCTTTTTGGCTGCATCATACAATTCGTCCCACGTCTTTGGAATGGCAATGTTATTTTTCTCAAAAATATCAGTTCTCACAATAAGGGTATAGTCTGGCCATACCTCTTCGTGTAAACCTGGAAGTACATAATATTTTCCATCTTCTTGTCGAAGGCCCTCAAGCTCATCCTGAAGTCCCCATTTCTCTACTTTATCCTTGAAGTTAGGCATCAAATCAACATAGTCACTCACTGGCAAAATCGCACCCGAGGATACAAATGCCGCTTCTTCACCCGGATAGGTTTTCGGAATAACCAGTGGGGCATCTCCAGAGCTGATCAGAAGGGATCTTTTCTGGGAATAATCACTCATCGGAACGATGGTAGGCTCCAGCGTGACTCCTGTTTTTTCCGTGATTTTTTGGAACAGGAGCCAATCCTTTTTATACGGGTATGCTGGCTGGTCACTGTACAGAATAGATAGATTAAATGGTTCAGTGGCTTTGAAGGTTTCCCCTACACCATAGGACTCCATGGCTCCCTTGGATTCTGGTTCGACTTTGTCTCCACCAGCTCCGCTGCTGCATGCTGCCAGAACGACACTCATCATTGTTGCCAATACCATCTTGCCTACCAGCTTACGTGGTCTCTGTTTCATTCAATTCTCCCCCTGCATGTGGTTTAGATTGACCTTACAATCAAGATGTTGAACTATATTGGGTTAGGATTACTGTTTTACTGTTTAACAGATCCCAACATGATACCGGTTACAAAGTATCTTTGAACAAATGGATAAATCGTTAAAATAGGCAAAATGGTGAGTACCATGGTGACCGATTTGATATTTGCAGAAATTTGAGTCAGATTATCCGCTGAAGCACCAGCCGAAGCACCGCCTGTTGCACCTGCAATCATGTTGCGCAAGTAGATCGTAACGGGAAACAGTTCCTTTTTGTCGAGATACAGAAATGCGGGGAACCATGAATTCCAGTGTCCCACAGCGTAAAACAGAACCATCGTTGCCATGACAGCTTTACTCAGCGGTAAAATGATCCGCAGCAAAATGCCGTACGTATTCAAACCGTCGATAGCTGCCGCTTCCTCAAGCTCCTCAGGCATGTTTTCGAAAAATGATTTCATAATTAACATGTTGTAAATGCTGATTGCCCCAGGCACAACCAATGCCCACATCGTATTATTGAAGCCCAGAGAGTTAATCAGGACATAGTTAGGAATCAAGCCGCCACTAAAAAACATCGTGAACACGGCAAACATCGTCAAAAATTTTCGTCCCATCAATCTTTTCTTGGATAAGGCATACGCAAAAATGGTCGTCATGAACATGGAAATTAAAGTACCTACAACCGTATATATAATTGTGTTTTTATAGTTGGTCCAGAACATGCTGTCGCGGGAGATCGTCTTGTAGGTTTCAACATTAAATCCTCTTGGGATAATACTTACCTTGCCTGAATTGATATAAGCCTCGCTGCTGAAAGATTGGGCCACGACATTCAGAAACGGATAGAGCGTGATGAACACCACAAGCAGCAAAAAGATCGCATTGAAAACTTTAAATACTTTGTATGATTTTGATTCCAGCATATTGCTCCTCCTTTACCACAAGCTTCGTTGTGTCAGTCTGCGTGAAATTGCATTAACCGAGAATACCAGGATCAGTCCAATAATGGATTCGAACAAACCAATGGCGGTAGCATAGCTGAAATTGCTGGACTGCAAACCTACCCGGTATAGATAAGTAGAAATCACGTCAGATGTCTCGTAGATCAGCGGATTGTAAAGGAGCAAGATTTTCTCAAATCCAACCGCAAGGAAATTACCCATGTTCAAAATCAACAATGTAACGATCGTTGGCAAAATGCCCGGTATGGTTATATGGAGGGTTTGCTTCCAACGGTTTGCACCATCGATCCGCGCAGCCTCATACAAAGAATCATCAATGGTTGTTAATGCAGCCAAATAAAGAATGGCTCCCCACCCCATACCTTGCCAAACCTCAGAGGTGATATAGATTGTTCTGAACCATTCCGCACGCTGCATGAAAGGAATGCTGTCTCCAGTAAAGAATGAAACCATTCCGTTAATGGAGCCATTAACTGCCGTTAATTGCAGAATCATTCCGGCAACGATAACGATGGACAAGAAGTGCGGAAGATACGATGCGGTCTGCACAAACTTTTTGAAGCGTTTGCTTTTCACCTCATTCAGCAGCAATGCAAAAATGATCGGAACTGGGAAGGTGAAGAGTAACGCAAGTCCACCGAGCATAAGTGTGTTTCCAAATACTTTCCAAAAGGTTGGATCTTGAATGAACATCTGAAAATACCTGAATCCGACCCACGTCTCTCCAAAAATACTGCCTCCCGGTACAAATCGTCTAAAGGCGATTACATTACCAAGCATTGGCCCGTATTTGAAAATAATAAGATAGATAATTGGAAGAATTAACAGTGAGTACAGCTGCCAATCTTTGCGAAGCAGAGCTGTAGCAGTTCTTAACCTGCTTTCTTTACGTAAAGATGTCATCGTTAGTGTGGTTTTAGCGGTTTCCGACTCCATTGTTATTTCACTCCGATCCTTTGTTTGATAAATAAAAGCGTTTTCGGTCAATTCTTATCATCTCTTCTTTTTGTAGAAGACAAGTATTTAGATGAACTTCACCCCCACTGCAAAATAAACAAAACAGATAATGTAAGCGATATCAATTCTAGCAATCACTAGAGATACATTTCGGTTAAGATTCTTACCGTCATTTTGACACTCAGCCCTACTGTTACATTTCCAGAATTAATTGGTTTCCTTCAATTATGTAAAGCGCTTTCAATGAATGTGAAAATAATAGCCAATAACTCCCGCTTCCACTTCATTCGAGTAAGTCAACAGATATTCGCTGCATTCATTCGCATACTAGTCATACTAGTATGTTAGTTATATTCTAAATCAGCAGTTCTATAATTTCAATAACTTTTAATAAAAAATTTTATCTTTCGTTATTACGGTATAGATCAAGCAGTTCCAAAACAAAAAAACATTGTTAGGTTTTATGGATGAAATACATCTCATAAAACCTAACAATGTTTGAGTATTACATGAAAAATACGATTTATGATGCACTCATTGAGAATTCAGCAATGATTCGTTCCAATTCGGATAAATGCTTGATTTGATGATCAGGCACATACGATTCGGTATTCTCTTTATTCTCACGGTTAATCCAAACAGATTGAATACCTGCAGACAACGCTCCACGAATATCAGTCGTAAGCTTATCTCCAACCATCATACTTTCCTCAGGTTGAACTCCCAGCCTACTTAATGCGTGCTCGAAGATCGAAGGATCAGGTTTTCCTTTACCGAACGAACCCGAGATAATAATTTCATCAAAAAAAGGAGCCAATTCAGGAACGCCATCAAGTTTCTCTTGTTGTAAAGCAGGACAGCCGTTGGTTAAAAGCAAAAGCTTGAACTTCCCTTGTAGATGACTCAACGTTTCCATCGTTTCTTCATAGACATGGGGTCTTGATCTCCGCTCTGCCCCAAATTGTGAAGCAAGTCGTTCCGCCAGATCTTCACGATCAACACCCAGCTTTAACAAGCCACGACGCCATGACTCTTTACGATATGCAGGTGCAAGCTGCTCTAACTGGCGAAACTCCGGTTGATCCCCACCCGTGAAGTTAGCCCAAAGACCTTCGAACGGGTTTATCCCAATCATTTTGGTAAACGAAAAAGTTTCATAAGACTCATACAGATTACTTGCCTCATTACGAACAGCTTCTTCAAGTTCTTCGGGTTTAACGCCAGTCTCTTGAGCTGCGATCAAGCAAGTCTCATGAAAGGCTTCTCGAACACTGCGCTCATCCCACAGTAAAGTATCATCTAGGTCGAACAAAATCGCTTTTAACGCCATTTCGGTCATCTTCCCCTTTATGCAAAATTACTTTTTCTCGTATGTTTCCACGGTGATCTGATGTGCTTTGGCGAATTTCAGAAGACGTTCAGTAATTGCATCGGTATCATAACGATTGAGTAGCTTGGTAAATACCCATCTCTTACCTCGTGCATTATGCTCAATCACAACCGTGCCTGGCTCAATTCTGAATTTCACGATATCGTCGACTCCAATTGAACGCTCACGGTTCCCTTTTGTCGTCAAAATCCGGTTACTTCCTATTTTGACATAAGGACGACGGAGCATGAAGATGACTGCCAAAAATACATACAGCAACATGGTCACCCAGTCCCAAGTGGTCATCGGAGCTTTGACAAGAAATGTACTCATAAAGAGGTACAAAAATGCTAGTCCGATCAGAAAAATAGGAAACAGAAGGCTGCGTCCTTTAAATACGTCCTCACCTGGTGTACCGGAAATCGGTTTACCGCTTTTTTTACGTTGCTGATTCAACTGCTTAGAATTTTTCCGAACCGTTCTCTCGAACGAACGCGACATGAGAATCCCCCTTAGATGTTCTTTGTATCGGCTTACATAACTGCAAACCAACATTTCCCCCTATAATTTGCAACCTCTAGATAACAGGAAAAAACCTAAATATCATAATGATATCATTAGGTTTCCTTAATGTTTGAGTTTGCCTTGGTGGCCATGATCGTTTTCATCATCCACAATTTCAATCGAATCAAGTTGCTGTCTGAAATTGCTTCGAATGTTATTCAAATAGATTTCTCTAAGCTTGGCACGTTCTGCGAGCTCTTCCTCAGTCAATCCAGTGGATTTTTGCTTACGGGCCAATTCATTAATACGTGCTACCAGACTATCTATATCCAAGCTTGTCCCCTCCAAAAATACAAAGTCATATTAACTTTGACATGATAAGGGCAGCTTGTCAAGCTGACACGCATTAGCGCGTGTGGATATGCAGTTTTATTCTGTGAATTGAGGCAGTATTAAGACTTGCCCCACCTGTATTGAAGTTGAATGAAGTTGATTTACTTTCTTAATTGCTTCTATATATATACGTGTATCCATTGTTTCCGGTTTGTGATCCAATGATATACTCCATAGTGTATCTCCTTGTGAAACTGCTATCTTCCCGCCAGGCAACAGATCGTTCTCATTGCCAGCGAACACAGTCAATACTGTACTGCATCCAACCATTATAATTAAGCTTACGATTATTAATTTCAAGACCCAAGTTGGGACATTACCTTTTGCAAAAACCTTCTTAAATTTCCTTATGTTCGTTTCAACCACTTCTGAATGCACCGGCTCGTAAATACTTTGATAAGTAGAATATCTCATTAAACATCGACCTCCAAACGTTTGTTCCTATCTGTTGAAATCAATATAACACGAACATTTGTTTTGTACAATAACTTTTTAGAACAATTGTTCGCTTTTTTTGTAACCTCCTACACTCTATTATCTTTCTTCTATTGTATGGGAACTGTCATTTGCAGTATTTGATTAAACTAAAAGAAACTTTTCATCTGAATTTGCAAAAAAACATTGATTTTATGGCATTTTATTTAGAACTTATGTTTGTACGAACGGAGGTTCTATGTTATAATTTTCCCAAACGTTACTAAAATGGGGTTGATACGGTATGTCGAAGATATCCAGCAGGCAACAGGCTATTCTGGAGTTTATACGCAATGAAGTCCGGTTGAAGGGGTATCCTCCTTCCGTACGCGAAATTGGTGAAGCCGTGGGATTGGCTTCCAGCTCTACAGTACATGGACATCTGGATCGTTTGGAGAAGAAAGGTCTGATTAGACGTGACCCAACGAAACCAAGAGCCATTGAACTTCTCAGCCAGGAAGAGTCAGAGCATTCACATCAGTTTGCTCACAGCGTTGCTCGCATTCCTGTCGTGGGTAAAGTTACTGCAGGGGTTCCAATCACAGCAACAGAAAATATCGAAGATTACTTCCCTCTTCCTACGCACTATGTAGGCGAACAGAAAGTATTTATGCTTTCGGTCGTGGGAGACAGTATGATTGAAGCAGGCATTGTTAACGGAGATTATGTTATCGTACGCCAGCAGCAAACTGCAGATAACGGCGATATCGTTGTAGCCATGACTGAAGATGATGAAGCTACAGTGAAGACGTTCTACAAGGAGAAAGACCATATTCGCCTTCAACCCGAGAATGCGACCTTGGAGCCTTTACGTTTGAAACATGTTAGTATTCTGGGTAAAGTCATTGGCCTTTTCCGTGATATTCATTAATAAGGATTGAAGTTGGCCAAATGTTTCATATCATAATGGAATATAAAAAGAGGTTGCCCTTTTATTAGGACAACCTCTTTGTCTGCGAACTTTAGTTATAAATAGTCAGAAATTTATTATCTGCGTTTGAGCACGCTTTTGTGATGAGAGAACACTTCAAAGCTCTGCTGTCCATGATAAGAACCCATTCCACTTTCCCCTACCCCGCCAAACGGGAGATAATGTGAAGTCATATGAGAAAGAGTATCATTAATGCATCCACCGCCGAATGATACTTGGTTCAGAACTTGTTCCTGAAGGTCTTCATCCTGAGTAAAAAGATATAAAGCCAATGGTTTTGGACGTTGAACAATCTCATCTAGCATCGGGTTAAGATCAGTATACTTAAATACAGGAAGGATTGGACCAAAGATCTCTTCTTGCATAATAGGGGACTTCCAATCCACTTCACCCAGTACAGTTGGTTCAATGATCAGCTGATCACGTTTAGAACGACCACCAATCAAAGCTGTGCCATCCTGTAGTAATTTAGATAATCGATCAAAGTTGCGATCGTTGACAATATGAGGAAAGTCCTTATTTTGTAACACATCTTCTCCGTATTTGTCTTGAATTTCTGTACCGATTAGTTCCAATAATTTGTCATGTACAATCTCGTGTACAAGCAAGTAATCCGGAGCAACGCAAGTTTGCCCTGCATTCAGGAATTTACCGCGAACAATGCGCTGAGCTGCCAGCTTCAAATCCGCATCCTGGTGAACCATGACCGGACTCTTACCACCTAGTTCCAACGTAACTGGAGTCAAATGCTCAGCAGCTGCCTTCATCACAATGCGGCCAACACCTGTACTGCCTGTAAAGAAAATATAATCAAACTTTTCTTTCAACAACGCTGTACTGGTCTCGACTTCCCCTTCCATAACTGCCATGTACTCACTAGGAAAAATCTCATGAATCAAATCATAAGTTAGACGTGACACGGCTGGAGTTAATTCAGACGGCTTAATAATAGCACAATTGCCCGCTGCAATGGCCCCAATGAGCGGACCGAAGGCCAGTTGGAACGGGTAGTTCCATGGTGCAATAATAAGAGCAACTCCATAAGGTTCTGGATAAATTAGGCTTGTACCATCAGGTATAGCAGAATTTGTAGGCACAGGTTTTGGTGTAGCCCATTCCTCCAAATGTTCCAATGCAAAATCCAGTTCACCCAACACGATGCGAATCTCGGAGCCATAAGCCTCTGTTTCAGATTTATTTAGATCCGCACGGAGTGCGTCAAGAATACGTTGTTGATACTTCTCAATTCCCTGTCTTAATTGCTTAAGGGCTTGAATACGGTACTCAACAGACTTAGTTTGACCTGTATAAAAAAATGTCCGCTGTACGGCAACCAGTTGCTTCTCTTGTTCCACATTAACATCTCCAATTAATTGTTCAAAATTTAATTTCTAAAAACATAAATGAATTATAACGCAATTATATGAAACTATCAACATATAAACTAACTTTCTTCTCATTCAAGACATCCTTATTTCCAATATTAAAGGCAATAGATAAGATATATAACATTTTATCTATTTCAATCGACATTGGAAAACAAACTCTCCCGAAGGGAGCCCGCTAACAAAATGTGAATAACGTACACTAAGCAAAAAAACAAGCCGGAATTCCAGTACGGAAATCCGGCTTGTTTTTTATATCGCTGGAAGAGATGTGTCTGAACCTTACAACACTATTTGACAATGCGGGCATTTACCCAATTGGCATGGTCACTATTTATACCATCTCCACCATCTGTTACTTTAAGTTTTAGCTCATTTTTTCCAGAAAGATTAACGTTTACCTCTTTTGCCTCCGTATTTCTATTCATCACACCACTGGAAAATACAACTTGATTGTCTACAACAACTTGGAACTCCACAGTACCTACAGAACCTACATCACTATCTACCCCGACTAGCGCGGCAAAGGATGTGTACTTCCCATCCAGTTTGTAAACAATTTCACTGTTAGCATGTGTCCCCAAACCTTTGGTATAGGTTTTTTCATTTAACTTAAGTGTATTTCCATCAGCATTACGATCTTTTTGAATTGTTCCCCAACCTGTTGTGCCAGAAAACCAATCCATATCGCTGAGATACGTTGTTACAGGTGTTATTGAATCGGTTTCAAAGATTTTAATCTCACTTGCAGAGGCAAAACCATTTGTTCCACCACCTTGAGGTACTTCAAGTCGAACATATTTAGCAAGCGTAGGTGTGAAAGTTACTGTCTTTTCTGTGTTATCCTTTGCCCAAGTACCTGTTGCAACCTCAGAGAAAGATACCCCATCAAGACTAGTTAGGATTCTATATTTTGTTATAATTCCATTTTCTTCGCTTTGGCGTGGTAAATATGTCAGCTTGTTGAACGTTAGCGGAGTTGCATACTTTGCTGTAATATTGAAAGGAAATTGATTTTGCTTCTTAGACCATTCACTATGCCAAATACTATTTTTATTTCCATCAAATGCATTTATTGCAGCATTATTAGCACTTGAAGTCTCTTGGCTATTTGTTGTTACCCCAATGATACTTTTTACCTTATCCATTCCATCAGTCGGTTTAATAATGTTATATTCTGACCCAAACCAAATTGGTGCAGTTAGAAGAGGTAAATTCAATGAGTTAATCTTGTTTCGTGTGTCAGCTGTTGCAGACAAACCCCATTTATCAAAGAATGGCGTCAAGTCATAGTGAGCTACTTTTGAAGTGTTTAGAATAAATGCCTGTTTTTTCTGATCATCTGTAGTTGGCAAATCAGTTTTTGCAGTCTCACGATATAAACGATGTAAATCTGGATAGAAGTTATCCCCAAAAGCAAGATTAAGTTGCCATAACATTTCTAATTTTGAATTAGAGTCTGAAAAATTCTTGGTTGGCTGATCTACAAACGTGAAAGCTGTAAAGTACTCGAATGGTGACCTTGCAGGCTCAGTAGGTTTAAGAGCCTTCTTAGCAGCAAGTGAATATAGATTTACAGTCACCTCACTCATCTCGTCCCAAGTCCAGGGTCCTTGTTGTCTCAAATGACCTGCCTCATGATACTGCCCCCAACCCATTCTTGTAAGGTCTAAAGAATCGGCGTTTGCTCCAGAACTTGTAGGCATAATCGCCCCATCCCAAGTTGCATATGCATATGCTCCGCCTGTGTAGTTTGGTTGTTCAATAAAGCCAATCAAATGTTTATCTAAATGATGTCTAGGATCAGAATCAGAATTTGATAGTCCAGAAATTTTATCCTGTGCTGCTATAAACGTATCATAAGTCTGTAAAACAGGAACTGGGTCTTGATTCAAGATATGGTCTCTAGCAGAAGCATACGTGAAGACTAAGAGAGCTTTTTCTGATTGAAGAACAACAGAGGGTGCATTAGGATAAGCATTCATCATTTCCTGCCAATCCGCTTTTGTGTTCTTGCCTAATACAAAGAATGGAACTGGACTCCCCCCACTCACTACATTTACATTAATACTACCTTCATTGTTGCTGTTATCAAAAGACAACAAACCGCCATTTGGTGAGGAAATTGTGTTTATACCTGCTTGTAATGGATACCGAATCGCCCACTCTTGATCATGACGATGTGTCCCAATAACCGCTGTAATTGGTTTGTTACCTGTGACTTCAATCTTAATTTGTTCATTAGCTTTTGCATATAGACCTGTTGGCTGAAATATTTTTCGCGCATCTGCATACCCCCCCGCTCTGCGCTCTCGCTCACCTTCAGCCCATATATCTCCAAGGGCTTTGACTTCAAAATTTCGCTGAACAACAAGATTACTTTGCTGTGTGATAGCTGCCTCTGGCGGTGTAATGGCTGCCTCTGACGGTGTGACGGCTGCCTCTGAAGTTTCGGGTAGTACTTCAGATGCCGAGACCGGTACTGCAACTGCTGTTGCTGTTACCAACATAAGAGATAAAACCTGAAGTGACTTCTTAAATTTCCTCATAAAACCCTCCTAAAACATTTTAAATTTATGCATAGCTAGCATTTAAATGCTAGCATATCCATCTTGGTAAGCATTCAATAGATTTCAGACTAATCATTAAACATCATATTTCATTTTTAACAAATTATTGAACTTTAACTCCATACAAACCCTTGATATAGCTGGGCTAACCAGAGTTCCATTTTTGTAGTTGACGAAAAACAGTCGTATAGTTTACTTATTGCTTTTGGCTTGAGACATTTCAAGAATAGACTCATGGGTTGTTGAAGTGCCGTCTGGAAGTCCAGGTTGCTTGCCTCGTCACAAAGAGACACGCGAGTTTTCGGTTATCACCCGGTTCACGTCGATTATCACGAAGCAGTAGGGTTTGCGTAAACAGCCATCCATGTACACGTAGTCAGCTATGAACTTTGCACGCAAGCCTGGTCCAACAAGGTACAACCTCATCCACAAAGCGATTGTACCCGTTGTTGCTTTGGGGAGATTCGAAGCCATTTCGCATAAACGATTGGTCAGCTTAGCCAATAACAGCATGACAAAATCGAGCGCAGCGAAGCTAAAACCGCCTGAGCCAACCGGCGTGATCACCGTTATTAAATAAACACGATTAATCCTATTTCTCCAATTACATCTTTATTCTTATTTTAATTACATCAATTGAAATATAAAGATTTTATGACTTTATTTTCTATATATAATCCCACAAAACGAGCAAGATCCCATTGTTCATCATACAAGAATATTGATCTTACTGACGGTATATCTCAATAATGTGCTGTTAATGGAATACATGATGTGACGTATACAATCCACTTGCTCCAATAAAACGTTAAATATTTAATTGGTTAATTATGTATATAATATAATAAAAAGGGTTTTTATACATGCAACAACATTGAGGAATTATTGGGGAAGTAAATTAGAGCAGTAGATATGAAAGAAATGATGAACGAGGACAAAACATGATGTTTAGACAAATGTATAAAGATCTCACTGGCCAAGACATTTCAGGGTGAAAGTACCGAACAATATTCCAATAAATTCATATATAAGTGTACTACAATGCGCGCTTAAAGGTGGATTAGCAGCTATAGAAAAGTACAAAAGGAATGGGTTTGGACTTCCTTATGGAATCTACAAGGATACCTCTGGGGGATCATTGTTGACGAACAAAAACATGCTGATAATTACAACAATTTGATAATATATAATTTGGCAAGGTGAAGAAATAAGATAAATTCAATGAGAAATTAAAGAGGGGTAACTTTAGCAACCTAAAAATGCTCCTCTTGGTTAAATCCATCATGAAAGCTATACACCGTGCGTAGAAAAATTTTAAATCATTTACATTCCGGCTAGCTGTAAAACTTCTTCTAATGTCAGTTTTCCAATAACCTTATACCCTTTTTGATCTCCCAGCGGTTTAATAATAATTGTTTCTATACATGAAGGTTCTCCTAGTCCCACCCCAGGAGGAAAAGAGTGAGCTACAATTAGCCTGTTAAAATGATTTGGAGGTGCCTGTTCAACCTCAGACTGTTCCTTTCCCGTAGCACTTAGATTCCTCTGTGTAGTGCTATCTATCAGACTAAAATCTTGTTGATCTTCCCCTACAGTTGCTTCTCCATGACGGATATAAAGTATGTACCCGCCTTTTTTCCCTCTACTCTCCCCTTGTTACGATATTTATACAATGGTGTTGTATGGAAACGGAAAGTCCTGAGCAGATTTGGGCAAAGGAATATGAGGGCCTAACGCATCAGCTTTAATCGTTGGATTAAACAAGGCCAAACGACAGGTTCTTTTTCAGAGAAGGTAATCGTTCACTCGAAGTAAACGAACTTATCGTGCTACGCAAAGAAGTAAAATGCCTCAAGATCGAGCCGCGCTGATCATGGGACGAAAGTAGCTATCATCCACAATAGCCACTCGGGCTACTCAATCTCTTCAATCGAGAAATTATTGATCATAGTGCGGGCTCTCATAAGGATGAAGTACTGGTTTCCCACGCTTTTGCGAACGTTAAAGTTAATCCAAGTCAGATTCAATGGTTTTACCGGAACCAGATTTTCAGAGTCTTCGCCATTTGGAGTTGGAATTATACGATTACGTTCATTGATTCAACCTGTATCGAATTAATGGAAGTTTAGGCTATATGACCCTGTTCAGTATCGCCTTACAACCCTTAAAAAAGTTGCCTGATTTACTGTTACAATCCATTTACCCCAAAAAGAAAAAACCCTCAGCGCTAGAGCGCCAAGGGATTCAGCCATTAATACAACGTGATATATTGATCGCGTTCCCATTGGTGGACTTGTGTACGGTACATATCCCACTCAATTTCTTTCAGCTCGTAGAAGTGAGCCAAGGCGTGGTCGCCGAGAGCATCACAGATGACTTCGCTGCGGATCAATTCGTTCAATGCTTCTTTCAGGTCAGCCGGCAAGCTTGGAATGCCTTCTTCCACACGCTCTTCTTCTGACATGATGTAGATGTTACGGTCAATCGGAGCTGGTAAGGAAAGCTCACGTTTGATTCCGTCCAGACCTGCTTTCAATAAAACAGCCAAAGCCAAGTAAGGGTTAGCAGCCGGATCCGGATTACGAACCTCAACACGTGTACTCAGACCACGGGAAGCTGGAATACGGATCATTGGGCTACGGTTACTGGCGGACCATGCTACATAACAAGGGGCTTCATAACCTGGTACAAGACGTTTGTATGAGTTCACAGTTGGGTTCGTAATTGCTGCAAACGCACGCGCATGCTTCAAAGTTCCAGCCATGAAGTGACGTGCAGTTTTGCTAAGACCCAGCTCGTCCGACTCGTCAACGAATGCATTCACTTTGCCTTGGAACAAGGATTGGTTACAGTGCATACCGGAACCGTTCATACCAAACAGCGGTTTCGGCATAAAGGTAGCATGTAGACCATGCTGACGTGCAATCGTTTTAACAACGAGTTTGAACGTTTGGATCTGGTCTGCTGCTTTTAGAGCATCAGCATATTTAAAGTCGATCTCATGCTGACCTGGAGCTACCTCATGGTGGGAAGCTTCGATCTCAAAGCCCATTTCTTCAAGTGTGATAACGATGTCACGACGACAGTTTTCACCAAGATCCGTAGGCGCAAGATCGAAATATCCACCTTGGTCATTCAGTTCGTTAGTCGGGTTTCCTTTTTCGTCTGTTTTGAACAAGAAGAACTCTGGTTCAGGACCGACGTTGAAGGAAGTGAATCCCATTTCTTCGGCTTCTTTCAGGTTTCGTTTCAAGATGCCACGCGGATCTCCTGGAAACGGATTACCATCCGGAAGATATACGTCGCAAATCAGTCGAGCAACACGGTTCTCGGCTACCCAAGGGAAAATGAGCCAAGAATCAAGATCAGGATAGAGGTACATGTCGGACTCTTCAATACGCACATAACCTTCAATGGAAGAACCATCAAACATCATTTTATTGTCCAGAGCCTTGGTAAGCTGGCTCACAGGGATCTCAACGTTTTTGATTGATCCAAGCAAATCGGTAAATTGCAAACGAATGAATCGTACATTTTCTTCTTTAGAGATGCGTAGTATGTCTTCTTTAGTAAAACTCACGATACCCTCTCCCTTTCTTCTCTGCGTATTTGGCTTGCCTGTTATATTTGTACATTAGAATATTGCATGGGTCAAGGAGTCCTCCTACCCAAAAACAGGATTTCCCCTGACCTACGAGGTTATACGAACTTATTTTTTATTAAAGAATCGGGAAAGCTCTCCCTGAATGAGAGATACTTGTCCAGGTCTCTTACCTGACACCAGTTGTTGTTTAAGCAGACGGTGCAGTTGGGAGTCCGACAGTTCTCTGCGTTTCACTTCCGTATCGGCTGTAATCACAGTCGCTTCTTCAGACTCTTTGGATACAGGATTCATCACTTGTTTAATGCCCGCGATGTTAACTCCTTTTTCAATCAGAGCCTTGATTTCCAGCAATCGTTCTACGTCATTGAAAGAAAACAAACGCTGATTACCTGACGTTCTCGCAGGAACAATCAAACTGTGCTGCTCATAATAACGAATCTGACGCGCGGACAGATCCGTAAGTTTCATTACAATACCTATCGGGAATAAGGCCATATTTCTGCGAATTTCGTCACCCATCATTCATCAACCTTCCAGTCATCTATTCTTCACTCTATTGTACATTTAGTTGTTACTAAGTGTCAATGATGTGTTAGATAAACTCACAATAATTTACGTTCTTTCATCGTCTGTAATGCCATCAAAACGCCATATTTAACATGAGAGTACGTTAAACCGCCCTGCATATAGCCAATATAAGGCTCACGTATAGGCGCATCTGCAGACAATTCAAGGCTACCGCCCTGTATAAACGTACCTGCCGCCATGATGACAGGATGCTCGTAACCCGGCATGTCCCACGGTTCGGGAACAACATGGCTATCTACTGCAGCAGCCCGCTGTATTCCTTGCACAAAGGCAATTAAATGCTCTGCCGAACTGAATTGAACAGCCTGAATCAGATCTGTACGTATCTCGTTCCATGCTGGTTTGGTTACAAATCCGGTTGCAGCAAACATCGCCGCAGCGAATGTGCTCCCTTTAATGGCCTGTCCCACAATTGTCGGAGCCATGTAAAGTCCTTGGTAGATGCCACGAGTTGTTCCCAACATCGCACCAACCTCACCGCCAATTCCGGGAGCAGTCAAACGATAGGCTGCAAATTGTACGTACTTTTCCTTCCCGCATATGTATCCTCCGGTTTCCGCCAGACCTCCACCGGGATTTTTAATCAGTGAACCTGCCATCAGGTCTACCCCGACTTCAGTTGGCTCACGTTCCTCCGTGAATTCACCATAACAGTTATCCACAAATACGATGACATCTTCCTTGATCGCCTTTACACGTGCAACCATATCAGCGATTTCTTCAATACAGAAGGAAGATCTCCAATCATACCCTCTGGAGCGCTGAATACCAATGACTTTTGTCGCTGCATGGATACTTTTCTCGACCGCTGCCCAATCTACTCCGCCATCTTCTAACAGAGCCGTTTCTTGATAACCAATGCCAAAATCCCGTAACGATCCGGTTCCATCACCAGGCTTGCCAATGACTTTATGCAATGTGTCATAGGGCTTACCCGTAATGTACAACAACTCGTCACCTGGACGAAGCACACCGAACAAAGCTGTAGCAATAGTATGTGTACCTGATGCAAAATGGGGACGCACCAGTGCCGCCTCTGCACCAAACACATCGGCATATACTTCATCAAGCACCTCACGCCCGCGATCGTTATACGCGTAACCCGTTGAACCCGCAAAGTGAAAATCACTGACTTTTCTGCGCTGAAAAGCATTGATGACTTTCCATTGGTTATGATCGGTGATCCGGTCAATCTGTTGCAATTGCCCCTCAATCTGACGTTCAACCTGTTGTTGAAGTTCAATAATCTCTGAATCAAAGCTTACCATCTTGCTTCATTCCCCTTCATAGCACGAATCTGACGTCAAATATCAATTATCGTGTCAACTTATCATACAAATATATCATCGATGTTACAGTTGTATGAAATCTTCAAGTAAATAACCGAATTTCTCATACTCGCCTTTTTGCAATTCGACTTCATAAATTACATCATTATCTTCAAATGTCGTCTCAACAACATCACCAATTTTGTAAAGTACAGATGTAAGATCCCCACGCTCAGCCGGAATACGGAATCGTTTCGTGTCACCCGTCAATTCAGTCTGGATAAGCTCCCGAATTTTCTGCAAGTCATCCGCATCCAGAGCGCTTACTTTGATATGTTCTTTATCCAAAGGAAGCATTTCAAGCTGCTCCGGTGTACAAGCATCCTTTTTGTTATACAAAACCAGTTGAGGCTTGTCCCCTGAACCCAGTTGCTGCAAAATCGTGTGTACCGTTTTCATCTGGTCTTCACGCATCGCAGACGATGCATCGACCACATGTAATATAAGGTCCGCTTCATTCACTTCCTCCAGCGTTGCACGGAAAGCCGCAATCAGATCATGCGGAAGGTTCTGTATAAAGCCAACCGTATCTGTAAGTACGATTTCTTTACCACTTGGCAGTTCCATCGTCCGCGAGGTTGGATCAAGTGTAGCAAACAGCTGATCTTGAATGTACACATCTGCCGCCGTTAATTGTTTAAGCAAGGTTGATTTACCCGCATTCGTATAACCTACAAGAGCTACCTGAACGATCCCCGTCTTTTTGCGACGCTCCCGGTGCAGCTTGCGATGACGTGTCACTTCTTCCAAATGACGCTTCAAGTCATCTATGCGGCCACGAATATGTCGACGATCCGTCTCCAGTTTGCTCTCACCTGGACCCCGCGTACCAATTCCGCCTCCTAGTCTGGACAAATTCTTGCCGTGACCCGACAAACGTGGCAGCAAATAGCTCAACTGAGCCAATTCAACCTGGATAATACCTTCTCTCGTGTTGGCGCGCTGCGCAAAGATATCCAAAATCAGCTGGGTGCGGTCAATAATTTTGAGATCCAACGCTTCTTCCAGGTTACGTACCTGAGCACCGGACAGTTCCTGGTCAAAAATAGCTGTTGTTGCTCCCATTTCCTCAGCCACTGCACGGAGTTCTTCCACTTTCCCCTTACCAATGAACCATTTGGTGTCCCGGGTTTTCAGGTTCTGCGACAATACACTCAGCACTTCCACGCCTGCCGTCTCGGCGAGTTTCACCAACTCCTCAAGGGAGTACTCCGGGTTAATACCTGAGCGTTTGACCTCATCGGTAACCAAACTCACCAACACGGCGCGATCCTTCTTCACCATATCTGTATCATGTGTGCCATTTGTCATCGCGTATATTCACTCCTTCTATTACGTTTCCGCATATATTCTGTGCCACCATGGTTCCATGGCATGCTTTAAGCCGAACCGGTTAACCCGGCCGGCTGCTTCAAAAATTATATTATCGCTTACTTTTGATCAAACTTCAAATCCTCTGTGCGGATAGTCATCAGCTCCAGTTTTCCCGGATTCCCCTGGGTATACTGTTCCAATAGTCGAACTGCCTGATGGCGAATCGATCGTTCAATGGCATTTCGGACATATCGGGCGTTGCTAAACGCATGAAGGGACTCATTTTTTTCCTGAAGCAGATGCTGCTTTAGTTTGAGTATCGTCTGCGGCATGAGAATATAGTCACGTTCCTTGGCCATAATTTCGGAGATTTGAATCAATTGATCAATGCTATAGTCTGGAAATTCAACCTGGATCGGAAAACGGGAAGGTAATCCGGGATTCGTTTGCAGAAAAAAATCAATCTCTTCCGAGTATCCAGCCAGGATGAGAATAAATTGATTCTTATTATCTTCCATTGATTTTACAAGTGTATCGATTGCTTCCTTCCCAAAATCCTTCTCGCCCCCGCGAGCCAGACTGTAAGCCTCGTCAATAAACAATATTCCACCCAATGCCTTCTTGACTAAATCCCTCGTTTTCTGTGCCGTATGCCCAATGTATTCCCCAACCAAATCTGCACGTTCCACTTCAATCAAATGACCCTTACTCAATACACCCATCTTCTGAAAAAGCTTCGCAACGATTCGTGCTACCGTTGTTTTTCCGGTTCCTGGATTGCCTTTGAAAATCATATGATACACGTGCGCTCCACTGATCAGTCCAGCTTCGGTACGCATCTGGGCAATCTGTAGGAAAGCATAGATTTCAAATACTAAATCTTTGATATTTTCCAGTCCAACCAGTTGCTCCAATTCACCTTGAATCTCCTGAAAATGCGCATGTTTGGCTAAGCCTTTTGCTGCTTGTATTGCCGTCTCTTCTTCTTTGACCAGCATCTGAGGTTCCTGGTTACGCAAAACAACATTAATTTGTCTGGATGGTCTGCCTCCCGGTTGCCCTCCTGCAGCCATGACCCGTCCGTTCATTCGCCATCACCTCTATTTTATCGGGCTGAACTCTCCTGATTATTAATGTATTCTATCAGGTGCTCTAATATTAGAAGGATGGTGAAGAATTCTGCGACTTTTCCATGACTCAAATCTGAATATTTTTTCGGAACTCCCCATTCTCAAACAAAGTTTGTCTATGCTTCAGAGACAGTTGGAAATACGGAAACACATGAGCATCAATAGCATGCAACAAATCCTTTGCTGTCCGGTTCGCCAGATCATAATCCCCCGTCGTAATGTGCTTACGTGAAAGAGCATCTTCAAGTTCATCCTCGTCCAGCAAAAATATTTCTCCATCCTTCAGGACAACGACATCCAGATACAGATCATCAAACCACGGCACACCCTGATCCGTTATGCCCTGGCTGCGGCATGTATCAATGTACCATTCAACAATCCGCTCCTGATCGTCAAACATTGCCGTAACAACAAAATGCTCGCCTTTCGGATAATACTGCAACCAGGAATAACCTTTGTCCGCAATGCAGAAAGTGCTTCCTCCATAGGTTTTCCACAAAGGCTCTTTTAAATCTTGTATCGTATACAACGTAATGTAACCCGTAAAAATTTTGGATTGAACGAACCGGCATGTAAATTGTCGGTTCGTAATCCGGCGCCAGTTCGCGCGGTCCCCGAATTTCCGTTTCATACGAACCCCTCTTTGCCGACCACAGGTCCGTGACCTGCTGATATTGGTGAACAGCGAATAACGTCCGCATTACCGATTCCACAACTCCCGGAATCGGCTTTGCACAACGTATTACGAATAGTTACAGCTTACCATATTTAAGTTATACACTCAAAACCAAGCTTTGCCCCATCTGTTAAAGATCTCTGGTTCCAGGCCAATCGTTATACAAACAAAAAACCTGCTTCCCCAATATCAGGGAGCAGGTTTTAGGCTGTAATTATTTAATGCGGCTTATTCTTCTTAACCGCCAGTTCCAGCTTGAGAATCAGTAGGTGTATCCGTTTCTCCACTGTTACCGTTGTTTCCACTATCTGGTGGCGTGACTACTTCGCCTGGTGTCGTTACAGACCCATCATTGGAACCCTCACCCGTACCTCCAGGTTCTGTTGTTCCCTGTCCAGGCGGTGTGTTTCCTTCTCCGGTCTGTCCGTTCCCTTGACCTGGCCCACCGTTGTTTCCATTATTGCCGTTACCATTGTTACCATTTCCATTTCCATTGTTACCCTCAGAACTTCCATTCCCCGGCGAACCGTTGTCTGGATTTTCTGTTCCTGGCTGCTCTGTACCTGGTTCCGTCCCTGGCTCCGTGCCCGTATCGGGCTGTTCCGGTTCCAATTCCTCTGCTTCTATCATCAGCGATATGATGTTGGACGGATCCGTCTCCTGTCCGGAATTCAGATCATAGGCTGTTACATAATACTCATAAGTGAGACCTGGGAGCGCACTTAGATCCTGCGCACTGGTCGAACCAACTGCATCAATGAGGTGAGTGAACTGTCCCTCAGATGTTTCTTTTCTGTAAATCCGGTACTGTGTCGACGAATCCCCCGTTGAAGTCCAATTCAACGATACAGTTTGCGTAGATGGATCATACCCACCATTCAAACCACTGACTGAAAGTGTTGGTTGTTCCGGTTCTTTTTCCGGCGGAGGTGTCTGGGCTCCTGCTGGAGCTTTGAAGTCCTTCACAGGAACGCCTTTCAACGCATCCCCCATAACTCTGGCAAAGAACGCCGCCGACAGCTTACTGCTATTCTTGAGCATATGGGTTGCATCAGGATTGTCGTAACCCATCCATACAGCAGCAGTCCATTCTGGCGTGTAACCGACGAACCAAACATCACGGTTCGCGCTGTTGCCAGAAATACCACTTTGTACGGTTCCCGTCTTACCAGCAACCGGTCGATCCAGACGTGCTGAACGGCCTGTACCGTCATTCACGACATTTTGCAGCATCTTAGTCAGAGAATACGCATTTTGCTCACTCATAACACGTGTTGTTTCCGATTTATCGTGTTTATAGGTTGTTTTCCCTGCGCTATCCTTAATTTCCTTAATGGAATACGCCTGCTGGTACTCACCCAGATTGGCGAATGCGCTATAGGCTTGCGCCATTTCCAGCGTATTCGTACCTTTGCTAAGACCACCCAGCGCAATCGCCAGGTTTTTGTCTTCATCCGTAAGCTGGATACCTACACTTTTCGCAAACTGAACACCTGTATTCACACCAATTTTGTTTAGGAGCCATACTGCCGGGATGTTCTCCGATTTTGTAATGGCATCCGTCATGCTAATGGTTGAAGAATACCCATGCAAGTTACCCGGACAGTAATTGCCGAAGCATTGCTTTTCATTACTGAGAGGTGAGTTTGCATTGTAATTACCTGATTCAAGAGCCGGTGCATAAGTCACAATCGGTTTAAATGCAGATCCAGGCTGTCTGCGGCTCTGTGTAACCCGGCTATAGCCCTTCGTTTGATAATCCCGTCCGCCCAGCAAAGCGACGAGACTGCCATTTTCATGGTTCATAATTACCATGGAGCCTTGAACCTGTTGATCATCTTTGCTTGACTCAAACAAACTATCATCCGAGAACGCACTCTCCATGGCTGTTTGAGCCTGAGCATCCATCGTCGTGTAAATTTTGTACCCGCCGATATTCAGATCATCCTCCGTTTTACCAGTCACTTTCTCCGCTTCACGAAGAACATAGTCGATAAAGGCTTGATATTTCTGCTCTTTCTCAGGCGGTGTATAATCATAATCTACTTCTTTGGCTTCATCCATTTCCGCCTTGGTGATGTAACCTTGCTCATACATCAGCTGCAATACCACAGCACGACGGGCCTTGGAATCGTTGGGATTGCTCAGCGGGTTATAGGCAGAAGGCCCTTTAGGCATCGCTGCCAGCGTAGCAATTTGCCAAATTTCTAATTTGTTAAGGTCAGACACCCCAAAATAAAATTCAGACGCTGCCTTAATTCCATAACGCTGATGACCAAAGAAAATGCGGTTCAGATACATCGTCAGAATTTCGTCTTTTGTGTACTTGCGCTCCAATGCCATTGCAATGGAAACCTCAGTCGCTTTACGGAAGAAGGTCTTGTCACGGGACAAGAACATATTTTTCGCAAGCTGCTGAGTCAGCGTACTGCCACCCTCCACCATGGAGCGGGCCATGACGTCTTTAACCGCCGCACGTCCGATGGACCAGATATCCACGCCCTGATGCTCGTAGAATCGTTTATCCTCCGTAGCAACAAAAGCTTCCTTTACCAAATCCGGAATATCTTCTTCTTTGACAGGCTCCAGTTTTTGAATGGACAACTCGCCCATTAACTGGCCGTTACGGTCATATACTTTTGAAGTTTCATTGATAGTTGTTTTGTCCAGGTTGGCTTTGAGCAAATTTTCGCCACTCACCATAATAAATAAATATCCACCCAGTGCACAGAATATGGCGATGGCCATGGTGAAAAACAGTGTCCACCCAACGCGTTTACCCGTAATTTTTTTCTTTTTAGAGGTCTTTGGCTTCGCTTTTTTGGTTGACTTGTTATTGCTGTTGCGATTGTTAGACCTCGACAACGGATCGTTTGGCATGTTACCTCCTGACTCCCTTTCAGTTGCATAATTTCTATTCGTCTGCAAGCTCAAACTTCTATTGAGCTTATTTTGCCCGGAATGAAAAGAACAACCCTTATTCAGGTTGCTCTGCTTCAATTCCTATACTTGTAGACGAAATGGTTGATAAAAAGGTTTCGACATTTTTTAAGCTTCGCCGCTATTATCTTGCTGCATCAGCGATACGCTGCGTTGCGGCGTGAACGTGGAGATGGCGTGCTTGTAGACCATTTGCTGGCGTCCGTCGCTGTCAATGACGATCGTAAAATTGTCAAATGCCTTGATCGTTCCGCGGATTTGAAAGCCATTGGTCAGATAGACCGTAGCAGGAATGTTTTCTTTCCGCAGTTGGTTCAAGAACGTATCTTGGATGTTGATGGACTTGTTCATTAGCCGTACCCCCATTGGTTCATTTGAATTCGTGATTAAGTAATATTCAATATCGCTGAGTAGCTTTCGTGCTATTATATCATGAACGGATTCATATAATCCACAAAAACCGCTTGCCTGCTATTTTGCACCTATGCCTGAGCTTCGCTTGCAACTAGAAGACTTATCCATTATACACCGCTTGTCAGAATTGCAAAAGAGGGACAAATTCTAACCTTTCTCACGTTTCTCTTCTACTTTTCCGGATCTGTATATGGTTTCCCTTCTTCTCTGGCTAATGTAGTATTTTTCCTATTTTTTCTATCACTGATTAAGAGTATCAGGTATGTATTGGTATTGATTACCATAAAATCTTCCCCCTTCCCACTTTGAATTCACGATTTCGATTGAAAAAGTAAAAGAACCTCTACCTTTTATTTCTAAAGATAGCGGTTCTAAAGTCCTAAACAAGTGGCAAATTCCACCTTCTATATTCAGTCAAACTTGCGTTTAATCATCTCACACACTTGGGCATAATTCCCTGCAAAATCTTCGGTATCCGTCATATCCACCCATTCAATATCCTTCATATGACGGAACCAGGACAATTGACGCTTGGCAAAACGGCGTGTATCCCTTTTCAGCCACTCTACAGCAGCCTCCCAGCTTACTTCACCCTGAAGATAAGCCGCAATTTCCTTATAGCCGAGTCCCTGCATGGAGATATGTCCTCTTGCTACGCCACGCTCCAGTAAAGACTTAACCTCATCTACCAGTCCCTGCTCGATCATAAGATCAATCCGCTCTTCCACGCGGGCATACAGCTTCTGACGATCCATTGTCAAACCCACAATAAGCAGGTCATATGGAGACTCTTTTTTCTGGGAAGCCAACTGCTCAGACAACTTCTCACCTGTAAGGTGATAGATCTCCAGTGCACGAACAATTCGGCGCTGATCATTCGGATGCAGTCGTTCTGCGCTAACCGGATCAATGACTCTCAGCTTATCATGTAACGCCTGCGGGCCATGTTGCTCAGCATAACGGAATTGTTCATCCCGGAACGCTTCATCCGAACCGCTGTCTGAGAATTGAAAGCCGTAACATACCGATTCCACATACAGACCGGTGCCACCAACAATAAAAGGCAACTTGCCGCGCTCTTGGATTTCCCCAATCAGACGTGTGCAGCTCTCCTGAAATTCCGCTACGGAATAAGGGTATTCCGGTTCATGGATGTCAATGAGGTGATGGGGTACACCCTTCATTTCATCGCGAGTAATTTTGGCCGTCCCGATATCCATTTCGCGATATACCTGCATAGAATCCCCCGAAATAATCTCGCAATTGAACGCCTGTGCAAGCTCAATACTCATTCTTGTTTTGCCTACAGCTGTTGGTCCGACCAGCACAAGCAGCTTCGGTTTAACTTCCGCTTTCAACATTAATCACTCCGTACAGTGTTTTTGCATTGCCCCGGTCATGCACTTCAAAACCGAGTCTTGTAAACTCAGCGCTGCCGCGCTTCTCTTTCATCACTACCCGCTTGCGGGCAACCCTTTTCGCTTCAATAATACTCTGTTCATCCAGTGCATTTGGATTGGCATAATCTCGCAAAGGCTGGATGGCGCTTGAATCAAGCATCGGTTCACGGAACATCGGATCGAAATATACCGTGTCACAGCTTCGATCTGGCAAGGAACGCAGCAAATCGAGATGATTTGCATGCCGCAGCTCAATGCGCCGGAAAGCTTCGTTCACCGCAGGCTTAATGCTCTCATATTGAGACATGCCTTCTACCAATAAGGTGTAGAGTGGGAGTGAGCTTTCACAGGCGATGACCCGACCCCTTTTGCCTACAGCAACCGAGAATACCAGTGCATCGGTGCCCAATCCTGCTGTACAATCGATAACGGTATCCCCTTCAAGGATCGCCCCTGCCTCCAGCATCGGATCAGCTTCTCCATTTAACACACGTTTGGCCCGAACAAATCCCATACTGGGGTGAAACTCAAGCAGCGGTGAATCCGGACGAAACAAACGAACTTTACCCTGTAGCACAACTACGATTTCATCTATACCATAATGTGCAATCAGTGCAGGTAAAGACATTTTTTTGCGCGGTACATAGGTCCCTCCTGTTGTTTCCGCCAGGTTTCGTGCACGTTCCACAAGGTGGCCTGCTTCCTTTTCACCGGTTGTAATATACATAACTTCCTCCTAAATAGCTACATGACCCGTTTGAACAATTTCTCCAGATCATAGGTTGAAAATGACACCACAATCGGTCTCCCATGTGGACAAGTATAAGGTTGACGGCAGGAACCCAGACGCTGAATCAACACTTCCGCCTCCTGATCCGTCAATTTCTGATTGGCTTTGATAGAAGCCTTGCAAGAACACATAATAGACGCCGCTTCTCGCATCTTGGCAACATCGATACTACGTTCACTCAGCACCCATTCTGACATCTCTTCAATAATGTCTTTCTCGTCCCCCTTGGGGAACCAGAACGGATGGGAACGGACCCGGAAAGTTTGCCCACCGAAATGTTCCAAGTACACACCCGCCTGCTCGAACCAAGCCAGTCTTGTTTTGAGCTTTTCGGTCTCGGATGGTGTGAACTCCAGTGTAATGGGCAGCAGCAGCTCCTGCGAAGCCTGAGCCGGATTGCCAAACTGCTCGTAGTAATACTCATAATTCACCCGTTCATGGGCTGCATGCTGATCAATCAGATATAGGCCATCTTGATTTTGTGCAATCAAGTACGTTCCGTGGTGCTGCCCAATCAGGCTTAGTTCGGGAAACGCAGGCATGGAAACATCCGACTTAACCGCGGAAGCCAGCCTTGCCGGATCCGGTAAACTTGCAGACTTCCAGCTCCGCTCTCCTTTTGCACCCGCCGTAGACGGATTATAAGATGAGCGACTTTCTCTAACCGGAGAATTCACCGAATTGGAACGATACGCAGAAGCCTGAGCCTGTGAAGTAGATAGCTCTTTATCCTCAGTTGAAGGTAAGGCATCTTGCACAAGATGATCTGTAGCAGTACCGGAACTTTCACTCACAGCAGAAGCTGGATCACTATGGGACTTTTCGTCAGGACTATAATTTTGCTTCAGGACATTAGATCCTAGGTCCCCGCTCAACATCCCGAATGGATCATAGGCTGGTGGTGTCTCGGGTGGGGCTTCAGGCAAAGGAAGCGTCTGATCCTCACCGTTTCCATCAGAAATTGGTTTCACATCAGCTGGAGCGACATCAGCCGGAGCATCCAGATCATCGTCCTCTGAAGTCGTTTTAGCGAAGCCAGCATTTTTCCCTAATGGACCCGTTTGCCCATACCCTGCGGATTCCGATTCGTCCTTTAGAGGACCTCTGGGGAACAGAAATTGTTCCTGGATAAAGGAACTGTTATCTCCACGTCTGATTTGCTGCTTGGTTACCTGAGGAATGAGTACTTCCTTCCGTAAGATTCCCCGCAGTGTCGTTTCCACAAACTCGTACAGCTCCGCTTCCTTGCTGAATCGAACCTCCAGCTTCGCCGGATGCACGTTCACATCGACCAGGGATGGATGCATTTCCAATTGCACCACGACAAGTGGGAACCGATTAATGGGCAGCAGCGTATGGTACGCCTTCAGGATAGCCTGGTTGAGCCCGTAATTCCGAATAAATCGTCCATTCACAATGGTCGACATGCCGCCACGATTGGCACGAGTCCATTCCGGCAAACTGATCAGCCCACTCACACGATAGTCCAGACTCTCTCCCTGAATGGGGAGCATCGCTTTGGCGGCACTTGTACCGTAGATTGCTGCAACCACTTGCAGCAGATCCCCATTGCCCAGCGTCTGAAGCAGCGTATTTTCATTATGTCGCAGCGTGAACGAGATATTCGGATGAGACATCGCCATGCGATAGAGAACATCGGAGATATGCCCCAACTCAGTCTGGATCGTTTTCATATATTTAAGCCTGGCTGGCGTATTGAAAAATAGTTCTTTTACCTCAAAATCCGTGCCTTGAGGTGACGCCTCATCCTCATGTGAGAGAAGTTTGCCGCCCTCAATCACGATTCGGCGTCCACGCCCGTCATTCCCGCTGGCCGATAACACTTCCACTTTGGAGACAGCGGCAATACTCGCCAAGGCCTCCCCCCGGAATCCAAGACTTGTGATCTGGAACAGATCGCGGCCATGAGCTATTTTACTGGTTGCATGACGATAGAAGGCCTTTTCCATATCCTCCGGCTCGATACCGGAACCATTGTCTTTGACCCGGATTCGGAGCAGTCCGCCCTCTTCCACCGTAACATCAATTTTGGAGGCGCCTGCGTCCACCGAGTTTTCGAGCAGCTCCTTAACGACTGAAGCTGGCCGTTCGACCACCTCACCTGCCGCAATCTGGTTGGCAATATGTTCATCAAGCACATGAATTTTCGCCACAGGATTTCTCCTCCCCTATACTCAGGATAATTGCTGTGCCTTTAATTTGAGATCATTCAGTATTTGCATCGCCTGAAGCGGCGTCATGTTCATTACATCAATATCTTTCATATTACGAATAAACTCCCGAGCAGGCTTGTCAAGGGCAACTACCTCCGGTTTTGGAGTTACACTTGGCTCTTCATCTCCAAAGATGGACAGTTGAACCACATCGGCATGTTTGGAGACTGACTGCTGCTTGCCGTTTTGTTTTTTGTCATGTTGTTTCCATTCTTGAGCTTCAGTCGCAAGAGTAAGTTCGACAGGTTCCGTAGATTCCTGCTCCCGGATCAATGACGAATGATCTGTCGGCTGGAACTCCACGCGCTGATCATGGTCATCACGTTGCTGCTTGTCCTTCCCGGCAAATTCGCTGCCAACCGCAACTTGAGCCGCCGCATGTTCGAAACCGTGCAGCAAGCCATTCGCCCGCTCAATGATGCTGTCCGGCAGACCTGCAAGCCGTGCGCAATAGATTCCGTAGCTGCTGCTGGCAGCCCCGGCGATCAGTTTACGCAGGAAATTAACCTTGTCCCCGCTCTCCTGAACGGCCATGGAGTAATTCGCCAACTTGTCCAAACTCTCTTCCAGATGAGCAAGCTCATGGAAATGAGTGGATACCAGCGCTTTGCACCCAATGATATCATGCACATATTCAATGACAGACTGCGCAATCGCCATTCCCTCACTGGTAGACGTTCCCCGGCCCAATTCATCGATAATAATCAGACTGCGTGGGGTTGCTTTGTCCGTCATGACCTGAATGTCGGCCATCTCCACCATAAACGTACTTTGTCCGCCGATGAGATCGTCTGCCGCACCAATCCGTGTAAAAATACGATCCATAATCGGCACTTCAGCTTGCCCAGCTGGCACGAAACAGCCGATCTGCGCCAGAATCGAAATCAGCGCCACCTGCCGCATATACGTACTTTTCCCTGCCATATTTGGGCCGGTAATCAGCAGAATGCGCGCCTCTTCCTTCTGCATCGCAGTGTTGTTGGCAATGAAAGCTCCATCTCGCATCACTGCTTCAACCACCGGATGGCGCCCCTGTTCCACGACCAGATCGTAACCATCGGTCAATGTAGGCCGTACGAAATTACGCTCTGCACTGATGACGGCAAAGGATTGATACACATCAATCTCCGCGACCAGCTCAGCCAGCTTCTGCAGCCTGGCGATCTCCTGATTAAGCCGTTCCCGCAATTCCGCGAACAAGCCGTACTCAATATCAACCATCTTGTCCTGAGCTTCCAGAATCAGCGTCTCTTTTTCTTTCAGCTCCGGTGTAATATAACGCTCAGCATTGGCAAGGGTTTGTTTCCGCTCGTAACGGCCTTCTGGCAGAGAAGCCAGGTTCGACTTGGTAATTTCAATATAGTACCCAAATACTTTGTTGTAACCGATTTTCAGCGAGCGAATGCCTGTCGCTTCACGCTCTCTGGCTTCCAGTTCAGCAATCCACTGTTTGCCATTCACCGAGGCTTCCCGGAGCTCATCCAACCGCTCGTGATACCCTTCACGAATTAAGCCGCCATCACGCACCGACACAGGCGGCTCATCAACGATAGCCTGACCGATTGCATCTCGCAAATCACTGCAATCATCCATAATGCCAGCAATGTGCTGTAGCGTCGTGGAAGGCGAACCTGCACAATACTGACGTAGCCCCGGAATTTTGTCCAGTGACATCTTCAGTGCATTAAGATCCCTGCCGTTCGCGTTACCGAAGGCAATCCGACCCACCAGGCGTTCCAGATCGTAGATGTCTTTGAGTTCTGCACGCAGATCTTCCCGCAATATAAACTGGTTATACAGCGTATCTACCGCTTCCAGACGTTCATTGATTTTGCCTTTTTGCAGCAAGGGTTTATCCACCCAACGACGCAGCATCCGGGCACCCATGGACGTCTCTGTGCGATCCAGTAGCCAGAGCAGTGAACCTTTTTTCGAACGCTCACGTACGGTTTCCACCAGTTCCAGGTTGCGCCGAGTAAAGGGGTCCAGAATCATAAAGTGATCCGGCTCATACGTTGAAACCTGTGTCAATTGGCCAAGAGAACGCTTCTGCGTCTCACTTAAATAGGAGAAAAGACGCGCTATACAAGCTTGACGTTCAGGCTCCAGACGTGCCCACACCGCTTCGCCGAATTGCTGACGCACCAAATCTTCCTTGCTCTTCGTCCATGGTGTGTATACCACAGGCCGACCAATTGGAGATGCCTGGGTAGCCACCGTATCCAGCAACGCAGCATCCCCCACCAGTTCCGAAGGTTCATAGATCCCGATCTCATCCTTGAGCCACTCTTGGGAGTACGGAACTGATGTCACATAGAGCTCCCCTGTGGACAAGTCACAGGCAGCCAGTGCAAGTGTGTTCTGATTCCCTGTCAGGCACACCATATAGTTGTTGGACTTGTCCCCCAAGGTCTTGCCTTCCATTACCGTTCCGGGTGTTATAACTCGTACAATTTCACGCCGCACCATGCCCTTGGTTACCGTTGGATCTTCCATCTGCTCGCAGATGGCTACTTTGTATCCTTTTTCAATCAAGCGCTGTATGTAATTGTCAGCCGAATGATAAGGCACACCGCACATCGGGATTTTATCTTCTCCCCCACCTGCACGTGCTGTTAATGTAATTTCTAGTTCACGGGAAGCATTAACTGCATCATCAAAGAACATTTCATAGAAATCACCTAATCTAAAAAAAAGAAAAGCGTCCTGCGCTTCGGCCTTCACTTGCAAATATTGTTGAATCATTGGCGTATACTGAGCCATGAGTATCCTCCATCCGTTCCAATGTTATGAGGAAGAGAAGCTGCCCCGGAAGGAGCAATAAGGCGGTTAGGCACCTTAATCGTGCCACCGCCTCATGTTTCGGCATCTGCCGTTTCCCTCACAGGTTGCTGTTCCATTTCTTCCGTAACGATGATCAAAATCGACTTGTTACTCATTATACCAAAAAAGTGCCCACTCTTCATGAACCTGCTCGAATATTCCAGAGTTTACGTATATCCCGACTCTCGTCCCACGTCTTACCTTGTCTAAGCTGGCTAATTAATGGAGCGGCGTAACGCTCATAACGTTCATAACCGTCCATTTGCATCAGGCCATCCAGCAATGTCGGAATATGCGCCTGCATCACCTCACGGTTTCCTTCATAAAAGGCAGTATGAATTGCGGCCTTCGCCAAAGGACGTTGACGTAGCTGATGATAACCTCTCGCGATAAGACCAGCCAGAGCAACAACTCCTTTGGCAACCAGAGGAGATACGAGAAAACTGGGTAACGTGCGGTATTCGAATCCACCATAAGATTTCAATCGAAAATCACCCAATGCCCCATAACGTGGACGCCTGCCCGAGCCTCGTGGGTCCTGAAGAACGGCAAGCGGCAACGCCAGATAATTGTCAAGCGCACGCAGCAGCTCCCCGTTTAGTGTAACGCCACTGAAATGAATATGTCCGCCGAGTGGCAAACCGCGTTGGGGCATGCCTCCTGCCTGCCAGATCAGCGAGTGATCACTAATACTGCGGGATGCGGCTGCAAAAGCTCTCATCAGATGAGCCAGCAGTTCGCGCGGCTCGGAGCTGGGGGCTGGTCGCAGTTCGGCTACAGGATATATTCGTCGCCCATTGATCGTCACGGAATCACAGCCAGCTACACCTGTTCGTTCGAGAAATCTGGAGGCGGGCACGATTTTGGACTCTGGCATTTGTACAAGCAGGAACTCAGGGTCCATTCCAAGTATGGGGGCTGTATTACGATGCCGTTCTTCATCCAGTTCGGACTGAAGCTGTTTCCAGCCTGCACGGTACATGGCAGAGAGATCCGTCATGCCCTTCCATGGCCTTGGGTCAATGGAGATGACAGAGCAACCGCTCTTTCCTGACGCTTCCAATCTTACAGCCCCGTGATCCAGTCCAACCGTATACAATGTTTTGGTGGCAAGCCGTTCAATTCGTTTGAATAACGTTGATGCCGCTTCACGATCCAGCACACTTTCTTGCGCTCCACCCATGCCACTGGTGTCCCTACGTTTGATGCGAATCGCTTGCAGACAGCATATTTCCACATCGTAACGTACACGCAGACCCAACGCCCGGTCACGCTTTCCTTGCGATGCCAGCACTTCAATCCCGGATCGTTTTAGTCGATCTGCCCGTTCGCGAGGGAGCATGCGTTCATATCGGCGCACCGCCTCCTCGGCCTCATCGATCACATTCATCCTGTCCCTCCTCCCGATTCTCGCCCAAAATGAAAAAAGAGGGCTTACGCCCTCTTCACTGCCGCTTGCGGCGCATATGATACCTTAAGTTTATGAATTCAGATCGCCTGAGCTTACAGCTCATCGTCAAGCAGGTCGGGATCGAGATCGTCATAATCTCCATCACCACTACCGAAGTCATAATCCTTGTCTTCGTAATCTCCACAGCCATCTGTGCACACTTTCACACAAACTTTGGTCTCAGCGACCAGTTCAACAGCGAATTCCCGTTCCACCCGGATAATTACGCTGCCTCCACCTGTCGACACCGTGGCTTCCACACAGCTTGGTTCCTGCGTTGCATCCGCAGATACCTCAACGGTGGCAGCCCGGTGTTTCGGGTCCAGATAGGACAAAGGCACATGTTCTACATACGATACCGTTTCTTTGGCTACATCCGTCTGTGAATTTTTGTCATAGGAATACCAAATGTTGATATCGTAAGTACCAATAACTTCAATTCCGTCCCCCGCTGATACGGCTTCATATTGGTGGTTGATAATCCAAGCCCCCAAAATACTGGTCGGACCATGTGGCGGAGTCACGGTATGTGTTACGGTAGAGAACTTACGACCTTTGCCGCAGATCGCCTTCGTGATGATCTCTCTACATTGATGTTTATGACTCAATGACATCTTTAAACCTCCTCCATACAATCATTCTTTACAAGTGTATGCAGGACATCCGTCTAGGGTGACAACTATTTTCTATTATTCATTTGTAGATTGGGACCGGTCCGATACCGGAGACGGTGCTTTGTCCTTCTTGGCTATTTTCAGATACAGCGCGAGTTCCCGGCACAGCTGGAGAATAGCGGAACGAATCTCGAATTCTTCCCTTGTATCCGGCAACTCCATTCGCTTGAATTCTTCTTGCACATCTGAGAGAAGTTTTTCTGTACGTCCGGTGTAAGATTCAGTGAGTACATCCTGACTGAGCTGGTCGAACAGCTCCGATACCATTTCCGCATGCGGCATCTTCTGATAGATCTGTGAAACCAGATGCATCATATGCTGGATGGAATCCAATTGCGTTTTGCGCATATAAAAATAAACACTCCATCCCTCGTTAGGGTGGATGACCTGATTCTCCAATGAACGTTTGGCAGCTTCAATGCCGCCCAGTACAGCCTTATCGGCTTCAATCAGCTCTTTCCCTGCCCACACTTCATTCGGATTGCGCAGCGTGGCTGCAAACTCCTTGAAGATAACCGAGAATAACTCATCAATTCTTTTGCGAATACGAAGCATCTGCGGGTCCGCAGCCGGCATATAAGCCAGATTGACAACCATCGCGGAACCGAGACCAATCAACAGCAGCCCAATTTGGACCAAAACCACATGTACGTCCATTTCACCACCGCCAAATACCCGGAACACCACGACAGAACCCGTCACAATGCCTTCCTTGAATCCGGCCCGAACTATCACCGGAAATGCAATCAGTATGTAGACCGCCAGCACCCAATAATGGAAGCCAAGAAAGTGAAAAAGTACACTTGCAAACAAAAGCCCCACTACGGAAGCGAAAAATCTCGCAGATATGGTGCGAATACTTCTTTTTCGTGTCACATCAACGCCGAGTATGGCTAACAAGCCCGCTGATGTTGGTCCGGGCAAGCCGCACCAGTCCGCAATCAACACGGCCATCAGCGCGGCTATTGCGGTTTTAATTACCCTAAAACCCATCTAACTCCCTCTCCTCTAAGCTGCAAAAATGTCAAAGCCAGCGAGCCATACCTGTCCAGGTGAGCACTTGTCCATTGCCAGACAGCGTGTATCGTCTTATATCATATCCCTAGTATTACACATCCTGCCAAAAACCATTTCTCATCTAATCAAAAGAATCATTCTGGAAGAACCTTATATCGATTTCGCTGCTACACTCATAAACGGCATCAACCGACATGCATATGCATGTCGGTCACAATAACGCGCCCCGGATGAGGGACGCTGGCAATTTGTTTGATGCGACAGAAGCCTCTAGGCCCTCTTCTCCAATCGTCGCATTCATTCCGGACTGCGCGGAATATTCGTATTAGTATGGTACTTGATTTTACGGGTTCCGGCAACGTGACACCTCTTGTGAAATTGTATACATATCATGAAGCATTCTATTTTGCACACACATGCTTTGCAGAATTACCTGCGTCCTGCCAGCAGCTTGCGTTCTACATATACAACGAGCTGGTACATCGCTGTGGCTACAGCCGCAATAATCAACAAGCTCGATAAAACAAGGGTAAAGTTGAACACTTGAAATCCGTAGATGATCAGATAGCCCAAACCCTGCTTGGCGACCAGAAATTCACCCACGATCACACCGACCCAGGCCATGCCCACGTTTACTTTCAAGGTAGAGACAATGGCAGGAAACGAAGCAGGTAATACCACTTTGCTGAAAATCTCGGAGCGATCGCCACCAAACGTACGGATAACCTTAATATAGTTCTGATCTACTTCATTAAAACTGTTATACACGACAAGGGTTGTAATAATGACTGTGATCGATAACGTCGTCATGACAATAGCCGTAAATCCTGCACCAAACATGACGATAAAGATTGGACCCAGCGCTACTTTGGGCATGCTGTTGAACACAACCATGTAGGGATCAAGCACTTTGGACAAAAAAGGAGACCACCAGATCAGAACCGCAAGCAGTGTTCCGACGAGTGTCCCCAGCAAAAAGCCGACTGCCGTTTCCCCTACGGTTACCCCAACATGCGCCCATAGTTCTCCACTGACGATGTCCTTCCAGATCTGATTGAAAATTTTGCTGGGATAACTGAACAAAAGCACATCAATCCAGCGCAGTCTTCCCGCCAGCTCCCATAGCAAAAACATAAACACCAGCATAGACAGCTGCACCGCCAGCACTTTATGTCGCCATTTGGCAACCTGCTGAATATGACTTTGGTGCAGCTGCCTCATCCAATCATCACGCATTTCCTGCTTCTGGTTCGTCTGATTCACCCGTTCTTCTCACCTCCTCCGGACTGATCCAGTTCACTCCATAACGCCTGAAACAGCTCATTGAACCCTGGCTGCTCCCTTGCGTGAAACGGCTGTGCGTTCCGCAGATCTTCGGGAATGATAAACTCCTTTCGAATTCGACCCGGATTGCGATCAAGCACAATAACGCGGTCACTGACGGCGATGGCTTCGGACAGATCATGGGTGACAAGCACCGAGGTTTTGCCGGATTTCTTTAATGTGTCTGAGACCAGATCCTCCAGCTGCAGCTTGGTTTGATAATCGAGTGCCGAAAAGGGTTCATCCAGCAACAGTATTCCCGGGTCCGTAGCCAGTGTACGTACTAAAGCCACCCGTTGCCTCATTCCCCCGGACAGCTCTGAAGGATACTGGGCTTCGGTTCCAGCTAGACCCATACCTGCCAGCAGCTCACGTGTGCGCCCGCGACTCTCTTCATTGAGCGAACCTGTCAGTTCAAGTCCGATCAAGACATTATCCAAAATGGTACGCCATGGAAACAAATAATCCTGTTGCAGCATATAGCCAATCTGGGCCGACGGACCTTCGATGCGTTTTCCTTTTACCTTGACCTCGCCTGCGGTCGGTGTGAGCAGCCCGGCGATGATCGACAGCAATGTCGTTTTACCACATCCGCTTGGGCCAACAAGACTAACGAACTCTCCCTGCTCGACCTGAAGATTCAAATTTTCGATAACCAGTGATGCTTCACGCTCGCTGACATAGACTTGCGAAATCCCTTCCAGTCTGATCACCGTTTCGGATTCAGGCATACAATGCTCACGTCCTTTCCTGAATACCTGGTTACTTCGTTGCTGCTTGTTCTGCATAGGAATTATCGACAATCGTTTGAGAATCCACACGTTGTTTCAGTTCTCCCGCAGCACTCATGACGTCCAGCAAGTTTTTCCATTCGTCCTCATCAATGATTGGATCGGTTGCATATGTGCCCTGTTCCTTGTAACGGTTCACACTGCTTACCAGAATGGTTGGATCGATATCTTTGAAATAAGGTTTGATGACTTCAGCGATTTCTTCAGCGGAGTGGGAATCCACCCAAGCTTGTGCTTTGTGCAAGCCGTTAGTGAACTTCTGAACGATGTCTTTGTTATCGTTGATATAACTTTGTTTAGTCATAAAGACCGTATAAGGCAGATGACCACTTTCCGTTCCAAACGAGGCTACAACCTTACCGCGACCCTCTTTCTCAAAGATGGACGCCTGAGGTTCAAACAGCTGCACATAATCCCCTGTACCTGAAGCAAAGGCAGAAGCGATATTAGCAAAATCCACATTTTGTATCAATTCCAGATCATTCTGGGGATCAATGCCATGCTTTTTCAGCGTGAATTCGCCTGCCATTTGAGGCATGCCACCTTTTCTTTGTCCAAGGAATGTACTCTGTTTCAGTTGATCCCAATTGAAGTCGCCTTCGGGATTGCGGGCAAACAGAAACGTTCCATCCGTCTGTGTAAGCTGGGCAAAGTTAATGACGGGATCTTCTGCGCCTTGTTGATAGACATAAATAGACGTCTCTGCTCCGACCAGTGCGATATCTACTGAGCCTGCAAGCAATGCTGCCATCGTTTTGTCTCCGCCAGCCGTCGTCTGAATGTCCACTTCAAGCCCCTGTTCCTCAAAAAAACCTTGGGCCACGGCCACATACTCAGGTGCGTAAAACACAGAACGTGTGACCTCACCAATCGTAATTTTGGTTTCATCCTTATCTTTATTGCAGCTGGTGAGAGCCACGATGATAATGAGCAAAATGACGATGGCCCGGATGAACCAGGGCGTGTATTTCATGATATTTCCCTCCTTCACTGGTTTCAGCTGTTCTCTCTACTATGGATATGCTGATGCCCAACAAAAGGTTAAGAACTTGCATGCAAAAGAAGAGCCGGGCAATCTTGCCCCGCTCTTCAAGAATTTAATGATGATGTTATAGCTGTCCTACAGCTTGTAAATCTCGGTATATTTCGCTTCCATATAATCGGCCAAATAGTCCGGGTTCAATTCTTCACCCGTTACGGCTACGATCAGTTCGGAAGGTGTACGGCTTTTGCCATAACGATAAATTTTGTCAGTCAACCATTCCTTAATGGGAATCAGGTTACCTTCCGTTATATGGGCATCGAACTCCGGCATTTCTTTGCGCAGTGTATGTAGAATCTGTGCAGCATACATGTTGCCGAGGGAGTAAGAAGCAAAGTAACCAAAATCACCACCCGACCAGTGAACATCCTGAAGCACACCCAGACCATCATTCGGCGGCACAACACCAAGATATTCCTTGTATTTTGCATTCCAGGTCTCCGGCAAGTCCTTGACTTCCAGACCTTCGTTAAACAACATTTTCTCAATTTCATAACGAATGATGATGTGCAGATTGTACGTCAGCTCATCGGCTTCAATCCGGATCAGAGAGCTTTCAACTCGGTTAATTGCCCGGTAAAAGTCTTCCAGCTCAACCTCGTTTAATTGAGGGAAATGCTGCTGTAAATCTTTATAATAGCGTGTCCAGAATGGAAGACTGCGGCCAATCATATTTTCCCAAAGACGCGACTGGGATTCGTGGATACCCATGGACGTTCCTTCCGCAAGCAGGGTACCAGCCAGGCTGTCATCAATATTTTGCTCATACAGAGCGTGTCCGCCTTCGTGTAATGAACTGAAGACCGCACTCGTCACATCATCCTGCAAATAATTCGTTGTAATCCGCACATCACCTGGATTCAGGCCTGTTGCGAATGGATGAACACTCTCATCGAGTCTGCCGGCTTCAAAGTCGTAACCCATTTGTCCCAGAATAAACAGACTGAATTTCTCCTGTTGATCCTTGTCAAACAACTGGTTCAGGAACTCTGTCTCCGGTTTGTTGGCCGACGCGTTGATCTTCTCTTGCAGGGGCACCAAACGGGCTTTGAGACGGGCAAATACCGCATCCACCTTTTCTACAGTAAGTTCAGGCTCATACATGTCAAGAAGGGTATCATAACGAGTATCTTTCACACCCCAGTAGTCAATGAACTCTTGTTTGAGCTTCACAATATCGGTGAGGTAGGGCGAGAAACCTGCAAAATCGCTGTTATGCTTGGCATCTTCCCAAGCCGTTTCCGATTTGGCGGTAAGTACGGTGTACGCTTGTACTTTTTCCGGTGGTACGGACTGACTGCGATTATATTCTTTCTGGCAATCTTCCACCTGACGACGATCGATATCTTCCAGCTGTTCCAGCACCGCTGGACTTGTTAATGTATCCAGGTAGGATTTCATCTCAGCTGAGGTTTGCAGTTTGAATGCTTCGGTCGACAGCATGCCAAGTGTTTCCGAACGTGTCGGGACACCTTTTTTGGGCGCACCTGTGCGCAGATCCCAGTGAAGCAAACCAATGGCTTCATGATAACTCTTGATTTTGCGAGCCAGATTACGGAAGGATTCCAGCTGTTGCTGTGTTTGTTGTTCCATGGTTAATGTTCACCTCTTCAAAAAAAATGTTGGACTCCCTATTGATGATACTTTTTGCAATGCGTATAATCAACTTTTAACAGATGCAAATTGCATTATTCCTCCAAGCCGAGGAATAATGCAATTTGCTGACCGTGGTATAATAAAAAACCAAAGGGCGTAGGACAAGCTGCATTTGATGTAAGCGGCCGTGCTCATCGTATTGGATAACAGGAGGCAATGGACATGAACAACATTCAAGAGATTCTGGCTTACAACAAATCATTTGTTGAGACCAAAGAATACGAAAAGTATACAGCTGGCAAATTCCCAACCAAAAAGATGGTCATCATCACTTGTATGGACACCCGTCTGGTGGAAATGCTGCCCAAGGCCATGAACCTGAAAAATGGCGATGTGAAAATCATCAAAAACGCTGGCGCAATCATTTCTCAACCTTTCGGGTCTGTTATGCGTAGTGTTCTCGTCGCCATCTATGAGCTTGGTGCCGATGAAGTACTGGTTGTTGGACATACGGAATGCGGTATGGCTTCCCTGCACGCGGAGACCATGATTGGACACATGGTTGAACGGGGTGTATCCGAGGAAGTCATGAGCACACTGGAGAACTCAGGCATACGTTTACAAAAGTGGCTACGCGGGTTTGACAGCGTTGAAGAAGGGGTAAAACATACTGTGGAAGTGATCAAGAAACATCCGTTGCTTCCGCCCAATGTACCCGTCCACGGCATGGTCATCGACTCCTATACTGGTGAACTTGATCTTGTCGCAGAGGGGTATGGGGAACAGACATCTCTCTAAATGGTTTTGGGTGCGGACCTCAGGGTCCGCACTCTTTTTTTGTCTAAATTGAGGCAGTTGTTCTGTCAGGTTGTCAAACCATACAGTTTCAGTGTACACTTTTATGAAAGCGGTCAATGAGAACAATTTGCATTGTTTTCGCTGATCCAGCCCTAATATTAAGGAGACATGTGCATGAACATACTTTCCTACGGATTGCTCGGGCTTCTTACCCGCGAGGAGTCATCAGGGTATGATCTGATGCTGAAGATCCAGCCACATTGGCAGGCTAAGCACAGTCAGATCTATCCCCTCCTCTCCAAAATGGAAAACGATGAGCTTTTAGCCTCCCGCTGGGTGCAACAGTCTGACAAACCGGACAAAAAAATGTATGCAGTCACGGAAAAAGGTATTGAAAAACTGCTGGGATGGATGATTACTCCCGTTACCGCTCCGGTTACGCGTGACGAATTCAATCTGCGTATTTTATGTGTCGGCATTGCGGAAGACGGAAGCATGAGACGCATTTTAAATGAGCGCAAAAACTGGTTCATGGAACGCATCCGTTATTTCGAGGATTTGAAGTCCCGTATCCCTCAGGATAATTTGCGAGTAGGCAGTCGGGAATTCGGAAGTTACATTCTGGTACAAAAAGGTTTGATGAATGCACAAACAGGCATCGAATGGTGTAACTGGGTAACCCAACTACTCGATGGTCAAGCGGCAATTCAGGACCCTTGTCCAAGTATTTCAGAAAATTAAACAAAATTTGAAACGTTCCTGCAAGATGACCGTATTACTTCAGTAAGGCCCATTTTTGGGCGAAACAAACAAATTAATCGGGGGGTTACGATCTTTACAATGAAGAAAAAATTCGGAATTAAACATCTCATGATGGTTTTCATGGCCTTTACATTGTTGTTTGCAACAGTCGGAGTCGCGAATCCGGATTCCGCTGACGCTAGACGTGGTGGCGGTTTCAAATCGGGAACAAAAAGCTATACCAACACACCTAAGAAATCCGATTCCAACAGTAACGTGAGTAAATCAAATACGAATAACAACTCCAGCAATGGAGCAGCTACAACGAACCGCGGCGGATTCTTCGGCGGTGGCGGTGGATTCATGAAAGGCATGATGCTGGGCGGTCTTGCTGGTATGATGTTCGGCGGATTGTTCGGTGGCATGGGCGCTCTGGGTAACATTCTTGGATTGCTCGTGAACGTAGCTGCAATTATGCTGATTGTGATGCTCGCGATGGCCCTGTTCAGAGCCATTACGAATCGTCGTAAACCAGCAGCAGATGGTCGTTATGACCGCCGTAATGATCGTGATGATGATGACCGTAACAGAAACGGACGGTACTAATCTCTATGGTTCTAAGCATGGATGAAATTGTCAACGCGATCTGTATTCACATGGCTGAACGCAAGGGTGTTCGCCCAACCGATGTCAATGTGGAACTGAGCTGGGAAGAAGATACGGGATATTCTGCTGAAGTCTGGATTCAAGGCCGCAGTCAGTATCTTGTCGAATCCAACATGATCGAAGCGATCCTGCGCTACCTGCACAGTGAATACGACATTCGGGCATACCGCGAGAATGTAAGACTTGATCTGGATGAAGAGATCACAGCGATTGTGAATCAATAAATGAATAACTAATAAGCCATTTGCGGATGGCATATAAAAAGGACCATCTCCATGATGTCAATGACATGATTGGGGACGGTCCTTTTTAGGTGTTGCTGGGGAAGATAAAGCCTTCGCTACCACCTTCCCAAGCTTCATACTGCAATCCTGTGGCTACTTCAATTTCACCAGACTGTAGTTTTTCTTGCCTTTGCGAATAATGATGAATTTACCACCGATTGCGTGCTCTGCAGAGACCGTGAATTCCAGCTCCGTTACTTTCTCACCATTCATGGAAATAGCCCCTTTGGTGACATCCTCACGCGCCTGACGTTTGGATGGCTCCAGGCCAATATCCACGAGCCAGTCTACAATATTTTTTGCTTCACCATCGGTTTCGAAGGTCGGCATTTCTTTGAAGCCCTGCTCGATTTCGTCTGCTGTAAGGGAACGAATGTCTCCGCTGAAGAGTGCTGCTGTAATGCGTTTCGCCTGCTCCAGCATATCGTCGCCGTGAACAAATTTCGTCATTTCTTCAGCGAGTGCCTTTTGTGCTTCACGCTTGTGCGGCTCCGTTTCTACCTTTTCAGCCAATGCTTCAATCTCCTCTTTGCTGAGGAACGTGAAGTATTTCAGGTATTTGATAACATCACGATCATCCGTGTTCGCCCAGAACTGGTAGAATTCGAATGGAGTCGTTTTATTCGCATCCAGCCAGATGGACCCGCCTGCGGATTTACCGAATTTGGTTCCGTCAGATTTGAGCATAAGCGGGATCGTCAGACCGTAAGCTTTAGCTTCTGGTCCTTCTTTTTTACGGATCAGGTCCAGACCGCTTGTAATGTTGCCCCATTGATCGGAACCGCCGATTTGCAGCTGCACATCTTCATGTTGGAACAGGTGCAGGTAATCGAGCGATTGGAGAATCTGGTAGGAAAACTCGGTAAACGAAATTCCGTCTTCCAGTCTGCTCGCAACTACATCTTTAGCCAGCATCGTGTTGAGGTTAAAGTTTTTACCGTAGTCACGCAAAAATTCAATCACATTGATTTTGTGTGTCCAGTCGTAGTTGTTGACCATACGTACCTGATTATCTCCATCCGTTACAAAAAGCTTTTTCATTTGTGCAGTCAGAGCGTCCACATTGGCCTGTACCTCTTCCAACGTTTGCAGGGAACGTTCCGATTGACGACCACTAGGATCACCAATCGTTCCTGTTGCCCCACCAATCAGAATGACTGGACGGTGGCCAGCCAGTTGGAAACGTTTCAGCATCATGAACGGGATCAAATGTCCGATATGCATGCTGTCTCCTGTAGGGTCAACCCCGCAGTACAAGGAAACCGACGTCGTCTCGGTCAGCTCACGCAGACCCTCCGCATCCGTCTGTTGATTAATGGCGTCGCGCCATTCCAGTTCATCAATAATATTCAAAACAAACAACCCCTTCTTTATGCATTGGTATTAGGCCATGATTTACGTGAATTCATCAAGAGCTAAGCAGGGTGCGACTTTTTTTGGACACAAAAAAATCGCCGCCTTGTCTTCAATAGACATAGGGACGATTATCATAACCGTGGTACCACCCAACTTGCACAGACAACAGCTCACATGCTGTCCATACCGCTTTCGGCAAAATATCGTTTGCCATTCCGCTTGGCATTACCCAAGTACTCCAGAGTGTAATTCGCAGCCCTTGTATGTATCAGGTTCCATCAACCCCCGACTTTCTGTAACAGGGACAAAGCCGCTACTGCGCTCTATCAACGTAATTCATGTATTCAATTTATAGCCAGTATAGCCGAACGTTAATATCATTGCAAGGCCAAGTATTTAATCTTTAGATAGAACAACAGATGAGTGCCTGCGCCAAAGTTTATAAAGACATCATGTTCAATTTTCCGTGATAATATGCATATGCCTTTTCTGCAATCTGATCTTCATTGTTCCAAAATTGCTGGTCCAGCGCATCAAGATGTTGCTCCTCCTCTACCGTTAGAAACTTAGGAATATCCCACAAACCAGTAAGTCTTTCATCCTCTCCCAAATGCTTAATGCAGCCATATGCTGACTGTATGATGTCCAGTACTTGATTCGCACCAATCGTATGTAATGCCCGCAACGCATAAAGGTAAGCCTCTTCGCCCCAGTTGCAGAAAAATGGAACAAAACCACCATTAAAGATATCCACCTCTAGCAGCCATAAAGCAGCAATTTCCTGTTCGTTCGTTGTTAACGCAGCCCAGCCCTGAGCGGATTCATTCTTTTTCCCCACAAAGGTTAACGCATATTCATACCACACATCATTAATATCCTGTTCACTCATGTCAATCACCTCTCTTTTCTTGGTTCCAGCTTCTCCAGATCTTGCCGTTTACCCGTCTGATGCCAATACAAATAAGGATCTCCAAGCTGTTGGAAAGCCTTCTCAACACTTTGGGTCAATTCTTGCGTCACTGCGTTTGTGTAATTCAAGTGTGTCTGTTTATTATCCACACCATATCGTTTCAGCAATTCCACATGCGCTGCCGTAAAAATGATATCCTCCAGCAGCCAGTAGATTACTTCTTCCGTCTGTTTCATTCTTTTTTCCAACACGACCATGCCACGCTCGTATATACGAACTATATATGCATTCTTTTCACTCTCTACATATGGAACACCTTCCCATTTAAAGCTATCAAACAAGCGGTTAACATAGTTCTCCATCTCCTGCCTGCGGAAGGAGGTGCGCTCAAGCAACTGAAAAAGAGTTTGTGCAATCTCTGGTTTGCTTAGTATGTTGGACATAAAATCTCCTTTTGACATGATAATGAAAAAGCTGCCAATGGCAGCCTCTTCATAACAAGTTTTCAATCAGGTTCCACAGAAAGTCCGGTAGGAGGTATCGCACTGCGTAGGCAGTTCCGCGTACTCAGCCTGTTCTGGAGAATGTGCAAACGGGTTGGAAAGAACAGCTAGAAGTTTCTCCATCACACTAAGATCTCCGTGATTCTCCGCTCGGTCCAGTGCTTCTTCCACCCGATGGTTGCGAGGAATCACCGCCGGGTTGCTAGTTCTCATTAATTGCTGCGATTCTTCTTTCCCTTCCTGCTGTCTGCCTAATCTTGCCTGGCGACGCTTATTCCATTCCGCAAACTCTGAGGTGTCGAACAAGGGATTACCCTGGAGCGTATCAAAGGTCAGTGCGAGAAACGTATTTGTGTAATCTGCACTATGCTTCTCCATCAATTCAAGAAGATCCCTGATTAGCGCTTCATCCTCAGCCTCTTCATTAAATAAGCCCAGCTTGCTTCGCATTCCCGAGAGCCAGTGGTGATGATATAGTTCAGAGAATTGTGCAATGGCATCCTGGGCGATTTGTACAGCCTGTTCTTCATCCTCATGCAGCAGTGGCAGAAGCGTCTCCGCAAATCGAGCCAGATTCCAGCCGGCAATATACGGTTGATTTCCATAAGCATACCGACCTTGCGTGTCAATGGAGCTAAATACCGTCGCTGGATTGTAGGCATCCATAAATGCACACGGCCCATAATCGATGGTTTCACCACTGATGGCCATATTATCCGTATTCATTACGCCATGAATGAAACCAACCTGTTGCCACTTAGCAATAAGTGAAGCCTGCCGCCGGATGACTTCCTGAAGCAACTGCAGATAGCGATTGTCGGCTTCGGCAACATCGGGAAAATGCCGTTTCAGTGTATAGTCAGCCAATGCTCTGAGCTCATCAATTGATCCCCATCTGGCTGCGTATTGGAAGGTTGCTACACGCAAATGACTTGAAGCCACTCGTGTCAGGATTGCACCAGGTCGCTCTGTTTCGCGTGTAATGTTTTCTCCAGTAGAAACAACCGCCAAACTTCGCGTTGTTGGAATCCCTAGTGCATGCATCGCTTCACTAATAATATACTCTCGCAACATGGGCCCAACGGCAGCACGTCCATCGCCTCCACGAGAATATGGGGTTCTTCCCGAACCTTTCAGCTGGATGTCCACTCGCTCGCCTTGTGGCGTGATCTGTTCTCCCAGCAGCAAAGCCCGTCCATCACCAAGCATGTTAAAATTACCGAACTGATGACCCGCATAGGCTTGAGCCAGAGGCTCGGCACCTTCCGGAATCAGATTGCCTGCAAACACCTTCGCTCCTTCATCATTATTCAGAGCCTCAACATTCAGCCCTAGGCTGGCTGCAAGCAACGTATTGAAGATGATCAACTTCGGTGAATGAACAGGTACAGCACTCTGATTTGTAAAAAAGGTCTGTGGCAAACGTCCATAACTGTTGTCGAAGTGCCAACCTTTTTTCAGTGTTTCTTGTTGCATGGTGATCACAACTCCTTTTCTGTATCGAAGCGATATCAGGATATCCCTTCGTTTTATTTTAGCCTTGTGAACCAATGCTCATTTATGTAGTCGCATGGAAATTCAACGGAAAGAACAAGAACATGTAGCATGTTCATGATGAAACTTTAGCATATTTATATCCCTTTTGCATTCATCCCGCTGTAACTTTCATAACTGGCACGTCGTAAACTCTTCGAACTTATCACAGGTGAAAAGCTTCCGGGGTATGTTGAATAAAAATATCCAATTGTACTTTGCAGACTCTGCAGTTTACCCAACATAAAGACCCAAGAGGTTCATTGGCGAGGGGAGCCATTCCGATCACTCCACCTCAACCAATACATCTTGGGTCTGTTCCATTTATTCAGATCGCATACCTGTTACAAGACAATCTTACGTATGTGCTTCTTGAGCCTGTACAGGCTGTACGGGTAGACTCTCCTTTTTAAATCCGAGGTTAAAGAAGATATTAAGCAGAATGGCGCACAGACTGCCTGTAATAATACCATCACCAACAATAATGCGGATACTTTGAGGCAGTTGGGCAAACAGATCAGGCACAGCCGTGACGCCAAGACCGAGTGATACAGAACAAGCAACGATTAACAGATTGGATTGCTTGCTGAAATCCACATGCTGCAGCATTTTAATCCCGGATGAGACCACCATGCCGAACAGAACGACCGTTGCTCCGCCAAGTACCGCGCTGGGGATAATCGTTGCGAATGCCGCAACTTTGGGGATGAGTCCGAGAAAAATCAGAATCCCTCCGGCTGCAACAACCACATTGGTTGTTTTTACTTTGGAGAGCTGTACCAAACCGACATTCTGGGCAAATGTGTTATAAGGAAAAGCATTGAAGATACCACCAAGCACAAATGCCAGACCCTCTGCGCGGTATCCTCGTGCCAGATCCTTTTCATTAATCGGTTGATCACAGATTTTGCTCAAGGCCATAAACACACCTGTAGACTCAATAATGACAACCGTGCCGACAATAATCATGGTAATGATCGGACCAATTTCGAAGGTAGGCCATCCAAAATAAAACGGCTGGGGCAAATGGAACCAGGAGGCTTCCTGTACAGAGCTGAAATTCACTTTTCCCATGAGGGCAGCGGCGAGAGTACCTACAATAATACCGAGGAGAACTGCGAGGGATTTGACAAAACCGCGAGCATATCGATTCAGCACCAGAATAAAGAGCAATACCCCGAAAGAGAGAGCCAGATTGTCTAAGCTTCCGAAATTTTCGCTGTTTGCTCCGCCTGCCATGTTTTTGATGCCGGTTGGAATTAACGCCAGCCCAATAATGGTTACGACTGTTCCAATCACGACGGGAGGAAACAGTTTGACGATTTTACTAAAGAAGACAGCACATATAACGATGAATATTCCTGCTGCTATGATGGAACCGTAAATGGCCGGAATTCCATATTGTGATCCAATTGCAATCATGGGAGTCACAGCAACAAATGAGCTTCCAAGAACCGCTGGCAAGCCAATCCCCAGGTACTTCCCTTTGCGCGCTTGAAGCCATGTCGCGATACCACAGGTTAACAGGTCAATCGATACCAGGTACGCCAATTGTTCCGTAGTCAGGTTTAACGCTCTTCCCACAAGCAGCGGTACCAAAATAGCCCCGGCATACATCGCCAATACGTGCTGAATTCCCAGTGAAAAAATCCTCATCCTCTTCGTTTCTCTCATCCCTACCTGCCCCCTGTAATTTAGAATCACTTTACCGCTGCAAAAATCATGTTATGTTGATTCACATTATATAAACAATTGCTTCAAGTTCCATGATTCATGTTGCGGAATTGTTACAAAATATAAATAGATTCAGTCTTTTTATGCTTATTATACAAAATTAACACATAACCCGATCTATTATATGTCAGTTAATATAACAAAAAAAGTTGAATAACGTTGCACTCTTCATACTTCTTCGCTAAGGATAATTACACGTCACGATTTAGTAGTAAAGATTTCCTTTAGATCAATCTCTTGATCTCTGTTATGATGATTAACGGCAAATTTGAGAAATTCGGGAGGAACTTCCTAGATGAGACAAAATTTTAAAGGTATCACCCTATTTTACTTAACCATGCTTTTAGTGTTACTAGCCTGTCCTTGGAATAAGGCCGCTGCTGCCGATTCCTACAAATCGTTGGACTTATACTATCCAACAGACATTGACGATCACTGGGCATACGATACCCTTGACAACTTCGTTAATGCTGATTTACTAAACGGGTATCCCCTAAGTACTGGCGAAGTGGCTCTCAAGCCCAATCATCCCATTACCCGTGCAGAATTTGTTTCTATTCTTGTACAGGCGGCAGGGCTACATAGCACTGCTCAAGGGAAAGCCTTTAATGATGTGAACGCAGGCAAATGGTATGCCGATGCGGTCCGGATCGCTAGTTCACTTGGCGTAGTTGGAGGCATATCCAGTACTGAATTTGGTCCAGATCTCCCTATCACCCGCGGAGATATTGCAGTTATGGTTGTACGGACTTTCTCCAGCTCCATCCAATTTGAAGGCTCTGCCAAAACCTTTAAGGATGTCCCTAACTATTACGCAGCCTCGGCCATTGCAAAAGCAAGCCAAACAGGGATCGTTTCGGGTATGACGACCACCACGTTTCAACCGTTTGCGAAAGCCACTCGCGCCCAATCGGTTGTCATGCTAGAGCGGGCTTTACGTTTGGAACAAACCCAGCTCCCTGATACAACTGAACTGATTACTCTGGCTTCCAACGCAACCGAACAGGAGATTACGTCGATGTCTGAACACAGCTACAATCAAGTGTCTGATATCTATGCTACATATTACACCGGTTATCAGCTCTCCTTTAATCTCACTTCACTTGAAGATCTGACATCCGCTCTGAATGAGCAAACCCAGATGGATATTGAATGGATCTCCAAACCTGTTTTCTCCATTGTGGAGCGCTCCAATCAATATGCCGTATTGGAAGCGAATGGCGGCAAAATTAAAACGAGCATCAATGCAGGTAAGGACCTAAACGAAGAAACCATTTCATTAGACGGGTTGTATAGGCTCAAGAAAATGGATGATAACACCTGGAAAATCTATGCGGTTTTACCTTATGAGGGATAACATCAGAAACACTGATAAATAACAAAAAGCACTGAACCGGGTTCAGTGCTTTTTGTTATTTCAATAAACCATTAAACAGCTATTTCAGGCAACCAGTGATTCCAAGCCCCTCATCTTGAGGGGATCGGATAATCGACCACAATGACATTCTCCACCCACTCATTCAGAGAGGTCACAAATGCCCTATGAGCAGGATGCGGGCCATAAGCACGAAGCGCATCCTGATCTTCAAACGTCACTCTCAGGCCAAGTGTGAAGCCCTGAATATGATCGGTCTCCTCTGTTACATTAATGCCTGCGGTGAGATCCACAATTCCAGGAATCTGTTCCTGTAACGCAAGCAATTGAGCTACCAATTCCTGCTGTTTAACCGTAGTGATTTTATCGTTCAATTTGAAAACAACCAAATGTTCATACATTATCTGCTCATCCTCATTCCTTTAACGAGTTATTTAGCTTTTTAATACTCTGCTCTGAACATGATGCAGCAGCTTCTGAAGCCAGATAATATCCATTTGAATGGAGTGGTAGGCATGATCTCGCATCAACAACAGTGCATCTTTCAGATCCTCCTGCACATCAATCTTCTGATGTGTATGAGAATCAATATATTCCAGCCTCTTATTCATTTTCTCAATTATATCCTCAATCAAATAAGCGATCTTCTGATTATCCACCTTATCCAAATGGACCAACGCAGCGTATAAGGACTGTACATTTGTAAACTTCTGGAACACCTTATATATGCTCTGCTCGAGTGACTGACGTCCTTTTTCGGTGATTCCATATGTCGTTTTGTCCGGTCGATTCTCAGTCTGGATCGTTTCGACCTTCTCGATCAGGCCCTTCTTCAGCAACACTTCAAAATTATAATAAATGGTGCCTTCCGTAATTTTGACATCCGTTTGATCCAGATGTTTCCCAATTCGTTTCTTAATATCATAGGGATAATAATTCCCCTCACTTAGTGCACCGAGTATAAATATTTGAATCGACATTGTGACTGCCCCCTCTCTGCTCTTCCAAGGGTACAGCTTCTTCCTAATCGCGCACCCTCATAACTTCTATTTTATATCATAATGGGCTGTTGTACAGGCTCCTGTGTTGTATCAGTCTGTTTGGCTTTTTTGAAAAGATGAATGGCTGTATTGATCACAAAGGCTCCCAAGCCCACAAATGCCAGCCCAACCGCATATTCTACCGTCTTTCCTCCGCCAAAGAGAATATTATAATCCAGATGTGTTGAATAGAACATCGGTGTAATCTGACTCACGAATTTGAAATATCCTGGCATCATCTCCGGGGACACGGACGTCCCGTTTGCAATAGATTGGCTGAGTACAAATATCATATTGATCAGCATTCCGCCTTGACCGAGAAGCATAATAAAGATGCTTGTGAACTCAATTGATACAAACAGCTGCAAGCTGTGTACCATCCACATTTTCATAAACACTTCCAAGCTATACCCCTGCACCATAAAATAAATGCTGATCCCTACGAGTGGAGCAAGGATGGAAACAAGCAGGTTAGTACCTCGCATTGCAAAGAATGCTCTCCATTTCCCCATCTGTCCTTGCAGTTGCTTCATTCCTCCAATGCTTTGCATCGCATAGATCATGGCTCCAACATAGAGCGCCATGGTGATGAACATCGGTGCCATCTGATTCTGCATGCCTGCTGGCTGCGGGTTGCTCAGAACGATGTCCGATGACACTTTGCCCATGGTGGACTCCACAATCTGCTTCGATTGCTCTGCAGGAACCTGCATACTGCTCAGCACACCCTCGAAGCTCTGTGCCTGAACCTGAGCGGCCATCTGGGCAGTGATTTCAGCTGCAACATTTTTCATGGAGCTCGTAATTGTTGTTGGGTTCGATTCATTAATCAGGTACTGTAACTGAGCTTTACCATCCTGTTCAGACAGTTTCTCCGTAAAATCACCCGGTATACGTATGATCATATGAATATCCCGGTCTTCCAGCCCCGTCTTCGCCTGTTCTAATGATTCGTTGGTAACTACTTTAAATGGCAATTGTTCTTGCAACTTTTGTACAAATTCAGTACCGGATTGCTGGTCTTCGTTGACAATAGCGACAGTAAGATTCGTTATATTTTTGGGGATTGCGCTATACCCCGACATGAAAAGGGTCAACATTACAATTTGGTAAAAAACGATCATAAATATGCCTGCCTTGACTCCGCCGTGCTTCAGTATGTTCTTCATTCTCTACTCCACCTTGTTGTTTAAATTTAAACTACTTGATTTAAAGTACTCTCATTTGTTATATTTGTCAATGAGACCAACCAAGGAGGCGAAACAAATGACGAAGAGCTCTATTATTTCTCTGTCAGAAATCACGAATTTCCAATCGAAAGAAGAAGAATTCAGTCCCTACCGTTGGTATCGCAGCATGTTGAATCGGGAACCTGTCATCTACAATGAAGAGACCGATTCCTGGCATGTATTCAGGTATGATCTTGTCAAAACCGTGCTTAATGATCACGAGCACTTCTCCAGTGTGAGAAAAAGATCAATTGTTAATGTGGGATATTCAAGCGAAGAAGAAGGTGCGGACAGTGAGCACCACATGCCGGACAAGCTGGATATTCACAATGTAGATCCGCCGGAACATCGCAAGCGGAGATCTTTGCTGGCAAGTGCATTTACACCCAGAAGTCTCAAGCTCTGGGAACCGAGAATTGAGGCTGTGGCCGAAGAGCTGATCAGAGAATTTGAAGGTCAATCGGAAGTGGACATTGTTGAAGCTTATACGAGCATGTTCCCTGTCATTATCATGTCTGACCTGCTTGGCATTCCTTCCAATGATCGTCATTTGTTCAAGGGTTGGGTGGATACCATGTTTATGCCTACTACCGATGCCACTTTTGATCAAATTAACGAAATGAAAAAGGTTGCCGGGGAAGAATACTTCAAGTATTTATATCCCTTCGTTGTGTCCAAAAGATCCAATCTGGGAGAAGATATCATATCAGACCTGATCCAGGTTGAGCTCGATGGCGAGCACTTTACGGATGAAGAGATCGTGCGAACCACCATGTTTATTCTGGGTGCTGGCATTGAAACAACAAGCAACCTGCTGGCCAACTCGTTCTATGCCCTTCTATACGACCAACCGGAATTGTATGCCGAACTCAGGGATAACCTTGACCTTGTCCCAGCCGCAGTAGAGGAAATGCTGAGATATCGCTTTCACATCAGCAAAATGGACCGCATGGTCAAAGAGGATAACGATCTGCTTGGAGTTAAACTGAAAAAGGGAGACGCCATCGTGGCGTGGATGAGTGCAGCCAATATGGATGAGAACATGTTCGAAGATCCGTTCACTTTGAATATTCATCGAGCGAACAATAATAAACAGCTTGCGTTTGGTTTTGGTACTCACTTCTGTCTGGGGGCTCCTCTGGCCCGTCTAGAGGCCAAAATTGTACTGACCGCATTTCTCAAAACGTTCACCAGCATTGAACCCGTGCAAGGATTCAATCTGGAGGAAAACCTGACCGCTTCTGCGGCTGGACAATCTTTAACAAGCCTTCCGATGAAGTTGTCGTTACATCTGACGTAAATGCATATATGGATAGGTCATCTTTACTATAAGTTCTATCGATATTATCAAAACAAAAAGAGCAGATCCCATCTGCTCTTTCTCTCTACTCTTATCTTCATAAATAACCTCTATCCTTCCATTCTACCGTTCGTTAATTCAGCAAACCTGTTCCATTCATCATAAACGGCACCACTCGCTCGGCCAGCTCAGCCGGGGATTCCTGCCTCTCCTCCAGATTCCAACGATACGTCACCCCATAGATCGACCAGCTCAGCATAGTTGCCAGATACACATTGGTTAAATGTTGACCAATTCTTCTGGGACAGAACAAATACACGGACAGACCGCTATGGCGGCGATCTTATCAAACGAACGCAATTCGCTACCAAAATTATTCAAGCCATTCGTACAGCCGTGGGCTCTGTCGGTCTGGATAATGAATTTACCAGTCTCTATACGGAAGGTAAAGGTGCAGGACACAAGGATTTGGATGATCTTCTTCATCGGTTGGAACAGGAGGAATTTGATCAGGTTGCCGTTGAACGCGCACTACTTGCTGATCCGACGTGGGCCGTGAAAATTGGTTATCCATTAAATGAGCTATAATTGAACCAAAATACTCGTCATCCATCTAGTTAGGGACAGCGGGTATTTTGGTTTTTTTACATGTTTGAACAAAACAGAGCGAGCAATATCGTCCAAGAAAGTTCCTTCTTTTCATATTATAATGACATTTAACTTACCAGAAAGAAGGTGCAGCAGGTGACTCGCGAAGTGCGAACCGTCGTGTTCGATACCGATTTACAGCTCGAAGCCTATCAATTCGAAGGCATTATGCAGAAATTCCCCAATCATTTTCATGACTATTACGTCATTGGATTTATTGAGCAAGGCAAGCGCCATCTCGTATGTAATAACAAAGAATATATGCTGAACACTGGAGACATGATTATTTTTAATCCGCATGATCCCCATGCCTGCGAACAGGTGGACCGCAGAACTCTGGATTATCGCTGCATCAACATTCAACCTGAGGTCATGCGCCAGTATGTACAGGAAATTACCGGACAAGATTACTTGCCCCGGTTTACTTCTCCTGTTCTCTACCGAAGCGAACATGTTTGTTCCTTACACGAACTGCATCAGATGATTTTGGAAGAGCAAGCTGACTTTCACAAAGAAGAGCTGTTGCTCTTTCTGCTGGAACAACTGATGAGAGAACATGCGGATGCCGAACCACCCGTTTCTGCCCAGGACGTCACCATCGAGATCAGACGTATATGCGAGTACATAGAGACTCATTATATGGAGAGCATTACGCTGAACCAGCTGGTCGAGTTAACAGGACTGAGCAAGTATCATCTATTGCGTTTATTTACTCGTCAAAAAGGGATATCTCCCTACCGCTACCTGGAAACGATTCGCATCAATCAGGCCAAACGTCTATTGGAACAAGGCAAGCTCCCAATTGAGGTCGCCGCGCAGACCGGTTTCAGTGACCAGAGTCACTTTACGAATTTTTTCAAAAAGCTGATTGGCTTGACACCCAAGCAATACAGACGTATCTTCAACCATGAAGTGGATTCAAAGCGCACAGCGGATGATCTGTCATGACAGGTCAGAACAAAACCTCCACTGGACACCTGCTGGCCTTACTTACGATCCTGATCTGGGGAACAACGTTTATCTCCACCAAGGTGCTGCTGATCGATTTCACCCCGGTGGAAATTCTCTTTTTCCGTTTCGTGATTGGCTATGTAGTGCTCTTCCTGATCTATCCACGGTTGATGCGAATTACCTCGCTCCGAGAAGAAATGCTGTTTATCGGTGCTGGAGTATGCGGAGTTACGTTATATTTTCTTATTGAAAATATTGCACTGGTGTACACCCTCGCTTCCAATGTAGGTGTTATTGTTTCAATTGCCCCCTTCTTTACGGCAGTCCTTGCACATTTCTTTCTGGATGGAGAGACATTGCACAAGCGGTTTATTGTAGGCTTCGCCATTGCCTTGACTGGCATTATCCTGATTGGATTCAACGGCAGTTTCATTCTGCAACTAAATCCGCTGGGCGATCTGCTCGCTTTCGTGGCACCTGCTGTGTGGGCGATCTACTCAGTAATCATGCGCAAAATAGGTGAACTTCCCTATCACACCATCGGTGCAACACGCAAAGTATTCTTGTATGGACTATTATTCATGCTGCCGGCTTTGTTCCTGTTCGAATTCCACTTCGATCTTGGGCGCTTCGCCAACATGGCCAACCTCTCGAACCTTCTCTTTCTGGGGCTGGGTGCCTCGGCCTTATGTTTTGTAACCTGGAACCGGGCAGTGAGTCTGCTGGGAGCCGTCAAAACAAGTGTGTACATTTATTTGGTGCCTGTCATAACTGTCGTCGCTTCTGCACTGATTCTACATGAACGGATTACCTGGATAACACTGCTCGGAGCTCTATTAACGTTGCTCGGGTCATATATATCAGAGAAGAAAGTACAAAGAAAAAGAATTCGTAATCCGTTGCCAAAACTTCAATAATATATGACTTCATCGTCCATAACTCAAGAAAGAGGCATTAATCCATGACGGATTAGTGCCTCTCTTCATTTTGCCGGGGACATTGCTTCGATGCCTTTCCCTAATTCAACATGGATAGAAGGTTCTCCAACTCCTGCTTCTCCAGATGTCTCCATTGTCCACGTTCCAGTCCATCCAGCGTAACATTCATAATTCGGATGCGCTCCAGATTGAGCACTCTGTAACCCAGGGTCTTGCACATTCTGCGGATTTGCAGATTAAGCCCCTGAGTCAAAATGATACGAAATACGTTCTCACTATGCTTATGTACCTCACACGGCTTCGTCACCACGTCCAGAATCTCAACCCCTTGCGACATCGCCCGTACGAATTCGTCTGTCACGGGTTTATCGACGGTCACTACGTATTCCTTGTCGTGGTTATGCTCCGAACGCATCATCTTGTTCACAATATCTCCGTCATTCGTCAGAAAAATCAAACCCTCGGACGCCTTATCCAGCCTGCCAATCGCAAAGATACGCGAGGGATAATTCACATACTGAATGATGTTTCCCTCCACCTGTTCCGCTGCGGTGCAGACAATGCCGATCGGTTTATTCAGAGCAAGGTAAACAGGCTCGCGATCATTGTAAGGAATCTCCTTGCCGTCGATGAGCACGATATCCTCGGGCTCTACGTCCGCACCTTTTTCACATACCTTGCCATTAATCGTGATGCGCCCGGCTGCAATTAATCGGTTCGTTTCCCTGCGGGAGCAATATCCCGTTTCACTTATGTATTTGTTAATTCGCATACTCCACCACTTCTCATCTGTAATATTGCCACTTGTTCATTAGCGAGTTCATGTTGTCAGTTCATCTTCTTCGTTCAATAGGTTAGTACCTTGTACTGATTTTCATCCCACATCATCTCACTTATAATGAAACGAAGCAAATGAATTGTTATACGTAAGTACATAGGATATCCAAAATAAACTGTGGAAAGGAGTTAACCATGGACAAAAAGTGCATGAGAGTGCTTAAAAAGTTATATCTACACACCAATGGTGATTATGACAGCGCACGAGAAGTAATGATCTATCAAACGGATACATTAACTCCAGCCGAACAGGAGCTACTGGCTGCACAAGGCTGGGTGGCTAATGATCTGGAAGTGATCCACCATGATGAACTCATTCATCAACTAATCGCTTTCCAGCAGAATGAACGTCTTTCCTGGTCCACGATTACCCAAGCATTTATTGCAGGGGTCGGGGGCAGTTATCCACGAGGTATATCTACACTCGTAAGCTACCATATGATGATTCACTCGCAGGCGCATGCTTATGAGCAGACTGAACAGTTCCTTGCTTGCCGAGTTTGCGGTTTCAGTCATAACGATGAGGGCTGGAAGAATCTATCCAATATCCGTTACGCCCTTCACCAGGGTTATGATTACAGTGGGTCAAGCGTAGGTGCATACGCCGATCTGACAGAATTCATCAACTTACTTGAGAAGGAACCTATTAAACCGACTCCCGAGGATATCAACATATTCAATCAACTGCTTTATATGCTGGATCAGGCTGACGATGAAGAGTCTCCGGGAAAATTTGAGAAACGACTCACTGCGGAGAAATTGGTCAAAGGACACGCAGGAATTCGCAGAAGTATCCTTCAAGCGCTGTCCAGAGTAGGTGTGCTGCCTAATCAGGTTCTCTCCCTCAGTGCAGACCATTGGACCAACAACGAGCATATCCTTAACGGGGAGTTGCTTCTTAACAATACCAAAGGCCGCTCTGATATGGAGATGCCTTGGGCGGGCTGGCAAGGTAAACTAGGCGTCGATTGGGACAAAGCACGCAAGCTGTTTGGACACGCGATTCAAGTCAAAGATTAAACGTATATGTTTGTATAAACAGCTTCATCCAGATAAAAAGGAGTTTCCCATGCACAAAGTTACCCAACTTTTAATTGACCCTGATGTTCTGAACCAGAATACTGGCATATGGATTGGCGGAGAAGTTGCATATGTTACGAATTGGCCGCTTAATTCGGAGGGCCAGCCCTTGTTGCATTTGTTCTCCATCGATTGCAATACACTTTTACAACAGCACCATATCCTTTCTTCTTTGCGACCGGATAAGTATATCTCGGTCTTCTCCACTTATTCCGCTTCAGATTACTTTTTGGATCAGGTTACCTATGCGGGAGATGAGCTGGAGTGGAAGGAGAATATTCTCGCTGGAAGTACATACGTATCCGTAACTTCAGAGCCACTGACTTCCGTATGTCCCATTCAATCCATTCCTTTATGCGGAGTAGGATTGACGGAAATGGATATAGAGGAACAGGATTTCCCTGCCTTTTCGTTTTTCTCTTCCATGATACCTAACAGTGTGAACGGAATTAGCCACTTGTTAGAGAATTATCAATTCGTGTGTCAGATTTATTCCGCGGATTTCCCCGATCCTTATCAGGATATACTGGGGCTTTCCGATGCAAACGGATACTTGTTATTACGAACTGGCCCTGCGTCTGCTCAGGCTCCCTTGGATGGGATTTTCTTCGTGCAAACTGCTTAGTGGAGATGATTGATTGCTTAAGTTAAATCATATTCGGAAAATGTTCCCGATCGTCAAAAAGTTTCCCGTCTATTACAGACAAGGAAACTTTTTTTGATTCGACACGAAATCGTTTTAGGGTGAACATTGTGTGAGAAAGATCATTCATTCGTCAAAAGTTAACATTATTTTACAATAAAAAGCATGTACAATTGCATAATTATGGTATAAGTTATATATCACAGAAACATTTTTTACATAATATAAAATTTATATCCATCTTAGGAGGACAACTTATGAGAAGAATTTTCGCTTTAAGCTGCGGTTTCTATCTGTTAATCGGCATAACCAGCGTTGTACTCGGTGCACTTCTACCCGTTTTATTGACACATTATGAGCGTGGTTATAGTGATGGCGGATTTTTGTTGTTTTTGCAGTTCCTCGGTTTTCTTGTCGGGGTGCTCGTTGCTCCTTCCATGACTGCCCGCATCGGCAGAAAATCCATGTTAACCATTGCACTGATCTGTATCGTTGCCGCCTATGCAGTTCTCGGATTTTTGCCATCCTGGACAGTTGTTCTTCTTCTAACCATTATTGTCGGGTTTGGGTCTGGCATCATTGAACCCTCCGTTGGTGCATTTACAATAGAATTTACGGAAAATCAGAAAGCAGTCGCGATGTCCAAGCTTGATGTGTACTTTGCCCTTGGAGCACTTCTCATTCCGGCAGTCGCTGCCTTATACATTTGGCTGGATCTTTGGCATCTTACGTTTTATACCGTTTCCGCGTTATCCCTTATTCTCATGCTGTTATGGGTGACCATGCCCACCTCCGCCGCTTCTTATCTGAAACAAGCTGGCGAAAATACAATTGGACATGCAACGGGCAGGTCCCAGTATTCCAGAAAACATCTGGGGCTGCTCACAATCTTCGTCATCTTTTTCTTCGTTTACATGGGTCTGGAGTTAGGCCTGATGAACTTCTTGCCTTCCATTCTGGTCGAACGATTGCAGTTACAGGAATCTGTCGCTTCACTCAGCGTATCCATTCTATGGATTGCCATGATTATCGGTCGTCTTTTTTCCGGGAAAATTGCTGAAGCCGTCAACTACATGCCTTTCCTGATCTGGAGTACGGTGGGCACACTTCTGTTCGCCGTTGCTATGGTGTTTGTAACAGGCCAATGGGCAACATACCTGCTAATCTTCGGAACCGGATTGTTCATGTCAGGGCTGTTCTGTATCGCACTGGTCTATGCCAACATTCTGATTCCAGGCATGACCGAACGCACAACCAGCATTCTGATTGCATCAGGTGGCATCGGTGGCGCCATTCTGCAGTATGTAACCGGATGGAGCATGAGTGCGTGGCCTGTAGTGAACACGATCTGGATTTTAGCCGGATTTTGCCTGATTCTGCTCCTCACTCTCGTACTCTCTCATCTCTGGAATGTAAGGAACAGCACCATAAGTGGAACTCTCGCACATCAGAATAAAGAGATTTAACGTTGCTTCTTGAGAGGGGTGATGCCTGCGTAATCCGGAATTTTTAATCTTCGTTCAGGCTAGTACATTACACATTTATGGAGGGAATCGCATGCAAACTTTAACCAAAAACCGTTTCAGAACCGGAAAAGGGATTAAGTTGATTGACGATGCAGGCGTTGAATATCTGGATGGCGTATCCGGTACATTCAATCTGTCACTGGGCTATAATCACCCGCATGTTGTGAGTAAAATTCAGGAACAAGTCGGCAATCTGACGCATATGTCTTCCTCCTTCACAGAACCTTATGTGGATGAAGTGCTCGATCATCTGATTGAATATGCTCCAAACGACATTAATGCCGGATGGATGCGGGATATTACAGGCTCAACAGCCAATGAATGTGCGACCAAAATTGCACAGAAATATACGCAATCTACAGACATTATCAGCCTGTACCTGTCTCATCATGGGCAGACCCAATTTGCAACCGGGATTTCGGGAAATGCCTTCCGACGGAAACGGTTTCCAAATTCCGCTGTTGCCAACTCCGTTCATGTACCTGCACCATACTGCTATCGTTGCCCTTTCAAATCTTCAAGCGGAGACTGCGGATATCAATGCGTTGAAGCTATCTCTGATGCCATAGAATATGCGAGCTCCGGCTCAGTCGCCTGCATGATTATTGAACCGATCCTCGGCAATGGCGGCAATATTATTCCTCCTGCAGGATATTTCAAACGCCTGCGTAAGTTGTGTGATGAGTACAACATCATTCTTATTGCCGACGAAGTGCAGACCGGAATCGGACGTACTGGTTATATGTTCGCCAGCGAACTGTTCGATATCCAGCCAGACATGATTACCCTCGCCAAAGGCCTCGGTGGAATCGGTGTACCTGTTGCTGCGGTATTGATGCAGTCCCGATTGAACGTACTGGAAAAGCATGAACATTCCTTCACCTCAGGAAGCAATCTGATCTCCGTTACCGCTGCCAAATCTACCCTGGAGGTTGTATCCGAACCCGGATTCCTCGATGACGTGAAACGCAAAGGTGAAATTTTGGGCGGCCTGCTTCAAGATTTGGCCATGAAATATCCTAGCATCGGTGAAGCTCGCGGAGTCGGGCTGATGTGGGGATTGGAAATGGTGGGTGACAATAATGAACCGGATACGGATAAAACCAACGCCATTATCGACCGTGCCTTCACGGATGAACATCTGATTTTAAGAGGATCACGTTACGGCTTCGGAAACGTAGTTAAGGTCAGACCATCACTTACCACAACAGAAGACGAGTTGGTTGAAATTGTAGAGCGACTCGATTCGGTGCTTGCCAGCGTCCATTAATACGTAATTCATTATACACTCAGACACTACGCTAACAGAACAACCTTTCGATCGCTGTTATCCCCAGATTTTTTTGATTCCCTTTTGCTTGGGAAAATCCGGTGATAGGGTATGCTTCCGAAGCAGCTTTCTTTCAGAAAGCTTTGAGGCGAACGCTCCGCTTCTCCATGTTTGTTCTGTTCTCTTCGTTATCGTGTAATCTGAATTACATTTCATATGATTATAAGGAGGTTTTCACATGTTAGCATTGGTATATAAATCGGCCTGGGATGTAGCGCTTGAGGAACGGCCTGTTCCGGAAATCGCAAGAGACAATCAGGTATTGGTTCGAATCCGGGCAACGGGTGTGTGCGGTACCGACCTCGGTATTGTCAGCGGTAAATATCATGCGGTTCCTTCTGTCATTCTTGGTCATGAGTCTGCCGGAGAAGTCATTGCCGTGGGCTCTGCTGTAACGACACTGCAACCAGGCGACCGGGTTGTCATCGATCCTACCTATTATTGCGGGCAATGCGACATGTGCAGAACAGGCAGACAAAATCACTGCACACACAAGTCGGTTACGGAGACAGGTGTGAGTGCTGACGGTACATTTACGGATTATTATGTAACCGAGGATCGCTTTTTGTATAAATTGAAGGACCATGTGAGCTATGAGGAAGCGACCTTGACTGAACCGCTGAGCTGCATGCTTACAGGCATTAATCAGATCCATCTGCTGCCGAATTTCAGAACGATTATCCTCGGCGCAGGCCCGATTGGCATTCTGTACAGCTACGCACTGGCTTCCAAAGGTGTCACTGGCTGTCTCGTCGACATCTCTGAAGAACGTCTGGCTATTGCAGGTTCGATTGCACCGGACCGTTGGGAGGTTCATTCATCCTTTGAAAATGCGATAGAGTCGCTGGCACCTACAACCAATCAGGTTGATATGATTGTGGATACAACAGGCGTCGTGGGTACACAAGTGCTTTCACAGCTCGCCAGCGGCGGTTATCTCATGCTGGTTGGTCTGAGAGATGGAAATACATCGTTCAATCCGAAGGAAGTTGTGGACCGTAGTCTGAAAATCATTGGCTCCATCGATTCCCTGGGCACATTCGCAACAGCACATTACATGATTGAGCAGCAGATTATTCCGGCGAAAAAAATTATCACCCACTCTTTCCCGTTGGAGGATTATGAAGAGGCATTCCGCACACTCGGCTGCGATATTCAGGGGCGCACACTTCAAGCTTCTTCACATGCCATCAAAGTGGTGCTGCAATCCAGCGGCTCCAGTATCTAAAGTAGCAAGTTAATCATGATTGAGATAAATTAGAGATAATTGCTTACAGAATCCTGGAGGAGGAATACAACATGGTAGCAAACAAGGAGTTTGATGGGCTGGGAGAGTCGAAGGATGACAGCATTCAGGCGGTCATTTTTGACATGGATGGCGTACTGATTGACAGCGAACCGATTTATTTTGAGATTGAGCGCAGCTCTTTTGCTCATTTTGGCGCAAAGATGACGGAGGCGGAACATCACACTTATGTTGGAGTTACGCTGGATTCGATGTGGCGGCAAGTGTTGGACAAGCACCAGTTGACGGCTACCGTGGAAGAAGCCCTCGCCTACCATCAACATAATGTGATGCAGACGATGCTGGCTCACCCGAAGCTGACGGCCATGCCTTCCGTGGAACGCTGGTTAAGCTGGCTGCATGAGCAGCACATTCCGATAGCCGTTGCTTCTTCCTCCCCACGCGCACTGATCGATCTGATCATGGACAAGACCGGACTTGGAAAATACTTTGAGGTCCGAATGACAGGTGAGGAAGTCGCCAATGGCAAACCGGCTCCGGATATTTTCCTGACTACAGCTGAAATGATTGGAGCATCCCCTTCGAACTGTCTTGTCATTGAGGATTCGCGCAATGGTGTTCAGGCCGCCAAAAGTGCAGGTATGCGCTGCATCGGATACCGTAATCCGGGATCAGGTGACCAGGACTTATCCAAAGCCGATCTTCAGATTTCCAGTTACGATGAGTTATGGACGCTGAAAGATACACTTTCGTTGGAGGGCCGCTCCCCAAGCTTGTCGAAAATAAACTAAGACGAAAATAGACAACCCAAATGGCTTCAATTCCTTGGAATTGGAGCCATTTGGGTTTTGCTTGCTGCAAATTTAACGCGATAACGCAAACTCGAATATCGTCTAGACCGAAATATCCAGACTTCCACCCAGATTAGGATGAGGAGCCGGAACCGACTTTAACATTTCTGTTAGTTGCTGACCTTGCTGCTCTGCCATGTCTTTCGACATGGCCATGACTTGCAAGCTCGCCGACTGCGCCACTGAGACTTGACTCATAGCCATTGATAATGCTGCAATATCCATGTTCTGCACTCCTTTCGTTTTCTGGTCAATAGGCATACCTATTTTATATCGGTCAGATGGGAGGAAATATGTAATTCTCTCCTTCATGTTCAAAAGCTTAATATTCGGCTTCCCCCAATTCTTGCAAAGATGCTATAGCAAAACAAAACATCTACTAATACGTATATGTTAAAATCATGAAGGAGGGTTGCTTATGAATGGGAGAAAATTTGTTATTCTTTTTTCAGTCATCGCTGGACTTTGCATCGGGTTATTTGGTGGATTTGTCTACTGGGCTTTGTCCGGAGTCTAGAACATTTCTATGAAAAGAGTTCCTAACCTAAGTATTTCAATACCCCATCTGTTTCCTTGGCTCTCAGGGTGACTTTGGCTAATAACTGTTCCGGTTGCTGAAAATCCTCTTTGACCTCTGCCATCAATTCCTTTACCATCTCTTCCAGTTGCGCTAATGTTGTTTCTTTAGGTAAAATACGAGTTCTTGCGATCTCATGTTTACGAAACGAATCATCGTACGATGGTACGGTTTCCTGACCGAATGCACTAATTTCCAGCTCAACTTTTATTCCTTCCGACATTGGTTTCACCTCTTCACTCGTTTAAGACTGATTAGGACTCAATCAATCCATATTTCACAAAACTGTGGTACAAGCCATCTTCTTCAATAGTTCCAGTTATATCATCTGCAATGGCTTTGAGACCCGGCTTGGCATTCCCCATCGCAATCCCTACAGCACAATACTCCAGCATCTCCGCATCATTCATGCCGTCCCCAATGGCAAGTGTATCTTCACGTGACATACCCAGATGCTCCAATAAATCTGCAATAGCAATGGCTTTATGAATGCCCGGGATCATCAGTTCACCGCTTCCTTCACCAAAGATAGGTACCGTGCACTGAATGACTTCGAATTTGCCTTCAAACTCCTGCTTGATTCGATCGAACGGAATCGTAGAGCTTTCCAGAAAACAAACTTTGTTAACGTCATTTTTGTATAAATCGGCTTCACCATAAGTCAATCCGGTAATAAACGGATGTGGCTTTTGTTCTTTTTTCGCTCTGGCATCGGGATCATTCTCTACATCACCATAGATGCGGCGTTCCAGATGAGATTGAAGATTGGCGCTGGCGTACAAGGCCGAATTGGATTCCAGGTAGAAGTCAATCTGGTGTTCATTGAAAAAATCGACCATATGCCGTACATCTTCTGCCGTTACCCTTTTGTGATACAGCACATCCTGACCGAACTCAACATAGCCACCGCCGGCACCGATCAGACCGTCAAATCCTACTTCCCATATAGAATCGTAGATTTCCGCCTTCGATCGTCCTGTACATAAATAAAGCAGATGTCCATTTTCACGTGCCTCTTTGCACGCCTGTTGTGCGGACACCGGAATGTTGCCGTCATCATCTACCAATGTGCCATCAATATCTATAAAAACAATCTTTCGATGCTTTGTGCTCATCTGCGTTTGCCCCCATCATGTATCTTGCCTGCGTTAAAGTATTCATTCTATTCCAGATACCTATTTCAATATAATTTCCCAGTTTAATTGTGAGGCTGAATCAAAAAACATCTCCATTATAGACATTCTCACCATCTCAAGATTAACCAGATTGCTTTGGTACCCACGCGAATCTCTTCCGTTATATTCACCATAGGCTGATCCCCTTGCTTGCTCCCAAATTCGGGCCTGTATTATCACAAATTAGCATTTAAAATGGTCATTTACTTGCCAACTTATCCATATGCACTGTCTGCCAATCATCGTCCAGTTCCACAACAACCATATATCCCTGACGTTTCCAAAAATCCACGGCTCCAGGCAAAAAGCGATGTGTATGCAAATACAACGTTGTGTAGTACAACTCTGCCACTACTTTCTCCAGTTCTCTTACGAGGAGTGAACCGATGCCGTATCTGCGATATTTAGGATCCACATAACATTTCACAATTTCGGCGGCAGACTGCTCCGGATATCGTCCATTCAGAACTTCGATACGCCCATCATAAGGCAGGATGCCAATGGAACCCACAATCTCTTCATCTTCGGTGACAGCAACCAGAAATACAGCATCAGCTGAATCCAAATAATGTTCTTTGAATTGCTCCAGATCTACAGGTAATACCTCATGATCCAGCATTGGAAATACTTCTTTGCGGACACGCATGGCAAAATCAATTGCATCACTGATTTGGTGCTCTTGAATAGCTATCACTTTCGGTAATGCCTGAAGCTGTGTCACAAAATCCACATTCCTTATCCTTAGATTCGAGCCCGTTTTCAGCTCCATATACGAACCCAACAGCGCAAGTTCGCTCTCTGCTTACAATTCTACCGAAATAAACTCTTCCTATCAATCTATCTAAACGACTAACCAAAATAGAAGAAAGCCCGCGCGATTTGATAGGGATTGCATACGATAAGGCGTGTCATCAATCAACTTCGAGGGGGAAGAACATATGTGGTTATCGCTTGGAATCTCTGCTGCAGCTCTGCTGGCAATTGGGTCCGTCTATCGTTATGTGGAAGATAAACTTGCAGCCAAAAAGTTTCATCCCCACGCACCCAAGCAGCTGTTAATCAAGTTCAAGGAAGGTACGACAGCCGACGAGATGTACACTCTGCATAAAAAAGCAAAATGCAGCGTAGCCGAAACGTATGAAGATCTGGGCTGGTATCGCATTGAATCAAGAAAGAAAATGCAACGTATGTTAAAGCATTACAAGGACCATGTGCTCATTGAGCACGCTGAACCGAACTACTACCTACAGGCATCGTTTACGCCAAATGACCCTTTTTTCCCTTACCAATATAACTTGCCAAAAATCAATGCTCCTGCTGCCTGGGATATTTCCCAGAGTAACAGCTCGGTCAAAATCGCAATCATTGACACTGGCGTTCAGTTAAACCACCCTGAGCTTGCTGGCAAGCTCCTTCCCGGATACGATTACGTTGATGATGATAGTATTCCGGAAGACGGTAACGGGCACGGCACCCATGTAGCTGGAATTGCAGCATCTATAACCAATAATGGAGTTGGCATTGCAGGTGTGGCACCGCTCGCTTCGATTGTCCCGCTACGTGTGTTGGACAACAATGGACAAGGTACAACCGGCAACGTCGGAAACGGACTTGTGTACGCCGCCAACAACGGTATTCAAGTCGTTAACCTGAGTCTAGGTGGGCCAACGGGAGAAGCTTTTCTTCAGGCAGCTGTGCAATACGCATGGGATCGGGGTGCTGTCATCATTGCGGCAGCAGGTAATGATAATACTTCGTATCCAATTGTACCTGCATCTTATCCCAACGTCATTGCGGTAGGTTCAACCAATCCTTCCGACCTCAAATCGAATTTCTCAAACTATGGATCGTGGGTTGATATGGCTGCACCAGGTGATACTATTCTGTCCACATACCTGGGTGGCTCCTATGCCCATCTAAGCGGAACGTCCATGGCGGCTCCCCATGTAGCGGGAGTGGCTGCATTACTCGCTGCCCAAGGGAAAAC
>Ga0153960_1000035_pt1 | contig 90663 bp, 70 predicted proteins | sample TSFL044MetaG_FD_102274 | JGI IMG/M metagenome (GOLD analysis project Ga0153960, IMG submission 102274) | Attine ant fungus gardens microbial communities from Florida, USA - TSFL044 MetaG | ecosystem: Host-associated > Fungi > Mycelium > Unclassified | place: USA: Florida, Withalacochee...
AGTCGGGCTTCATAACGCTGCTCGGACGTCTCATCTTTCCACTTGCGTTCCACCTCAAAGAGAGCGTAGCAGAATGCCAGTCCTTCCGCCGCCTCGCCCGTCTGGTAGTCGTACAGGATGATGTCCGGACCGACCCCGGCCGGTGCGATACAACCACAGGTACGACTTCGTTTGGGCTGCACGACCCGGCTCCTTTAGCACTTGAAGGGTCGTTTCAATCGCATGCGCAATGTCTCGTCTGAGCAGTTCCGTATGCATGTAGTCAAACAGCGGCGTCACTTTATTTTTTTCTACTACTTTTTCTTTTTTCTGAAGAAATCGAACTTGATTACATAATCAAAAAGAGACGTAATTACAACAACTCCAAGTGGAAACAATGAATAAACCCAAAAGGGATTATTTGGAGCTTCACCAGGGGGGACATCAGTTAAAAAAGCATAAAGAACAAAACAATAAACTATGGCTACAACAATTCCTGTTATGTTTCTATTTTTCATAGCTGTTTTCCACCTCTTGTTCATAGAACTTCAAAGTATTGTATCTTCCAACCAAGAGTATTACAACCCATATTTGGAATATTTCCCTCTATTTAATATTCTATCTAAAAAAATTCCCCTCACAGCAACAGGATTTATTATTTCACCTGTCTACCGTATGGGGAGAATACAACTTTTAGGAATTAGGTCTTAATATTGTAATAACATTGGCTCACTGTGACAGAAGAAGTCATCACTATTGTTAAGCTATACTGACTTCACTTTCTTGTAATCATTTCAATTAGAGAGTTGTAAATTAAAGCAACTTAATCAGCTCTTCTAGCTCATCAACCAAACCTTTTGCAAGTTCAAAATTAGTATCTTTCAAAGCCAATTCTATTTTCATTTCAACAGACTTTTTCTTTTGTTCCGTTTCTAGATAGTCTTCATTAAAATGACTCGCATAAATCATCTGTCTAAATTCTAGTATACTCATTTTACTAATCGTCTTGTCCTCAATAATTAAAACATAATCCATACCATTAACAACAGAATAGAAATCATGAGAAATCATGAGAATCGCACCTTTGTAGTCCTCAATAGCTTTCTCCAATGCGATTTGTGAATAGATATCTAAATGGCTTGTCGGTTCATCAAGAAGTAATACGTTGGCTTGACTGGCAGAAACTTTAGCCAATTGAAGCATGTTTTTTTCTCCACCAGATAAAGACTCTATCTTTTGATCAAGAATTTCTCCTTCAAAGCCATAGTTTGAAATAAATGATCTAATCTCATCATAAGTTTCAAACCCAGCCTCGATGAATTCATCTAATATTGTATTGGAATCCTTTAGCATCTCGCCTTGAACCTGAGATAAATAAGCCAAATTAACAACATCAGCATCTATTTCAATGGAATCCTGATTATTTTTAAAGATTTCTCGGAGTAAAGTCGTTTTCCCGGTACCGTTTGGACCGATCAGGGCTACTTTATCTGTCGATTTGATCTCGAAGTTCACATTTCCCAAGAGCAACTCGTCAAAGGAAACGCTATAATTATTGACGTTTATAACAGTAGTGTCTTCAAGTTCTTTATCAATACCAAAACGGATATTCGGCTGCTTGATATCGACAAAGGGCTCTTTTATTCGACGTGCTTCCAATCTCTCTTGAAACTTGACTCTGGCTTTTAACGCTCTGCCTCTGGAGGCTTCCGAATTATACGTGGCGATCTCTCTAAGATTGTCGATGATGTGATCATATCTCTCAATTTCTTCAGCTTCAGCAACCGCGATTTCTTGCAGCTCGATCTTAGTCTGAAGCAGCGAGAAGTTATAATCGATATATCGCCCGTCAAACTCTTGGATCTCTGTGTTTTCAAGGTGTATAATTTTGTTGAAACAATGATTCAATAGATATCGGTTGTGCGTAACAACTAGCAGCATTCCCTTGTGGGAATTAATAAGCTTTTTAAGTGCATTTAGGTTTTCAAAGTCTAAAAATACATCGGGTTCGTCCATAATCATTAAGTCCGGACGACTAAGCATTTCCTTCATCACTTGAATTAGTTTGAATTCCCCGCCGCTTAATTCGGATACATTAAGATCTTTTAGCTTCATAAGGTTGGCCAGGTTTAGCTGCTTATTAATGGTGTTTTCGAAATTATCCCCATCCATCGCCTCGAACGTATCCAAAGCCAATTGAACCTTTTCCAGCAGCGAATCCATATCCGACGTGGTGGCCATCTCCGCATAAATGGTCGTGATTTCATCCTGTATCTTGATGAAATCTTCTCCGATATATTCAAAAACGGTCATTTCTTTCGTTTTATCTACTTGCGAGAACTGACTCACATACCCGATTCTGCAATCCGGGTCTATCTCTAACTTGCCCTCGAACAAATATTTTTCAGGATCCATCAGTATATCAATCAGTGTACTTTTCCCACTGCCACTTGTTCCGATAAAAGCGCAATGTTGTGCCTCTTCAAACGTAAATGAAATGTTGTTATATAGTTCTTTTTGCGGAAATGAGAAGGATAAGTTATCAACTTTTATCATAGTGTTACCTTTCTTTATAACTAAAATGGTGAGTATTTTGAAATGTATTGTCGAACACAGACTTTTAGAGTAACACTGATTACCACCAAGTACAATCCATTTGTTGCCCTTACCCTCACTGCGAAATTCTAATACTTTCTTTAGAATAGTGTCTTGTTGAACGATTTCAGAATCAATCAGTACACGTTCTTGTCCCTCGCCACTAATTTCCAAGCAAAAAAAGCCCTCATTTAGGGCTTTTTTTTGAGTCACGCTTTTCAACATATCCCCCTACATTTTTATAATACAGGGGATGTACCACCATCTATGTTCACGGCAGTTCCTGTTACATAGGAGGCTGCATCCGACACAAGAAAAGCAATCACTTTTGCCGCCTCTTCTGTTCGACCTATTCTCTTGAGCGGGATGCCGTGAATGGGGTTGGAAGAGAATTCCTCCCAACTCTTCTCTGGTGCTGAAGACTTCCACATCCGCTCAATCTGAGCGCTACGGATTAGACCGATGCACACGGCGTTAACACGAATATTGTCCTTGGCGAGGTCTTTGCTCATGGCCTTCGTTAGTGCAAGTCCTGCCGCCCGACTGACTGATGTTGGCAAAGACGATGCAGATGGTGCCTTCCCTACAATCGCCGTCACATTAAGGATGGAACCGCCACCTCTTTGACGCATATGAGGAACTGCTGCCTTAGAACTATGGACTGCTCCTAACAATTTCAAATCCAGATCTGAATACCAGCTTTCGCTGCTAACCTCTTCAAACGGATTAGCCGCAGACGTTCCAGCATTGTTAATCAAAATATCCAATCCACCGAAATGCTGTACAGTCTGCTCAACTACACCTCGTACCTCTTCTTCTACTGAAATATCTGCAGAGATGACTAGTGCATCTGTCCCTGTAGTTTGCTTAATTCGTTTCGCCGCAGCTTGAAGCGCCTCTTCGTTGCGGGCAACGATTGCCACCTTTGTGCCTTCCGATGCTAGAACAATTGCTGTCTCCAGTCCAATCCCTTTGCTACCGCCTGTAATTAGTGCTATTTTATCCTTTAATCCTAAATCCATTTGTATTTCCTCCCTTATTGTCTCCACTTATTGAACTAGACGGGTTATATTCAACTATCGTTCCCGTTAGTTAAATGCCTCAATAGAATTAAATGCAAACATAATTTCTGCTTCACAAACTAATTCATTGTTTACCATTGCAATACCTATTCCTTTAACAATCTGTCCCTTGGTTCTGGTTACTTCGAATTCAAGATGGAGTTGATCCCCTGGTTTTACTTGCTTTTTGAAGCGACAATTATTAATGCCAGTCAGTAAACCTATCTTATGGTTATTGCTCACTACGTTGGACATAACGGTACCACCTACCTGTGCCAGTGCTTCTACAATCAAGACTCCAGGCATGACAGGATAATCGGGAAAGTGACCAAGGAAATAGGGTTCATTGAAAGTCACATTTTTGATTCCAACGGCTTTCTTCCCCTCAACAATTTCTAAGATTTTATCAACCAAAAGAAAGGGGAATCTATGGGGAACAAGCTCTTTAATTTGATTAATATCAAGCATGGATTTCCTCCTCTAATATTGGCTCATAACGATTCTAACTCCATTTGGATAATTCATCCATTATTATACTATATCCTGCCCGTTAGCTTAATGGAACAGATATCGTATTACAATTAGATGGACTTATCTTGCCTAACGAAGGGATATTTCCAAAATTGCCACTTTCAAAGTTGAACTGTTTCTTCAACTGCATAATACCTTTCATATTCTTTAGTCAGCGTGTAGCGCTCGACACCTTTGGAGGCATTCATCGCTTCCGTGGCGTGCTGGATAGCCAATTCGCGACGACCCGATTGGCGTTCTATTTCAGCAAGAAGTGCAGATCGCATCCATTGTCTTCTAATCGTTTTCAGGTGCTCCCTTGCTTGCTCACTCTTCTCTTCCTCCAAAAGCAAAAACGTCTCATAATATGTACGGAAATCTGATCTGCGCATCTGGAGTACCGCTTGCCGAACGGCAGTCATGTCCTTGCGATAAGCACCGTAAGCTGCCTGATATATCGCTTGCCTCGATTTTATCGTCGTCTGTTTTCTTAGTTTCTCCATCGTGATATCGACTTCATCATCCATTCTGTTGGCAGTCACATAAAAAATATAAATATAGGGCGTATGATGATTTTTACGTAAAAAAACTTCCACACGGTCCATCCGGGTTTCCCAAGCCATTGGGTACAAAATGTGAATCGTAAACGCAATAAGTGTGGCGACCATCACCGTTCCCACTATAAGGTAGACAGATTGTTCTTTCCACAACATCACCAGCACAAATACAAATACAACGGAATAAAACGTAACATTCCACCTACTCATTCTCATCTATCATTCCCTTCAGCATCTAAATCATGAAGTATCTATTATATCAGAATTAAAACTATTTATTGTATAAATTTAGGAAATAAATATTTATATAACCAATAAAATATAATTTCAACAAATATGGTTAAAACGGTACTTCTCTAATAGAAAGTGAAAGAATCCATTTCTGCACTCGGTTCAAGTTATTGTCCTTGACTCGGGACACGAACTTATACCGATAAAATAAAAAGTCTCTATAATAGCGACTTCCAATGGAGACATGTTCTTGTCCCGCGACAGGATAATAGTGTGTACCTTTTTCTCTTACAGAGTTGCAATAATCACAGGAGGCATTTCGAAAGCTATGATTATAGTGTACCTGCCGGAACCTTGATCGTTGGTCGGAAACATGGCGACAAGCAGTATGATCTGGCAAATCGCAGCTGCAAGTGACCAGAGCTTGGAATCTTGATCACGACTGCTCCGGCAAGTTCCCGATACCCGGTCGTGGTTATGATCCATTCTTTTCCGGCAACATCTCTGTAACTATGATCTGGATAATCTAACCCTGTTTGCTGTCGTAAATTTTTTTCAGCAGGTCCGCAAATTGCTGTTTATCGCTTTCGGACAAACAATTTGTCATCTGAAGGCTGAACTCATCTAAAATCCGTTGCAGTACAGGTTCGAAATCTTTCGCCTTTTGCGTTGGATAAAGCAGGTAAGAGCGACGATCGCGAGAGTCCACCGAGCGGTAAATGTATCCAGCATCCTCTAGCTGCTTAACGCAACGGGTCGTAGTCGCTTTATCGAACTTCACTTCATTTGTAAGCTGGTCCTGGTTGAGCCCGGGATTCGACAAGATCGCCTTAAGATAATTGTGGTGCCCGCCCCCGCCGATATCAAATGGTTTTAATATACCCGCCAATTCTTTTTGGTTAACACGATGAATGTAGGACAACATTTTGCCAATCGACGGTTTCTTCAACCCGGTACCTCCTTAAGATCTTATGTATCCAAAAATTTTACCTCATGCAAGTTGCGTACGCAACTAACTTAAAGTATAATCGAAACCAAATTAGTTGCTAATGCAACTAATTGTTTTTGACGATAGTAAGGAGTGATTATTCAGTGAAACTGGAAGACGAGAATCGTTTCATTTCTTATCAAGGTGACCCAGTAATCCAGAAAAGACGTTGGATCATCCTGATAGTCCTGAATTTATTTACATTCATGTCGACGCTCGACGGAAGTATCGTCAATATTGCGCTGCCCGTTATCGCGAAGCGGATGGATCTGACAGTTGCTGAGGCGGAATGGATAGTCACCGCTTACCTGATGACCATTTGTGCAGCGATTCTCTTTTTCGGCAAGCTCGGAGACATCGTTGGTAAAATTAAAGTGTTCAAATGGGGTATGATTATTTTCACGGTTGGTTCCCTTCTGTGTGGGCTCAGCTTCAGTCTGCCGCTTCTCCTGGGTTCACGACTACTCCAAGCCTTGGGAGCAGCTATGACGATGGCTAACAGCCAGGGCATCATTACAGACATCTTCCCAACAACAGAACGGGGAAAAGCGCTGGGACTGATCGGTACATTTGTCTCGCTTGGCAGTATTGCTGGACCGAGCCTCGGCGGTATTATCGTATCCGGACTGGGTTGGGAGTACATATTTTTGGTAAATATCCCGGTTGGGCTGATCGCGATTGCGATTGGGTGGAAGGTACTTCCTGCTGATCGTACCAAACTGAAGGTCCGTATCGATAAGGCCGGGGGTTTGTTATTCCCTCTATTTATCATAGCTTTATTTTCAGGTCTACTGCTCGGGCAGCAGGTCGGTTATGGGGATATGCGGATCGTCGCTGCGTTAATCATCTCCTTTATTGTTTTTGTTATTTTCCTTTTCGTTGAGATTCGTAAACCAGAACCTATGCTAAAGCTCACCCTGTTTAAAAATCCGCTGTTCAGCTTAAGTATTTTATGCGGTTTTCTGGTATTTGTGGCCAACTTTTGTTTTAACATCATCGCACCGTTCTATACGCAAAGTATTTTAAATCTTACACCCTCCCACGCTGGGCTCCTGCTAATGCTGTTTCCGATTGTCATGGTAATCGTAGCTCCACTCAGTGGCGCATTATCGGACAAAATTGGTTCCGAACTGCTCACTTTCGCAGGACTCGTTGTGATGGTCATCGCTCAAGTCGGACTTGCTCGACTCCATAGCGGCAGTTCTATTATTCTGGTTGGGAGTTGGATCGGTATGCTCGGTCTCGGCAGCGGTTTGTTTCAATCTCCGAACAACTCGTTGGTAATGTCAAAAGTCCCCAAAACCCAACTCGGAATTGCAGGCAGTATTAACTCGCTCGTCCGCAATATGGGCATGGTCGTGGGAATTACGGTTGCTACTACCACTCTGTTTGGTGTTATGAGCAACTTGGCTGGTCGTAGGGTTACAGGACTTGTGCCGGACCGCCCCGATCTTTTTCTATCAGGCATGCACGTGGTCTTCATGACCTCCGCTTCAATATGCTTAGTAGCCGCAGTACTTACGGGTTGGAGGCTATGGTCGGCAAAACGGACTTTACGCAGCGAACATTTACGGTCTCGATAATAATATACTTGATCTATTAATCAACTGAAGTACTGCTTTAGTCCAAAAAAGTTAAATGATTTGAAAATTTAAAATATTAATTTCTAAAGCCAAATGGAAAAAACCTCTCTAATATAGCTGACCTCGTGTTAATTGTTAACAGTATTTTTTGCGCTATGGATCATTCAATCCATGTTCAATAGATTAGGGGTTGTTCCAGAAAGTTCCCCGCCATTTTGCCTGTAAGGTATGCCTGAAACCAGGTTTACCTTTTTTTAGTCGGCTCCCAAGTGTCTTCAAACTGCTTGTCACATCGAAAAAGCGAATAAACTCTTCAAGGATCGCATCCAAGAAGAGTTTATTACCAAAGATTTAACTTATAGAATCAATGTTGGTGAGCATGTCGATTCAGGACGGTATCTCAGTAAAGGATATATGTCCAATTTATACTAATGGATGTGGTATATAAAGTTCTTCTAAACGGGTAATTTCTTCAGGCGTTAATTTAACCGATAACGCCGAAACCGCATCTTCGAGATGGCTGAGTTTGGTCGAGCCGATTATTGGTGCTGTGACCTCTTCCTTTTGTAGCAACCATGCAAGAGCAACTTGAGCGCGCGGAATCCCTCTGTTAGCGGCAACTTCCGCTACTCTTTCTGCAACTTTGCGATCAGCTTCTTCCGTTTTAATAAACATCGCTTTTGCTATTTGGTCATTCTCGGATCGTGAGGTCTGCGCATTCCACTCCCGGGTTAACCGGCCTGCCGCCAAAGGCAGGTAAGGAGTGATGCCAACCCCCTCATCTTGACAAAGGGGGAGCATTTCTCTTTCTTCTTCCCGATAAAGCAAGTTAAGTCTATTTTCCATGGAAACGAAACGTGTCCACCCATTGCGCTCCGCGACATGCTGCGCTTTCGCAAATTGCCATGCCAACATGGAGGATGCTCCGATATATCTAACCTTTCCCGTCTTAACTAAATCGTGAAGAGCTTCCATTGTCTCCTCAATTGGTGTATTAGGGTCCCAACGATGGATCTGGTACAAATCGACGTAGTCCGTTCCAAGCCGTTTTAGACTGTTATCAATTTCGGTCATGATGGCTTTACGGGAAAGTCCCATTGCATTCGGACCTTTGCGCATCGGAACAAATACCTTTGTAGCAATGACGGTTTCGTCACGACGGGCGAAATCCTTTAATGCACGTCCAAGAATTTCTTCACTTGTTCCGTCCGAATACATATTAGTAGTACTAAAAAAATTAATGCCCATTTTGATTGCTTCTTTAATGATCGGTCTGCTGTCCTCTTCATTCAATGACCATGGGGTATTGCCGCGTTCAGGTACGCCGAAGCTCATGGTTCCAAGACTTAACTTCGAAACATCCAAACCGCTTTGTCCAAGTTTCACATATTCCATTTAATAACACTCCTTATATTTATAGGGTAGGCGTTATCCCTTATATTGTCCGTGGATCTTCTGGTGAGCCAGTACTGGAGATTAAATCACCAAGGAAGCTGGCGTTTCTCATTTGAGAACGTTCCCGTCGGTCCTTCTTCGCCGAGCATAACAAGACGTACGGGATGACGAGCAGTCTGTTGTACGGTGCCCGCGCCCTCGAAATTATTAAGATCCGTTTCGATGAAGCCCGGACATACAGCGTTGACCTTAATGCTTGTGGACTCAAGTTCGATTGCGAAAGCAAGTGTAATCGCATTGAGAGCGGTTTTGGACGGACTATAAACGGCGCCGAAGGCCCGATTCCTTTGTTTGCCCCAGTGACCAAGGCGACAGGTTTATGCATTTTTTCTCCTTCCTTTGCTTCTTTGCAGATCCTTATAATTTTTATAGGTTGACACATCAACTTAAAGATAATTTCATTCCTTTGGTTGATACGTCAACTCATAAAACAAACTGTAACACCTTGTGGTTGATGTGTCAACCATGGTATTATATTGGCATGGATATTAATGAACTAAACGAAGAAGAAATGCGAATATGGAATACGTGGAAAGGCTCCTTTAAACGAGTCTTCGGTCGCGTTGTAAAAGAAATGTCTGAATATACAGGACTATCAGAAGGTGATTTTGGAGTATTAGATCGGTTAGTTCAATTTGGAGATGGTAAACTTCGCCAACAGGAATTAGCTGACTCGATGGACTGGGACAAGAGCCGTCTATCTCATCATCTAACGCGTATGGAAAAACGAGGTCTAGTTCTGAGGAAACCACTAGACACAGAACGCGGTGTGCAAGTCATTATTACTCCCGTCGGAAAGTTAGCCTTGGATGAAGCCCTTCCCATAGTCTCAAAGGCAATACGCAAGTATTTTCTAGATCTATTAACTGATCAAGACATTAAGTCAATAACTGAATTGGCGGAACGAACCAAAAAAATGGACAGATCGCCTAGTAACGACTCTTCATCTTGATCGCTTTTTTGGATGGCATCCACAACATATAAGTACTGCAATTGACAAGTAACGGACCTCTCTCGCTGAAAATAGCGGAGGGGTCAGTTTAATTTTTCCAGTAGAAGCCGTATGGGTTTAATGCAGCCGAAACTTTATTAAATAATCATCAAATCAGTAATCAAACCACGTTCGTCTCCTTTACGGAAATAAATCGGTACAAGTTCTTGTCCTCGATTCGGGACACAAATTTGTAGCGATAAAATAAAAAAGTCGCTAAAAAAGCGACTTTCAATGGGAATTGTCTTGTTCCTTGACATTAAAGTTATTGTTTTTTTATTATGGCACTAGTGTCCTAAAACAAGATTAGGGCAGCTCGATAGAACACATCGATAACTTCCGTAATTATCATCTTTCTATGCTTGAAGCCCAATTTTTAAAGTGAATTAGTATCTCTTCTAGATTCGTTGCTCCGCCTGCACCATGAAATACTCCATCCCTCACAATACAGTAGAACCAATCTTCATCAGTTCTCTCTTCTTCTATCGAATCAAATGGCGTATCCGCTAAATAAGTTTCCGCCAAATTGATTTCAACATACCAACCGGGATTATCCACTGTATCAATTTTCACACCATATGAATGTTCCCAATCTCCATTACAATTTTCATAATACCAGTTCTGAAGCCATTTTAATTCATTCATCATCTCTACCTCTTCTTTGGAATTCCATCTGGTCTAGTTGGTCTAACTCCCCCAGGTATTGACTTATCATTAACATGAGGAGTTCGCACATTCTGTTTTGTTATTTTATTGATGTGGCCTTTTCCTTTTCCATCAAAACGTTGTACATTTCAAATCCACCATGGATAGTGCTGAAGCGGCTTTACTCTCACCAATAGCAATCTGTTCGGAAAGCCAGTCGTGCAGGTTGTAGGGAATGTACTCACAGAACAGTACAACACTGTACTCGGATTGTTCAAGTGCCTCAATACGGTCACGCATTTTTGAAGTATCCCAAAACTCAACCATACGGGAAACATCGCTCAGTTCATCAGAGATTGGAGTTCGTCGTTCTGGACTTTTTAACACCCGCCAGTGGTACATTAACGGAAAACTCGCACAGTGATTTGCCAGCACCCAGTTGGTGGACATGGCATTTTCAGTGAGCCTTTCTTTTTCCGTAAGTGGTATTATTTTCACGAAGATGGGCAAGGTACTCCCTAACTTTCTCTGATCATAGCATATTCAACGACGTTCCATTGCCCTTGCTGGTAAGCAAGTTTCATGTCTAAAGAGATTGATCCCTCGTTTGCACGATACTTACTAACCTCAATAGTCATCTCATCTGGGTTGATCGATTGCTTCTGCTTCTCAATGGTGAGAAGAATGCCTTTAAGCATCGTTTTCCCCTGCTCATATAACTTTTGCTCTATTAATTGTTCATAGGTGTAGTTATAAATCTTGATGTTATATTCTTTTTGTAAGTATTCTTCAATAACTTGTTTATCAGAACTTTTCAAAATAACTCCCTCTTCCCAAACCAGAGAAATGTACTCCATATCGGCATTAAGAGCTGTATCATTTGAAATCACTTCATCCAACGCTACGCGATAAGGTCCAGTAAGATCCTCCTGTGAACCTGAACTAGTCAAACTGCTGGAGCAAGCTGATATTAGAATAATCAGTATAATGTTGAGAATAAAATGTAAACATTTTACTTTTATTATAATCCTCCCCTTTAAAGTACTCATTTAAATGAACGCAATACAACTATATAATGTTGCCAAATAACGAAACAATGCTCTTGTTCCGTGACACGAAATGGTTGGGGTTCTGGATTAACTACTCTTCTACGGTCTCTCGAGTCCCCCCAAATAAAAAATAAAGTGTCGAGAAAGTCCCTAAGACTTTCTCGACACTTTAAGGAACTGTGATCACAGTTCTCTAACATATATAAGCTACATCTCATTTATATAAAAATCTAATTTATTCAGTGAACGATTCGCTAACAATGATGTGTTACAATATCTGACGACTATCTTTAAGTAGAACATCGTGTGCACTACCCTCAACAATACTTGTAGAAGAAACTAAGGTTATCTTAGCATTTTTTTGTAGTTCAGAAATTGTCAGGAAACCACAATTACACATTGTTGAACGTACTATGCTTAAAGAAAGTCCAACATTATCTTCTAAACTTCCTGCATAGGGTACAAACGAATCAACTCCTTCTTCAAAAGAAAGTTTTTCGTCACCGCCTAAGTCATATCTTTGCCAATTTTTTGCCCTTGTACTTCCCTCTCCCCAATACTCCTTCATATAATTACCGTTTATATTCACTTTTTTAGTGGGGCTCTCATCAAATCGGGCAAAATATCTGCCTAACATTAGAAAATCTGCTCCCATAGCTAACGCCAATGTAATATGATAATCGTGTACAGTACCTCCATCAGAACAAATTGGTACATAGATTCCTGTCTCATTAAAATATTCATCACGAGCCTTCGCTACCTCAATTAATGCGGTAGCTTGACCTCTCCCTATGCCTTTTTGTTCTCGTGTAATACAAATTGCACCGCCGCCAATTCCTACTTTTACAAAATCAGCACCAGCTTCGGCTAGGAAACGGAAGCCTTCTTTATCAACTATATTTCCTGCCCCAATTTTTACGGTATCACCATAATTCTTCCGGACGTATTCAAGAACAATCTTTTGCCATTCTGTGAATCCTTCGGAACTGTCAATACAAAGAACATCTACTCCAGCTTGAAGTAATGCTGGAATTCGTTCAGCATAATCTCTAGTATTAATACCTGCACCAACCATATATCTTTTTGATTCATCAATCAACTCATTCTCATTATTCTTATTAGTATTGTAATCTTTTCGAAACACCATCGAAATCAATCTTTGTTCATCATCAATGATTGGAAGACAATTTAATTTGTGTTCCCATATAATATTATTCGCTTCTTTTAATGTGGTATCTTTATTACCACAGATTATTTCTTCGAACGGTGTCATAAAATCTTTAACTTTAGTGTCTAAAGTCATCCGACTAACTCGATAATCTCTGCTAGTTACAATGCCTACCAATTCACCTCTAGAACTTCCATAAATTGTTACTGCTACAGACGAATGATTTGTTTTCTTCTTTAACATTAACAGTTCGTCTAAAGTAGCTTCAGGAGATATATTTGAATCACTAACAACAAATCCAGCTCTATAACTTTTAACACGAGCAACCATTTGTGCCTGACTTTCAATAGATTGTGATCCGTAAATAAAAGAAAGTCCACCTTCTTTTGCTAAAGATATTGCCATTGTATCATCAGAAACAGACTGCATAATTGCTGATGTCATAGGAATTTTCAAAGACATAGGAGGTTTATTTCCCTTTTTAAATTTCACTAAGGGTGTTTGTAAGCTAACATTTGCCGGTAGATTTAATAAGGAAAGTGGATTTTTGCCGACTGCCTGCGTCACTTCGTTTACTTATAATGATAGGGAATGAAGATATAATTGCATTGCTTGAAAGTGTTAAATGGTTTGGTATAACTGTTCATTCTAATTTTTTGCTCGAATTACTTCTTAGCTAAATATCTCCAGTGTTGTTCACTCTGTACTTCAGTTCAATCATGACCACCCGTCCAATGGGTGGTTTGCTCTTGGGGTATAAACCCCTGTTGCCAAACTGCGCCTAAAGACGCTAGCCTGACAGCAAATCTGTTCAGGCTCACCTCGATTCCTCCAACCGCATAGCTGGTGGTTTTTTGTTTCGCGCGTTTCACGCACTCAACTGGCTAAAGCCATAATAAGAAGACAGCCGATTGTGATCGGCTGTCTTCTTGTTTTTTTGCTCTATCGTGTCCCGTTTACTTAATGATGTGTGTTGCTTTATTTCTTGAATCATGACTTCAACGAATGCTAAAAAAATTTGTAAATCAACATTACTATTATCTATCTGTTTCTCTTTTATCTTAATTAAGATCCATATTTCGCATCATGAGCACTTGCTCAACATTTGTTGTAAAACCTAATTTTATCAATAGATCGTTCAGAGGTTGATTGGATTTACGCAGGTTAGACGTTCCTCGTCTGCAAACATAGTCTAACGGGGCGAACAGTTCACTGAGAGCAAGCTTATAAATCTCCTCTGCATCTTCCCGCCCAGGAAGGACCTCACATTGATAGAGCGAAATGGTTACCATTTTACCCTCTTGATCAAATGTTCGCTTATACAATGCATAGCATACAGGCTCGCCATCTTGTCTAATGATTATAGATTCCCCCTCCTTCATGCTAGGCCATTGTGTCTGCCAAGCAGATAAGCCTCGATAGAAGTCTAGCGTATATACATCACGGGGCAATCCTTTGGTGATAGAAAAGGGATGCTCAACAGATCGCTTCAATAATTGGGGATCTATTGTACCCGTATGTTGTAAAATCATTAATCGATCCGTAATTTCATACCCCACATACTGATATAGCTTGATCGCACTCTCATTCTGGGTCAGAGCTTCAAGTAACGCAAGTTCCACGCCTTGTTCTCGGTACAACTCTAGATTTCTTAACATGAGCGTTCTGCCAATGCCCTGTCCTCTAAACGCAGGTGCAATACCTGTCCCACCGTTCCATGCCACTTTCTTTCCATCTACGTCACGAAATCCATTCATGACAAACCCTGCAGGTTCACCATCCACATAAATAGCGAGTGAATTCTCCAAGGAAAGTCCTTCGTTAACAATCCTGGTCATCAAAGCATCAATCGTCATGACCATCTGTATAAAATAGCCCTCGAATCCTAGATTCCAAATACGTACATTTTCCTCCATCGATAGCTCACTTAGTTTTCTAAACGTCACTGTCATAAGTACGAACCTCTCTTTTATCTTCGTTTAATGTGATCATTTTCGTATATTCGCCCAACCTATATATGCATTCTACTTTAACCGCTCGACAATAAAAAGTAATGGAGCCCTGAAGGCCCCACTACTTCTATTCCAAACTTCAAATCAATCTGTTGTAGTTGGACAATAGTTGATGCATGACTATTTCGGCCATATCTTCGGGGGATTTGCGTTTGTTATTCTTAATCCACTGGACCAGCACACTGATAGATGAACCAACATTCGCAGCCATTACATACTCTACATAGTCTGAAGGTATCCCATCCAGTAGATAGGTATAATCATCGTAATATTGTCGTAAAACTTCAACATAGGAATCACTCAATAGCAAATTGCATGAGTGAATTCGAAGTCAAAGAAAATAAGAATCTTATCATCTGGTTTTGGTGCCCATTTACGGTAATTGCACTTATCACGGCTTTATTATTATTTAGTAGGGAAAGTAGACTGCTCGAATGGGGATTGCTGATCTTCATTTAAAGAATAAAAGACATTCGTAAAAGTTTCCGATTATCAGAGAAGAACCTATAATAACACCCATTATGATCAATTCGATAAGTTTTTCAGCTCTCTGTTATTTGTGAATACAGGCAAATTTCTTGTCTCGTCACAGAATAAGAACTTAATATTATGTAGCAAAAGGGCGGTTTGGCCGTCCTTTTGTACCTTATGGCAACTACAATTGAAGGAAGATTCACTAGTTACCCTGCTTCTTCTGTGCAACAATGATATATAGGGGTTGATTAGCAACTTGTGTTGATGGATGAAGCGTATCAATAACTGAAAAACCTGCCTTAACGATTTCTTCCTCCATCTCCTTCGATGAAACCCTTGGAGCATTAGTCATTTCCGTCTTCTCTAATTCAATGCACAAAAAGATCCCTTTGTCTTTTAAAACTCTGTGGATTTCATCCAACACCAATGAAAGAGGTTGAACCTCGTGCAGCGAGATTGAGGCAACAGCTTTTTCGAATCTTTCGCTCTCTAATGGCATCTCTTTAAAGTTTGCAGCGGTGGTTTCAATATTGGTTATCCCTTTTTCCTTAGCTTTTACCTCTAGATACTGTAAAATATCATTATCGTAATCAAACGCAACTACCTTTTTCACATATTTAGCAAAAGAAAAGCTTATATAACCTGTACCGGCTCCAAGATCTAATAGTTCGTCCTCTTTATTAAGCTGTATAAACTTAAATAACTCCTCTGCTGGGAACCTCTCAATATTCTCCAAGTGCTCAATTTTTCTTTGTAGTTTTGGATTCATTTTTATACTCCTTGTATAATCGTATTTGTAAGAATATTTAGTTTTTTCCAGCTGACGTCGGGATAGGTGTCAGTCCTGCCTGTGGGACTAAGGTGTCAACAAGTTCTGCTTAGGAGATTTTCTATAGGCTTTTTTAGTTCATATATTATTCTAACCACCGAAATTATTTCTCTGAGCACATTACAGATATTAATTATCTCTAATAACTATAATGTACGAAATAAGATTTGTAAATAGCAATCTTAAATACAGCACCACCCAGTTGTTGTACACCAAAAGATCTCTTCAATAGTGAAGAGATCTTTTGGTATTCACATATAACAAATATATCTAAATCGAGAAATTCAATGATTCGCCTGCTTACTACATACTAATACAAAATGAGGGTGGTGACTTTTCTTTGTCTGCGATATAAATCTATTGCTCCCACCCTTACATATGAAATCATTCAGCTTTAACGCTATTCTTCAGAAGTTGTCGGTTCACCTGGCGCCTCATTTGCAAGCAACTCCGCACCATCGGAGTGTCGTTCGAACATAACTGCGTCAACTCTCGTATAGATCATATCCGCAGGAAGCGTTGGTGGGTCTATCGTTGTTGGAGTAACCCTGGTTAACCGGACATACTCGCTACCGTCACCCGTAAAGTCGAACGTTCCTAGATTAACCCAACCCGATGAGCCGACCGTTGCATCGATATAGGTGACCTCGGTACCCGTCTTATGCTTCACTTCCACTTTGACATTATTATCGTTACCCGTCGTATGGACGAGCTTGTAGATCGAGACCGTATATTTCCCCTCTGGAAACTGGCCTTTCCAAGTTGCGGATGATCCTTCAACTGTAGAGTAACGGGACTTAACCCCAATTTTGTATCCGGCTAAATTGCTTTGACTCCAAGACCCTTCTGTCGTGTATAACCCAGTTGTATTTGTACTATCGACGATAACCGTTAGGTCCTTGATCGTGATGTTCAAAGGTGGTGTGGTTAAGGTCACTCCGTCAATCGTGACAGTAGCCCATACCTCAATGTGATCCGTGTCCCCATCGAGATTAAGAAGGGTCAACAACCCACTGCTATCCACTTCGGCCAGATCCGTACGATCAACGAAATACTGTACATTGGCCTGTGTTAGATCACCGATCAAACCGTTATCCAAATAGCCGGTTACGCTCAGCTGTGCGGTTTGAGTCATCTGCAGCTCGTTCCGATCAGACTGGATCACAGCAGACTCCAATTGCGGTATCTGGTTCGCGTCCACCCACATGATCGCATCGGCAACGACCCTGGACTTGTTGGCCTTGTTGGTTAGTTCCACGTACCCGCTATCGCCTGCAGTAAAAGGATAATCCCCTAGGTGCACCCAAGTACCATTCGCTGCTGTCTCATCAACATTAACCGTCTCGGAGCCCCCGCTATAATAAACGGTAAATGAGGCATTCGTTGCCCAATTTTCACTCGCAGCGGTGATTTGCGGAATCTTGTAATACACACTGTAAGTGACACTTTCTGGCAGCTCAGGCCGCCATCTCATTTTGCTAGTCGCTGTGCCAGCTGTAGATTTGGCATACACATAGTTATCATAGTAGTAGTTGTCAGCCGTCGTATCCCTTATCCAGACACCCTCTGTCTCCGCCTCCGTATTATCCACTATGATAGATGAACTCTCCTGCCCATCGGGTTGGACTGGAGTTTCCGTAACCTGATCAGGCAGATAAAGTGTCCGCTTGCGGGTCTGTTTCCCCTCCGATTCCACATAATACGTGAAGGTTTGGGATAAATCATTCACCCGTATCGACCATTCCATTGGGTATATCGTATCTGGGACGGTCGTATACGTAGCCCCGCCATCCAAGGAATAATGGATTGTCGCTGGTTTTGTCGTTTTTGCCTGCACATAAGCATCGTAGACCGTTTCGTCGGGCTTAACCATCAGCATGCCTTTAACCGCATCAATTGGACTGTGGGTATCAAAGAAATAGCTTGCATCCGATGTATCAGCCGTTCTAACCTGATGCAGCGGCACGTCAATGTTAAGTCCTTCTACAATGATAGCGGTGATGCCCTTGCCTGAAACCGTGGCTTGAATGATTCCGCCACTCATAACTGCTTGCTCTGGTGTACCATTGTCGCGAATGATCGTTACGGTATAATCCTGTGTCGGGTTGAATCCAATGATTTGTTCATTCAATTCGATCGGAGTCTGAACTTCTTCTGACGATGCATTGCTTAGCCCGATGTAGAATTTATCACCGCTCTCACCCGTTATCCAATTCAATTGAGGATGGTTGGTCTTAATAATCCCCTTGGGCATCCAAAGCCAAACGTCGGAATTACCATAAAATTGACCAGGTTTATTCCCATAGAGGTGATATTTGAACCATAAAAAATTCGTTTCAAATACGGAAGGAAATGTAATACTTCCATTCGATTTTAATGATTGTTCGCTGATCAAATAATCCATCGTTTGCCCAAGCTGCCCCGGAATATGGTGATAATAGATGGATGTAGCCCCGCTTGGGCCTTCCAGAGGAAAGTCCGGTTCAAGTTGGCTAACGGCGAAACCCTTATAGTAATAACCTGGATAACTGGAATATCGACCAATAACCGCATTATGGGCAATATCCTGCAGCAGTTTATCCCCTGTATAGAGCGACAATCTCAGCATGAATGGAGCTTCCTGAGCATTCATCCGATAATAACCGGTTGTACTTCCCGCTTCAAACGTCAATCCGCTCGGTGAAACAAGCCAACGATCCGCCTGCACGCCTCCGGCTATATCTTCTGGAAGCTTCATCCTAGGATATTGAAATTTACCACTTTCCGGCCAATGGAACGACTCCGCGTAATTATACGTCTCCGGCTGCGGAATCGTAACGTTTCCTTCAGGAACTGGACGAGCAACGAACATGGTTGCATACCGTTTGGCTTCCTTATAAGCGGCATTCAAGTATTTGGGATCTTGAGTTTCCTCATATAGCTCCAAGATCTCCATCCACAGCTTGCTATAATAATAAATGAACTCATTTTTACTTACATCCACGGATGCAGGCGTATCGATATGTTGCGTGATGTAGCTGTCGGCTGCATCCTTCGCAGCTTGCAAATACTGCGCATCTCCCGTCATCCGATACATCATCAGGGGCTGAATGACAGGCCCCCTGTCTTTCTGATCCGGGTCACGCACGAGGTATTCTTCCTGTGCCAGCGCCCCAATTCCTGCCGAAGTACCCATCATCTGATTGACAGCGGCTACACTTGAAACATCGAACGGCAGAGTAGCCATTTTCCATAAGGAAGGCACACCGTATACTTTCTTCTGCGTCGGGGACCAACCGATACCATTTCGCGATACGCCATACTGGACGGACGGCAATGCTCTCGTATCATAAAGTTGGTCATCCCCAGTCAGATAGTAAGCCCCCAAAAGAACTGCATTCGAGCTTGTTCGAACGCTATCCTCGTTTTCGATATCAATAAAGCCCTTGGCACGGCTCCACCACCCGCTGGGTGACGGGACATAATTAACAGAGTCGTCCCCTTGCGGCTCAATCTTAAGCAAATCGATCATATTGAACATCGCGTCAGTAAGCGACTGATCTGACACATTTTCGCGGTATGCTGAATAATCGTACTCATTGCGAAGAATATCCGTGTAGGACTCATACAGATTGCTTTTTTGAGCGATTAGCCCCATATGAAATTGATAAGTGCTTTCTGCGGTCATTTGCGAATAAGTCCCTAATTGAGGCGCATACAGGATTGGCTGCACGCTGCCTTCGTTGTTGACCAGACTCATGCCAAGCCGTTGTTTCGTAACGCCTCCCGTCGGTTCAAACTCAACCGGAAGCTCTGCCGAAGGTACAAATACACCATACGTCAATGGATTTCCCGAACCATCATTTTTCTCAACCAGGCTCATCGGAGCGCTCAGCTCTCTCAAGCTTGTTGATTCCACTGTACCTACAATTTTGGCATGTGACCGAAATCCATTTAAAACTTCATTGATGCCCGAGACTGCCTCTGTTGTGAAGGACTGATATCCAATCACATAATTGCCGTCGCGGCGAGGCGTAAAGGCAAAGGAAACATCTGGTTTATCCCCTGCCATGGACCAATTCACTTCAAAATCGTAATCACTGCCATGCGTAGAATCGGTTAATACCGCCGTGTGGCTGTCTGGAAAATGGACCTCGTCGAATGTAATCCAGCGTTTGTTCATCGTATCGTAGTAATTGGTTCGGCTGCCCGCATTCCCATCCAATAAAACCCATTGCTCCTCAAGCCTTTCCGACACATTATTGATTGGTGTCCAATTTCCCGTGTCCGTGTTCTTATAGAACATGTCACGAACGATGGATTTGCCTCCATCCCATGCTGCCTCATAGAAGGTCGCCTTATAGTTAGCATTTTCGATGCTGCCTTTCTCCGTGTAACTGAGATTCGCTAAGGTGCGGCTCCGCAGCGGGGGCAACGGTGGTGCTTGCTGCCGGATATTTCCTTCGAACTTGACTGCATCGGCCCGAGTAATAATCGTACCCGTCGTAGGTTGCGTTCGAGTCAGCCTGACAAATTCGCTATCATTACCACTAAACTCATACTCCCCGAGATCCACCCATCCAACGGATGGACCTGACGAAGGTCTAAGATCCATGAACTTAACATCGGTAATCCCGTTATGAACAATCTCAATCTTCACATTACTGTCTGCTTTATCCGCCCAATCCAGCTTGTAGAACGATATTCTCGCCGTCCCTGCTTCCAAGCGCGGATTCCATGTGATCGTTCTACCTACAGCGTCTGTATATTTGGAGCTGGAATTATTGTATCCCTTCACTCCCGCGCTTGTGCTCCAATAAGGAGCAGAGAATCCGTTATTGACGTTGCCTGCATCAACAGTGACGACATGATCAATCGTGAGACTTCCATCATCAATGATGATCGTCTTATGTGGCTCTTTCTGCCTTATATTCCCCTCGAACTTGACCGCATCCGCACGCGTAAGGATCGTGTTGGTGGTGCCGGTAGACCGGGTCAATTGAACGAATTCTTCACCAACTCCGGAAAAATAGTACTCTCCCAAATCAACCCAACCCGCTGGCGCGCCAGATGAGGGTCTCAGATCCATAAAGACTACATCCGTCGTTCCATTATGAACAATTTCGATTTTCACATTGCTATCGGCCTTATCCGCCCAATCCAGCTTATAGAACGATATTTTCGCGGTTCCTGCATCCAAGCGTGGATTCCACGTTATCGTTCTGCCTGCTGTACTCGTATATTGGGTGCTGGAAAGATCATACCCCTTCACCCCTGTGCTTGTGGTCCAATTTGGAGCCGAATATCCATTGTTCTCGTTACCCGCATCAAGTGTCACAACATCATTAATCTTAATGCTACCGTCATCGATGATAATGGTCTGATAAGGTAAGGTTTCCGCATAAGCGGCCCTTATTCCGATCAGGCTGGAAGGAACTACGATCGTCAACATGAAAACGATGAAGAAAAAAAGCTTCCTTTTGACCATACAACTCACAGCCTCTCCTATTAATGATAACGCTTCCAAAGAGTAATACCCCTTTGCTCACATGATCGTAAAAAAGCAATTAACCTAGTCTTCTGGCTAATCCCGCTCTGTCGTTTCTATCTTAGCATGTCACATCACCGTGAAATTTCTTTCATTTTAAGAATTTCTTATAAGATTTTAAGTAAAAAAAGAAACCTACATCCTAATTGATTGCTCATAGCAGTCAGATAGAATATAGGTCTTTCAAGTGTTCCAAGTGAAAAAATCAATTATAATGGCGGCTGCACCAATAGCAGCTTCCCAAGCTGAATGACCGTTTGATCATACCAAGCCGGATGCTGCCGAACATGTTCCATACTTCGTTCATTGCCGATCGCCTCAAACATGGCCGCTTTGTCTGTCTTCTCGTGATCAATTTCGAAGCGAACCGTATGTTTCCCATTTGGTAGCTCCGGTAAGAAAACATATTGATTTCGATTATGATCGTTATATGATGTGAATCGATCGATAAGAAAAGGTTCCCCTCCATCCACCGTCACCTTCAATCTGCCGGAATCCGGCCCCCCAATATCGAATAATCCGATGTGGGTTCCCTCAAACTCCACTGTGATCGTCTCTCCGGGATCGACTGCTCGCCATAGACCGGGGAACAACCAATCATACTCGCGCACTAAAGCAAAATCATCAGGGGTCATGTAAGACCACCCCGCGGAAAAATGAGTAAGACGATCCAGTGGCAGCATGGTCGCATACTCCCAAGGGTTGGCCGGGACCAATGGGTCCTGCGGCAAGTGATGTTCGACTTTTCCTACCCGATCTCGAAGCTCTCTGATTTTCTCAAACGACCGGGTGATTGTATCTGTGTAAATCTGATGTCCTTCGGGAATCGTTGGGTGAATCGAATCATGTGTAAAAATAACAGCTCCGGGAATAGACACGTCTGCTCTTAAGGTGAAAATGAGCTTTCCATCCAAAACCAATTGACTGACTGCTACGCCCAGATGAATCGAAGGAATGCCGTAATAGTCGGCGACTTCCTCTTGCATACGAGCGCCCTTCTGGTATTGGCCGGATTGAAATGAGGTCAAATCCCGTTCCTTAACCGTATACACAAACAGGATATCCGTAAAACGGCTGTGCTTGCGAATCTGTCGGACAATACCTTCGATCCGTGCTTTGGATTCGGGAACTCCCCCATCGTTTCCAACAAATTCAACAAACACGAGATCAGGCTGATGATGCAGTACATCTGTCTCCAAACGGGCGCAGCCAAGGTCCGATCCTGTCCCATCAATGCCTGCGTTCACAGAGCGGATATCTGCATGGGGATATTGCCCTCGCAGCCAATCCACCGTCATGACCCTATATCCTTTAGAACGCGTATTACTGCCGCCAAAATAGACAATTGTTACTGTTTCCCCATTTTCCAACTTTTGAATGACATTAGGCAGCCCTCTTCGAGGGAAAAATTCCTTCATCGTGACTTCACCCGCCCTCACTTCACGTTTTTGGGAGCAAAAAATTTGACAGCAAACACTTCATAATAAGGCGAACCATACGTTGCACAGAAATCAAGTCGGACTCGGGTTACACCTTTTGCATGCACCTGATGTTTGTTCAACGAAAGATAATTACCACGGATATTCATTTCACTCTCGGTTCCGTCTTCTAAGGTTAAGATCACATCATAATCTTGAATCAACGGCTCGATCGGATCGTCGAAATGCTCCAAATTCAGCTGCGAATTGAAAACAAGATGGATTTCATCCAGATTTTTGGGGCTTGCAAAACCAAATTCCAACCATTCATGTCCTTCCGAACGTTCAGAAATCCAGCCGTTCGGCAGACCATAAGGTCTGGAGAAGCCGTTGACGACATTCGCGGGATTATACATATCCTGGGATGGTATTAAATCCTTGAAGCAAATGCTTCTGTTGAATTTCTTCAGTCTGGATGGCTCTTCCGGCCTATAATAGAAGCTCACCGCTCCTGTCAATTTTTCTTCATTTCCATATACAGCAAGGCTCGCCGTACCTTCCAATGCGATGTAGATTTTGTCATCAGCAGGTTTCTTGCAGCTGAGGTCCAGTGTAATCCAGTCATCGTGCCCCGCTGAAATTACCAAGTTGTATCCTTTCAGCTCGCTGGCAGGAATATAGTTTTCCTTCCGTTCCCCACCAAATAACTTCACTTGCAACGTTTCCGAATGCTCGGATCTATTTTTAATTTTGATCTGCACGCTTTCAGCCAAGGATGTCTGAATTGGCAAGACCAAACATAACGCTTTCTCCAAGGAGATCTCTTCGGTTGGATGAAGATGTTCATAGCTTCGCTGAGACGAGGCACGAATCGTTAATCCGTCAGCGAAATAAGGATCCAACTGCTCTTGAAGCCCTACAATCGTTTGCCCGTCTCGAAGCAGCTGCGTCTGAAGCTCATCCATATGCGCTTTGACGATGTCCGCGGGGTCTGTATCATATTTTACGCATAACGCAGCAGCTGTTCCTACTGCCTGCCCCATACAACCACAGGTTGCCATCACCCTTGTAGACCCAAAAGCTACATGGGTAGCGCTTATATTGCGGCCAGCGAACATGAGATTGGGAACATTGCGTGAAAATAAGCTGCGGAAAGGGATATTATACAATCCCGGCACGAAATTCCACGCTGTAGCCGGCCCCTCATCGTAGATGCCTTTATTTGCATGCAGATCCATATACCAGCCTCCGACGGATACAGCATCTTCGAAATGAGTCTTTGCTGTAAGATCGTTCTGAGACAGCATGTGTTCCCCGATAAAACGTCTCGACTCCCGCTTTCCCGGAATCGGGCATACATAATCCAAGATGAGATTGTCTACATCATCAAACTCACCGCTATTTTTGATATAATCCCAGATTCCATACACCAATTTCCGCAGTTCCAATGCGATGTCTTCATTATTCTTGATAATATCCATATGTCCGCCGTATTCCAGCCACCACAATCCGCCAAGCCCGTTGATTTTCCTTGGAAAAGACCGATGGTTTAATCCTTTTCGGATACTATCGAAAAACTCCAGCTTCGTAATATCATACGCAAAGCCAGGCCTTGTATAAGGAACGGAATAGTTTACGTCACGGGCTTGAAACAGAATCGTATCGCCCATCGTGTAATGATCCGCCACTTCTGGAGCAAGCTCCTCCTTGTATTCATGCCTCGCCTCTCTTCCCCATCGGAAGTCAGCACCTGCTTGGTATCCAACAATTCCATCACCGGAGCAATCAATATAGGTTGGGCTTTCAAAACGGAATTTTCTTTCGGAAGCTAATTGAAGGCCCTCCACCCATTTGATTCTGCCGTTCTCCATGCCCGTTTCATGTACACATGTATTCAGAAATAGAGAAATGTTAGGCTCATCATATATCATGTCGAGCAAGACCGTATCCGAAAGCGAAAGCATAAGCTTCTTGTTGTATAACGGATTATAATGAAAGATCTTCAGCTTGAGTTCTTCTACCAACCCGCCCTCGCGAGCATAATAGGATGGACTATTTCCGAGATATGCCGACCCGTTGATATGAACTCTGACCTCGCTGCTCGCATTTCCCCCAAGCACCGGCCGATCGTTAATAAGTGAAACCTGCAGACCTTGGCGTGCACCTGCAATGGCAGCGCATATCCCTGCAATACCTCCACCTATGACGGTTACATCTGCTTTTATAAGCTCCATTTTGATAACCTCCATGATTAGATGCTCCTATCATGGTAATGGTTTTGGCGCCTTTTTTTTTACAGGATTTCACGAAAAAATCATACATTTTTTGCATCCTTATTTGGACGCGTACCGTGTCATTTTTATCCGATATTGCTTAGGGGTATCCCCCGTGTATTCTTTAAACAGTTTGCAAAAGTAGCCTTCATTGACGATGCCTACTTCCTCGCACAATTCCAATAAAGAATAATCCCGGACGTTTAACAACTCGAGAGCGAGATGGATTTTTTTACGGTTGATGTAGCTGATCACACCTTCGCTCATTGTTTTTTTGAATAAGCTGCTAAAATACGATGGCGCTAGATTCACTTCCTCCGCAATGGCCTCCAACGTTAAGCGTTGTTTCAGGTTTTTCTCGATAAAATGCATAGCACTCATGATTTCTGCACGATGTAATCGTTGGCCCGCGTGTACGTATTCGAATGTGAAGTCACCAATATAAGCGAGCTGCTCCTGAAAAGCCATAAATTCCATGGGGAAGTCTACAACTTCCATAGCCATCTTGTTCTCCGATTTAAACTTTACGTTAATGTCTCTGTACAAGTCTCTAATCATTGGCGCCATGATGGACTTGTGGATTTTATGGTCCGAAACAAATTGCGACAGATCGGCAAGTGCATTCTCCAGCTCTTCCTTGGAAATCTTTCGTTTCAGCCGGATAAGAAAATCAGCCAGCTTCTGCTGAAAATCTGCTTTTTTGTCATTATGGTATTGGAACCGATGCATCGGTGTTTTTACGACTTTCTCGGTATGATAATAGAAATCCTCACTCACATTTTTAGCTTCCGTGTACGCCTGTTTGATCGATTCCCAGCCTCGGTGTGGACCACCAAAAGCGACAGATACTCTTTGATTCAAATATTGATGCAAATGAGAGACAATCTGCCCTCCCAAGGATAGGCAAGCATATTCCGTTTCCATATCACTTCGGTTATTTTCCCAGGATAGAAAGCCAATAAAACGATTATCGGACAGATCCGCAGCTACCCCACTACCACCATTCATTACCGTTTCTTCGATGATATTCGTAATCGCATATTTCAAGATGTTTTGATCTGCGGCAGCGTATTCGTTTCGGAAACTTTCATACGTATTCATCTCAACGATGAAGCAGCAATAGTTCGCTTGAAAGAAATGAAACTGCATGCGATTAGCAAAATCCGATGCCCGATGAGAAGGAATTTCGCCTCTAATCAGTTCGTTGAAAAATTGCTTGCGCACTCTATATTTATTTTCAAGCACGGATACATTTAACGATTGAAATTCCGCTTCTTTTTTCTTAAACTCATTTAAAATTCCGGCTGCTTTATCCAAAGCTCGATTCAAATCGGCTTCCCTCAACGGAACCTTTACAATGTACTCCAAGACGTTGGCTTGAATAGCCCGCTGGGCGTATTCAAAGGATGAATAGGCGGTCAAAAGTATGTATTGCGTATGGGGGAGCTCCGCCTTGAGCTGCTCAATCATGGAGATTCCGTCCATTCGCGGCATAACGATATCGGATATGACAATGTCCGGCTTAAGTTTAATGATCTCCTCGATCCCATTCAGCCCATTATTCGCTTTGCCCACTAGAACAAATCGCTTATCCCTATGAGAGAGTTCATTAAAAAACAATTCCAATCTTTGAATGATCAGGTCTTCATCGTCAACAATGAAGCAGGTATAGTCTCTCACCATTATGCATCTCCTTTTTGCAATTCTGCCGGGAATAAAGCGCGTACACGGGTTATTTCCTTAGGTATGCTAATGATTTGCAGTCCGAATTGATCTCCGTAGTGAAGTCTTATTCGGCCATGAATGTTATTTAGCCCGATTCGTTTCCTTTTCACTTCCATTTCACTCGGTTCTGAGATTAAAATATGCTTTATTTTATCAGCTGGAATTCCCTCGCCTTGATCAACAACTTCTATGATGACGATACCGTCTTCCCTGTACGCATGAATCGTAATTGGTCCCTCAATTCCCCCTCCGTTATAACCATGGAAGATGCTATTCTCCACAAGAGGTTGCAGCAGCATTCGAAAAACAGGAAAATCCATTAACCCTGCTTCGATATTTTCAATCAAGTGAAAGTTTCGGTTATACCGAATGTTCTGGATCTCGATATAGTCCGCTACATTACGTAGTTCCTGACTTAAGGAAACCTTCTCTGAAGCATCGTCTATCCCGTATTCCAATAATGAAATGAGCGATCCGATGACTACATCTACTTTCTCTATTTGTCCGAGACGTATAACGTTGCTGATCGAACCAAGTGTGTTATACAGAAAATGAGGGTTAATTTGAGACTGTAGCACCTGGATTTCCAACTTCCGCTCAAGTTCATTATGAAGTTCCGCTCGCCGAATCAGTTCCACAATTTGCTGCAGCATACGATCGAATGCTCGCGAAAGATCTCCAAACTCATCGTTTCGATTAACCGTAATTGTCGTTGTGAGTAAGCCTTGCTCCACTTGCTTCATTTTTGTTTTGAGTGTATAGAGTGGTTTCCTTATATATTTTGCAACCAAAAAAGAAATGATCAAACTTAAGAGAAGACCTGCAGCTAGAAGCTCAATATAATAGGTTTCCAATCTGGACAAAGCTGCTTTCAAGCGTGATTCATCATTTATTGAGATGATAGTCCAGTTGAATTTCTCCGTCGGTTTTTTCAGAAGGGAGACCGGAATGCCATCCATCGTATGCAGTTGAAGACTTGTTTCTGTCGTATCCAGAATTTGTTCCGCTGACGTTTCCCCGATTGAAAACGTATGATCTTGAATATTCAGTAGTCCTTTATTTTCAGAAAATCCGGCAATGATTTTACCTGACGCTGTGATCAGAGCCAGATTCATTTGTTCTTGTTTATTAATCTTGAACAAGGTTTCTTCAATGGCATTTAGATCCAAGTCAACCGCAATGGCCATTGGAAACGGAGCACCGTTCAGATATCGAACCATCGTAACGGTCCAGCCAGAATACTTCGATTTGTATGGTTCACTAATAAAGGTAGTCCTTCTGTTCTTATCAGCCGCATCAAACAAAGGTTCTCTTTCAGATAGAGGTTCATCGAATATTCGAGTAGCTGTACTTCCGCCTAGAATGGATAAATCGCTTTTGATCAAATAAATATTACTGACGTAACTACTATTGAGTTCATACAGTTCTCTTAATTGCTTTTTAATCACTTCCGCATTGTCAATATTGGCTTTCACTGATGTTTCGACTGAGAAGAGAATCGTCTGGAAGGAAGAAAAATTAACAGTGAAGTACTGGTCTACCTTGTCAAGGATTTGGTTGGTGTAAAAAATGTCATTGGTTCTTATTTCCTTTTGGACATAGCGATAAGACAATTGGCTTATCAAGATGATGCACCCTAACACAAACGCAAACACGAGAAAAAATAATTTTAAAGGCAAGCTGATTCTTCTTCGCATCCATCATCTTCCTTTTAATTCTATAGTAAACTAAGAATAGCATATGCTAATAAAGAGAGGGGCTACGAATAGCCACTCTCTTCGTTTATTTATTTTACTTGATGAGGCCGGCTTCTTTAAATTGTTTGATTGCTGTTTCCTTATATTTCTGCATGTCAAACTTGGTATCCAACGTTTGGAGGAAATTGTCCCAATTCGAAAGAGGTTCTTTGCCCGTCATAAATTTAACTAAGCTTTCATTAATGAAACGTGTGCGGTCAGCATCCAAGGTATCGCTTGGGTCTGGGGTCAATAAATTCCCGGGCAACGTTGGCCCCACATATTGCTGATTGTCCTTGAAAGCTTCCGCCGTCTTCGGATTCTGGAAGCTGAAGTACTCCGCATCATCACCACGGCGTGGCATTCTATAATGATCGACCCACAAGTACTTCTCTTTCATTTCCTTCGATAACTCGGAGGTTTTATTTTTGATCTTGCCGTCCACCACATCCCAATGAATCCCTTTAATTCCGTATGCAAAGTTCGGATAAGCTTCCTCGTCTGTAAAGAGATAATTCAGCATGGACAAGATCCGAATGATTTTGTCCTTATCCGCTTTCGCGGAAATGGCCCATGAATTGCCTTGGAATGATTTTCTCTCTACAATTTGATCACCATAAGGACCTTTCATCGGAGGAATGACGATCCATTCCGGGACCTCGCCACTAATTTCTTTCATTTTCTGTTGATAATCCGGCTCCAGCCTGCGGGCATCTCTGATCATGAAGCCAACTTTACCCTTAAACATCTTTTGATCCAACAGATCAGGCGAATTCATCGTCACCCAGTCTGGGTCAACCACCTTGGCGGCCATCATTTTATTAATGTAAGCAAGCGCTTCTTTCATTTTGGGATCGATAAACAGAAATACCGGTTCATTATCTTTTATCTCAACAGCCGAAGGAGGATTGACACCAAACATCCACATCAAGCTATCGAAGCCATAGGTTTGCAGGTTACCTTCTTTATTCATACCGCCGATGAATCCGTACGTATCGTTTTTGCCATTCCCGTCCGGATCTTTCTCTGTAAAGGCTTTCATAACTTCGAACAACTCATCCGGTGTCGTTGGTACCTCCATATTCAGCTTTTTCAGCCAATCATTACGAATGAAGAAGCTTCGACTGATACCGTTTACATTATCATAGCCTGGAACTCCGATTGTTTTCCCTTGATAGGACATTGCATCCCATGAGTCGTTGCCAAACCGTTTCTTTAATTCAGGGAATTGATCCAGATACGGTGTCAAATCCGCAAGAACGCCTTGGTCGTAATATTGCGCGAGATCAGCCCGACTCTTCAAGAAGATCAAATCTGGAATATCTCCGCCTGCAATGAGTGTATTCAGTTTGGTTGTTGCTTGCCCCGCTTGAGGAATCATCATATCCAAGTCGATGTTCATCTCTTTTTCCAACATTTGACGTTGAACATCTTCATCACGTGGAGGTACTGGAGCAGCAGCGTTGAAAGTGCCTTGGTTAAACATTGAGATTTTCATTTTGGTTGCAAACTGGCCAGACTGTCCTTGCGAATTACTCGAAGCAGTCGATGTAACTTCTTCATTTCCCCCACATCCTGACAGTAGCGTTCCCAATCCTAAGATTGCCGACAGAATAGCAAATGAAATCTTCTTACGCTGCATATTGACCTCTCCTTTGCTTGTATATTATCACGGTTTCACCGTAATAAGTTAGGTTGGAACACCTTTTAACCTTTAACGGATCCCAAGAGCACACCTTTGGTAAAATGCTTTTGCAAAAATGGATAAACGATCAAAATCGGAATCGTAGTTACAACAACGGTAGCCATCTGTACAGCGAACGTACTTACAGCTCCGGAATTGGCGAGCGACTCAGCGCTTTGTGTTGCGACGTTAAGCAGAATGTTGCGCAAGACGACTTGAAGCGGCATGAGGTTGGAATCATTGATATAAACAATAGCATCGAAATAGCTGTTCCAATGCCCTACTGCGTAAAATAAAGAAATGGTGGAAATGACGGGCAAAGACAGAGGTAAAATGATCCGCCATAACGATTGAAGTTCACTTGCACCGTCAACCCTCGCCGATTCCTCAATTTCACCAGGCAATTGCTCGAAAAAGCCTTTAATGATCACCAGGTTAAATGCACTAATGAGATTTGGAATAATCAATACCCACGGACTGTTTAGCAACCCCAAAGAGCGAATTAGTAGATACGTCGGAATTAACCCCCCGCTAAACATCATGGTAAACACAATGAATAGTAAAAACGGACTGCGTCCCGGCAAATATTTTTTGGATAACGGATAAGCTGCTAAGACCGTAAACAACACATTAAGCATCGTACCTACAATTGTTCGAAACAACGTAATTTTATACGCCTGCCAGATCCCATGAGAGATGAATACTTCTTTATAGGCCAGAAAGGTAAAAGATTCTGGTATAATCACAATCCCTCTTCTTAACACTTCCGATTCTGGCGTCACGGAGACAGCAATCACATATAGAAAGGGTAGTAAGCAAAGTAGAGATAAAAAAATTAGAATCACATAAACGACGGATTGCCAAACTTTTTCCCCGATTGTCAAATGGATCATATTAAAAACCACCTCACCAAATTTGCCCATCGAATTTTTTGGCGAGCTTATTGGCCGCCAACACTAAAGCAAATCCAATGACAGCTTTAAACAATCCTACAGCAGTAGCCAAGCCAATCTTAAGACGCTCCAACCCCTCACGGTATACCCATGTGTCGATAATGTCGATCTTTTCCTGATTAAAGGTGTTGGCAAACATGAATATTTGGTCAAAGCCAGCATCCAGGATATGGCTTAGTTTAAGGATCAGCATCAGAATAATGACTCCTCGAATGCCGGGTAACGTGATATGCCAGAGCTGTCTCCATTTGGAAGCGCCATCCATTCGAGCCGCTTCATATAAGCTTGGATCAATACCTGCTAATGCGGCGAGGTACAGTATTGCTCCCCATCCAATGTCCTTCCATATTTCAGATGCGATGACCAGCAGTCTTCCCCAGGCAGGCTCCGTTAGAAATGAGACGGGCTGAAAACCACTTTCCTTCAAAATCATATTAAAAAGACCATCGCCTGGGGCTAATAAGGCTACCATTAATCCATATACAATGACCCAAGACAGAAAGTGGGGTAAATAAGTAATGGTTTGTACGATTTTCTTAAACCATTGGGTATGAACTTCATTGAGCAGTAAAGCAAGTAAGATGGGAGCGGAGAAACCGAACAATAGCTTATACAGCGATATAACAATCGTATTTTTCATGATGTCCCAGAAATAAACGCCGTTCATAAAATCCGTAAAATTTTCGAATCCCACCCACGGGCTATCCCATACGCCCAAAGCCAGGTTGTAGTTTTTAAAAGCAATCAATATTCCCGCCATAGGAATGTATTTGAATACAGCAAAGTAAATTAACGCTGGTAATAAGAGCGCATACATCACTTTATACTTTTGGATCGTCCTTATCCATGAATTTCGCTTTTTGGAGAGGGGAATGGCGTCCGCTGCCAGTTTCGCTTGCATATCATCACCTCGTCTTTGTTTGTATTTGTATATTAGCACCCGCCTATCGGATAAATTTCTGAAATTTCAAGAATTTCTTATAAGATTTTATGTATGTAGGCCGTACTAGCCTAATAAACAAGCAATGAGACTAAACTGAACAAGCGATGCGTACCGGAACTTATACCGACAAAATCATAAATGGATCTTCATATTCTTTTATACTCAGCTTATCTTCCCAAAATACAAACAAGCACTGCTCATCCCCAAAGGATAAACGTGCTTGTTTGGTAAAAATCTCATCGTTATGATAGTGAAAATGCTAAATGGATCTCTTTCATGCACTTGATGGAGGGCAATATTATTTTCCCTTGACTTGCAATGCATTCTTTAGGGTAACAAACTCATGAATGAAAATTATGCCATTTTATTGGGTTGGCCCCATATGGATGAGGCTCACATCCGATAACATAATCGCTGTATTCCCGTCTTCGACACCACTAATGTTGCCCATATCAAACACGATGCGGCTGTTCGCATAGCTCGGCTCGGTAGTATCAAATATGAAGGTATACTCCCGCTCCGTGGTAGACAAGTCCACTTGTTCACCAAAAAATCCGTGCCATGCATATCCTGCGGGAACGTCAACCCAACCGATGCCTAGGCCCATTTTACGCGGTTTATCCGCTTTGGCTTTGAACGTCAGTTTGTATTTATATCCCTGTTGCATTGCAAAACCTTCATTAATAATCTGTCGATCCCACGGATTAGTTCCCGCCTGACCGATTTGAGCTTGCAGCTTCTGATTCGCAACTTGGAATGCCAGTTCTTCGCTATTCCCGTCAGAATGTTTAAACCATCCTTCGCTGCCTTTTGCAAAGTCGCCGTTCGGAATCAGATTGACATGTTCCGGCTGTCCCCCTTGATCCGCACCAGGATTCACTTCGTACAACATTACATTTTGAATGGATACGTTATGCTCTCCAGCCGCAGCGGTGCCGAGACCAAAGTTCAACAAGGCAGCTGAATCCCCACGTTCCCCCATCCCAAAGGTATACACATATGATTGTTTGGTTTCTGTCAGGTTTACCGTTTCATCCATATACTTTGTGTCTTCGCCGTTCCCCTGCGACACTACCACTTGCATGGATTTTGGAGCGGTTGCTGATGCCTCAAAGCTTAAACGATACGTTTTTCTTCCCTCCAGCACAAGTTTCCCCTGCTGCAATAACACTTCCCACCAGTTCTCACTTGTTCCCGGCAAAGTGATGCTAATACCTCGATCTTCTCCATGGGATACCTCGAGATCAGGGGGGATCAATTCCCAACCACTTCGATCTGAAGTCAGCTCCCCGTTCTGAAGTATGTTCTGCGAGACGTCCAGCCAGCGTGTATTGTATTCATTCCCTTCAAAATTAACGTAATACACTGCCCCGGCTTTCAGGGAAACCGCTGGGAAATATATGGTTTTATAGGTCTGCCAGCCACCTGTATCTCCAAGCACCAGCTGTGAGGTGGCCACGATTGTACCTTGTTCATCCTTGATACTGAATCGAACTGTTGAATCAGCTTTGGCACTTGCCATCCGTGTGGAGAAGACGTACACCCCGTCGTTCGCCCCGTCTATTTTGAATTGCAGCAGATCACCTTCGTCCATGTAGCTGACATGTTTGCCGCCTTCATCGGAGTTTTCGAGTTGCAAGCCTTGCATGAGCCACGCTTCTGTTGCAGGAATATGTGCATACTTCTGGATCGATACAGGCTTTCCCCGTTTCGTCAGGCGAACGTTATCGACGTAGACTTTTCCTGCAGAACTGCCAAATAATAATTTCAGTTCAGACGTTGCTGCAGCCGGGCCCTCTCCAATCACAATCTCACCCGTATAATTCTTCATTTCTTGACCAATCTGAATGAGTTGTCCTTGATGTATCTGTACGTCATGACCCTCAGCGGTAGACAACTCCACATTCATCGTACGAGATACATCGGCCTTGGCATCAAAAGAGAATCCGTAGGTTGCGCCACCTTCCAGTTTCATATCAGGCTGAACGACAGCTACTTGATCAGGCTCCCCATTCGTTTGTTTCACATCAACCACGAGCTGCCGCTCCATGATCGGGAACTTCAGGAAATTGTTAACGGAAATCTGTGCTTCAGCATCAGGTTGAATCTGCTTGGACCAGAAGCCCAGTCGCTCCTTGCCTTGATCAAACGTACCGTTATAAACATAATTGCCATCCGGCAGTGCCTTCCGCTCCACAGGGACTGGATCAGCCTCTCCTATCTCCGTCAGTCTGACATTGGACAACAGGACTGTCCCTTCATCCATGCCCAGATTGAATTCGAATCGAGCATTATTGTCTGCGCCATCCCGCATATTAAATGTGTATTCGAATGGCTGCCATTCAGTGGTCAATGAGAAGGTTTTTTCACCGGAGTAATTCGTCCAGCTTTTCTCAAATTGTGTTACTTTGGAACGAATATCACGGTTAACGGATGCTTTGCCATCGAACTCTACTTTATACTTTTTATTTTTCTTCATATAAATCGGCATTTGCGTCAATTGTACGGAATAACTCTCGGTGCCCGCCTTGGAGATGGTCACTTTCGCGGCCTTGCCCTTCTGTTCATCGTCAACGATTTCAACTGTACCAGCTCCGCCTGCATTTGTAATAAACTTCCATTCATTCGGCACCCCGGCTGCATCGGAGCCTTCAGCGAAGCGTTCATTATAGATTTCGTTGCCGTCTGCTTGCGGAGCACGTTGCCGTTCAGGCTCCATTGGACTGGAAGTCACGTCCGGCCAGTCGTTTATTTTTTTATAAGAGTACACCCGAACAAAGTCAACATTCATCTTCTCGGAGACAAATTCGTTCTCAGGTGATCCCGGCCAGTCTCCGCCCACCGCGAGATTGAGGATCAAATAGAACGGTCTGTCGAAGGGTGCAGGGAAGGTATAGCTCTCCGGCTGACCTGCTGCAGTCGTCTGCCAATCATTCACCTGATGATGAAGCTTGCCATCCACATAGAAACGAATCATGCCAGGCAGCCATTCCACCTGAAAATCATGGTAATCATCTGCAAAGGACTCGCCAGCAGGAAGAGTAAACTTGCCTTGATCATGCCCGTGCGAACCGTCAGCCTTGACGGCATCATAGTGGATGGTGCTGTACACTTCATGGTCTTTATTTTTGCCACCGATCAGCTCCATAATATCGATCTCACCGGAAGCCGGCCATCCGCCATAATGCGCTTCATCCGTAGGCATCATCCAGATAGCTGGCCACATGCCCTGCTGCACCGGCAGCTTTGCCCGAACGACAACTTTACCGTAGGTCCAGTCCCCTTTTCCCATCGTCATCAGTTTGCCTGAGGTAAACGACTTGCCGCTTTTTTGCTCCCGTTTGGCCTCAATTTGCAGTACATTCCGATCCCCGTCCTTCACGATGCGTGTATTGTCAGGGCTGTAATATTGCAATTCATTGTTATAGACAAGTCCGGTATCCTGAACCGTCCACTTGGATGCATCGATAGCTGAACTGCTAAATTCGTCATTCCAGATCATTTCCCAATCCTCGTTCGGGATCATCGTTGCCGGAATAGGCTTCTCTCCCACAGGATTACCAGGAACAGAAGGGGTCTGTCCACCCGGATTCGAAGGCGTGGAACCATTTGAACCGTTACCGTTTCCAGGTGTAGGAGGTCTCGATGCTGCTGGCTGCTCATTACCCAGCGTCATATTAACGCTGTGCTGGCCTTTTGTGACCTCTTTCCCGTTAACAAACGCGTTTTCCGCTTCCACATTGAGCAGTTTGATTTTTCCTTTTGCATCAATCCGGGTATGCCGAGCTTTGCTGTTCACGCTTAATACAGCAATGCCGCTCTCGTCAGACAATTCAACCGTCGCTTTGCGCAGAATAATCAATTCTTCAATCAGGCTGTTACCCGTGATATTCACATGTACCGGTCCCGAAGCGTTGTCCACCACCACTCGTTTCAGTTGGGTATTACGAATATTAATGGAATGGCTTCCTCCACCTTTGATCATGACACTTCCCGTAACCGTCACCCCATCAAGCGTCACTGTTCCTTCGCCAATCCCTTCGGCCAGCAATAGATTGCCGCCAACGTTCATGTTTTGGAGGGTGACATCAGCTGATCGAACGACCAGGTTGCCATCAACGCTCGACTGATACGTGCCCGAACTGCTTTTCACATCCTTAATCATGTTGGATATCAGCGTTGCTGCCTCTGCTCTCGTAATATCGGCGTTCGGAGCCAATTGGTTATTGTATCCGTTTACAATTTTCTCCTGAATGAAATAACTGAACGCTTTTTTGGCGTAATCTGCTACCTGTTTCGCATCTGTAAAACGAGACAGCACGTGCTCATCTTCCTGGCCTGTTGATAGTTGGAACGCTCGATCAGCCATAACTGCGGCATCCTGTCTGGTGACGGGTTGATTGGGTGACAGCCGTCCAGCAACAGTGCCCAGTATGATCCCTGCGCTATTCGCTCTAACCAGTGCTTCATAATACCAATCGTTTTCATTCAGGTCGAAAAAAGATACAGACGCTGATTCTTGCCCGCCAGCAAAGCCCATTATCCGGTCCAGCATCACAACATACTCGGCGCGGCTGATGCGTTCATTCGGCTTGAACGTACCGTCCGTATAACCTTGAAACACAGCAAGCTCCTGCATCTGCGCCACGGCTTGTTCTGCCCAGTGGGCTGTCATGTCCCGATAGGGTGTGGAATGCAGGCTGTTCGCCTGCACCTGCTCCATTCCCTTCGCTTGCTTTGTTGCGCTGTCTGCTCCGGTCATTGCCGGATATAGTAGTGTAACCATCATGCTTCCTGCCAAGAGACAAGCCAATCCTTTTTTCACCCGTATTCCTCCCCTTATGTGTTGTTACTTGCACGGCCATGCTATTCTTTCACTGCCCCGATAACAATGCCTTTAACGAAAAAGCGTTGTAAAAATGGATACACCAGCAAAATAGGCAAAGCCCCTATAAAGATTTGCGCTGCACGAACCGTACGCTGGGAGACGTTCTCCAGCATGGACGGATCTACGTTGATTTTACTAAGATCCTGCTGCACGATAATCGTCTGCAGTAAGGAAGCCAGTGGATAATTTTTTACGTCCGACATATAGATCATACCGTCAAACCAGGAGTTCCACTGACCTACCATAGTGAAAAGGGACAGCGTAGCAATGGCCGGAAGAGACAGCGGCACGTACACCAGCGCCAGGGTTTTGATATGACCCGCTCCATCCAGATAGGCTGCTTCCTCCAGTTCCTTGGGCAGACCGCGGAAGAAATTCATCATGAGAATAACATTCCATACAGACAGTGCTCCCGGCAGAATCAGTGCCCAGATCGTATCCATAAGTCCCAGCTTCTGAATCAGAATGTAACTGGGGATCAGTCCCCCACTGAACAAAATGGTAAAAACGAAAAACCATGTGTAGATCGAACGGCCCTTGAAGCTGATATCTTCCTTCGAGAGTGGAAACGCCGTAAGCAGCATAATGACCATGCCAATGATGGTCGCAATCACCGTTCGTTTCACCGAGACCAGCAAGGAGTTAATAAAATTGGAATTGCCAAATGTCTTCACATAAGCGTCGGTGGTGAATCCAATCGGCCAGAAGCTGACGAGATTGGATGAGGCAGGCGCCATGCTGCTGAACGAGACGGCCAAAATATGAATAATGGGCAAAATGCAGAGCAACGATAATACGCCGAGAAAGATATAATTGAATACGCTGAATAATCGATAGCCTTTTGTTTTGTAATACAAGCCCTTTTCTCCTCTCTAGAACACGCGATAGTTAGCCAGTTTGTAAGCGAGCCGATACGAAATAACGATCAGAATTGTCGCCACCACCGATTTGAACAATCCTACAGCTGTGGCAAAGCTCATCTTGCCGTTCAGGATACCGAGTCGATATACGAACGTATCAATGATGTCGCCTTTGTCATATACAAGCGGATTGTACAGGTTGAACACCTGATCGAATCCCGCATTCAGAATATTTCCGATGGAAAGGGTCATCAGTACGATCGTGATCGGCATCAACGCAGGAAACGTAATATGCAGTGTCTGCTTGAACCGGTTCGCTCCATCCACCTCAGCCGCTTCGTACAATGCCGGGTTGATGCCTGAGAGAGAAGCCAAAAATACAATTGTGCCAAAACCAAATTCCTTCCACACATCGCTTACAATCAGTGTTATCCGAAACCATGTTCCATCTCCCAGGAAAAATATCGGGTCTCCACCTAAGGCAACAACTAGTTTGTTCACCATGCCTCCTTGCGGAGAAAGGATATCCAGCAAAATCCCGCCGAGGATAACCCATGAGAGAAAGTGCGGCAGATAAACGAGTGTTTGACTGACTCTCTTGAAAGCGACCAGACGAACTTCGTTTAACAGAACGGCGAACAGGAACGGAGCGATTAACCCGGCAATAATTTTGAAAAATGCAATCACCAGCGTGTTCCAGATCACTTGCCCCACATCCGGATACAGGAACAAATATTTGAAATTATCCCAACCTACCCATTTGGATTCGGTAAATCCCAGATAAGGTTTGAAATCCTGAAAAGCAATGACAATGCCTCCCATTGGTATGTACTGAAAAATGATTGCCAGCCAAACCGCCGGAACAAGCATCAAATGCAAGGACCAGTTTCGTTGCATATTCCAGCGCTGTTTTACCTTGATGGCCCGCCGTTTGCGCGGCGTCTCTAACGTATGTTCCTTCACCCCAACATCCCCCATGTTATCAATTTTGTATTTTACAAGTGCGCGTGAACTTGTATATTAAAATTATAGCAACGCCCATTTGCGATCTATATCCTAATATTGCAACAACGATAACAATATTTTAATGAGTTGAGGAGGTTGAGTGTTGTTCGCCCGTTTGAATGTCTTTACCAAAATCACATTGCTGTTTGTCATGTTGCTCATCCTGGTGTTATTCCTCTACACTTACTCCAACAGAGAAAGTGTGCGTGTGATTGAGCACGAAATCCAGAATAATACGATGAACCACCTATCCACTTTTGCCGATTCTGTTGAATCCAATATTTACCAACAATCTCTATATGGTATATCCATTGGACAGGATTCCAGCATTCAGGAGTACCAGCGGCCGGACTATAAAGAGATCCCTTATGAACGTGTCAAGGTAGGCAGTGCCATTCTGGAAAAGATGAATCTGTACAATGCGGCAAGCAAATGGCATTCGACAATTACGCTGTATTTTCCACGTCTGCAAAAAGTCATCTCGACGGATTATTATGCCTACACCCCATACAAGGAGGATGAATTCAAAAAGCCGCTCTCGAAGTCCTGGACATATACTCACAACCAGTTTGAGTGGTACACAACGGACCCAACGACAGCGAGCATCAAGCCGGACAAAGCCAGATTAATTACCAAGATCAGCTTTCCTGTGCGGCATTTAACGGCGATGCTGGATCAGAACAAGTTAAATAACAATGGCGACCCCTTCATGTTTCATTCGGAGTTCGGCCTGATCAGCAACAGCAGCGGCAATGATACTTTGAGCTTGATACATAACAAACTTCAGCAGATGGATTTGCAGAGCAAAGGCGGCTTCACCACCAACCTGGATCAGACCGAATATTATGTCTCTTATATTCAATCCGGCAGTCTGGGATGGTATTATGTCGATTATGTTCCGATGCAGCAGATTTTGAGACCGATTACGAGCAGCCGCAATCTCTTTTATGCTTCCATCACTGTACTGATTGTCATGAGCATCATTGTGTTATATGTCTTGTACCGGAGTGTTCAACTCCCGCTGCTTCAGCTTGTAAAAGGAACGAATCGTTTGTCGACCGGAGACTTCTCCGTTCGTTTGCATCATTCGTCACGGAATGAGTTCAGCTTGCTGTTTGCACGATTTAACATCATGGCCCAGCGTATTCAGGAGTTAATTGAGAATGTGTATGAGGAACAACTGAGAAGACGCGAAGCCACGCTGAAGCAATTACAATCGCAGATTAATCCGCACTTTCTCTATAATTGCCTCTTCTATATCAAGAACATGGCGAGGATGAAAAATGAAAAAGCCGTGGTCGCCATGGCACTGAATCTGGGGGAGTATTATCGATACATAACGAGATCGGAGAACCATCAGGCCACGATTAAGGAAGAACTGACGATGGTCAAGAACTATCTGGAGATTCAGTCGTTGAGACTGGAACGAATGCATTTTACAATCGATGTACCCGATGACATTTTAAGCAAAACCGTACCAAGACTCACTCTCCAGCCTATAGTTGAGAACGCTATTATCCATGGGATTGAACCTCGATCCGAAGACGGGCATATTACCATTTATGCGGATTACAAGGACGAAAGGTTCACGATAACCGTGGAAGACAGCGGACTTGGCATGACGGATGATCAGCTGGATCAATTAAAGAGCAACCTGCTGAAACCATTGGATGAAAATATGGGTTGCGGTACCTGGAATGTGCATCAGCGTTTGTACTTTTTGTATGGTGACGGTGCCGGACTACAGTATGAACATTCACCCAGTGGCGGAGTGAGAGCAAGCATCACATGGCACGACAATATCAATGAGTAGGTGACACATATGTTACAGATTTTATTAGTTGACGATGAAAAATCGGTTGTGGAAACGTTAGCCGAAACGATCCCATGGGAAAGCTGCGGAATCGGTACGGTTCACGAAGCCTTATCTGGCGCGGTCGCGCTTGAAATAATGGAAAATCACGATATTGATATCGTCATGACAGACATTCGTATGCCGGAGATGTCCGGTATTGCGCTAATTACGGCCATTCACGAGCGTTGGCCGCATGTGCAGACCATTCTTCTGTCGGGATACGCCGATTTTGAATATGCCAAACAGGCGATGGCGCAGGAAAGCTTCGATTATCTGCTCAAGCCTGTTAGTGATGAAGACCTGATGGAGACGGTACAGCGTCTCGTGGACCGTATCAAGCAAAAATGGGAAACCGCCGCATCCTACCAACGTGCCCTGCATGCTTTTCAGGACAATCTGCCACTATTGCAATCGACGATGCTTCACGAACTTCTCACGGGGAAAACCTATTCTCCGCAAGCCTTGTCGGACAAGCTTGAATTGCTGGAGCTGCCCTACTCGGTTGGGCAGGAACTGGGCATGATGGTGATCCGCATGGAGGAGCATTTGTCCGAGATGGGACAGTATGATCTGTCTCTAATGGAATACGCGATATGCAATATCATCAGCGAAGTCATGCAGCATCATTTTAATATCTGGCACACAAGGGATGTCCACGATTATCTTGTCGTCCTGGCTAGTGTGAAACATGACGCTCCGACGGGACTCACCAGGGATGAGAAACCGCAAGCACTGCTGGAGCACTATGCTACCCAGATTCAAACCAATGTACAGCTCTACTTGAAAGGAGCACTCTCCATCTCGGTCTCCCATTGGGGCAAGTTCCCATACGACATCGGAGAAATCTATGAGGGGGCGGTACGCTCCATGCGCAAGCGGATGGGTCAGGCACGAGGTCTGTTCGTGACAGCTTCGGATGATCCGGATGTGCATCCGCTGCCAGCAATCCGTTCGCTCTACAAACCGCCTACACTGATCAGTTTGCTGGAAGCCGGACGTTTCGACGATGTGGAGCAGAAAATCGAGGTGATTTTCGAAGAACTGCTGCATTCAGGAGAACAGCATGATATCGCGGAAACGACCATCGAAGTGTATCATGCCCTGGCCGGTGCATTTGCGTACATTATTCACAAGAACGGAAAGCAGATCTCGTCCGTCCTCCCTGCCGAAACGTATCGATACTTTCAGGCACCGAGTTATGCCACTACGCAGCAGCTCAAAGACTGGTCCATCCGGGCGATTCATTCAATCAGTGAAGACGCCGAACAGGAGCTGAAGGATAATCACAGTACGATTGTGCGCAGTGTCAAAAGCTTTGTAGACCTTCACCTTGCTGATGACGTATCCTTGCCCGCTATAGCAGACCATGTTCACCTTCACCCGGTGTATCTGTCCAAGGTGTATAAGGCAGAGACCGGAGAAGCCCTTACAGCGTATGTATATCGATTACGAATGGAAAAGGCGGCATACTACTTGCGTTCATCCAATGCAAAGGTATTTGAGGTTGCCGAGCTTGTCGGGTATAACAATACCGCTTATTTCATTCGGGTGTTTAAAAAATTCTATGACGTCACACCGCAAGAATACAGAGAGAATCTACCCGTTTGAGACAACGAAAGAGCGGAGTGTTGCTGACATAGATAACACAGACAAAAGGCATTGCCGGAATATTCTCCAGCAATGCCTTTAACTTTATTTACCGCTCGTTACGGATTGATACCATTCATTAACTTCCTGCGTTATCTGATCCCCGCCGGAAGATTTCCACTTCGCTACAAAACCGTCAAATGCGTCTATTGAAGCTTTACCATAGACAATCTGCGAGAACATATCCTTCTCCATCTTGGACAGAATATCGTTGTTCATCTGCATCGTCATGGTTGGAGCGCCTGTGAACATTTGGTTATAGACGATATCTTTTTGATCCAGAACAATTTTGGCTGCTGCGAGCATAGGCTCTGGCACGCCGGATTGAATTTTTTTCTCGAAAGGCGTTGTTGCTTCTTCCCCACTTGCCAGCTTGGCCAGTGTGGTCATGCTGAGGTTCGGAATCCGTGCACCGTCAAATGTCAACGTGTACTTCTCAGGCGCGTAACCTTCGGTCACACTGGCATCCGTTGAAGGTTTGCCGTCGACCATAGCCCAGTCATATCCTTCAGCGAAGCCGTGTTCGAATTCATCGCCTTCTTTGGGATTCGCGTAGTGATCAAACAGATAGTTCTGATAGGTAAAGAACGTTTCCGGGTTCTTCATATCCTTGTTAATCAGGATCACGCCATTACCATTGGATGTTCCATGTCTGCCTGCTTTCCCGTCTGGTCCAGCCGGAATGGAATAGGCTTTGTATTCAGCTTCCGGATTATTTTTCTTCACATCCTCCAGCGGCCATGATGGCATCCAATGAGGTCCAACAACAATTCCTGCTTTGCCTGCCGTGAACTCTTCCGCAGCTTTGGTCTCGTCGTAGACGCCAGCTTCTTCAGGAATGTAACCTTTGCTCATCCAATTCTGCAATGTGGCCAAAGCCTGTTTTGCACCTGGTGTCACAGAGCCGTATTCGAGCTTGCCATCAGCATTCAGGTTCCATTGATTCGGCATCGTCCCATATGCTCCGAAAATCCAGCCTGCATCAGACATCCAGGTGTTCAGCCAGTTTTTGAATCCGATCGTCAGACCATACGTGTCCTTTTTGCCGTTTCCATCCGGATCTTTATTTGTAAACGTTTCCATGATTACTTCAAGATCACTTAATGTTTCCGGTGCTTTCAGATTGAATTTTTTCATCCAGTCTTCGCGAATCCACATCACCGGATCACCGTTATAGGCATAGTCCAGAATCGGAATACCGATTCGTTTGCCATCTTGCATATACGGATACCATACGGAAGGATCTTCATTAACGGCTGCTTTCCAGGTATCACTCGCATATTGATCAAACAATTCGCCAGCATCAACAAACTTGCCCGTTTCGATCAACTCACGCACCAGATTGAATTCCCCGCGATACGAGATAATGTCCGGCATCTCTGCATTGGAAGCAAGCGACAGGCGCAGCTTGGTTTCGAATGCATTATTGGTGGAGGGTGAGACCCACTGATTTTTCAATTCAATGCCGAGCTTGTCTTTGGCCCATTTCGTGTGAACGTTATTATCCTGATCTTCACCCGATTTGAACTTCACATCCGGACCCCATGGGCGCAAATACGTGATGCTGACGGGCGGATCATATTTACCATCCTTCATCTCCAGTGCAGCACTTGGTGTACTTGGCGAAGCTTCCTTATCCTGTCCGCTTGTGCTGCATCCGCTAAGTACGGCCGAGAGCGCGAACATTCCGGCGAGAGCGAAACTGCCTATTTTTCGTTTTTTGCCTGTTTCCAACTTATGTTTCCCCCTGTCTATGTAATGATGTTGTCTACAGAATCCATCATAATGAATGATCCAGGTGGATGCCCATACTAATATTACAACATTTATTGCATTAATTTAGGATATTGGAAAATGGATATGGATGTTGCATTAGTGCAATGGTCCTTATGAAATGTCTGAAATAACATGCAAAAAAGAGGACAGCGGAATACACCCCTCTCCTCTTAACCTCTTCGTTTTTCGCCTTCTTGCAAATTGATCACGCTAATTACTTGTATATTTCACCCAGTCATATTCAGCATACAGCGGATTAGCTCCGTTGTAAGGCCCCAGCCAGCTGTCTACGCCCGTTCCGTTCCACAGATTCATCATAATTTTACCAGGCGTTGTTGGAATGTTCGTTGTGGCCGTATGTTTCAGAACGCCATCCACGTACCACTTGATATGGCCTGGTTGCCAATCAAACGCGTAGGTGTGGAAGCCCTGAGATGCATCAAATCCCAAGTTAACGATCTTCTCATGATTGCCGACACCATTGGTGTAATAATTGAACTGTACCTTGGTTGTATCTTTTCCCAAGAATTCAATATCAATCTCATCCCATTGCGTTCCGTGAGAAGGTCCGGTATACGTGAAGAAAGAAGAAACAATGCCTGTGTTTTTGGCAGGTTTCATACTTACCTCATACAGACCATATCCTTGAGAATTGGTTGATCGATATTCACCACAATCAAATTTGTTGTTGGACGGGCTGGTCAAACTCAGTCTCAGCTTACCATCACTCGTAAAGTTTGCATTGTTCGCTCGCCAGGTGCAATTAAACATTGAACCGTTGGAATAACCATCAGCCTTTTGCCAGGTGCTCGGGTTGTGGTACGTTAGAGGCTCCCAAAATACATACCCTGCGAAAGCGCTTACTGAAAGAAACAATGAAACCACTCCCGAAATCGTTAACATCCACCATGTCTTCCTTTTCATCATACACCTCCATTCAAATTCACCCACCTAATGTAAAACGCTTACATGGGCGTTGTTTCATTTTATATGTTCCACCTGAAGTGAACTATAGCAAACTTAAAAGAATGTATATTCATTTTTAAAGATATGTTAGTTTCGTCCGTATAAGGCGGAACACCTTAGAGCGCAATTTCGGGACGAACCTCTCGATACACTCCGCGTGTATTTGTCCAAAAAATGATGACTACGATGAATGGGTTCCTAGCTTTTCGATAGCTTATACATTTTCTTATCTTATTTATAACACAACACCCTCGTAATAGTACCGAATCAAAATGTCAAAGAATTAATTACACGTGAGTATAACGAGAAAGATAAACGAGTGGTCTGGCTTAGGATTAACACGAGTTAATTACGATCTTATTGTCTTGGTCACAGTCATTTTTTATCAATTATCTTTTCATATTAGGAATCGTAGCCATGGTTGTGTTTGTAGTTAATATTCTAGTCGTTAAGAAGCACCTAAATGAAAAGTATTATGGTGCCTGGTTAGGTATCTCGGCTTTGTTTATAGCTACTGAGATCCTCTGGATGATATTTGATAAAATCGGATTATTTGTAGTTGCACAAGTTTTTATTTGTAGTAACCGGGTTTGCATTAATTATTCTTGCCTTAGACATGCATACGAAAATGAATCGAAGTTTCAAATCATTAACATCTACTTCCACCACTATTGATGGTAAATATGAGTTAACAACCAATATTCAATACGAAGAAAAGTATCCAAGAAGTTTTTTGAATATCATTAAACCCGATGGTCGATTTGATGAAGAACGTCCAACATACTTTAGCTCCTGAATATATACACCCTGCACCCATAAAACAATTATCAGAAGCCGTGCAATTTATGAGCAAAATGGAAAACAGTACGGAATTAATATGAACAATGTAATCTTTGGCGGGGGAAGCACAGAGGGATTTATCGCTGCAGACTTTGTGAAATTCAAGCTAACCCTGAGTATGCGAAAAAGATCGATATTCACGATTGATACTAAGGGAACTCGAACTTATATTCAGAGAAAACTAGCCTTCTTGAATAGTCTAGATTAATGATGATAGAAATATAAAACAAAAAAATCGTTGCCTACTTTGTACTTAGGCAACGATTTTTTTTGTTTTGTATAACATGGATAGCAAGGTGTTTGATTCATTCCAGTTAGACTATTTCGTGAAATAATGTCCTTGCTCAAGATCTGCGAGAAGTCCATGCTGGACAGGCTTCCAGCCGAGAAGCTCCTTCGTCCCTTCACTTGATCTGGCTAAGTCAAGCGACGCGACCATGCCTAGAAAACCGAAGATGGCTTGCGCTTCTTCAGGCGGGATGCTGACTACCGGCACATTCACATGACGACCAATGGCTGCGGCAATGTCTCTAAACGCAATGCCTTCATCCTGCACGCCATCCAGTCGTGAGCCTGCAGGCGCAGATTCTACAGCGAGTCGGAACAAAACTGCCGCATCCAAGCGATGAATCGCTGGCCAACGGTTAGAGCCGTCTCCAATGTAAGCCGAGGAGCCTCTTTCCTGAGCGATCCGGATTAATTCCGGCACGAAGCCTTTATCTCCTTCTCCATGAACGGAAGGTGCAAGCGAGACGATCGATGCTCTCACGCCTTGTTCTATAAACGCAAGTGCCGCATCTTCCGATGTTTTGCCATTCGCATGGGCTGTAATAACAAGTGGTTTACCCGAACCGACAAGCGCCTCTCCCATTGCTTCGATGGCACGAAGATCAGTTGCCAGTGATGCGGCGAAATTAGAGAAATCGTGATTGAATGCCAGATGAATAACCCCGTCTGAATTGGCTGCACAGCTGCGCAGTATATCCAAATCCTCTAACACACCACGAGCCACCTCAGCTCCCAAGCTTTCTAATACGTGAGTACCACTTTCCGAACGGGTCAGACCAACTACCTGATGGCCCGCACCGATGAGTTCGCGGACAACGGCTGTACCAATATAACCTGCTGCACCAGTAACGAATATACGCATAATATTTTAACGCCTCCTTAAGCATTTGACGAAGATATGACTTCAGTCTAAACTATGAAGTGAACTCTAAGGCAAGCGTTTGGAGGTATGGTTTCATATGAAAATTCAAGAATTAGCAGACTTGATGGGTTTAACTCCCCACACCATTCGATTTTATGAGAAGGAAGGCTTGCTTGATAGCAGGCATATTCAGCGAGAGAAGAATAATTACCGCAACTACTCAGACGAAGCAATTGAGCGGTTAAGGCTGATTAAGAAATTTCAAGGCATCGGCTGCTCGTTAGCTGAGCTAAAGACGATTTTGCAGGATCACGATACGAATGCACGCACCAACCAAGAAGTAATCGAATGGATTCTTCAGAAGATCAATGAGATCGAGCGCAAGAAGGAAGAATACGATCATATGCTTGTAACGCTGAACTGGATGCTGACATACAGGAAGCTGCTGAATGAAGATCCACAACAAGCTGAGGCTATGATGGCCGAATTACGTCTAAAAATCAACATCTAGACTTACAATCGTGAAAAAGTTTTATGGATGTAAATTTCACAAAAATACCCAGCTATAGCTTGAGGATATAGCCGGGTATCATTTTGGTGATCTATACTTCTCCCCAAAATATCTCAGTTTCATAATCGAATTCAACAAAACCATCTTGATTATTTTTATCAAATAAATTCCGCAGTTCTGTCATCATTGAATCGTAATTTGCATGCCCTGGTACAGGGCTGTATGAAGATGATAGCAACCGGCCTTTCAAACCCTCGAAATCGAACTCCTGACTCATTATGAATCGCATTTCATGCATTGAACCTTCCTTGAAAAAAGAGAGCAGCATCGTCTGAGAAATATTTTTATGATTAACTTTTTCGTAGTCGGTTCCGTATGTATGAAGCAGTTGATTGTACTCTTCACGAAACGGAGTACCGTTAGTAAGACGAGAATTCCAAATGAGTATTACTCTCCCACCTGGCCGCAGAATTCTGCGAAACTCGATTTGGGCTGCGGAGCGATCGAACCAGTGAAATGCCTGAGCACAGACAATAAAATCAACCGACTGATCAGGTAATCCAGTAGATTCTGCAGAACCTGATGTACTCTGAAATTTCGGATTACTTTCTAACATTTGCTCGGCGGCTTCCCGCATTGCTTGATTTGGCTCGACCGCGATTACATAGCTTCCGCGTTCCAGAAGTAGCTTTGAGATCATCCCAGTACCTGAACCGATGTCTGCTATGTTACTGTTCGCACGTAAACCGACGACGTCGTACAAATGGTCAATAGCCTCTTTTGGATAGCTCGGGCGGTATTTTAAATACGAATCGACCCTGCTCGTAAACCGTTCTCTATTGTTCATCAATCGTCACGCTCCCATCACTATTTTGACATCCTATATACTGGCCTCAGTAACAGCTTCAAAATCTTACTGCCCCAAAAAGCAAATACCGTCGTTCCGGTCCATGAGCTGCGCTTATCTTGGCTGTATTGATCGTTAATCATATAAGTCCGAGTCGAAATAGGACTCTTCAGACCGAACTCTTCCCATTTCGCCGGATCATTCGAACCTCCAAGTTTTCTAAGCATATTCGCCGACTCATAATCTATTTTAGCCGAAATTTGCTCGAATGCGTGGGTGATTTGCGTATGAAACTCGTCGATCGGGTTGCGACTGGTAATGCTCTGGAGATGGATGCTTTCGCGAATGTAAGAAACGTATGCCAGATGGTCAGCCCAGAACTCGTCGATATAAAATAGCCGTACCCGCTGCTCCGATGGGCTCATCGGTCTCTCGCCTTTCAATATTCCGAGCCGTTCTTCGTATAGGATTCTCCTCTGATCTTCCACCATATCCGAATAACAGTTCAATTCCCGCTGAATATCGAAGTTTTGACCTATAATAACGCGCTGAATATGCTCGATTTTGCTGCGGAGCGCCGGATCATCAAGAACCTCGTCCTGCCTAGGAGCGCGAAACAGTCTATGAATGCCGAAGCGAAGCATCAACTCGTCCTCCAGGCTTATATAAAATACGGAAGCTCCCGGGTCGCCTTGGCGGCCGGAACGCCCGCGCAGCTGGTTATCAATCCGTATGCTTTCGTTCACATGTGTACCTATTACGTATAATCCGCCCAGCTTGGCAACCATTTCTGCCTGAGCGGGATTGCCGCCGCCGAGACGAATGTCGACGCCGCGCCCTGCCATATTCGTAGATACCGTTACGGCCCCGATTTCTCCCGCTTTAGCGATGATTTCGGCTTCTCTTGCATCATTTTTTGCATTCAGAACCTGGCAAGGTACACCGGCAACCGCAAGCTCCTCCGCCAGCATGTCAGATTCCTCGACGCTTGACGTACCAATAAGAATGGGTCGTCCCCCCCTATAACGGAAGAGATTTCTTGTACAAGCGCCTTATATTTGGCTTCTTTATGGGTGTAAATCCGGTGTTGGTGGTCGATCCGTATGTTTGGCTTATTCGGCGGAATTTGCACGACCTGCAGCGCATAGATATCATCGAATTCCATTGCTGAAGCGCGCGCCGTAGCCGTCATTCCGCAAATTCCCGAATACAGGCTAATGAAATGTTGAATCGTGATCGTACCGAGAATTCTCCCACCGGCCTTCCACTGCAACCCTTCTTTGGCCACAAGCGCAGCTTGCAGCCCGTCCGGCAAATACCTGTTCTCGGCCACACGGCCGGTATGTTCTTCGATTAGCTCAATTTCACCGTCCCGAACGATGTAATCAACGTCTTTTTTTAATATTGATTCCACATGCAGCGCACAATTCAATGACGTTAACAAATGACTATTATGGCTATCGTACAAATTGCCGCATCCCAGCAGCAACTCCGCTTTTGCAGCACCCGCATCATTCAAGTAAACGTTCCGCTGGAACTCGTCAAAATCGTAATGCTCTGCTGGCTGCAGCTGCCGGGCCACTTCTGCGAAAAGAATGCCGTCACTCTTGGAAGCGCTCGAATCGCCACTAATGACTAGCGGCACCCGTGCTTCGTCAAGAAGCAGTGAATCCGCTTCGTCGACGATGACGTAGTGGAAAGCGCGGTGTACGGTGTCAGCTTCATTTAATGCGATTGTGTCGCGCAAATAATCGAACCCTGCTTCTTTGGCCGTAACATAGGTTATGTCCTTGGCGTACGCTTCCCGTTTCTCGAACAGGCTCATGCCCGCTTGTACCGAGCTTACCGTTAACCCAAGGAAACGGTAGATCGGACCCATCCACTCTGCATCTCGATTTGCCAAGTAGTCGTTAAATGTGAGCACATGAACGCCTTCGCCTGTCAACGCGTTTAGATAAGCAGGCATAACAGCAGAGAGTGTTTTTCCTTCACCGGTATGCTGTTCGATCAAAAATCTCTCGTGCAAAGCGATAGCAGCCATAATCTGGACATCGTAAGGCTGTAATCCGAGTGTTCTCTTCGCAGCTTCGCAGACTAACGCATAAGCATCAACAAGCAGCTCATCCAAAGACGTGCCTGATCTTGCTTCTTCTTGCAGCCGAAGGGATTCCGCTTGCAGCCGCTGATTGTCCCAAGCTTCCAAACTCCGTGTCCTGATAAGCTCCACTTTGTCTCGATAATCTTTCAACAAACGCCGGGTATCGCGCTCCTTGAATTCACGTATCAACTTGACGACTACATTCATCGGAATTTGATTCCTCCTCCGTAGAAATAAGTGGTTCTATCTCGGCTTTTTAAGCGGTATCCATTCCGTATGTCCTCATATTGCCCCATGATAAGAAAAGACTCCATATGGAGTCCCTTCTTTAGAAAATTAACACACCAGCCAAATCATTCGTTCCCGCTCTAGCTTATGTGAACCAACTTCATCATTTCTCTGATGGGAGCGGTGTAAAGAGCAGATTGACCGGCAGGTTGCTTCCTGGCGCGGCAGAGAAAAGAATCGTTACGCTCTCTCCATATGCCCCTGTGCGGTAAAGAACGCTTTGTTCACTTGAATTGCTAACAGCAACGTTACCATCGGCAATGGATACAACCTGATTGTTCACTAGAGCCACTCCTGAGTACTTTCCTCCACGAGGGTTAAATGAGATTAGCGTACGCGGAGCCACATTGTTCAACGTGATTTTGTACAATACGCCAAAATTACCCGCGTTGGATGCGTCTGTGTAAGCCATTGGATCTGTTCCAACCAGATTGGGATCGCTTGCGTTATCACCCAGTGGCAGACGAGCTGGTTGGGCTCCCACTAGCTGATCATACGTAATGATACGAGTCGCATTCGGGTACGTTCCACGGTTGTGCACACCGTCACGATCAAGCACAGGAAGCATTGGTAAAGTCTCAAACGGATCTTTATTTTCCTCGACGAGGATAACGTTATAGTCCAGGGAATAATCACTATAAGCATCCGAATAGAGTGAGATCACTTGTCCTTCTTTCATCGGAGTTTTATTTAGTTCGGTCAAAATCAGCTTGCTTTCTCCAGGTTGAATAACCTCTTTCTTTTGATCCGCCCGGGTCTGAATTGACTTGAACCATTTATCAATCGACAATTTCCCAGCTACGGTAGCATACGGTGTAGGCCCAGCAAAGCCCATATTTTGTTGTTCGAATACTGCCGGATTTGGGTTGTTATTTGTTGCAATTACATACATCTTCACTCTTTTTCCTGTATTGTTCACGTGGTGAATCATGAAACGGGTCTGCCCCGAAGACGATTCTTTATACACGATGCCTTCCGTATTAACCGTTTCAGGACTGTTGCTGCGGATCAACAGACTTGGCTCATCCGTGTACGTATAAGGCACTTTTTCCATGGAAGTTACTTCGCCACCGTTAAAGGTAAACTTCTGTCCTACCGGCGTGAAGAGTAAATTGAAATCGGAAAATGAATATAATGTCTCATTGGTTATCGTTATAACTTTAGAGTACGTGTTCGTCGCGCCGTGATTGTCAGTAACGGTGAGTGTCACCGTTTTGGGACCGGGTTCAAAGAAGGCCAGCGAATTATTTTCCCATACCGTTTTATCAATCCTGTTTTCATCATCTGTACTTTGGTCGATGTATGTTATTTTTTCACCCATTTTATATTGTTCCTTGTCTGTGGTGAACATGGCTACAGGAGGAAGATTAGGACTCAAAACTTGAATCGTCAACGAATAGGGATCGCTCCATTGACCGTTTGAATCCTGTACTTGATATGAAATCGTATATGTACCCGCTTGATCAAACGATTCCTGACGACCTGTCCAGCGTTCGTCTAGGATTTCCAATCCATTTGGAGAACTGGAAGAAGTCACATAGTCCACCTTATCGCCCGCAAAAATTTCCTTTTGGGAAATCACAAAGCTTGCAACGGGTTTCGTATTCAGATTCAGCACAACCGTTTTAGCCGACTGATTCACTTTATAGGTGATGTTCAGAGCTTGAGTAATGGAAGTTAACGGCACCATGAACGTATTTTTTTGCTGATAAGCAGGGCCTTTCATCGTTCTGGACTCTCCATTTACGGTATAGACCGTGCTGTTGGTTTTGAATCGGAGCTCATTATCACCACTAATGATGATGGTTTCCTTGGTTTTGTTGTCGTATTTGACCCCGTATCCCACACGGTCCACCAGTGCACGGATCGCAACATAGGATACGCCGTTCTTTACAGTCATTGGCTGGCCAGCAAGATACGTTTTCCCATCTTGCTCCATTTTGTTGCTATTCATGTACAATGTCAGATTGCCGCCTGCTGCTACGGCAGAATTTCCACCAATGGATGGTTGCTCTATTTGAGCAGGCGTAGCCGGCGTTTCAACATCCTGAAGGGTTTCCTCTTGATTTACAGGTTTTGTACTCGTTTCGTTTGTAGTCGACCCTTCGCCATCAATGGTGGATTTTTCGATATCTGTTTTAGGTGTTGCCTCAGTGCCTGTCGAAGTTCCGCTTTCTTTTACCTTAGTGGACGGAGTACTGCTGGATGCGTTACTGCTATCTGTTTTCACTTCACGCTCGGCAATCGGCTGCTCTTGCTTTAATACCTCAACCGATTCTACTTTAGCCGTATTTACTGACGCTGTGTCATCCTGCAGTGCTGATTGCGCATTCACTGAACCGACTGCAAATGCTTGTAAAACGGCTAAAGCGGTAAAAATGGACAATTTCTTCTTCATATTCATGCTTTGTCTTTAGCTCCTTCTGCTCCCAAGTAATTGTTATCCTCTCAAAAAGTCATAGTATAGACGCTATATTTAGGAAAAAGTTTCTAGTAAACTTGTAAATTGTGGATTTAGCGCATCTATTTTTCAATGGAAATGCTATCGTACTGTGCTTATCTTTCCAGGTAATGAAATGTACATCTAATCAGTAATCGGAATAAGTTCTTGTCCTTGACTCGGGACAAACTTGTACCGATAAGCAAAAAAAGCCGCTCTAAAGCGACTTTTCTAAACTACTGCAAATAATCGTGTTTTTTTGAGTTAAACCGTAATTCTCTAATGGACTATTTTACCTGACATTGATGTGTACATCGTAAGGAATCTACTAACATATAGCTCGGGGTTCAGATTAACTCGAACATGCTCCTCGGCTTTGTGTCTAACATAAGTTCTAAAAACCTGATTATCCATTAATGACAATGCCTCCGAAACGGCTTCCTCAATATTCCCTCTGCTGTATATTTTTCCGGTTTGATTATGAATAACCAGCCTGCGGATTCCGTCTGAATCGGTGGACAACACAGGACAACGACATAACATTGCTTCTGCCACCGCATATCCAAATCCTTCAAGTATGGAGGTGGAACACAGCAAACCTCCCGAGTCGCCAATGATACTTAAGTAGTCGGCCATAACCTCATGCGGAATGTTTGAATACAGAATCAGTTTAGAAGCAATTCCTGTTTCTGCGATAAATTGATCAAATCTGGCTTTTTCTTCCGGATCAGCTAAAGTGTCATCCTGAAAAATCCATAAATACATTCCTGGCTGGCTACTCAGCAACTGTATTCCGATCTGTAGAAACTCCTTCCAATTTTTATTAACTTGAATACGGCCAATCCACGCCAGAACCGGGTAATTCTTTGGTGGATATGCGGTATATTCGAAGTAAGGAAGACCGACAGGATTATCAAAGCAGTAATGTGGCATTGTAGGAAGGTACTCCCGTAGTAACTGCTGCAAATGGGCAGTCTCTGGATACAGCAGAGCATCTGTATACAGACTGATCCGGCCTGCATAGTTAGCGATAACCGCTCTAGCTTCCTCCAGTTCACCCAGACCTTGCAGCTCGAACAGCGTCAAGCCCCTATAACCAAGATTTCTGATTTGCTCTGCCAAGTCAATATCCGAGTTTACTACAATCAAATCAAACTTTTGTGAAAATAGTAAATTGGAAATATCCTCGTCGCTGCGGATCAGATGAACAGGAAAATTCCGGATATTCCTCCGCCCTTCGCCATTATGGGTGTACAGCATATGACATTCAACTCCCCTTGCGGCTAGAGCTGCACAGCGGATTCGATTTAAGGTTTCCATCCCCCCGCTGGGATTAAAGAACGTAAACAATACTTTCATATTATCACTCTTTTTACTCCGTATTTGTAATCATAATCTGACTATACAACTCCAGCAGTTCCACGCTCCTGAATAGTTCATTGGTAATTGTTTTTTTTACGTTAGGCACACCCTTATGACGATAACCGATTAGACTATGATCCTCAGTATAATAATTGCTTATAGCCAGATGATTATTTTTGATCAGGTTCTCCATCAAATACTGGATATCCATATAGGATGTAAACAGCTCAGGACCAAAGATCAAAGTGTACGGTGTAGTTACGCTTAAGAGCATTCGGTATATAGCATGCTGAACAGATACACCAGGCATCCAAATAAACTCGGTTATTGGATGTGAAATCTCTGCAATTACGGATGTAGGCTGGCCATCATTCGACAAATCGATTACCCGAAAAATATAGTTACTAAAAGTCTGTTCATAAATATTCTCCACGGCCATAATGTGGGAAAGATCTGCTGTTTGTACCGGATATAGGATCGTTAAAACTGGAGCAATTCCTCTGCGGCAACGGGCCTGTAATCGGGCTAAATGATACGTATATCTCCATCTCCGATGATGCTCTGTTGTATGCAGCTGTGCCGACACACTGAAGGAAGAATTCACACGATACTTCATAAGTTCCACCGGAAGAAAGCGAATCTCACAGTGTTCCACCAGACGCAGCCAATATTCATAATCTTCAACAGGCTGCATCCGGTATTCACCAACAATTTTGGCGACTTCGGCTTTGTACATAAAAGAAACGCCGATAATTGAAGAATCGAGCAGTTTTTCTTTAGACTGGCATTGATATTGTCGAAGAGCAGCCAGTTGATGCTCGTCACATAGAAGGTTGCCTTCGTTATCTATGCTTTGAAAAGAGCTATATACAATGCCTAATGACTCCGGCCCCTTAACTAATGATGCACGAAGAACATCCAGAAAGTGTGGATCATATATATTGTCGCTTGATACCCAAGTTAAATATTTGATGTCAGGATTACTTAAAAGTACATTAAATCCGGTATTAAGCGCGTGAGCTACACCTTGATTATTAGGATATGAGATTACGGATACCCGTGAATCATTGGTGGTATAGAGTTTGACAATGGGCTCCATCTGCGGGTCACCGTCTATTACAATGACTAGTTGATAATCGGTGAATATCTGCTGTAAAACAGACTCCAGAGCTTGTCGCAAAAAATCAGGTTTTTGCGTATACACAGGCATTACAATCCCTACATCCGGCAATTACCCCACCCTTTCTCTACAAGTATGAAATTAGTTTATTACATTCCCTGCAGATTGCCTGTGTGTACGCCCCTGCCCAAAAAGCAGAGCCAAGAAAAACGGAGCCAACGCTGGATAAAGCCAGTGACTCTGCAAATTTGGTTTAAAAGACCTAAACATCTCATATATAGGCAGAATAGCTTGTATTGTCGATTTGACCTCATAAGCAACATTTGTTTTAAATTATTAGTGAAAAATTGGATATGTAATGTTCGGAAGTGATGTTCCCCTTCACCCTTACTCAGAAAATTAGAAACTAGTAATTCTTTATCTGGTATTTGAAGGAACTCAAAGCATCTTAACGAGGGGTTCTTTGAAATGGAGAATGCAAAATTTTTATTTAAATTAATAAAGGATGCCATTTATTAGCTCGGCATCCTTTATTACATGAGGATCTAGTTAATTTACATGCGATAATAGCTCATTGATTATCACCAAACCAGATGTTCTCCGTACCGGTCAGCGTGTCCGTCCATACGTTCACTAGACGGCCTGTTTGGGGGACGATGGCATTGCCAATGTAGTCCCCAATCAAGACATCGCCGGAAACATCAAAGGAAGATGTCGTTATACGGGTGTTTGTAAAAGTCAAACCACCATCTCTCGATGTAGCTAGAAAAACATCAATGTTGGGGGGGTTAACTCGATTAGTATAATAGGTAACAAATATTGCACCATCCACAGGGGACACGGTGATGACTGGAAAAAAGCTCTGAGAGACCGATGTGATACCCGTAATGGGTATTGGTGTCCCCCAATCCACACCAAAATTAGTGGAAGTAGCAAGAAAAATATCGGAATAACCTTCCCGAAAATCTTGCCATACAGCATAAACATTACCTTGCGTCGCCGGTGCATTGGAAATATCTGCTGCGAAGGAAGGAAATGTCAAACATCTAAATTGGTATCCCGGCAATGGGTCTGGCGGAACCACGACGGAATCAACCATAGTTTCATTGGTAAACGTGACCCCTCCGTCCGGGGAAGTACGAATTTTAAGTTCTGTATTACCAGGGGGTTGATTGATCCAACCCACGACGATAATCCCATTTAATGTAATTGCTATACCTGGGAATTCTTCAAATTCTTCGATCGAAGACAGGAGGGCCGGACTAGAATAGGTATTACCGCTGTCTAGGGAGCGATTGAAAAATATCGTATTTCCTGGTATGAATTGCGTGTTGTAATCATGCGTATAACCGGTGTATACATTTCCAAAGAATGGACTTGATCCAGCCTTGTCAGTGACAACAACCACCTGGTCATCATTCACAAACTGCCCAAACCCTTGATTCACGATAACTGGCGGTCCGAATGAAGAGGCGTTGTCAACTGATGTATAGGAAACAATCGACCCGCTGAGACCGTCTGAATCGAAGGCATGGGCCAACACTACGAACGTGTTTGGAAAAATATAATCAATATGTGGTGCTTCGATGCCTGCAAATCCTGTAGGTAGCGGTAATAACGTTGTTGTCCAAGTAGTACCTGCGTCAATAGATTTGTATAAACCTATATTGGGAGGACCTGATCGAAGATCTACGGCTACGACAACCATAACCGAAGGATTAAGCCAATTTACGGCGATGGTAGGCTCGAATTGAGCGCTTGTGCTCGGCGAAATTTGAATATTAACCATCTCAAAACCCCTTCAAATAGAGACTGCAATACCTACGGGTTCAGCTGAGCTATGAAGGTAAGTTCGGATTGCAAAACTCTTTGATGGGGGATGACGTTTCCTGACGAATCCGTTCCAAATACCGTAATAACCGTGTCTGACGGTGCATTTCCAGTTACAAGGAATTGGACTTCATAAGCTGAATTGCCTGCGATATTAAAACCGAGAATCTGACTCGTGTTAGCATTAATATTCAATGAGCTGGAGTAGATTAAAGCCTTACTGGAAATTGTATTCCATACGTAGATGTGATAGACCACGTTTGATGAAAAACTAAGGTTGTCATTTTCGATATTTATGATCAAGTTGGATGCTGAGGTAACCCCTGAGTTCGTAATGATACCTGTTGTAGTTGCCATAAGCTTCACCCCCTTTTTTATAACTATATGAATTGAAGGTTCATTGCGCTTGGACAAGGTAATCAGGTGTTTAGTGGAAAGTCAGAAACATGAAAGGCCGTATTGGAGAACGAGTACATATAAATTCCTCGGTCCTCCCACGGATAATGGCAACCGTTTTACCTAATTGGATACCATTAAAGTCCAGCTAGAAAAAAGGATTTGAATTGGGTCGCTTATTCGGGCCCATTTGAACCCGAAACACCGCTTCTAATTCTCTATAATCATAATTTGATTGTATGCTGTTGTCTCTCCTAATATTTATAGTTAAATACTTATTTAATCAGCATTCGGACATGTGTTTGTACTTTTCTTTGCATATTGCCTCCACGGATAGATAATATCGCTGTTTAGACGGGGCCTTGACCTTCGTATGTAAAAGAAAACCTCTAGAATATTGAAGAAATCTTCAATATTCTAGAGGTTTATTTCAATTATATAATCTGTTTTTCAGATAAAGTCATCTTTTATCTCACCAAAATTAATGTGCGGTATACCCTCCATCAACAAGCAAGGTCGTACCATTCACAAAACTTGCATCATCGCTGGCTAAGAACAACACAGCTTTTGCTACTTCTTCTGGTCGTCCCAGTCTGCCCTGCGGGTGAAGTGAAGTTAAATATTCTTTGCTTTTTGCATCTACGTTCTTCAACAGAGGCGTTTCAATGTATCCTGGACATACCGCGTTGACACGGATTCCTTTGCTTGCATATGCAGTACATAAACTCTGAGTTAACAGTTTAACGCCTCCTTTTGCCGAGGCATAAGCTGTCGTTTTAGGCAACGCAACAAAGCTGTGGATCGAGCCAGCATTAACAATAACTCCGCCATTTCCTTGCTTAAGGAACTGCTCAATCGCATATTTATCGGAAAGAAATACACCTGACAAGTTAATATCGATCGTCCGTTTCCATTTATCATATGACAATACATCAGCGGTTTCGTCATCGGCAACCCCTGCATTTGCATACATAATATCCAGTTTACCGTATTTATCAACGGTTTCCTTAATCATGTGTTTAATATCTTCTTCTTTAGTCACATCTGTTTTGACGAATAACGTATCATGACCTTCCCCATTAAGTTCGGTAGCTAGTTCTTTACCATGTTCAGAAAAGTCTGCAATGACCACTTTTGCTCCTTCTTTTGCGAAAAGGCGAACGGTGGCTTCACCAATTCCACTGGCACCACCTGTAACAATAGCTACTTTTTCATGTAATTTCATAAGATTCAACCGCTCCATTTCATCATAGTAAGATTCATGAACTTGTACTCCTCCATCTTACTCCTTTAATTTTGAAATACTATCCTATAAAGTTCTGTGTAATAATGGATTGTATACCCCCCTTTTGTAGGGTATTTCATTTGAAGGGAACGGCTTATTATGACACAACATTTTCATCCATATACTGAAATGACTTTTCAGGAATTTGTATTATTTTTCAAAACGCATAGCAAGCAGCTCGAAGAAAACACAAACATTTACCTGATCTCGGAAGCTAACATCTCTGAAACACATCGGAACGAAACGGAAGTACTGATGAGATCCTTTTTTCAAATATTCACTCATTCTGACATGGATCATATGGATAACCACTACTCTTCTTATTTGGATACCTGGGTTCAATCCCAGCTATCCATAATAAATATGGCAAGCTTGCAATGGCTTCAAATTATATTTGAAAAAGCTTTGCTGACACTATTAATCCAATTGAAACATCAGCGGATGATTGACCCGCTCATGTTCCTGTTATCTGTCTTTTCGTATCTGATGCATAGCTTTCATAAGTGGGCTGATGTGGAGTCTGTTAATCATGAAACGGAGGAAAATGACGAATTAAAAAAACTGCGTTTGCTGGACCAATTAAACCAACTCCTAGTCAGTTCTTCCGGAGCTTCAGATCTAGCCTTTATCCTGAAAAAATGTGAGAAGTATTTCAATTATAAACGCTGTGTCTTCTATGCATATGTACCTTGGTCCAACCAGTTCTATGGGGTCATCGGCGAAGAACTTCCGAAAATTCAGAGTATGAAAGGACAATTGACCGAGCAAAATCTAATCTTAAACTCTAAAAGACCGATCTATTTGAAAGACCCAAAACCTTATCTAAGGGACGAGCATATCCAGTTATTTCAGTTGTCCTCGATTATATTTATACCGATAGCCCACGAGCAGCAATTGTATGGTTGGGTCACTTTTGACCAAATGGGAGATTCATTTGATTGCGCGAAGGGTGAGCTGGATTTGCTTGAACAAGTGGGAAAAAGGATTGGTTTGTTTTTATCCAGGAAAGAGAAAGAAAACACCGCCAAAACGATGGCCATCGCTTTAACAGAAAGAGAGTCTACCGTTCTCGAACTTTTGGCAGAAGGTTATGATAACAAGAAAATCGCTTCCTTGTTGTTCCTCAGCGAGTATACAGTGAGAGATTACGTAAGCAGCTTGATGACCAAGCTGCGTGCAAAAAATCGGACACAGGTCGTTGCCTATGCTTTCCGTTGGGGGTTATTGAGTTAACATCTCTGAAATTTAATTCGTATAAAAATAAGATCACCAACATATGTACCCTGTTGATGATCTTTTATTCATCAGCGCTTCTTGAGTAAATGCATAATAACGTTGAATTGCTCGCCGTGAATCTCGACCTTGATCTGCCTTCCATGGAACTCAACGATGCTTTTCACAATAGCCAGTCTGTTCCCAGCATTCCAAGATACATCGTCCATAAAAAGTAAACCACTTTCATTCCTCAATCCATCCCCTCTGCATACCCAACGGGTTAACATGCTATTCAATATGCTTTTCTCATAAATTCTAAGCCATTGTCTCTTCTCGCAGATCATGCTCCATGAAGAGAATATCACGTTTCATTTCCTTCATGCCCTGTCTTGAAATCCGCCCTGTCTCAAACATGGATTGGATGTTGTCTCTCTCCAGTTGAATTCCGACCCGGCCCAGATCCTGCATCGACAGATCGAACTCTCGTCGGGAGTAAGTGTCCGATTCGTTTCTGGTCATACGCAGCAGTATACTTTCATATTGCAAAATCAGCGAGCTGACTGCCTCTATATCCGATTCTCCTTCTGAAAGCAGACCTTTTAACTGCTCAATGACATAAACCGTATTTTGAATTTTGAGTCTGGTCAATTCGGCACGTCTTTCTCGAATGCTTAACCGGGCGGGATTCAGCATCCCGAACATTTCGACCCATTGCTTAATGGGAAAAACCTCTTTTTTATAGCGGACATCTTTTGTGCGCATAAACAACAGTTGATTAATTCTTTTAAGGTAATTGTGCGCTGTATATGGATTTACTTCTTTCTTTTCAAGAGCAAGCAACGTGTTCTCTCTTTCCCATTTCAGTACAGACAGCCCCAAGGAGCGCTGCGTCTTATCTTTCTTCTCATCTTTCCTGAGCGTTCGGATTCTGGAAGTATACATATTGATAATATGGGCGGTCGCAAGCCGGTTTTGGTCTGTGGTCAGTTCATTTAATCCGGTAACCACATTCCTCAGAATCTCAATTTTTGCCTGAATCTCGTCCTCTTCCTGCTCCGTTTGTGTTTCCTTACCTAATAAAAGCGGCAGCAGATAGTTGGATGCCAGAAGAGTCCACAGGATAACTCCAGCCGCAAGGAAAATGATCAGATCTCTGGATGGAAATGCAGTGCCATCATTAAGAAAAAACGGCAGTGACAAGGTACTCGCCAGTGTAATCGTTCCCCGGACTCCCGAAAGACTGAGGATAAGCGCATTCTTCAACCTGAGCCGCCAAGGTTCGCTCGGTTTGTCTCCTTCACGAATATCCATCAGCATTGCCCAGATGAGACGCAGCCCGAGTACAGCCGAAGTCAATAATAGTGTGTACATAATGACTTTAAAATTCCCTATGTCAGGGTTGCTCCAAATCGTCTGAATAATATCAAGAAGCTGTGTTCCAAGTAGTAGGAAAACCAGTCCGTTCAATACAAAGATAATAACCGACCAGGTGCTTTTGGATACAACACTCAGCTTGGCTACCTCGGGGTTCATTTTCTTGTAACCGAAAGAATGGGCGATTCCTGCGGCAACGACGGCCAGGATACCGTTGACCCCCAATTCCTCTGCTGCCATGAAAATCAAAAATGGAGTCAGAATCTCAATCAGCATGTGAAGCGTAACATTCTCCATCCCCAGTTTGCGCAACCACTTCACTACACCATATTTTACTAAGGTGAGCAGCAGGCCCAACACCACACCGCCAAGTGAAATCGCAATAAAGCTGATACTGGCAGTTTTGAAAGAGAATATACCCGTTACCATTGCGGCTACGGCGAATTGAAAGGAGACTAGCCCTGATGCGTCGTTTATTAAAGACTCTCCCTCAAGAATTTGCATTGTCTGATGGGGGATCTTCACTTTCTGCTCCAGTGCACCCACGGCCACAGCATCGGTAGGTGCTAGTGCAGCCGCCAATGCGAAGGCTGCCGCCAGCGGGATGACCGGAAGTAACCAATTCAGGAAATAACCCATCACGGCTACCGTTACAAAAACCAGACCCAGCGCTAGCAAAAGGATCGGCTTCTTCAGCTTCCACAACGCTTCTTTATCCGCATGCCTGCCATCATTGAACAGCAACGGGGCAATGAATAGAAGCAAAAACAGCTCCGGATTTAATTTCAGTTCATAGTGCAAGGGCAGCAAAGTAATCAACATCCCCAGCACGATTTGAATAATAGGCACGGAGATCGAAGGGATAAACCGGTTTACTAAATTGGATAAAGAGACCGCCACCAGCATCAATAAAATAAATTCAAACAATTCCAAACGAATCTTACCTCCATATTTATCTGTAATAAGCAGCTTTTCGTAAAACAGGTTTCTAAAAAGAATTTATCTTATTGTAAATTGCATTTATGAACTGTATATGAATCGCTTGCCCCTAGGCCTGCCCAGAGCATTATTCTACAATCCCCTAGATTATTTTTATCGGAATTGCCGATAATTTTATTAACTTCTCCTACTCGAATTTTCTTTTCAGCAGGTACCTCGTGCTGTTGAAAAACAAAAGCAACCGCTGGCATGGGTGGATCACTCGCAATCGATGGAGCGGCAGCCTTGGCCGATGCTTTCCAAAAAAACCATGGGAACTTTGAACTTGCGTTCCAAGAATATAATCAGTGTTTCCGTCCTTTCATCGTGGAAGTGCAAGCAAACGCGGAAATGATGGTAGATTTTCTTGTCCCACGAACTGAAGAAGACATTCGCGAAAGAATTTCGCAAACGGCATCCATCAAGGACATCTAGGGATCGCTCTGTAGGATATTGAGAGGATATCATTTGATGGTATTTTTCCAGTGTGTCTTTGTTGAGTTTAATGATTAGATCAAGTTCTTGTTCTCAGTTTGGAGCAAGAACTTGGTCCTTCAATTAAAAAAGCCGCTATTATAGCGACTTGGGTTGGAGCTATGTTCTTGTTTGATCCTTTGTACACTTTAAACACGCCTTTGAAGCTTGATATCACATTCTGTCATTGTCCCCGTGACGTATTCGATATAATTCACAGAACCGTTAAAGTTCAAATAAGCTTCATAACGCATGCGGATGGCGGGTAGTGTAATCCAATCCAGAACATTTTCCTTGGGAACCCACCTACATTCGCTCGTTTCATCAGAAGTCGCTAACTCTCCACCGACAGCCTTGCACACGAAATCAAACATCACTTTCGTAGGAACATCAGTTACACCGTCATACCACTTATGTACCGCTGTATTCGAAACAACATTAATTAAATGCTTAACCTCAGCATCTATTCCACTTTCCTCTTTAATTTCACGAATCACGCCATCTATCAGATTTTCTCCAACTTCAGTTATACCACCAGGATACACCCAACCATCGTCATGGGCTTTTACTAATAGGATATTTCCTTTTCCATCTTCTACAATTCACCAGATGAGACAATGTGTCGGAAAAGCCATTCTAAGACCTCCAAATCCAGTAAAGTTGTATACATATTCCAGATGATTCCTGAATTATCCTGCTTTTGTGAATATGCTTTCTTGAGAAATTGCTTATTAGCTTTTTAGTTTAAAATAGTTCAGGCTATCTATATCATTAAGAAGCCCATGTTGTTTTGGTTTCCATCCTAGCTTTTCTTTCGTTTTTTCACTTGAAGAACTTAGATCCATTTCAGCAAAATGAGTAAACCATGTGAAATGGTTGTTAGCTTCCTCGCGAGCTATACTTTTAACAGGAACGTTAAGTCTTTCCCCTATCACAGCAGCTATTTCTTTAAAAGCTACACCCTCCTCTGCAACTGCGTGATATACCCCTGTTGTTTCGCTCTCCAGAACCAGCCTAAATAGTTGAGCAGCATCAAGCCTGTGTACCGCCGGCCAACAATTAATTCCTTCTCCAATAAAAGCCGAAACACCTTTATTACGAGCTAAATCAATTAGTGTTGGAATAAAAGCACGATCACCATTTCCATGTACGGAAGGCGGAAGCCGAACTATAGAAACGTTAACCCCTTTCTCCTTCGCTACCACAGCTGCCTCTTCTGAAGCGATACGAGGATTAGCATGTGGCATCAACACTGGCAACGTATCTTCGGTTACGCGTCTCCCTTTTGGAAGAACTGCCAGGGCAGATGTAATAATAAGCGGACGGTCTGAACCAGCTAAAACAGAGCTCATAGCATCAATAGCGCTCTTATCCTTCTCACAGTTCTCTTTGAATTTTGAGAAATCGTGATTAAATGCAGTATGAATAACTGCATCAGCCGCCGATACTCCACTGCGCAAACTAGCTAGGTCTTCCATATCACCTCTATGAATTTGTGCACCTATCCCGATAAGAGATTGAGCAGCTGCTTCTGATCGAGCAAGCCCTAGCACCTCATGACCCGCACGAATTAATTCCTGAACAATAGCAGAACCTACAAACCCGGTTGCTCCCGTAACAAAAATCTTCATTTCTATTCCTCTTCTCTTTAAATTTCATGATTTTCTTTTACTTATATAATTTATCATCATGAAATTTTTGAGGCGTGGATAATAACAACACAATGTAGCACAATATTATCTCAGAAAATTATTACATGTCTTCTTTACAGCAAGCAAGAATTTCGCAGAATTAAACTACGTAAAAAAAAGAAAACACTTAGCGTTTTAGATATTTGCATCTAAAATTGCTAGGAGTTTCATTTTTAATTTTCTTAAAGATTCTACTAAAATAGTTACCGTCATTAAAACCTACTTCCAATGCGATTTCAATAATCGTCTTATCCGTGGTTATCAAAAGCTGTGCTGCCTTTTGAACACGCATCTGATTTAGAAAATCCATCGGCGAGAAACCTGATACCGTTTTAAAAACTCTTGAGAAATGGACTGGACTTAAATGAGAAACCTTTGAAAGATCATCTAATGTGATTTTTTCGGAAATATGTTTCTCCATATGTTTAATAGCTGACTTAATTTGATTTAATTTTCTATACTGGATATCTATTTCTGATTGCTCTGGTATTTTCTTCGTATAAGATCGAATAAGATCAGTCAATATTTGATAGGTTAATCCCCTTAAAACAAGCTCAAATCCTTCCTTCTTCTCCTCATACTCTCGGATCATCTTCTGTATACTGCCAAGGATAAATTCATCCTCCGTGATCTTCTCCTCAAACAGAAATCGATTCTTTAAGAGCAGTTCAGTGTATATGGATTGTTGTAAATCAGGCTGATTTCCTAAAAGCAGTAAAAGGTCAATTTTGAATAAATAATATGCTAAGTCCGAATATATATTTTCCCCTGAGTGAATTACATTAGGGTTCACAATTAAAATTGTACCTTGCTCTCCTATTATCTGTTGATTACCAGCCTGGAGAATCATCTTTCCTTTTTCAATATATAAAATCATAAGTTGTTCATGCCAATGAGGAGGGAAAATACTGCCCTTTTCATTAAAAGAACAGTATTCCGTAATAATAGGTTTTGAAATTTCCTTGTCCTCCACATATCCATACATATTTTCATTCACAACTAAATCTCTTCCCATAACCAACACTCCAAACGCTAATATTTTCCCGTCAATCACTTTGGGGTTTAAAAGTAATCTGATTATAGCAGTAGAATGTTCAAATTTGTATGAATTGAATTACTGGCATCGTTCTTCTGAAAATCGTTAAACACGTGCACGCTGTACGCGCTTGATTCCTGTGCGTAGTGTTAAAATATAGGATGAAAAAAAGCCGCTAAAATTAGCGACTTTAATGTGAAAATTTTTGTATCCCTCAACATCAACCGTCCTTTTGGAATAGCCCTATTTCGAATCAAATTGTATTCAAAAGAAAATATCTTAAAATATAATGCCGATAATTATGGCCGATAAAACGCTTACAAGTGTTGCGCCATATAACAGCTTCAATCCAAAACGAGCAACAATATTCCCCTGTTTTTCATTCAGTCCTTTTACTGCGCCCACGATAGTACCAATGGACCCAAAGTTAGCAAATGAGATTAGAAAAACGGAAACAATGGCTGTAGTACGCCCGCTTAAACCGTCTTGAATCTTAACAAAGTCAAGCATGGCAACAAATTCATTCGCAACCAGCTTCGTTGCCATGATACTCCCCGCATGAACCGCTTCATGCCATGGCACACCGATCATAAAGGCAACTGGCGCAAAGACATACCCTAGAATTCCTTGAAACGAGATACCAAATATGCTGCTGAAGACTCCGTTAATTAAAGCAATGATTCCAACAAAACCAACTAACATTACTCCCACTACAATAGCTACTTTAAAGCCATCCATAATATATTCGCCCAGCATTTCAAAAAACGTTTGTTTGCCCTCTTCCTGAACTTCAACAATATCTTCTTCAGCTGTAACTTCATAGGGATTAATGATAGATGAAATGATAAAGCCGCCAAATAGGTTTAATATTAATGCAGCTACTACATATCTAGGTTCCAGCATCGTCATATATGAACCAACAATGGACATGGATACCGTCGACATTGCAGATGCACATAATGTATACAAGCGATGTTTTGGTAATAATCCTAGTTGATTTTTCACAGAAATAAATACTTCATTCTGTCCTACAATTGCGGCTGCAACTGCATTATAAGATTCCAATTTCCCCATGCCATTTACTTTACTTAGCACCAGACCAATGTACTTGATAATGAACGGCAGGATTTTGTAATGTTGCAGGATTCCTATTAATGCTGACATAAAAACAATTGGCATCAATACAAACAGGAAAAAGGTATGAGCTCCTTCATTGGCAATCCCACCAAAAACAAAGTTCGTTCCTTCGTTGGCATATCCAAGTAATTTCGAAAAACTATCGGCAAACCCTTTGATTAAGAATTCGCCTATACTCGTTTTTAGTATAATTAATCCCAAACCTAACTGAATAACAATCATTATGATGATTGGACGATATTTGATTTTCCGCTTATTATTACTCGCAAGCCAGGCCAGTAATAGAACAATAATCAGACCGGCAACAGAAATTAGATAATGCATGTTTAACCCTCCAAATATCGATACATTTTTTTGGAATCCTCATATCGATTTGCATCTTTCCACATTAACGCTTGTTCCAACATAATCGCCAATAAACTTCCGCAAATTAACCCATTAGTGTATCCGCCGGTGAAATCACCGGCATCTTGTCGCATATGATAAACAATAAGCAGCCTATCAATATACTGATTATTACTGAAAATTGGCGCAGTAAAACAAAGCGGCTGTTCCATACCTTTCATAAAAGAACCGCTTAATTTAAAGATTAATAAGAGCAATTATATAAAGGTGACCGTTGGTGTAAATAGACTAAACTCGGGTAAATAGTGAAAATGCTCCACCATAACCCGGCCGGACCTTATGAACAGGGAATTTATGGCCGATGACGCCTTGTAAAAATCCAGCTATTCCTAAAGTAATCAGTGTGCTCTGGATGAGTCCAGTAGCAACATTACTCTTATTGATAGATTAGCTCTCAATAGCTGTGTTAAGAGCGATTTCGACCATTTCATAAAATGATTGTTCACTTTCTTGATGAGTTAAGTGCTCCTGTGTTAACAGTTGACTGCCTACTGTCAAAATAGATAGCGCTTTCACCCCATATTTAGCGGCTAACGTATATAAGGCTGTGCTTTCCATTTCAACTCCTAATACACCAAAATCCATAAACTTGTGAAGTCGATCTAAGCTCTCACGGTAGAATTCATCGGAGTTATAGATATTGCCGACAAAGACATTTACTTGTTTAGCTTGTGCTTGTTGATACGCTTTCATTAACAATGAGAAATCTGCTGTAGGTGCATAATTACAGCCATGGAAGATCTTATCCGTCATATTACTATCTGAAGACACGGATTGGGCTATTATAATATCGCGGATATTAATGTCTTTCTGCATCGCGCCACATGTACCAATACGAATCAATTTCTTCACTTCATAATCGACGATTAATTCTGTTGCATAGATGCTCATCGATGGATTCCCCATCCCTGTCCCTTGAACCGATACCCTTTTCCCCTTGTATAATCCGGTGTACCCGTACATGCCTCTTACTTCGTTATAACAATTGGCCTCATCTAAAAAGTGTTCTGCTACAAATTTTGCACGCAAAGGATCTCCCGGAAGCAAAACGATGTCCGCTATGTCTCCTTTTTTTGCGCCTAAATGCCTACTCATATTTCTGCCTCCTACTTTCAATGTTGAACCAGTCTTACCGAAATCTCTTCCGTTGTCTTCAGAAAATCAGTTCGGAAAGTACATTGAGCATAAGATTTTTCAGCATAACAAACTAGACCAAAATCTTACGAAGGATACGGGAAATAATTGATCAAATTATATAAGCAGTTCTTTACGAATATTGTCTAGATCTCTTTTAGACGGGATCGTAGAGATAATAACAACAGGCACGGTCTGCAATGTTACCGGGATATTACTAATGACAAAATCGATCTGATGTTGCTGCATCATTTCGTCGGAGAGCCCTTTCATTATGGAAGTATTGATGATCAGCTGATCCCCAATTTCCTTCTTAATCAAATCCGCTATGTAATGACGAATTGAAAATTCTTCTCCAATCACCAAGAAGGCCTTTTTCCTTTTGTAACGTAAACTGGAACGAATAATTAAGGTTAGCTTGGTCAAATGAAAATGATTATACAAAACGGCTGGATAAGCTTTACTCCACGTTTGCATGCAGGTTTGCAGTTCTTGATAAAGCTGCTGACATTCCTTTTGAACGTATGCCGTTAAATTACTTTTTGATATCATCATCCATTCAGGAATTGCATTATCGATTAATAACTTGTCAAAGAATGCGTAGATCTCCAATATAAATCGTTCTTCCTTCTCTAAGTTGGGGTATACGTTGGCCAGTAGTTTTAAAAGCAGATTACCCATTTGATATTCTTCTTTGTCTTTATGCAATTCGACTTCTTTCATCGGCGTAATTTCAGATCCTTCATAATAATGATATTGGCTGAGACTAACCTGGGATTGAATAAAGCAGATTTCACTCTTGGGAAAATTAATGGAAAATTTCTCTTCAAGACTCTTTACAAGAGACTTCACGGGCATATAAAACATCCCCTTCTCCCAGGGGTAACCACTTTCGTCGATTTTTACGCATTTTCCTTGAGCGACTCTTTCCACAACAATGGCCAACAAAAAGGATAATCTCCTTTTGGAATTGATAAAATACACAATATTTTTCTCATTCTCTGTATTTGTGATTAACTGATTAATATATGCAAAATCTACATTCGCAAAGGGCCATCCTGTGAACTCATATGCATCACAATATAACTTCCAATAGAAATATCGAATATTCATTTCATTCCCTTTGATCATGGGGGTTGAATACGTAATGCGTAACTTATACGCTTTTAGATCATTATTATTTAATTGCACAATCAGTTTCTTCAACGATGAGGTACTCATAAACATAACTCCGGCAAGCTCCTCCACGGACAGTCGATCCACATTCGTGAACAATACATTCATCAGTCGATAAAAGATAGTTTGTCTGAACATCGAAGAAATCACTTCACTCATCGTCTCACTTCGTCCATCTCGCCGAAGAATGATTCCCTTTCCTCTAGAAACTTCTATGGTTACAGTAGGAGGTAATTGCTTGCTGATTTCCTCAACCATTTTACGTATGGTTTTATCGGAGATGCCTAAACTTTTTTCAACTTCAGCTAAGGTAAACCATCTATGTTCCGTATCAAGCAGTGTTAATAGTTGACTAGCTAATGTAAATCCCTTATCCATTTTCCCACCCTATTTCAATTTAATTTGAATGTTTTTATCTAATGAACCGTCGATTCCCTCATAAGAAAAGAATCGGCTCTTTAATGTATTTAAATACGATCTATGATAAACCAGTGTGAATAAGCTTAAACGATCCCACCCGGTAGTTCAATCTATATACAAACCAGCCCTTTCGGCTACACCATGGATAAGATTTTCCTTTTTTAGCCATGAAAAAATCCCCTCCGCTCAGCAAGATTAAGTCCATCTTAACAGATGTCTTTTTTCTCTTGTTTACGAAAAGGGATAACAGCATTTATTCTATAGTTCTTAAAATTTTATATTCAATTGGTATTGTCTTCATAAAGATTCAGATTTTTTTCAAATTGTTCTTCTAGATGCTCTGCGTAACTGACAACTCGTGGGGATTCCAACAACCTACCTACTACACAATATAATCCAATCAAAATACATACTGATATAATGATTTCAACAATGAGTGGCATCATTTTCCCATATTCTCTCCTTGTCAGGTAGCGTCTAATCGGCCCAAGTTAGATTTGATGATTTGCTTGGTTATCCATTACCATTCCACTTGGTCAAAACGCATGTTTTTGTAGTAATACTCTCTGTCATGATCGGTGATATCACGTAGGACTCTGCAGGGATTACCAACAGCGATTACATTGCTAGGAATATCCTTGGTTACCACGCTTCCTGCACCGATCACACTACCCGCACCGATGGTAACACCTGGCACAATCACAGCGCAGCTACCGATCCATGCGCCGTCCTCGATGACTACCGGTAGGGCGAACATTCCACCTTCTTTGCGCTTTTCTGGGTGTACTGGATGATTGGTTACAGCAATCGTGACATTTGGACCAAACATAACATCGTTTCCAATGGTTACTTTATAGTCATCAACAACAGTTAAATTAAAGTTGATATAGACATTGTTGCCTACTGTAGTGTTTGACCCATACGACATCCGAATAGGAGGTTCCATCCAAACATTTTCACCAATACTGCCGAAAAGTTGTTCCATCAGAGTCTTACGCATTTCAATATCATCGGGATGTAAGCGATTGATCTCATAACATAGTGCCTTTCCTCGCTGACGCGCCCGAGCCAGATCAGAAGCTTGTTGAGGATAATTCACATCGTGATCAGTAAACAGTTGTCGGCTTGCCATTCGTTCTGTAATATTCATGCCTTGGTCCCCTCTGCATTTAATCTAATCTATTTATTTTAGTTGACCTTACATTCTTTTACCGCCTATTTTCTTAACCTGCTGGTGAAAATGTCCTTGTAATATTATTTAGCCATTTGTATTGGCGGTAACGAATAAATGCCAATGGCAACTTAATGATCTCATCCAAACTAATGACGATATATAATACAAGGGGGGATACGTGCCAGACAAAAGCACAGAGATAAGCAAACGGCAAAATAATACCCCACATTACAATCGAATCACACCAAAAGCCAAATTTAGAGTCACCTCCTGCAGTGAATATTCCTGAGATATTAGTTGCATTAATGGATTTAGCAATGCAATAAAATGCACTGATATATAACATTCCATCCAAGTAGTTTTGAGATATGGCATTTAGATTTACTACAGAGAAAACAAGCGGTTTTATCAGGATAATTGTGCACCCTGCTATTATTCCAAATAGTAAAGCATAAAGATTCATCCTGCTTCCCACTTGTTTTGCTTTCTCGATCTCGCCTCTACCTAGATATTTTCCAACCAGTATGGAACCTCCACTAGCAATACCTCCACACAATACAATGGTTAAATTCTTAACCACGGATGCAACAGAATTCGCTGCAACCATATCAGCACTTACATGTCCAATAATTGCGGCAGTCGCAGTTAGTGCCCCTCCCCAAACAATATAATTGCCTTGTACAGGCATGGTGTATTTCAGGAAATCCTTTAAGAGATTGCGCTGAAAACCATCCCATACGGGAAAACGAAAACGAATCGATCCTCTCGTCACAGAATAAATAGCACAGCAGCCCAACTCAATAAGCCGAGCCAGAACTGTAGCGAAAGCTACCGCCATGATTGCCATTTCAGGTCTGTCTGGGAAAAGGACAAAGATGCATAACGCATTAAACAAAATGTTTAAAAGTAAACATAGTGAACTAATCCAGGCGCTTAGTTTTGCATTTTCCATACTTCTAAGCACGCTGAGATACATTTGAGAAATACCCATTGCAAGATAAGAAAACGAATTCATCTTTAGAAATGTTGAACCATAACGAATTAATTCACTATCATTTGTAAAGAAACGCATTAACGTTTCTGGGTATAAAAAAGATACTAAAAAAAACAAAATAGAGATACTAAATGAGAACAAGCAGGCGGTGCTGAGAATACGTTGTATGGTTTGTACATCTTTCTTCCCCCAATATTGTGCAGTCAAAATCCCTGCTCCCGTAGCCATGCCCATGTAAAACAATGTTAATGCAAAGGTGATTTGTCCCGCTAACGATACGGCCGACATTGTAGATTGGCTAATCATTCCCAACATAACAACATCAGCTGATATAACTGTTGCTGAGATTAGATTTTGTAATGCAATGGGAATGACAAGCGTGATTAATTCCTTATTAAAATCTCGCGTCATAGGAGTAGTTAACTGTATGCGCTTTTTCTTTTTAACGTATATCCACTCCTCTCTGTTGCTTTCCATATTATCAAGATAGGATAAAATCATTGTCATTTCCATCAATATTGGCTATACTTTTGTCAAAATCGTATATTTATTGGAGGCACTTTGTTGGATGGAAAATTTAGAGGTATTTTCTGATTTATCGGAACGATTGAATTATAATCTACCTGATCTACCCTTGTATGTTCGGAGAGGAAGCTTGAATCAATTTGATAATTTTGAAGCTGCCGCCCATTGGCATTCGGATATAGAGTTCATTTACATTCTGGAAGGCTCCATGGAGTATTCTGTTAACGGTCAGACCGTTAGTATTGAACAAGGAAATGGGATTTTTGTGAATAGCCATCGGTTGCATTTTGGTTTTTCTCACACTCATTGTAATTGTTCATTTATTGTTGTAGTGATCCATTCCTCTCTCATCGGGGAAGGTTCGTTGATACGAGCATACTGGGAAGAGAAGTTTGGTCCAAACATGGATGATTTTGTATTATTAGCTGAACAGATATCCTGGCAGAAAGAGATATTGTTATCCATTCAAGCAATCTATGCTGAAATGCACAATAACTTTGCTCCAAATCCGTTCCGCTTAACATCACAGGCTTTATCTCTATGTGCTGGTATTGGAGAACACTTACAGCCTAAGGTGGGGGATACCCTTGATGTGCAATTATGGACGAATATTCAGAAAATGACTCGATTCATTCATCAAAACTACGAACAAAAAATAACTCTTGAAGACATTGCGTCCTCAGGAGCCGTTTGTCGAAGCCGCTGCTGTACTTTATTTAATAAATACGTGGGTCAGACTCCCAACAACTATCTAACTCGATACCGTCTTCATAAAAGTTGTGAGATGTTGAGGGAAACCAAAAGATCAGTGAGTGAAATCGCACTTGCCTGCGGCTTTCAAAGTGTGAGCTATTTCTCGTCCCTTTTTCGCAAACAAATAGGATTAGTTCCACTAGCATATCGAAAAACCCTCCATTCAGAATCAGTAGCTAAAAAAGATTTTCCACAGTTATAATTCTTCCCGCGCTCGGAAAAAAACTTGTACAGATAAAACAAAAAATCCGCTACTACATTAGCAACTTTCGATAGGACTATGTCTTTGTCCCTCGATATTAGATATATCTCCCATGTTGACATTCTGCATCCGGATGGTTCTATTATGACGAGGAATTCCCCTGCATGGATAACAAAAGCCCGTGTATGGAATCACTGATCAGTGGTTCCATACACGAGCTTAGTTAAAAGATTAAGATTAGTCTTCAAAATATTTAGCCATTCTGGCAACAACGCAAAGGTCTGCATGATGAGAATATTTAGGACTTCAACGCTCAAACTTTATTCCATCAAGGTCTTCTTTAGGCATTTCGTTAAAGAAAGCTACATCATCGACTGCCAGCCTCACCGTCGGATGACCAGGCTTCACCGCCTTGCCGATGGCGATCAGCATAACCGGAACGTAGCGTTCTGATATGCGGAAAGCTTCCATGAACTTTTGTTTGTCGTAGCCGCCCATCGGTACCGTGTCGTAGCCTTTAGCGCGGGCGACAAGCATGAGTTGCATCGATACTAGTCCGCCGTCGGTATACACTTTTTCGCGGATGGCCTCGGGCGGCATGCTTGAATACATCCCGGTATAACGTTCCACGAACGATTTAGCCGTCTCTGCAGGCATGTAACCCGCATCGACTGTCATTCGGTATATTTTTTCGGCCAATGTATAACCCTCTACATCCCCGAGTACTGCAATCACAGCCGAAGCCTCGACCACTTGCTGTTGATTGAATGCGATCGGAAGCAATTTCTGCTTCAGCTCCGGCGAGTCAATAACGAGAAAACGCCATGGCTGCAGGTTAGCCGCTGAAGGAGCCAGTGTGGCTTGCCTCAATATTTCGGTCATTTCCTCCCGCGATATCTTGATCTCGGGATCATAACTACGAACCGACCGGCGTTCTCCAATAACATCAAAAAAAAGTTGGTGCTCCATCGTTAGGGATGGTTTTGAAACTGACATGGTTCTCTCCTCCTTTTGGAAAAACAGCGTTCTGCTTTTGGTTTCAATACAACATGAGTAGTTTGAACAACGCTTGTTGTATTTGTATGTTATAATACCAACGGAATTGTACGCAATCATCAATAACCGTAAACCGTTGGATAGACAACATCACTTCTATAATGTCGTTTTATTAGGGGAGATCTTAACGATGACAATTAAAAAGAATGAAGCTGATCCTCGTGTGATACGTACACGGCGACTGCTTCAAGACGCTTTTGCTTCATTAATCCAAGAAAAAGATTTTGAATCGATAACCGTCAGGGATATTGCAGAGAGGGCTACTGTTAACAGAGCGACTTTTTATGCGCACTTTGTAGATAAATTCGAAATTCTTGAGGCTAAACTAATGGAATCATTTATGACAATCATAAACCGTAGAATAGACGGTCACGAAGTATTAAATGAAGAAACAATACAGCGTATTTTTCTGGGTTTATGCGATTTTCACGAGGGTCTAAACACGATGTGCAAAAGAAGGTATACATCGCTTGGATCTGTATTCGAAATTCAAATAAAGGAAAAAATTCAATCGATACTTCTTTCCTTTATAGACAAAGACAAGACGCCATCGAATCCAAACGCATTCTTACTAATAAATACAGCTTCTATCATGTTAAGTTGGGGGATGTATGGCGCTGCTTTCGTTTGGAACAATGAGGGGCGTCCAATAAGTGCGGAATCATTCGTTAAACAGACTATGCCCTTATTAATGAACGGAGCCAAAGAACTACTGGGATAGGTCCTGTGTAGGTAAAAAAGGAGGAAACGATGCCGGTATTTTTGGCAGGCTTCATGCTGACTTCATACAGTCCGTATGCGCAATTATTAGTGGAACGATACTCCCCGCAATCAAACTTGTTGTATGCAGCACGTGAAAAAATGAAGTTTAATGGAAAGCCTGTACCGGTCTGCCATTCCGCCTGGTTTTGCAGCTTGTTTTTATCGCAGCCATCCTGCTTGCTTCCCCGGTCTTCGGGTGAAATTCGAATAACCGCTCCCGCTATTTCAGCAGGAACGGTTGTTTTGTTTTGCAGTCTATGAATATATGCTCTAGTCTTCCAGTCCCCCGGATGTGCCGGGGATGACAGAACATCTGACAGTCGAGGGAGAATGGACAGAAATGTACCATTGCAAGCGATGTGTAAGATCGATCAGACTGACATAATATCCGTGACCAGCTCCTGTATCAATCCCCATTTTGCCCGCTCCAATCCATATTTGCCAAGGAGGAACAAGGAAGCGGTACGTCGAGGTATGACCAAATACAATTGTATATTCAGGGTTAATCGGGCTTTCAAAAAAGGGCTGTCTGATCTCGGTCAGATCTTCAGCAGTTTGATGATCTAGCGGAATTCCGGGACGAATTCCGGCGTGTACGAACAAATAGGAATCACATGTATACCATAACGGCATTTGATCCAAAAATTTGCGGACATTTGCAATCTCATCATGGCTTGCCGGAATTGAATCCGGCATGGAACGCAGCCACTTGCGTTCATTATTCCCTTGTAAGGCAATGGCCCCTTTTCTGGTCAGATCATGCACCAGCTGGAGCGTTCCCCAGGAATCCGGCCCCTTATTCACGTAATCTCCCAACAGAACGAGGCGGTCGCTGTCAGGATTATAACCTGAAGCAGCAAGCAGCTGCTTCAGAAGATGTCCATGTCCGTGTATATCAGACACGGCCAGCAGTCTACTCATCTTCCGTGTGTGCTCCTCCCCGATAGATCATCGTTTGCTCTGGGGAACATTGAACCCAGCATGCCGAGCCCAGTTCCAGAGGTTCAGCATGAAACGCATGAATACGTTGATGATCCTCTGTTGCAATAATCACTCTCCAGTGTATGCCTTCAAAAATGGTTTGTATAACCGTACCCCTGATCTCATTATGATTTCCTTCCTCGTCTGTTGCTCGAAGCTTTAATTGATCCGGGTGAAGCATAATAATCGCTGCCTGTCCGCCAACTCCTTGATCTATCATCTTCCCTGCAATACACTGGCCTGCAATCATGACGGATGATGCTCCTATTGTATAGATCCCGTTAATCCGATTATGGTATCCCATTAAGCGGGCAACCCAAGGGGTTGCCGGACGCGTAAATAATTGCTGAGGTTCGGCAAACTGATCGATTCGTCCTTCACGAAGCACCAAAATCCGGTCAGCCAAAGTAAAAGCCTCCAGCATGTCATGGGTAACATAGAGCACTGTGGTCTCCAGATCCGACAAAAGACGGCCAAGTTCACTTCGCATTTCAGTCCTCAGCTTCACATCAAGATTGGATAACGGTTCGTCCATAAGCAGTATGGAAGGTTCCGTTGCCAGTGCACGCGCCATTCCGGCGCGTTGCTGCTGCCCACCCGAGCATTGGGAGGGCAGACGGTCCAGCAGCCCGTCCAACTGCAGCATCGCTTGCAGTCGATCCAATCGCTGATTACGAACAGTGGAGCCGATTTTGCCGCGTTTCATACCATACTCGATATTCTGGCGAATGGTCATATGAGGCCACAGCGCATAATCCTGGAACACCATGTTTACCGGACGCTTTTCTGGAGGGATGTACTGTTGGCTGCTGTCCACGCTTTTACCATCCATTTCAATGCTTCCTCCATCCACTCTTAACAGTCCCGCAATCAGTTGCAGCAGGGTGGATTTTCCACATCCCGAAGGTCCGAGAATGCAGATCCTCTCCCCATGATTCAGGGCAAAAGACATCGGCCTAAGTACGACCTGTTTGTCGAAGGACTTGTGCACCCCTTCCAGTTTAAGAATTGAATTCATATGGTGAGCCTCCTTGTTGTCCTGTATTGATCTGCCTTTCCTGTATCTTGGTTCTGATCCCCTCTCGGCGATCGCTCCACTTAAATATGGCCTCTCCTGCAAATTGGATGAGTACAATGATCAGGAGAACCATCCCTCCACTGAGAACAGTTGCTGCCGTTGCATAACCATAACGACCAAACTCAAAGGCTTGATCAATCACAAGCGGCATCAGCACATAATTGGCTGGCTGGAGCATTGAAGTCAGAGCAAGATCGAATACACTTGTGCCAAAGGCAGTCAGGACGGCAAGCAGCAATGATCTGCGTACCAAGGGAAGAACAATATGCAGCATTCGAGCCAATGTCCCTGCTCCTTGCACTGCTGCGGCATTCAGAATAGAGGACGAGATGGTGCCGAAAGAGCCCAACTGAACACGTACCGCATATGGAATAGCACCTGCAATAACTGCGATCACAAGCAGCGAGGGAGTCCCATAGAGGTGCAGATTGAATGTCTCCAGCCACTTTTGATTCCAGACAAAAATGTAACCGATACCCATCACAATTCCCGGCACAGCCAGCGATATGATCGAAAATAACTGCAGCCATCCCTTCATTTTAAATTCCGTAAATGTAAGGACATAAGCCACGATGAAGCCAATGATGATACTGATGCCTGCCGCGATTGCAGCAATCGTCAATGAATGGACCATGCCTTCAAAAAAACTGAGCTGCTTGTAGTCCGTAGAGGACCCTGCAAACAGGGAAAAATAATGCTCAAGGGTCAAATTTGGCCAAACCAATCCGTTACCAGCCTTTTTCATCAAGGAAACACACAGACTGCTTCCCACCGGAATGCCTATACTCATCATTAAAAATACAATGGTTACTCCATTCAGAAGGAGTGAACTCTTCGGTCTAACCTTAAGCATTCTGACCGCTCTCGCATTCAAAAAATCAAACCTGGATCTGCGCAGAGACAATAGCAGAACGGCCATGGCGATTGCCAATAGGACGACCAGATAAAAAGCAAGTACTCCGGCCATATCAAAACGAACAGGAGATTGATAGATGGCAGAATAGATTGAATATGTCAGTGTAGGAAAACGATAGACCGTGGACAATGCCGCCGGCAGACCAAAATCACCGACAGTATCTATAAATACCAGCGTAGCTCCCGCTACAATGGAGGGAGCCGCAAGCGGTAACTCCACCGTACGCCATACCGTCCATGGATGAGCGCCATTCAAACGGGCAGCATGTCCGTACTGGCTGACATTCCATTCCGTTGCGGCAAGAACCGTCAGATAAGCCAGCGGAAATTTGCTCAGGGCCATAATGATCATAAGCCCGGATGGTTGAAACAGAGCAGCTGTCACCCAGTTCATACCGAGCAATTGGCTGGCAAGTCCGTCAGCACCAGCAAACAGAACCCATCCTTGCGCCAGCATGAACGAGGGCGCGATGAGCAGCAGCCAGACTCCGGCATCCAACAGACGCCCAGATGCAAAGTTCCAGCGTGCTCTTACCATAGCTAAGGAGGCTCCAATCAGCGTACCTAGAAGTGCAGTTCCTATGCCAAGCCACACGGAGTTAAGCAAGGACTGACGCCACAAGGGACGGTGAAAAATCTCTCCGAGTAATCCGAAGCCCTGAAATTGTATGTTCCCAAAAAACAAGCCGGGTAAAATCGCGTTCAACAGAACCGCAAGCAGCGGCAGAAAAATCATGATGAATAACAGAAGTGCTATGCCGACTCCCCAACGTGTTCCAGAGTTTTTCATAGGTTGTTCCTCTTAATTAACGTTCTGGTCAGCAAACCAGGTTTTGATCTGTACTTCGTGTTCAGCGGCCCATTCGGCTGGCGGAAGAATGAAATTTGCATTCGTTTCGCGTTCTTTCCTCACTTCCACTCCCTCTACCAACGGTGTAAAGAAGCTGTCGGATGAATCGAGGGAAGCCAACAACTGCTGCGTTTCCGGTTCAAGCATGAACTCTACAAAAGCCTTAGCAGCGGCAGGATTCTTGGTCTGTTTGCTGATGGCAGCAACACGCAGACTTCCCGGTGCACCTTCTTCCGGCCAGACCAGATCGACGGGTTCTCCCGATAACTTCAGGTCATACGCATTGCTCTCCTGCAGCGCTGCAATATCGATTTCCCCAGAGACAAGGGCACTGCCCAGAGGACCGTTTTTGGGATAAACTCTGAGACCATTGCCCATCATTTGTGCATACTTCTGCTCACCCTGATCGATGCCCCACTTATAAAACAGTGCAGAAACGAGCGGATATGCAGGTGCCGCAACCGCCGGATCAGCCTGACCTGCGGTGCCCTTGTATTCAAAAAACTCATCCCAGGTCTTCGGCGCCTGGTCCTTGGTAAGACGATTGGTGTTATAGGCGATAACCGCTGATGCATGGATACTGATTGGAGTATACGCGTGGTCCTCGGGAACCAACGATGAGCCGTATTCGGTCAGGTTACCGATATTTTCAGGAGTCCAGTCCGTCATCAAAAATCCCCTGTCTGCCAGGCTGCGAATCGATCCGTGACCGTCCATCATGACAACATCCCACTGCGGATTGCCTTGCTCGGCTTCAATTTTGGCCAGGGCCTCTCCACCGCCATAATGTACAGCCTCTATTTTGTATCCGGTCTGTTTGGCAAATTCGGGCGCCACAATATCCACAAAGTCATTCCCATATAAATAGATGGTCTCTCCTGTGTCCTCCTGGGCTAGTGTGCTGTTACCTTCAACTGTAGACGAGGCAGGCACTGCAGTTTCACCGTTAGATGATCCACTCCCTGTTGTTATCGTTCCTCCTCCGCACCCTGCCGTAACCAGTACGAGCAGCAAGCTCATTCCGCTTAATCTTTTTCGCCAAATGTTTTTCATTATTCTCCCCCTCAAATATGTTGCTTGTTGAACCTCTCTTCATCCTAAAGCTATTATTAGAGATTCATATTAGGGGAAAGTAAACGCTAATTTAAATCATATTAATGTATTATATGATAATATAGATATTATCAATGTTTAGAGCGAAAAGGAGACGTTAATGGATGAATTTGCAGCAATTGAAGGTGTTTGTCTATGTCGTAGAATTGCAAAAGCTGTACTTAGTCGCACATAAGCTGAATATTACACAACCGACAGTGACGTTCCATTTGAACAAACTGCAGGAGGATGCCGGGATTGCTCTGTTTCATACCAAAACCTATCATGTCATCAAATTGACAGAAGCTGGCAAGGCATTGTACCACTATGCCAGTCAGATTGTTGCCCTGAACGAGGAAATGCTCCGAACTCTGGATGACCACAGGGGCTCCGAAACTGGTCGATTGCTGATCGGAAGTACCCACACACCCGCCACATATATGCTTCCAGCATTGTTATCCGAATTCAAACAGCAGCATAATCTGCTCCTGAGTCTTGATGTAAAACCGGCACGCTACATAATGGAGAAAATAAAATATTTCGAATTGGATGTGGGCGTTATCTCCCATACTTCCCCGGATGATGCGGATCTGATCTTTGAACCACTGATGAAGGATGATCTCGTCATTATTTTCCATCCCGATCATCCGCTGGCTCGCCAAAGTATCGTTCGCCCCAAGGATTTGCAGGCATATCCGCTCGTTGCTCATGAAGAGGGCTCAAGCAGTCGCACGCTGATTGATCAATGGGCAGAAGCACATGGGGTCCAGTTCACCCACGCCATTGAAATATCCGGTTCCGAGGCACTGAAATCCATTGTTCGCCTTAATCTTGGTATCGGCATGGTATCTGAAGCCTCCATTATTCAGGAGCTGCAAAAAGGAGAACTAAAAGCCTGCCCTATTCCCGACTGGACTCCGGTTAGAACGATCTATGCAGTAAGACACCGGAATAAACTGGTTACGCCAGCATTAAGCCTGTTTTGGCACATGCTTGTAACAAGCTTCTCAGCTCGAAACGAACTAATATAGCCAAATCATACCTGATCAGAACAATAATCAATCTCTCTTTTGTGCACAAAAACTGAAATCTGTCCGGTTTAAATCCCTTATTTATTCCCGTAAAATTAAATTCATAACATTACAAAAACATATAAATAATTCCATATTTTTTATATGTTTTTGTATAAAAAAAGAAGGTGATACAAGAAAGAAAATGATTTGCCCAAAATAGGTCTAGGCTTGCTTGTTCAGGTTGAAAAATTTAGTTTAGAGGAGAGTGTACGTGTTGTTATTCAAATTGAAGAAGTCAATTAGTATTCTGTTGGCCATCCTGACTGCCCTGCCGCTGATCTTAACTCCAATTCAGGCTTCGGCAGCCAGCGATGTTACTGTGAACTTGTCCTCTGAAAAGCAGATTATCAAGGGATTTGGGGGAATCAATCATCCGGCCTGGATTGGAGATTTGACATCAGCGCAAAGAGATACGGCATTCGGTAATGGACAAAATCAGCTAGGTTTTTCAATTTTGCGTGTGTATATTGATGAAAACAAAAACAATTGGTATAAAGAAGTGCCTACCGCGAAACGAGCAATCGAGCTAGGGGCGATCGTCTTTGCGTCCCCATGGAATCCCCCAAGTGATATGGTGGAGACATTCAATCGTAATGGAGACACTGCAGCCAAGCGACTCAAATACGACAAATATGCAGCGTATTCCCAGCATCTTAACGACTTTGTTTCTTACATGAAATCCAACGGTGTTAATCTCTATGCAATCTCCGTGCAAAATGAACCGGATTATGCGCATGATTGGACGTGGTGGACACCTCAGGAGATGCTTCGATTCATGAAAGATTATGCAGGCTCCATTACAGGAGCAAAAGTAATGGCGCCAGAATCCTTCTCTTACTTAAAAGAAATGTCAGACCCCATACTGAATGATCCTCAAGCTTTAGCAAACATGGACATTTTGGGTGCACATACGTATGGTACACAGTTTAACAATTTCCCTTACCCACTTTTTAAACAAAAAGGTGCTGGCAAGGAACTTTGGATGTCGGAGGTATATTACCCTAATAGTAACGCGAACTCAGCAGATAATTGGCCAGAAGCGCTGGATGTCTCCTATCACATCCATAATGCGATGGTAGAGGCAGATTTCCAGGCGTATGTATGGTGGTATATTCGTAGACAATACGGACCCATGAAAGAGGATGGCACCATAAGCAAGCGGGGATATAACATGGCCCATTTTTCCAAGTTTGTTCGCCCAGGCTTTGTAAGAGTTGAGGCGACGAAAAATCCGGATACCCAAACGTTTATCTCTGCATACAAAGGAGATAACAAGGTGGTTATCGTAGCAATCAACCGAGGAACTTCCGCCGTAAACCAAAAGTTCGTATTGCAAAACGGGAACGCCTCAACCGTATCTTCCTGGATTACGGACAGCACAAGAAATCTGGCAGCCGGATCTTCCATTAACGTCACTAACAATTCTTTTACAGCTCAACTGCCTGCCCAGAGTGTTACCACGTTCACAGCTGCATTAAAGTAGGAACCAATCGTAAGCTTAAAAAAGGGATCTTCGTCTTCATATACCTTGTCAAAACCAGAACAAAAAGACAAAAGCGCTCCCCTGTCTCAACCACAGTAGGAATGCTCCTGTCTTTTTGTTTTTGTCTGTTTCGTGGTGAATTCTCAAGGTTTGTCTATCCAATTCTTTTAATATTGAAAAATTAATTTGGAATATTGATACAGATCATTCTTCCATACAGGCCAATCATGTCCACCGCTTTCCTCATACCAAATATGAGGTACTTCGTGTTGTGCCAAATAGGCGTGCATCTGTTCGCTGATTTGCTTGAGGTTATCTTGGTCACCGCAGGACAACCAGAGCAATCGGAGAAGCGATGACGCTTCTGATGGATTCGGGAGGAGAAGCTCCGGGGCTTTGGTGTTTGGAGCTGCGGAGAACGCACCGATCCAGGCAAAATGGTTCAGATTGTTCAATCCGATATTTAAAGACTGGCCTCCGCCCATGGACAAACCTGCAATTGCACGGTTCTCCCTTTTCGTCCGTACATGGTAATTCGATTCAATAAAAGGAATCAAATCGTGAAGCAAATCGGATTCAAACGTCTCGAATGCTTTTATTTTCTCCGGATCAAACAGATCTCCCTCAGCCCTGTCGTTCGGCATTGCGCGGCCATTAGGAAAAACGACAATCATCGGTTCAAGCTTGTTATCGTCGTACAGATTGTCGAGAATCACTTGTGGATTGGCATGATTATGCCATTCGGCTTCGTCTCCACCGATCCCATGCAAAAGATAAAGCACGTTATACGTATATTCAACGGAATATCCGGGTGGAGTATACACCATGGTTTTGCGCGAATTCCCTACCGTTGCCGAGAAATATTCCACCATTTCAATGTTGCCGTGCAGTATGTTTTCCCTGTACTGGTCATACCCTTCTGGTGCCGTAGTTATCATCATCATTCTCCTTTCCCAACATACGTCTTTCGTTGCTGCTTATCCTGCAGGTATATTCCAAAAGCCTTACTTAAATCTGCTAAGCAGGGCTTTTGGAGATATATCTTAATTGTTTACGGCGATAAATTTCCATTGCTGGTTGGTTGCGTTTGTAAAATCGTTTTGCTGCAATTTGGCACCGTCTGCTGTTGAGGAACCTGTAACCTCAACAGCCTTGTTACTGTTTACGCTTATAATACTCCAGTATCCATTGCCCAGATCATTGATTTTGAAATGCTGTGCAGTGGTATTCAAATTGCTCATGAGCTGAACTGCCTCTCCGTTGTTACTGGTCCCATTACGGATATCGATCACCTTATCCGGCGAATTCACGCTCGTCAAACTGTAAATTCCATTAGCAATCTGGGTCAGGACCCACTTTTGAGGATTGCCACCCAGATCAGACCATTGCTGAAGCTGCAAATTGTTCTCATTTACCCCACCCGGAACATCGATAACTTTGCCAGAATGTCTGGCCACAATCTTGTATGTCGCTCCCGGTGTCAATCCGGTTGATGGAGTGCCACCGTTTGGATAAGACTGCGCGCGTTCATAGAACCAATCGAACAGAAAACGTCCCATCGCGCTCCGTGAAGCATCACCGTCCCACTTCAGGCCTGCTGTCGGATCGGCAAAGGAGCTTCGTTCCCCGGCATCCAAAATGAATCCGTTCATATGTGCTGCAATACTGACATTACCTGCCGCGTTGAAAATGGTCTTCGTATTGTTGCCAAAGCCTTCATTGCTGCCATTGAACAGATTCCAATATTCGGAATCGCCTGCTTTCGTTTTAAACCACGTGACTTCGGTGATGTTAATCGGATATTTATCAGCCGCAGCCTTCACATTCGTATTCCACTGATTTTGCAGAATCGACATGTTATCATGCGCTCCGTACCCCGGATACCAGTGAACGGCATAACCGTAATTGTTCAGCGGGTCTGTCAAAGGATGGCTTGCTGTAAGACTGTAGAATTGGTTATATCCCAATCCAGCGGCCCAGATGACATTATCCGCGCCTTGGCTGCGGATGGTTGAGATGATGGAGTTCTGGAAATTGCGCAGATCATTCCAGTGGTCCACGAAGTCGTTCTCGCCGTTGTAGCCGCCCCAATGACCGTTAGCGTACGATTTAACCGGCTCATTGATCAGCTCGAAGTGTACGTTGTCTGCGCTTTTAATTTCCGGGCGAGAAGCGAGATAACCCCAGATTTGATTGAACTTTTGCAGATTGGCTGCGGTCGTAGCTTGATCATCCTTCAATGTGAAGTCAAGTCCGAGTGTAACATAGACGCCTTTCGTTTTTGCATATTGGATATAAGGGATAATGACGTTCTGCGTTACCGTTTGTACACCGGCAAAATTGTAAGTACCTGCTGCTACATCGCCCATATCCTCACGGTCGATAAACAGACGAATCTGATTCATGTTCCAGCCGTGGCTGCTTCCGTATTTCGGGCTGGTGCTCGTAAATGTATCGGTAATGTCCTTGAGATAAGCCAGCGTTGCGGCATGGCGATTGTTGCCGTTTCGAGTGAGATAATAGTTGCTGTTCTGGTAAGTCCAATAGGCGCCAGATGGCTGATGCCACCCACTCAGCAAGACTGGCTGGTTACTGCTGTTGACCAGATTTTTCCCACTCACATGAAGCTTACCCATGGGCATGCCAACCCACGCGTCTGCGCGACCCGATCCGAGTGGCGTGATGGACAGCAGCAAGACCAGAATGAGCATCAATTTACAGTAATTCAACATCTTTTTCAACATAATCCCTCCTGAGCTTGAATGGTGAAACGTTAAAACAGACGGCATCACCTCCTTCACTGGACTGTATGGGACTCTCCCTTGATGCCCCTTCCGATGGAGAAGCATCATCCAACGATGCCCGTGCGTTCAACGCTCTCCACGAAGTAACGCTGTACAAACAAGTAAATGATAATTAAAGGCAAGATGGCCAGTAAAATACCTGTATCCTGTATCATGCTTAGATAAAAAGGATCGGCTTTGGATGCACCGTCGCTTACCTGCTGGGCCAGATTATACGGCAGCGAGGACAGCTGGGTTGACATCACGTTGCTGGATGTCAGGTAGGTTGTCGTATAGAAGCTGTCATTCCATTGCCACACGAAGGAAAATAACAGCACGGTCACAATGGAAGGGATCGCATTGGGCAGCATGATGCGTACAAAGGTGCGGCTGATGCCAGCACCATCAACGTAAGCCGCTTCCTCCACTTCCTTGGGAATGCCTCTGAAAAACTGGCGGAAGATGAAAATATACAGCCCTGCCTTGAGCGAATTGGCCGTTATGGCTGTCAGAATAAACGGCCAGTACGTATTCAGCAGATTTACGGGCTTGCCAGCAATCAGTGTCATCAGACCCATCAGATCAAAGCTCTTCAAGTTCAGATATACGGGAATCAAGATGGTCGTTGGCGGAACCAGAATGGTCAAGATGACTCCGGCAAACAACAGATTGCTTCCTTTGAACTTCAAGCGGGCAAACCCGTATCCGGCGAGTGCGCAGGAAAGCGTCGTCAAAATGGTCGTAGTTGCAGACAGTGCAAACGTATTGAGCAGCGTGGCCCAATAATCCATGACTCGAATGGCCTGCTTGAAATTGTCGATGGAGAAGTTTTGCGGAATCCAGACCACGACAGCCGAATACAGGTCGCTCTTATCCTTGATGGACGTCGATATTTTCTGAAATATCGGGAACAGGATCACGAAGGAGAGCCCGGTAATCAGCGTGAACCGCACAACAGACCACAGCCAGCTTTTCCACTGCTCAAGTGACAACAGCCTTGATATCATCAATCCGAACAACCTCCTTTCTAATCTTGATAGAAGACACGTTTGGAGAAAATAAGCGATACAACGATCAGAATAACGGCAATCGCCACGAAGTAGACCCACGCCATGGCTGAGCTCAGTCCAAAATCAAATTTGACAAAGCCTGTATCTCGAATCAGCGTAGTCATGGCATTGCTGGCAAAGGAATCGACGATGGTATAGATCACATTAACGAAAATAAGCGGGCTGACCATGGGGAACGTAATTTTCCAAAAGGCTTCATACCCCGTGGCCCCTTCCATTTTGGATGCCTCGTACAGCTGGGGCGAAATGGTTTGGATGCCTGCCAAAAAGATAAGAATCTGCACGCCAGATTGACTGACGATCTGATAAATGCGGTCAACCGCGCCGCTCAGATACATGACTACCCACTCGCTTAACCCTGCGTCCAGCATCAGGTTTTCGATTTCAAAGGTACCCAAAGCGCTGCCCCCCGTACTGCTCTGGTTAACGGCCTCGATCAGACTGGTGCTTTCCAGCGCCAGGATGACGCCTGATGCCAAAATCACCGGCAGGAAAAAGATAGACCGCGCTATGGCCCGCCCCGGAAACTTCTGATTGAGAATGACGGCAAGGAACAGGCTGAATATGACGATCAGCGGCACATTGACGAGCACATCCGTTATGGATTCGATCAGCGCCCGGTTGAAGCTGGTATTGATCGTCAGCGCCTGAATATAGTTGGCGAGACCTGTGAACTGGATGGATATACCCTGCGCGTTCGCCTGGATTGAGCTCAGACTGTAACGCAGGGAAGCCAGCAGCGGAACAAAAAAGAACAGGACAAAGCCGATAAGCCAGGGAAGCACATAGATCACTCCCCAGGCCGCCTTTTGCTGGGCATAGGTCCGACGTCCCCACTTCCATTTCAGTAGCGCTTTCAGAGCTGCTCACCACCTGTCACGTAACTTTTCGCTTCCACAGTTCGGCCAGCTGCCTGCACCGGGAAGTCGTTATAATTCACCAGAGCGAAGCCTCCGTTTTCGTATGTCGTTTGAAATACGCCTTCAGCCAGCTTTTTGTGTGCTACCATGTTCAGCCCGGCGAATCGACGATTGGCCTCATTGACCTCTTCATACATCTCGGCTGCCAGGTCCAACCACTGCTCATAATGGACGGCGTACAGATCATCGTAATCCGTTTCCTTCACGATATGGTTCGGCGCGTTGAACCAGGTGAAATAGGGACTTGCTCCATACTCAACAAGCTTCAGAACATATTGTCTCGCATCGGTATACGTTGACAGATTGTAGGCAGCTCCGGTATAGCTGATGCCACCGTGAACAACCAGCTGGAAGAACGGAATCTCTTCATCCTCCAGCTTGAAGCGGCTGCTGGACATCGGCGCATCTGTGAGACCCGTCACGTACGGCAGCGCATACGCATTACCGCCTTCGGCGACCACTGGCATCCCCTGCCGATTAATCTGCTTCAATGCCTCCGTGACAGCTGCTTGTGCTCCGGTGCGATCCAGCAGCTTTTTCGGATTCATATCGCTGTTCAGCTGCTCGGCCAGATCACGCAGCGACAATCCGCCTGCCTCATATGGCTTGATCGCTTTTAGCATGTCTTCTGTTACGTTACCCAGCAGGTTCGGAGAAAGGATATATGCCGGTTGTCGGTCCCGGTCACGCCGTTGTCTTGCCGGGTCCATCGGATATAGAACCGCTGGCTCCTGCGTGAGCGTTCGGGAAGCTTCGGAAGAAGGCTTGAAGCCGTTCTTCGCATGCACGTTCAGAACCGCTACATCAGGATAAAAGCCGATCCCGGCCTCACGGGCATAGTCGCTAAACGCCTGCATGCCTTTTCTTCCTCCCACCGCCCCGTCCACCTTGATGGAATCCGGCAGCCGATGAAGGAGTCCTCCGTTGAACCAGCCCGCGTAGCGCACCTGAATGTTGGATACTTGTTTTTCCTGGAGCTCGGACAAGATTTGCTGTGCCTCGTCAAACGTGGTCAACGCCTCATTCGATTCGTAAGGTATACCCATCAGGTGTTTTTTGGTGGTCATACTGCCGACAAGCTTCAGGTAAAACGGAATGCCCTTTTCTCCCTCAGCCGTTTGCTTCGCAGGAAGGCCGTCTGTCCGGGTTAAATAATCCCGATACAGGGAGGCAAGACCGGAATAGGAGGCCTGCTCTGCTCCCGCAAAGGCATAACGAACGACAAAATCGGATACCGTTGGCTTCTTCTGAAACTTGGGCAATGTCCGTACCATGTCGCTCGCCTGAAGCGTCACATCGCTTTTATTCACAACGTAAAAGCTCGGATACACATTGTTGTAGCTGTTCAGCTTGCCGCTGATATCCGCATTAACCACCGCTGTAGCTGCACCTTCCTCGATGATGCCCAGGAACGCACCGCCCTTGCGAATCAGTCCGAAGACCGGCATCCTGGCCTTTTCCTCAGTCGAGTCCACTTCACGAAGTTTCATCGTCAGGTCCGGTCCATACACGTCCTGCTGATAGGCGGGATATTGAACCTTGCCATTATTGAAATGAATGAGCGCTCCTGAACCATCGGGTACAAACAGGGAGCCTTCATCATCCGCTGCACCAGCACCGAAATAATCCAGCACTGATATGCTGTTGATTGGGTATTGATCCGGAAAATGAATGCCGGATGCCGGCACGCGTACGACCAGTGCTTCGTCATCCAGCCCGTATTCAATGGATAACATAAACATGCGTGGTCCACTTTTTTCCTGCTCAATGCCATGCTCGGCATTGTCCAGTTGAAGGTCCTCGGGCGTGTAACCAGCTGTCTCGAAAGCCTTGAGTGCACGCGTTAGCTGAAGTCCCTGCATCGCCTTGTCGATTCGGACATAGATGCCTTCGTCCTTGTCCTCCGCATAGCCGACCTTCAAGGCACGCTGCCCGGCCTTATCGAGCGCGGCAAGCAGCTTCTGCTCGAAGCGTTCCTTGCTGATTTTCACAGGCAGATCCTCTATGGAGCTCTCATTGCTGCCAAACTGGTAGTTCACCCTTACGCCGTTTGGCAATGCTTCGTAGCTGATCTGCTGGTGGGCTACACTATCCGTATAGGAGTTAACCGAGCTGCTCTGTCCCAGACTGTTATAAAAGCTGAGCTTGGCCTGCGAAGACAGCAGGTCCTTGTTGATTCCCGCCGCAAGCGTATCCAGATTGCGCTCTTCCGGATTGCTGCGCCAGATCTGCCCGCTCTGCTTGTGAATTACCGCAATCTCGGCTGTCTCTTCCTGGATGAACAGCTGCAGCGCTTCATTCTGGGCAAGCCCGATCATGCCAGGCAGACGTGTATCGTTGAAGGATGAGGCCAGCTTCTCCC
>Ga0153960_1000036_pt1 | contig 90172 bp, 83 predicted proteins | sample TSFL044MetaG_FD_102274 | JGI IMG/M metagenome (GOLD analysis project Ga0153960, IMG submission 102274) | Attine ant fungus gardens microbial communities from Florida, USA - TSFL044 MetaG | ecosystem: Host-associated > Fungi > Mycelium > Unclassified | place: USA: Florida, Withalacochee...
CTGAACATCTCAATTGTATTGGAATGGTCATAGTGGTCAAACCTTCAATCCCTCCACCCGCATAGCGGGTGGTTTTTTGTTTCGCGCGTTTCACGCACTCAACTGGCTAAAGCCACAATAAAAGCAGCCCTTGCAAGGGCTGCTTAATAATAACTCTCCAAACACACATAACTATTCAACAATAATCTGGTTATTGGCATAAACAATGGTACCAAAAGTTCCAGGGGACGGAATCTTTTTAATAACTTCTTGTTCTCCCTTAACCGTATTTCCAATCATCAACTTCCTTGCCGGACCAGTAATCGTATTATTTTGAATAGTAATATCTTTTATTACATCCGAAGATACCCAGGTTTGCATCGTAATCGCTGGTAAGAATGAATCTTTGGAGGATGTTGTCATATCCCAATCAAGAATTCTATTGTTATTAATCATAATATTATTTCGACTGAAAAATACTTTGATAGCTTCTAGATATGAATAATTAATAGAATTCCCTTCAATTAGCGAGTTAGTCTGAGGAAATAACCCCTCTTTCGAAGATGTAGTAAAATGAGGATAATAACCAGAATAATTCATGGTATTGTTGTATGCGTGAAAATTGCCTTCTATAAAGTTCTCTCCGCAATATTCAATCGTGCAGTTGGATATCTTAACATCAGCTGCAGTTCCCTGTGGATTACGAACAAAAATTCCATTTGTAGCGTCACCTTTCGGGGTCTGGTTTAACTCTCCTGTTCTTCTGATTTCACATTCTAAGATCTCCATGTTACGTACAGAATCTGCAGCCGAACCCGAATCGGAACCAAAGGTTTGAATTCCACGATAAGCTGTATCCTCAATGGTACACTTTGTCACCTTGATATTACTCGAACTTCGTACCGTAATGGCGGATTGCCCCCAAATTTCATGCATTTTACAATTTTCAATGAATACCGTGTTGGCATTCTGGACATAAATTGCATGACCCTTGTTAACAATGTCTGTAATGTTTCTACCTATTTTTTCGAAATTGCAGTCTTTGATACTAACATTCTGGTGACTTTTATTCTCAAAATAAATAGCAGTTTCCATGATATCATCAAAGTTGCAGTTATTAACATCAACGTTTCGGGTAATATGTAATTGAATTGCCCGAACCTGCTTTTCGCTCCTGAACTTAAGATCTTTGAGCACTATATCTGAACCTTCAATTTGTAGAGGAGCCTCCAGCATTAGAATCGCTTGATTTCCATAAATATTCTTCGGTTTGCTGATTTTAAGTGTGTATTTAAGCAGATACGTGCCAAAAGGAATCATTACATCTGTCTCGTTACTTTGCATCAACTTATCAAATGCCTTGGTCCAGTCCCATTGGGAAACAGGCAAACTTTTATCGGGTACCAAATTTTCAAAATCTTTAATGGATAACATATCAATCGTCTCCTTGGTAATAAAGATTTATATTCCCATGATGTAGTATGCACTGCTGAGAGAAAGGTAGTTCTGAGGCCTATAACACAACAACTAGATATCGTTTCTACTGAAAGACTGCAAAAACAGAGCCCCGAAGACCCTTAGTTCGCTACAATTGGATTCAGGAGTTCGAACCCTTCAAACGTAAAACTTGTTTCCTCCGGCACTTCCTCACCCGCTGTCCAGTTGGCAAGTTGGATTTTATCCACCATGCAGCCTTTCAGCAGGACACTCTCATGTCCGTAAGATTCAGGATCGTCGAGTTTGGAAATAATCTGGAACTTGGTGAAGCCGCGCTGGATCATGTCCGAAGTGACTTTGTAACCCGTCATCGTACCTGTTCCTTTTTTCGCACCATTCTTGTGTACTTTCCAGTCGTTGCCGACCAAATTGAGCTCACGCTTCTCAATTTCAACGCTGGCCTCCAACTTATTAATATTCGTCTGCCACACACCATCGATATGCAGCTGACCATGGGTACCGAGAATTACTCTTGACGCATCCAACATGACAATTCCTCCTTGAGATTAGAAAATATCGTATATACCATCCGTTCAACGAACAGTAGTTTCTTTTAAAACACCATTTTCTTCTACACAACCTTATTGCACGTAAAACGTTCCAAACAACTGCTCCATCACATCCGTCAGCTTCACATTCCATTGCAGGAATACCTGATCTGCCTCTGGCTTGAGAATGGGTGCAGCACCATAATACGCCGGATCGAGAACGACATCGTATCCATCAGCTTCAATGACATTGCTCTGTGCGAGCAGCGCCAGATAGGCTTTCATCGCACCGATCAGCGCCTGTCGGCCCTCTTCCGTATTGTTCACTTTACCGATATACGTATCTTCAGCAGAGCGCTGCAAATCCGTATTAATCGCATCCATCACACGAATCGAACGGATTTTTTTCCAGGCATTATTCTGTCCTGCAGCAGGGGTCACGAGTGTATTCACTCCGCGAAGCGCCTTTACCTGACGTCCATCATGGAAGAAAATAAATACGCCATTCTGTACCGCCTGCTCCTGTTCTGCACGAGTCCAGCGACGCGTCACGTCATCGAACGGAGAAGGTGCGTATGTGGTGGATTCATTCAGACGTTGTCCGGCAATCAGACCCGCGACATAAGCAGACGTTTCCGCCGAACTGTAGAACGCATCTCCCAGACGCACACCCGTACCAACATTGATTACTCCCTCATGATTCAACGTGAGTGAACGTGCTGCCGCCTTCTGTGCTGCGGTCGCAGAGGTGTCGTCTTCCGTAGTACCGCCGAATACAGCCATCACGGGTTTACCCTCATTGCGTACACGCTTTACCCATGCTGCAAAGCTCGCCAGCAAAGGCGCATCCGCCGCATGATCCAGTGCCAATACGTCAAATTGCTCACCTTCCAGCGCGCCCTGCACGGCAATATACTCCGCATTGGTCAGTCCATCGTTGCCACTTGCACCACCTTTGAACGCCGCTCCCGCAACGTTTGCAACGACACCTGTACCATCACCAATCACCTGAGCGTTAATCCAAATGTTGCTTTCATCCGCGTTGATCTCTTTCGCCAGCGACGCTGCCGAAATATCCGCAGTCAGCAGTGCATACAGCATCCGGTTGCCTTCAAACAAGCGCACTTCATGCTTTGTATTATCAATTACACCCGGCTGAATGGTGACGTAGAACCCGTTACCTCGGTCACCCGGATACTTGGCGTCAAGTTGCAGAACGGCTGCATCACTGCTGTCTTTCAGGGTAAGTGTGGCTGCTTTCGCCGTCTCTCCGGCTACCCGATAAGCGAGCAGCTTTTTCGGTCCTCCTAGCAGGGCGAGCTTCAAGGATGTATAAGCTGTACCGTTATCCAGGGCATGCGCCGAGAAAATACGCTCAATTGCAGCTTCACTGCCAACTTCTACAAAAGTACCTACCGGACCCCAATTTGCCTTGATCGGCACAACAACCGTTCCGCGATTACCAGCCTGAATGGCCGAAGACGCTGCCGCCTGAAAATTCATATATAAGCCCGGAAGTACCGGACGATTTGTTTGCTCCCAAGTTCCGCCTGCCATTATCCCTTCACCTTCGCTTTCATAAATTGGTTGATGCGTTCCTTCGCTTCCTCAATGGAAAACGTCACTTGCGCTGCTTCGTACAGCGCACCATGCAGCACCTCTGCCTTAACGGCAAAGAGGACTTCGGCATGATTCATCAGCTCGGCCCGCGTATATTGCGGGGCGGCCTGTTTGTTTTTTTTCGCTGAGCTTGCCATAACCATCTCACCTCATTGTTTGACTACTGAATTCGTTGAACCTGATCTTTGGACTATAATTTTGACCTATGAATTTTTGTCCCTATAAACCTACGAATGAACCTATGAACCTACGAACCTATGAACCTATAAATTTGAAGCTAACGTATGATATTGAATTTCTCATCTGGAACCCCATTTAGAGTCCCTCTCGACTAGCACTTACTCTATCCCTTTGCTATGGTGAATCTCACGGATCAATGGCACATCCGTACCCGGACGGCGAATACGCTGCTGCAGCGTCAGACGAATCTGTCCGTTCAAATAGGCGTCTGCCTGCAAGTCGGCAGAAACTTCATCCACCGTCACATATCGCGTACCGTCTGTATCCGTCAAAGCAATACGGGGCTGCACAGCCAGTTGTTCAACCAGATGTGTGACCGTTTGACGGACATCTGCTACATTTGCAGACAGCACGTGCCCAATCCATTGCTTACGAATCTCCAGCGCAGAAGTCCCTGCGGTGGTTGTGCTGCATCCCGTCAATCGCCACAGGATGGACTTGGCCTTATAACCTCCAGGCCAGATATCCCCATATACGGACCATTCCTGTCCGAGCTGAGTTCGTGTCCAGCCCTGAAGTGCAGCCATCCACGAATCTGTGGTTTCAGCCTGAGCATATTCCACCGTTTCCGGAACATACACCCCAAATCGCTGGCTGCGCGTAACCAGTCCAGAACTGGCGTCCACACGATCACAATCCGAAGAACCCAGATAAATACAGGTAAATGCCCCACCTTCTTCATCCTCCAGCCTGACCTGGTGCAGTCCTTCCATCAGCGCTGCTGACCATGCTTCTACTTGTTCAGCCCCTCCATCTTCGGGGCGTGCATATGGAGAGATTTTGATGATCCTCCTATACCCCGCCCAAGCAGACTTCGGTACTTCTTCTGCAAAAGCAATCACGGCACAGGGTCCGGCTAATACCTCTCCCGGTGCAGGAATATCCTGTACTCGGCCACTCCATGCCGGGACAAGAGCCTCCAGCTTCTGCTTCAGCGTACGCCTGATGACGTTGCTCACTTCCCCTGTGCTGGCCGTGTTGTTTACCCCACTACTCATAGACACATTCATTTCGCCTCCTTCAGCTGCAAGTGTGCGATCTGCCCACATTGTGCAGCGACAATGTTGCAGCAGCGAATTCCCCCTTTAGCTCAGCCTCTGCATATCTACCGGCGCCAAAGCTGGACACCATTCACCGCAATAAAAAGACCGGCCCCTTGTGGCCGGTCTGTACATTAGCGTATGTGCTTTCGGTGTGTGTCCTTTGCTATTGATCCGATAATACAATCTTACACCCTTTCATCCCTAGCGTGGATGGTGATTCGTACGACTTCGGTGTGAATAAGGGTGTATCTGGGGTGGAAAAAAGACGACTCAGCGCGTCTCATGCCATAGGCACCTTATTTCAGCGTAACCTTCGGATTCAACGTAATTTCAAACGCACGTCCCCAGATGAAATCGGGGTTCGCATATTCCAGCAGTGCACTGCAATACTCCGCATAAGCTGCTTCGCCATTACAGATTTGCTTTATCGCTACATTCCCTTGGGCAAAAGCGGTTTTGTTCGCCAGTGTCGTGGTGTGGGTCTGCATCAGATCTCTGAGTAAGGTCTGCAAATGAGCATAATCTTCTTCTGAGTTAAACAACACCATATTCTGATCCGCAAGGGTCGCCACATTGGTATACAGCGCATGCGCTCTGGAATACGTGCGGATATCTGCAATCGCTACTGCTTTATAGTAGTAATCTTTCAGGAAACGTTTGAACAACAATGAACCCTGTGCATTCATGGCATCTCGCAACGCATGGGCATGTGTTTCTGTTGTAATCAGAGCATAACGAGATTGTCCCATACCCACAGCCATACCGATTTTGTTCCCCGGCGTATTCCATGCACTGTAACCCAGCACCCGGCCCGTATACGGACTGTTCAGGAGTGCTTCGGCTACATCGACGTTAGCCGGACCTTTTCCTACAAAATCAATCAGCACCGAAGGAAGACCTTTCTCACTATTACTCGTCAATTGCGCCACAGCCGCCTGCACCTGATCCAGCGCCGTAATGGCAATAATCTCAATGTCCACCGTTTTTTTACCCGGTTTGCCTGGACGACTGTTCGTCATGCGATCCAGCTCAGACGCCATATCAAACGAAGAAGCTTCAAGGGCAGATGTAGCATTCGTTAATTCATTTCCATTTTCCACATCGGAAGTTGTATCCGTTGCCACATCAGGCTCTGGATAAGCGGAATCCGCTACAACCACACCCCCAACAATATCCACATGACGCACCACATTTTCATGCACATTCATATATTCGTAGGCATTGATAATCGTGGAACCATGAGGGCCAAAATATTTCACCGCATAACGCGTCTTCTTCCCACCACGAAGCAGTTGGTTCGCCATACGTGCCACCAGAGCGTGACCCAGGCCATCCGCATCTGGAAGGATAATCGCCCGTTCGGGATTTTGTCCATCCGTCCCACCGAGCCATTCATTGATTCGTGCTTCCACATAGTTGATCTCATTAATCTGAACGCCTTGCGTATTCGCATCGTCGACGCCTACGGCGAGGAAGTCAATATATCCTTTGCGAGCAAGCTTATCCAGAATGTACAGATTCGTTTTGAATTTATGTTGTCTGGTGTTGTAGTACTGTTCTTTATTAAAATACGTCGTTTCCCCATATTCCGTAGACTCTGGAGAAAGGTTGTACCCGTTCACAATATCCTCGAATGCCGTAAAGGACTGGCGCGGCTGCTGCATCAGTGCACGTGACTCGTTGTAGGCATCCAATGCGAGACCATCTGCAAATGAGGTGGTGGCGAGTCGCATAATGGTATCCATCACAAACACCGGTTTGCGTGGATATTTACCTTTAATCGCTTTGATCACATCGAGCAAACGTGTGGTGTCCTGATCGTAATCAGGATATGTGCCACCTCCATCTTCACGAAGCTGACGACTTCCAATCAGACCACCATAAGCCAGCATATCCGAAGAAATGATGAATCCATCCACTTTAGCCGCATTTTTCAATATGAAATCATGAATGTTGGACGGTTTCCCATACGTAGGCGTAGACGTTCCAAGCAATGTAGTGCCTTCTACCGTTTTCTCGGAATCCAGACGATTTTGAATGTCACCCAGGTGCGGTGTAATGATATGGATACCGGCTGCTTTTCCTTGTACAATGACGTCATCCAGATTCGCTGGTCGATCATCCAGTGGAACATACAATACTGTTTTCATATCCGAAAACCTCCTGTTAGATATATTCAGTCTTTCTTTAGTACCCGATCAGAGCAAGTGTGCACTCACCGCATAAAAAAAACGACCCTTGGCCGGACCGTACATTAGCGTATGTGTTTATCGGGATAGGTCACTTGCTGCTGATCCGATAATACAATCTTACATGTTTGAATCGGTCGCGCTGACGGTTATCCGTATGGATTACATCTATTTGTTGTCGCCATCATGGCGGTTAAACGTCGGTTTCTTGCGGAGACTTCTGCCGGATAAACCAACAAATCCATTCCGGATGCTGTTTATATGATATAAGCAACCTTTCTAACCCTATTTATCATAAAGGATGGATACGATCATGAAAAAAAAGCTCTGGTTCTATCTGTGGATTGCTGTTACCAGTTATATGGCTGGCCCCGTTATGTATGCATGGACAATGTACACCTTTTATCAGGAAACAGATGTTCTAACTACTTCACTCATTGGATGGACTGCTGCAACATTCTCATCCGTTGGTATCCTGTTGATCCTGGTCACAGTCATTCTGCTTCGAGTGCTGCACATCTATTATTTCTGGCTGCAAACGCTGCTTTTTGAGTTACTTTTCCTTGTGCTCGTCTATATGACCACGGTTCTGCTTGGGGTTGGAAACACAAGGCTGCCCTCGCTCTCCTTTCCATTTACGCCCGAAGGCATTCCCTTGTGGGTGTTCTGGGGGAGTATCGCGCTTATGAGTTCCTGGGGAATATGGTCAGCGCGTCAGCCCATGCGAAAATCACCATACATGCTGGCGTCCAGAGTTATTCTGCTCCTGTTTATCCTTGAAATATGGCTCCGTTAAAAAAGAAGAAGCACAGCCATCTCAGGCTGTGCTCTCTTAAACGTATTTTGCTCACGCGATAATATAGCGGAAGTTTTCCCAGCTTTCCGGAACCGAATTTCCGTTTCTGGCATGATGGTAGAAGCTGAAGGGAAATTTGAACAGATGACCTCCATGCCAATCGCGGGAACGTCTGTCAGTGAGCCAGTATTCCAGTTCATGTGGAAGTGCAACAGAGCGTTCTGCACGGATCAATGGCAGACGGTCTACAGGAGATTGCAGCGTAGGCATCTCCTGTTCAACATCCACATCCCTACTCAGTCGCAGCGCCTTGACCATCGTGAGAAAAGGCGGAATGCCTTTATGGAACAAAGCAGGATAATCCAGTTCAAATAATATATTAAGCGCGTGCCCGTAGGTTAGCATGTGGCCGATCAGATCATGATGTGCTTCTGCCTGATAGATGGTACGAAATGCGCCAAGCTCATCCAGAATCAGCCGGGACAATTGTTCCGGGCGTTCTATATCAGGGAATCCGTCTGCCTCATTTAACTTCAAGCTGCGAATTTCTTTCACCGTTGTGTTTACCCAGGATCTACCTGGGATGGTTCGTTCAAAAGAATCAATAAGTTCAACCATCTGATTCATGTCATGCTCCGTGCCCCAACCATCCAGTTCACGAATGGCTTTTAGACTAAGGGCACCGTAGATGGCCTGATGTCCAACCCAGTGCAGTTCTCCGATGGTTCGATCCAGCGCTGCCGTAATACGCGCTTCGGACTCTTCTCTGGGCAAAATCTCTCCCTTCCGGGAGGTCAAGCCATCGTTCAATCCGTGCTGGCGAAGCATGGCTTTCGCTTCAGCCGTAACACTGCCCGCCGCAAGGGCAGTGAGACGATTTTCCCGCACCCAAAAATAAGCCGCAATAGCTCCCGCCCCATAATGGGCGTGCCACAAATCTCCTGTACGCTCCCGACTGGATACCATAATAGCCAGCCCTTCTTCCAACAAACGTCGATCCAACATGCCACCACCCTTCATCGATGCGAACCCTGATATAGACACGACCAGCAACAGGTTTTTAGCAAAACACTCTTTATAAAGCGTTTACTTCTATAAGATGATTCAAATGGTGCACATATGACCGTTTTGCCTGCTGTTCCGCGCATTTTAGCCGATGCGAAGTCTCCCAACATCACGAATGGACACTTCCAGTGGATATATGTTTGCTTTTTGCTCGGAAAAGAACCAGACTCGCTCCTTCTTCACCACAATAAACAAACCGTTCACATCCCCTATAGGGGCAAATGTATCGCTAATTGCTCTCCATCGTTTCAATCCCATCTGCTCAAGTTCATCTACCGCAGACAGCACATCTTCCGTGACAAGTCCCACCTCACACACCTGCAGCAGATCCTTCTCCGAAAAGGCGCGGTCACTCTCGTTATGAACGGTGTGATGAGCAATCAACTCCAGAATGTTACCGACAGGATCTTCGAAATAAAGTGAATTCGAGTTCCAATTCGTTGAATAAGTCTCGTCCTCACCTTCATGCCTGCTTAGACGGACACGTGCCGCTGCCCACGCTTTGGCCTCCTGAAAACGATTTGCTGGAATCATCCAGGCGAAGTGGTAAAAGGGTTCCTGCTCTGTTCTACTCTCAGCGTATATCATCTTCGTTAATCCAACTCGTATCGTAAATGAATGCTGGGACTCCTCAAGCAACTCCAATCCCAAAGTATCCACATAAAATGGTTTGATGTCTTCCAATCGTGCTGTAAATAATTTGACTTCTTCAAAAATCATGCTGTATCCTCCTCCACCCGACCGTGCATCTTCTCCCACTCACTCCATGGCACCATGCCAAGTTCCGGCTTCGCTTCATCCGGGAGCATCGATATGAATTCCAGGGAATGACCATCCGGATCGGTAAAATACACGGACACAGCCGGCATCCATCCAAAAACATACAACTCGCCAATATCATCATCCAGAAAGTTACGCGTCTTGATCCCTTTATCCTCCAGGTAAGTGACAGCTTGCTTCATGTCCTCCAACGATACCTGAAAAGCAAAATGCTGTCGCTGCACCTGGGAAGGATCCTTTTTCCATAGTCCAAGCATCGCGTTGCCTTCACCGCCAATCCAGTAAAAGGAGCTCCCACGTTCCTTCTGCCCATAAGCGTGCTGCAATCCAATGATCTGTTCATAAAAATGATGGGATCTCTCCAGATCCGTTACGTTCAGATGAGTCTCAAATATGCCTTTAATCATGATAAAAACCTCTTTCTCTTAAGTCTCGGACGGCTTCCGTACTGCAGTTAACGTCTCGGCAAGGTGCAGAAATGAACCAATTACACGTTTGATCCGGTCCTCAATGTCCTGACTGCCTTCAAATTCTTCGTATCCGTCAAATGTCGCCTCAAATCTTCTGCGCTGTGCACCACCAATGGAAATCCACTCCTGTGCGTTAATACCGTGCAAATTGCGAATAATCGCCTGCAGCTGCAAAAGCGAACTTACGCCCACCGCACCTCCTGCTGAGCTGATGGACAATACCGGTTTACCACTGAAATGAGCCTGGCTCAGGTGATCCAATGCATTTTTGAGTACACCGCTGATGCTGCCGTGATACTCTGGCGTAGACAGAATAATAGCATCTGCGGCGAGCATACGTGTGTTCAGATCAGACAGATTCTGATCTTCATTCTGTTTTTCATCCGGTGCATAGAATGGGAGGGGTGTCTGATATAAATCGAACAAGCTGGCTTCATGCCCCTGTCCGCTGATTACCTCCGCGGCATATTCCCCTAAACGTGTACTGGTTGCATGTTTCCGATTACTGCCTGCCAAAATGATAATATTCATCTATGTCACTCTCCTTCGATTTTATATAAACATTTCATCTCTTCGATTCAACGTTCTCTACTCTCATCTTACCTTGCTTCTACCTCGGAATCGTCGGCAGATAGACTTAACTTGGAGCACAAAAAAACTCAACCTTTGGGTTGAGTTTCTACGACTTTAGACTGAGAATACGTCGGAATGGATCAGACGACCCAGCCATTTCTTACAGCATGAAGCGCAGCTTGTGTGCGGTCTGCCAGTCCCAATTTGTCCAAAAGATGACTGACATGGGTTTTCACCGTTTTCTCGGTAATGATTAGTTTGATGGCGATCTCTTTATTACTCAATCCTTGTGCGATCAGCCCCAGAACCTCTCGTTCCCGACGGGTGAGCATGTCCGGTCCATGAGAAGTTTCTTTCCCCCGCCCATCCCGCTCTTGCTCTGGAGGCGGAGTAGACGTATGTGGATTTGCACGAACATGCGCTTCACTCATCGACAGTTCAGACGAAGCCATCACATGCATTAATTGTCCTGCTGCAGCTGGATGAAGTTCTACCTGACCTGCATGCACATTGCGGATGGCAACGGCAAGATCCTCTGGCTCAATATCTTTCAGCAGATATCCTTTCACTCCAGCGCGTACGGCTGGTACGACATGATCCTGATCCGAGAAGGACGTAAGTACGATGATACGGATTCCAGGCAAGATCGCACGAAGCCTTCTCGCCGTCTCAATCCCGTCAAGCACGGGCATATGCAGATCCATTAATACCACATCCGGATGCAATTGTTCTGCTTGTTCAAGTGCTTCCTGTCCGTTCGACGCTTCTCCGACGACTTCCATATCTGGCTGTGTGGACAAAAAAACGTGCAACCCGCGCCTCACCATGGCATGATCGTCCGCGAGTAAAATCGTAATCGGCATGTCTTCTTCCCCCTGATTTTATACAGATTCGGACGGAAGTGGAATGACGACCGTTACCGATGTTCCCTTACGGGATGAACTCACAAGTTCAAGTCTGCCGCCCAGCGATTGAGCCCGCTCCCTCATGATGGACAGACCAAGTGAACTGGCAGGCAAGGCCTCACGCTTTTTGGCTCCCCCTTTTCCACGATCTGTAACGATTAATATCGCTTCCTGATCGCTTAACTGGAGGGATATCTCAGCGGAAGGGACTCCCGCATGTTTACGTACATTATTGAGCGCTTCCTGGCCAATACGCCATAAGCCTTCCTCAATACTTTGAGGCAAGGAGCGCATACCCGTCCGATGTACAACGACCTGCAATCCCTGTCCTGTACCATATTCCTGCAATGCACTGAGCAGTCCAGATTCCAACCCCGCCGGACGAAGCTGCATAATCAAGGCTCGCATTTCCTTCAATGCTTCCTGTGACAAGGATCGTATATCCTTCATCGCTTCCGCAGCAGGATGCAGCTGTTGTGTTCCGGATAACATGCTCTCCGCCCCTTTGGCTGTCAGGGACAGGGAGAACAATATTTGGTTCACCGAATCATGCAAATCTCGAGCCAAACGGTTTCTTTCCTCCAGTCGGGTTAATTCCCGCCGTTTGTATACCAGTCTCAGACTTTCCCACGAGGCTGTAATATGTTCAGCGAGTGCATCGAAAACCTCACGATCTGCCTGAAGGAAGTCATTGGCCGAGCTCAATCCAACCACCAGTACTGCCGTTTCGCCAGGAGAACTTAACGGGATGGGTGCAGCCAAGCCTGAAGCCAAAACGGACATAGGAAGTCGGGTATTGTAAATGGCAGAAATATCTCGAATTTCCGTTGCCGACAATACCATAGCCCGATGAGAATCAATCACACGATGCATACGAGTCTCCACCTCTGGAGAGAGTCCAGATAATGTCATCGTTTCGGACTTGCCATGAGCTTGAGCTGCCTGTACCATAAAGCTTCCGTTCTTCTGGGATAACAGTGCGGCAAATGGCCAGTCGTAATGATGCCCAAGCAGTTTTACAACCGTCTTGGCCATATCGTCCCCACTGTTGCAATCGTTGACCGTCACGCCCAGCGATCGGCTGAACTCCCCCAGTCTGACATACAGATCCGCTCGCCTTTGCTCTGCGCTATATAATCGCATCCGCTCCATTGCACTGCCGATCTGATAAGCTACAGCCTGCAAAAGCGCCAGCTCACTATCATTAAAATGCTCTTTTCCTGGCGCAGCAACATTTAGCAGTCCCAGCCTCTTCTCTCCCGAGCGGAGCGGAACCGTTGCATGATGGGTGATGTCATGGGTATCTCCCCATTGATGATCCACGGCATCCTCCAGGCGTTTGCAATTAATGATATTGACGGCATTATCCAATCTCCCGTCCCGGAAGCGATTCACGCACCAGCAAGATCCGCAGCGCATCGGCTCCTTGTCATGATGCAGCAGAGCAGGAGGCAGACTGTAATCAGCAATACAGGAGTACTCTCCCTGAGCATCGATCAGAAACACCCAGCCCGTAGTCAATCCCGTCAGTTCCAACAATTTACCGAGCACCGTATCCAGCATCAGATTCAGGTCGTTGGATGTATTGAGCGTTTCCGCGATCGTCTTCAGTGTGTACATCTCCTGCATTCCGGCTTGTTCCGTCATGCGGATTCCTCTCCTTTGACTGATCCTTAGTGTGTTGTTTTCAATTATTGTATACAATCAGCGAAGGATATAAAAGGATGAACTTCTTGCTTCACCTCTAGCCCAGCTTCTGTCGCTCTTTGCGAGATGCAGATAAAGGCTCCATATTAATCAGACCCCGATCTGAGAGAGCCAGCGCCATTTTATAGAAAGCACGTGTCCGAATCTTCGTATACGTATCCTTGCTGACAGGCGGGTCAAACACATGGTTATACACTTTATAGTCAAATACATCATCATCCTTCAGATAACGTTCTCTGACAAGTACACGTTCTTTCTCGCTCAGTCGAGATACCACAAAATCAATTGTATCGCAGTACGCCTGACGCGCGCGCTGTACATCCACATTATAGATTGCCGTTCTGGCGGTGGAATCCCCGGTCACATTCGTTGCACCATGGAAACGCTCTGCGTAACTCGCCGTCACCATTACCTCTCGTTCTTCAAAAGCAATCGTTTTATAAATCCGGTATTTTTCCAGCGCGGCTTCAACAGCAGTCTGTGTTTTGCGTCGGTCCAATTCGGGCAGCATCAGTTCCATATTCATTCTCCTCCTTAAAGGGTCAGTTAAACTCACATTCATCTCATCTTTATTAGAGTTATCCAGTTCTCTGAAATAGTAACGGCATTTTTCAACTTTTTTCTGTTGCCTTTTGGAATCAATTTAAGTCAGCTATGAAGCAGGAATTATTCATTTTCTTCATCATCCAACTTGTCTCAACTTTACATTTTGTTCGTATTTTGTTCGTATTTCTATTTGAGGATACCACTTTCTGGGGATCGGCGTAAACCTTCATTTTGGGTCGTTTTAACTATAAAATAAAACCCGCACTCTCATTTCCTTTACCTTTTGGCATAATTGTTTCATATCCCTTTACCTAATGGTATATATACGATATAGTACAGATAATTAAAGATCCTCGTATAAGTCATTTTCTAGTTTTAATATTGAGAAGGTACATTTGAATATTAGATGAGGGCAGTATTGGCACTTCAAAGAGAGTGGCAGTAGTGAAGGAGACGGAATCGATTCTGAAAAAGCGGTAGCGTTCGCCTTTATCCCCGGATTTCTCCCTTTAGGAAAGGGAAAAAAGGAAATCTGGGGATAACAGCGATTGGAAGAACGATCCGGTTCCGGAACGGGGCATCCGCAGATCGTCAAGCAATACCTCTTGTCTGTTCTTCTCAATATTAATTAGTAATACACTTGTACGAATCAAAGGAGTGGCATGAATTGTGGAGCACGCTTTTGGTCCTTATCTGAAACAACTGCGCGAGCAACAAGGATACAGCATCAATCAGCTCGCCGAAGCAGCAGGAATCAGCAACTCGCAAATTTCACGCATTGAGAATGGGGTTCGCGGAGTTCCCAAGCCTGCTACCATCCGCAAAATCTCCGACGCACTCTCGGTTCCCTACGCAGATATGATGAAACAGGCCGGATATCTGGAAAATGCAAAACCAGCAAGTGAGCTCCATGACGCTCCAGAATGGGCAACGTACAAGGACCGTCGAGACTTCAAAAAGATGCTCGAGGACGAGGATGACTTAATGTTTGACGGCATCCCGCTGGATGATGAGGACAAGAAACGAATCAAGGATGTCCTGACAGGTCTGTTCTGGGAAGCCAAACAGATGAACAAACGCAAAAAAACGAACGATCCGGAAGAGCGCCCATGAAGCATTTCAAGCTGAACAAACTAAAGCAGCAGGTGAGATGATATGGATGACATTGTAACAAAGCTGATTCAAAAACATCGGACCAACTGTCCTTTCAGCATTGCCAGAGCCATTGGAATACAGATCCGGTTCACCAATCTGGGCAAGTCTACCAAAGGACTGTATTTCCGAAAGCTCCGTCGCAGATTTATCGTCATTCACAATGATTTGCCACCGGAATGGCAGCGTTTCGTGTGTGCCCATGAACTTGGACATGACCGATTGCACAAAGGCATAAACCGGTTCTTTCTGGAGGAACACTCTTATTTTGCCCCAGGCAAGCTGGAAAGGCAGGCCAATCGTTTTGCCATACAGCTTCTAACTTCAGGGGTGATGCCAGAGCCGGATGAATCACTGGAGAAATTTTGTTTGCGTACAGGACTGCCACGTGAAGTGCAGCATTTTTTTTAGTCTTTTTAAGAACATATGTTCCTTTTAAATGAAATTCTCTCTTAATCTTCCACTATGAAAATCAGATGTCACTTTCAGGTTACCTATTTTTACGTGAATCACGAGATTTCCTCACAATTGTCTGGTAAAATACAACATGAGTTGTGCAAACGCTCACGTAGATTATTATTTTGGGGAGGTTACTGATTCATATGAAAATCTGGAAGACTTATGTTTCGCTTGTGCTAACGCTCTGTTTGCTGTTTGGCAGTGTAGGCATTGCCGCTGCTGCAACCGATACCACTCCGGGCACTGGTAAGCACTTTACTATTCTACATACGAATGACATGCACGCACGCGCAGTTGAGTCATCACCTGCAATGGGTTTCGCCAAAGTTGCTGGCATTGCGGACAAATACCGTAGCGAAAACCCAAATACTCTTCTGCTGGATGCCGGAGATGCAGTGCATGGTACAACCTTTGCTACACTCGTTAACGGGGAGAGCATTGTCAAAGTAATGAACGAAATCGGTTATCAGGCCATGGTTCCAGGTAACCACGAATTCAACTACGGCTCCGAACGCCTCATCGAACTTGCGGATATGATGAAATTCCCTATGCTCAGTGCCAATGTGAAAAAGAAAGACGGAACTCGTCTCTTCGAGCCTTACCTCATTAAAGAAGTCGACGGCGTGAAGATTGGCATCATTGCGCTGACTACACCGGAAACGATGTACAAAACGAATCCGAAAAATGTGGAAGGTCTTGATATTACAGACCCAACTGCGGAAGCCAAAGTTCTTGTGAACGAAATTCGCAGCAAAGTAGATGTTGTTGTTGTATTGGGACACCTTGGACAAGACGCGTCCAGCACCGATACTAGCTTCAAAGTAGTAAAAGAAGTTCCTGGCATTGATGTATTCATCGACGGTCATAGCCATACGGTTCTGCAAGATGGACTTGTATCCGATAACGGAACACTGATCGCCAGCGCTGGTGAGTACACTAACTTTGTAGGTGTGATCGACCTGTGGGTTGACGGTGGCAAAGTAACGAAAAAACAAGCCACACTGATTGATGAAACGGAAGCAAAAGACATCAAACCGAATGAGAAAGTGGCCGCATTGGTAAACTCCATTCTGAAAGAACAAGAACCCATTCTGAAAGAAGAAGTAGCCAATACAGCGATTCTGCTGGACGGCAAACGTGAACAAGTACGCGCAGGTGAAACGAACCTGGGTGACCTGCTGGCAGATGCCATCCGTGACATCAGCAAAGCTGATATCGCACTCACCAACGGTGGCGGTATTCGTTCTTCCATTGAAAAAGGGATCGTAACTAAAGGTGATATTATTACAGTACTTCCTTTTGGTAATCAGGTTGTAACGCTTGAAGTAAAAGGCTCTGATGTACTCGCAGCCCTTGAAAACGGTGTAGGATCTTATCCGGAACCAAGCGGCGGATTCCCACAAGTATCCGGCATGACATTCAGCATTGATTCTTCCGCCGCCAAAGGCAGCCGTGTACACTCCGTCATGATCGGAGATAAAGCCCTTGATCCGAAAGCAACGTACACATTGGCTACGAATGATTTCACTGCTGTTGGTGGTGACGAGTACACGATGTTTGCGAAATACACAACGTCCGGCATGTACGGTGCTATGGATGAAGCGTTGATCGAATACATGCAAAAACTGGGCGCTGTAGACATCAAAACAGACGGTCGAATCAAGGAAGCAAAAGCTCCTGCGGTTGAACCGGAAGCTCCAGTAACGGAAACACCAGCTCCAACTACACCGAAACCTGAAACACCGTCGAAACCGACGCCAAGTAAACCAGCTCCTGCCAAAGTGCATGTCGTAAAATCCGGAGATTCCCTGTATTCCATCTCCAAACAATACGGTACCACTTGGCAAGCTCTGCAAAAGCTGAATAAGATCAAAAATCCACACCGGATTTATCCAGGTCAGCAATTGAAACTGCCTGCAGCTTCTTAAGTTCAGAGAAGAGCAAGTAGAAGCGCTAGCTCCATGGTACGGCTGTACCAAAAATAGTTGTACCCATACGCTCCAAAGAAAGGGTGTCCCTCAAGCCATAACCGGCTGATGGACACCCTTTTCTATTTTACAAATTACATCACTCAGTAGCTAACCTACTGAGTTGTACTCCATGTTTACATGAATATAGCTTTGCTGCAAAAATAAATCCCTAAATTCACTTTAACAAATCACTTCATCCCATGCCCTTTACCATGGACTATAGAAGATTCCCCCAAAATTGCCACTCTCATGCGGTTATTTCACATTCAATACGCTATAATTCTCGTTCCATGATTTGCGTATTTGCACATGCATAGATTCCTGACATGGTACACCAGAAGCTTTTATGGACAAACCAACTGTATACAGAATACAATTTTTCAAATTCTAGTTATTTGGTATGATAATACGCAAATAGTGTCGCATCCGTATATGACTATAGCCCTCTTTTTAACGCTTTAATCCGTTACATAGCCACAAACATCTCTTACCGCATAATATCCGGACCTATTATACATCGTTCTATTATATAGAGACACGTAGCACGGTTTTATAAGGATGAATGTTTTTGATTCTAGACTATAGTTGTTCCTTCACCTGACTTACAGCCTCTTGTGCCGTCATACTGATTCGTTTGGATTCACCTTGTGCTGCATGAACATGCGATCCCAATTCCACCTGTCCCTCTGCCGCACCTCGGCCAATAACAATTTGGACAGGCAATCCGATCAATTCCGAATCCTTGAACTTCACTCCTGGCCGTTCATCCCGATCATCGACCAGTACGCTGTATCCGGCATCTAATAGTTGTTGTTCCAGCCGCAGCGTGAGATCGCGTTGCTGTTCATCCTTCCAGCTCATTGGGATCAGATGTACATGATAAGGTGCAATGGCTGCTGGCCAACGGATACCCTCTTCTCCGGCATATTGTTCAGCAATAGCGGCCATCAGACGAGACACACCGATACCGTAACAACCCATTACAGGTGCGCACTGCCGTCCATTGCGATCCAGGAAGGATGCTCCCATAGCGTCACTGTACTTGGTTCCCAGTTTGAAGATATGTCCAACTTCTATTCCTTTTGTGAATACAAGCGATTCTCCACAGGTTGGGCAGCCGTCACCTTCAGCCGCAAAACGGATACGATCTACTTTGTCCAAAGCAAAGTCTATACCCGGACGTACATTCGAATAGTGTACATCAACTTCATTCGCTCCTGTAATGGCACGTTCCATTGCAACTACATCCGCATCTACTACAATCGGCAGATCCAGTCCAATGGGACCCAGGAAACCTACAGTTAATTTCGGATGACTTGCAAGGGCAGTTTCATCAGCCAGAATCAGCTCCTCTGCACCCAATACCTGCTTCAATGCGATATCATTCACTTCATGATCCCCACGAACAAGCGCGGCGACCAGTTGACCATCAGCCTGATAAAGCAACGTTTTGATCATATGCTGGGCATCCTCGCCCACAAAGGCGCTTAACTCATTGATCGTACGTACTCCTGGCGTTTGGATACGAACCAACGCGTCCCCTTCGGCATTCCCATCAGCTTTATCAACCGTTTTTAGGTCAGCAGAAGCTTCTGCTTTTCCTTGATTCTTAGCAGAAGATTTAGAAGTCTGATATCCTGCTTTCTCCAGATTTGCTGCATATCCACAATGTTTGCAGGTTACGATGGTATCTTCTCCCACATCGGCAAGTGCCATGAATTCGTGGGTCTCCCCCTGACCACCAATGGTGCCTGCATCGGCTTCCACTCGAATATATTCCAGTCCACAACGCTCCAAAATGCGCGAATACGCCGTATTCATGGCCTGATAGGTGCGATCCAGCTCTTCCCAATCGGAAGCAAAAGAGTACGCATCCTTCATGATGAACTCTCGTCCCCGCAGCAATCCAAATCTTGGACGACGTTCATCTCTGAATTTGGTTCCAATCTGATAAAGTGTAAACGGCAGCTTACGATAGGAATTAACCTCGTCACGAGCCAGTGCAGTCACAACCTCTTCATGAGTTGGACCCAAGGCAAATTCTCGTGCATGGCGATCCTTCAGACGCATCAACTCAGGGCCATACTGTGTATATCTTCCGGATTCTTCCCATAACTCAGCAGGCTGCATGATTGGCAGCAATACTTCCTGACCTCCTGCACGATCCATTTCTTCCCGAACGATACGCTCAACATTCAGCAAGATACGACGTCCCAAGGGCAGGTAACTGTATATCCCTGCTGCGAGTTGGCGAATCATACCTGAGCGCAATAACCAGCGATGCCCTGCTGCATCTGCCTCTGCTGGTGCTTCACGTAATGTTGGAACAAGCATTTCACTTTGACGCATCTTGTCACACCCCTTATCCTTCTAATCGTTATTGTAAATCAGGTTATAAACAGCAAAAAAACACATCCGTCAAGGGACGAATGTGTCGTGGTACCACCCTTATTTAACTGCACTTTGCCGGCTTACATGCCATTAAATCAGCAAGGCATTCGCCATAAATTTGTTCTCCGTTAGCATCCGATCCAAACGTGAACATGCAGTCCTTCAGGGCATAACGGGCCCATCCGGCGAAGGGTACAGGCCGTTTGGGCCGTCTCCTCCGCAGCTCGCGAGGTAGGAATAACGAAACAGCAGCAGAAACCTTGCACTAAGTGGTTTCCTCTCTGTAGAAGCTGGCTGACGTAATTGTGTCCTCGTTGATCGCTGTTATCATTTTGATCACCATAGTGTATTTACAAGAAATTGTCAACCACACTGTTGCCAGCTTTACGTTAAAATGAATTGCTGGGCGATGGCTGACACGGCCGTGCGTTCCCTGTAATATAGAGAAATAAGAAACCATGTATTAATTGATAAAGGAGTTTGTCCTATGCCATATATTATTTACGATCTTGAATTCACGGTAAGTCGCAATACACGTTACTCTTCTGAAATTATAGACATCGGTGCCGTCAAAGTAACGGAAGGTGAGAACGGCCTGTTCGTATCGGACACGTTCCACACTTATGTTCGTCCATCCAATAAATCGGTTCTGTCCGCTGATACGATTCAGTTTACGGGTATTACGCAGAAAGACATTGACGCAGCACCCCTTTTTCCGGAAGCGCTAAATCAATTTATTGCCTGGATGGGAAATGAATCCTATTACATGTGTTCCTGGGGACCGGATGACCGCACCAAACTGATCTCTCATTGTCGCACTCATCAGCTTGATGTAGCCTGGATCACCAACCACAATGATCTTCAGCAACAATGGTCGCGCACGGTACGCAAAGAAGGAAAATTCCGTCAGCTTGGACTCGCTCAGGCTCTTGAACTGTGCGGTATTGAATTCGATGGTACTCAGCACCGCGCTTTGGATGATGCGATTAATACATCCAAAGTATTCATGCATCAATTTGATCTATTCAACCTGGAAACCAATTGCGCAGCAGATGATGAGGGTATCACATCCAAAGTGGTCTATTCCAGCAGCACAGAAGATGACGACAAAGATTCCCCTTTCGGTAACCTTGCACACCTGTTCAAGGGCAAAGAGTAATTCCATACAGCGCATGTTGATCAAAGGCGAACCCGCAATGACCTGCACTGAAGTTCAGTTGTAGATCTCCCTCCAGCGTTCCAGGCGTTCTTTCATCATGAGACGGTATCTTTCGGGTTCCAGAATTTCGGCATCGGGTCCATATTGAGACAACCAGGTTAGAAACCCTTGTTCATCACTCAATATGGCCTCAAACAACAACGTGCCTTCCGGTTCGATCGTCAAGATGGGGCGTGCAAAAAACTGCTCCTGCATTACACGCTCCACGGCGTGCGACGAAAATCTGATTTTGAATGCAGTCCACTCCGTACTGCCGCTAAATTCCTGTGGCGTACGGAAGTGAGATTGTAAAAGGTAATCATCTTTGCGGAATGTGCGTGGCAAAATTCGAACGCTGTGCAAACGGTTCACTTGAAATATTCTCAGTTTCTCTGACAGGTGACAATACGCCAACAAATCAAATCGATATTCACGAGGAATAAGACAGTAGGGATCCATTCGCGCAATCCCCTTTTTACCTTGAAACAGATATTCTCCTTCAATTGTGTTCTGGGAAATTCCAGCCTGAAGCAAGGTCACTAGTGAATGATTCAGAAGTTCGGTACTTTCATTTTGCCATGCAGATGTACCCACTTTGAACAACCCGCTAATTTGCTCAGACCATTCCACTCGCTCTGTTTTGTTTTTCTGACTCGAAGCAACCACTTTCTCGTACGCGCTCTCAAAAGCAGGCTTCAGCAACGGACGAATATTCTCCATGACTTCTGCCAGGTGCATAAAGGCTTGTGCTTCTTCATCAGACCAATTCAGCGGATACATGGCAAAATGGCTGATAAACATGTATCCTCTCCCGTGTCCCATATTGGCGATGGGGATATGCATTGCACTGAGGGCCTCCATGTCGCGGTATATCGTCCTTTCCGTTGTCTCGCACCGCTCGGCAAGCTCACGGGCCAGAATACCCGGCTTGGCCTGCACAAGAGTTATAATGCGCATTAATCGGATCAGTCGGTCTGTCATTTTGCCGGACCCTCCACGATGTTGTTTCAATAAATTCGATACAACTCCATCCATTTTTATATTATTATGTTGTTTAGTACATTCGACTTATTCCTTGACTTCACCTTCAAAAAATTATGTAGAAACATTCCTTGCCCTACCATCATCACTAGTTCTTTATCCCTATTCACCTAACATCGTTTTTCCGCGATTTTGAACCATGGAATTAAAAGTAATCCCGTAATGGTGCCGAAGTTTCTCCAATATTTCGGCTTCCTCATAATAATCCAGATCCTGTTTGCGAGCTGCTTCAATTAACAAAGCATCTGCATGACGACGCAGCATATCACTGCCCTCTTGTGTACGGCCTCTTTCATAAGCGCGCAAAGCTTGCTTAATCAGAGGAACGGTTTCGTTTAATTTGATCGTTTTCTCTACCTTGGGATCTTCCGGCTGACGCAGCATGCCTAGATGACTGGTGTACTGAATATACAACTGTTCTCTGCGCAGCAGCACTCTCTGGCTTTGTTTCAACTTTCGCGTACTCCAATAAGCTGAACATACGGCACTTTTCCCCGATACACGAGGTCCCATGGCGAATTCAAGTAAGATTTGTTTACTCTCTCCCTTGTATACATCTCCAAGTCTTAGAACCCAACCGATATCCGTTTCTTTGGAACGACAGCCATAGATGCCCTTGAGCTGAATTCCGAATTCCGGTTTGAGCAAAAGTTCCAAGTCTCTCGACACAATTTTGGGTGCTATTTTCCTGAGTCTTTTGGCAGGGGCTCCGTTACGCCACTCTACCATCATATATACGGGGTCCGCTCCCCCGGTCGGTATGGCCTCTCTATTCCACGAATAAGATACTTCAAAGACTGAGTTCACTGGTAGTCTCTCCCCCGATTTATATGTATTATCTTCTAAGTTATCAGGGTAAATGGACACTATATTGTCACGGAACATATGTTCGCAGGAAATTTTTCCATAATATTAGTTTTTCGTCCCTAAATCCGTGTTATTACGACAATAAACGACGAAAAAGCTTGGCAGTATGCCAAGCTTTTAGACCACTTTTATATGACAAGTCCTAACTTAAATCGTAGAAGTATTCATTCCCAGTTTGTGTGAATTTTGTATAGAATCAGGTTCTGTGATTGGAGCATAAGTAATACTGTCGATAATCAATTCACGCCCGATCGGCTCACCATTTACAGTAATCATAATCGTTTTGGTTGTTGCAGCTTGTTTAGTTGTGTACATACGTTTCTACCCCTTCGTATTCACGATCTTCATAAAAATCGGATATATTGATTTCACTCATTAAATTACAAATTTCGTTAATATGAATAGCAGGCACCCGGAGCTGAAGTAAAAGAATGATGTCAAGACTGTCCGCAGTGCTGCCCTGTCCTTCTATTACCCCGACGCCATAATAACTAAACAGCTGTCCACATGTATTGATTTATTCTCAAACAGGGTAATTAAAACTACATCATCTTGAACCCATTGTCCCGGTTTTGACGTATAATGTAAGAGCCGTATTTCAACAAATGACGACGAAATCGGCAAACGATTATGTAACCGAAAGAAGGTGCCTATATGCGAAAATCCATTCAGGGTTATTTCATTCGGGTGTTATTCACCACATGTGTAATGTTTACTGTTTCTTTGACTTCTACAGTCAGTGCAGCAAATGCCAATATATTCTCCGATATCTATAGTGGATGGGAACGAGTCTCCGAGCTTCCTGGAGAAGTAAACGCCTTGCAGGAAAGCTATAAACAGACGCTGGAGCAATTGAATCAGACTTCCGCCCAATTGGGACAAGCCCAGGCAAATGTCGAAGCATTCAAGGCCCAGAACGAGTTACTGCTGGCGCAAAACGAAAAACTGACCGATATGGTGAGCAAGCTGCAAAATGATCAGGATGCCAAAACAGCAACGGCCAAACGCATTCAAACAATGATTATTACAGTCGTTTCACTCATATTGGGATACTTTATTCTGATTCGGGTGATGCGCTGGGGAATGCGTCGCCGTTCAGGCCGAGTATAAAAGAACAGGAGCAACCGCATGCACATACACCTGAATAATGCCGAAGCTGGCGGAGCCGGACAAGTGGTCACGTTCTCGTTGATCCAGGACGACCGCCTGCACATTCTCCACCCCCAGCAAATTGTCGCTTTTCGCGGCCCAAGCAGCAGTCGCCATGATAAATTCATGAATATTTCAGGTATCTATCGCAAAAAAAAGCTGATCAAATCTGAAATTACCGGCCCTTGTCAATTTGTGGCCGCCCTGCCTCCCGGATTCACCATGAAGGAAGTTGAACTGAGCGAGAACAGTGATCTGCTGTACGACTTCCGCCACCTTTTTTTCTACTCTGACGGCGTCACGATGCACACCAAAATTCAGAAAATCAAAAACATGCTGATCACTCGGGATGCCGTGAAAATGAAGTTTTCGGGCAAAGGCAAAATTGGATTGCTGACACAAGGTCAGGTCTGCCAACAGGAACTGCACCCTACTGCACCACTATACGTGGATGCAGGCAGTATTATCGCCTATCCCGAGAACGCGCAGCTTGAACTTACCGTGTACGGGAACAACCTTGCCAGCCAGCATATGAACTATCACTGGAAGATGACTGGACATGGCTCTGTACTCTTTCAGGCTGGCCGTGAAAACCATAGACTGGAACAGGATATGAATGATGAAGGCTTATTTAAGCGCATTCTGAAGGAAGTCATTCCTTTTGGAAATGTATTAATCAAATAAGTCCAGATAACGCTTGGCTCGGATTTAAATGGTTTCTCATGGAAAGCATGCTCACCATAATAGAATTGTGATATACTGTACCGGACAATTGAAGAAGAAAATCCATGCCTATGGCATGGGAGAGGTTCGCGAACTCCCTCTATAAGACTCGACCTTTAGTAAGGTCAATAAGTCTTGCGTACATTTTAGGTAGCAACGTACGTAAAAAACTAAGGACACTAGATCGTGCCTGCTTTTTTTGAAGCAGCTTACGAGAAGGTGTGTTTTTTGATGGATGCCAGTTCATGAACTTCTCTGTTCTTCCGACACTCTGTGCCTATGTGCATGGATTGATCTTAAGAAGATGGAGAGGTTTTTTTATGTTGAACGAAGAAAAAGCAGTCGTTGTATTCAGCGGCGGTCAGGACAGTACAACTTGTTTGTTCTGGGCCAAACAGCAATTTGCCGAGGTTGAGGTGGTTACCTTCGATTACGGCCAGCGTCACAGGCTGGAGATTGAATGCGCCGCAGAGATTGCTCGCGATCTGGGTGTACAGCAAACGGTACTGGACATGAGTTTGTTAAACCAACTCGCGCCCAATGCACTCACCCGTACGGATGTAGAGATTACGCATGAAGAAGGCGAACTGCCGAGTACGTTCGTCGACGGACGGAATTTGCTGTTCCTCAGTTTTGCAGCCATTATGGCGAAACAAAAAGGGGCTCGTCACCTGGTCACAGGTGTATGCGAAACGGATTTCAGCGGTTACCCGGATTGTCGGGATTCGTTTGTGAAATCGATGAATGTAACTCTGAATCTGTCCATGGATTACCCTTTTGTTATTCACACCCCGCTGATGTGGCTGGACAAAGCCCAAACATGGAAAATGGCGGATGAGCTTGGTGCCTTCGATTATGTGCGGGAGCGCACACTAACCTGTTATAACGGGATGATCGGCGATGGCTGCGGAGAATGTCCTGCCTGCAAACTGCGCAAAGCCGGACTGGATCGCTATCTGGAGCAACGCACTGATTCTGTTACTGTTGGAACTGCGGGAGCGGACGTACGATGAGAGAACCGGGAACATTTCGTATTGTGGAACGGTTGCAGCGGATTGGTGAAGATATCCTGCCTGCACAGCTTCGCTATCATCGCAAACGTGTGCTTGTCAGCAAGGAGTTTACGTTTGACGCTGCGCATCATCTGCATTGTTATGAAGGCAAGTGCAAGAATTTGCACGGGCATACGTATAAAGTTGTTTTTGGCATTAGCGGTTATCCGGGTGAGACCGGACTGACGGTTGATTTTGGACATATCAAGGAGATATGGAAAACACAAATTGAAGGGTATCTCGATCATCAGTATTTAAACGAAACCCTTCCCCTCATGAATACAACAGCTGAAAATATGGTCGTCTGGTTGTTCGAGCAAATGGAACACGCCTTGCAAACTGAACCGTATGCCGCACTGACCGAAGGTGGTCGAACAGAGTTTGTCCGCTTATACGAGACGCCGACCAGTTACGCCGAGGCCAGACGGGAGTGGATGATCGATGAGTAGTGTGGAACGCAGCAAAGAGGCTCGTATTCCTGTGATGGAGATCTTTGGCCCAACGGTTCAAGGTGAAGGTATGGTTATTGGGCAGAAAACGATGTTCGTCCGCACCGCGGGCTGCGATTATCGCTGTTCCTGGTGCGACTCGGCCTTTACTTGGGACGGCAGTGGCAAGGATCTGATCCGGATGATTACGCCGGAGGACGTGTGGAACGAGCTGCGTCGCGTTGGCGGCTCGCGCTTCTCCCATGTAACGATTTCCGGCGGCAACCCTGCCCTGCTCGCTTCGCTGGGCGGATTGGTTAAACTGCTTCGAGAGAATGGCATCCGCACCGCGGTAGAAACGCAAGGCTCCCGTTGGCAGTCTTGGCTGGCGGACATTGACGAAGTCACCGTCTCGCCCAAGCCTCCCAGCTCAGGCATGGACACCGACTGGGCTGTGCTGGATGATCTGATCCACCGCCTGGCTGCTCGCCCGGTGGAACGAAGCCACAGTCTGAAAATCGTGATTTTCGATGAGACAGACTTGGACTATGCCCGCCGTGTGCATGCACGGTATCCGGGCACGGATTTATTTTTGCAGACCGGGAACCCGGATGTCACTTCTGTCGATACGCCAGATCTGGCGTCTTCGTTGCTTGCCCGTTATGAGTGGCTGATTGATCAAGTCAGTGCATCCGATGATCTGAACGACGTTCGAGTGCTGCCACAGCTGCATACCCTTGTGTGGGGCAACAAACGCGGCGTCTGATGGGCTGTATGGGTGGAATGAGCTGCATGATGTAAGGATGGATAAGAACGAGAGATATATCTAGGTAATGAAGTGAGTTTTACATTACAGGCCGGTTCGCCTGTTCACATATACCGCGAGGCTTCGGGCTTTGACGGAAACAAGGAGCGTTTACGAACAATGAGACAACCAGATGAAATGCAAGATCTAACGTTGCTGGGTAACCAGGGCGTAAAATATACGTTTGAATATGATCCGGGAATTCTGGAGAATTTCGATAACAAACACCCCTACCGGGATTATTTTGTCAAATTCAACTGCCCGGAGTTCACCAGCCTGTGCCCGATCACGGGTCAGCCGGACTTTGCAACGATCTATATCAGCTACATCCCTGATGTGAAAATGGTAGAGAGCAAATCACTTAAGCTGTACCTGTTCAGCTTCCGCAACCATGGCGATTTCCACGAGGATTGCGTAAACATCATCATGAACGACCTGATCAAACTGATGGACCCACGCTTCATTGAAGTGTGGGGTAAATTCACGCCACGCGGCGGCATTTCCATCGATCCGTACACCAACTACGGCAAACCGGGTACGAAGTATGAGCAAATGGCCGAGCACCGCATGATGAATCATGATATGTATCCAGAGACGATAGATAATCGTTAATTGGGTAGATACACCAATTATGTTTTGTACACAATAAATTCATAGAACACACAAAAGCCGAACTCTTCTATCTGAAGAAATTCGGCTTTTGTTCGTTTTGTATGCTATGGAACGTGAGCGTTTGCAATATTCGTATGGATAGGACTAGCATTCAAGGGTTATGATCTTCCTTCAGTTCTTTCACTTTTTTGATGTAATGTCTCAGCATAAGTACACCAATAGACTGAACAACCACAAAAAATCCGATAGCAAAGTACAGAGACGTCGATGCAACATAGATAGTCAAAAAAGTCATGACTGCCATAAATAGAATGGTCATAGCCAAATTACGTTTGGCAAGAACATATGGTGATAGCGATTTCATATTGATCAGTCCTTTTTCATTTCTGATTTAGCAGAGCTTTAATAGTAGATTCTTTAAAATAAATCAATAGTTTACATTATAAAGAGAACGTTAATTTCACCTGTTCCCCTTGTCGACCTTTCAAATCTGTCCTATTATGTAACAATATGCTTAGGCACATCACATCATCAGGCGCTGATCCCTCGTGACCGCGACCAAAGGAGAACTGTTCATGTCCATGCAAAATTCATTATCCAAAGACGCCGCTGCGCGTTCGAAAGCTCCACCCGGATTGGATGCTCAAGGTACCGTTTATCGGATCTTAATTGCCATCAGTCTGGTCCATTTGTTCAACGATTCAATCCAATCTGTCATTCCAGCTATTTTTCCAATTCTGAAAGACTCCATGCATCTCACGTATACGCAGATCGGATGGATTTCGTTTGCTATTAACTTTACTGCATCCATCATGCAGCCTGTTGTAGGCTGGTTTGCTGATAAAAAACCGACACCATCCATTCTGCCCATCGGCATGGGCTTTACGTTTACAGGTATGTTATTGCTTGCCTTCGCCGACAGTTATATGGCTGTCCTGATCTCCGTCATTTTTGTTGGCCTGGGTTCGGCGGCGTTCCATCCAGAGGGTTCACGGGTATCCCATATGGCCGCAGGGCCTCGTCGGGGTCTCGCCCAATCGATCTTCCAGGTGGGTGGTAACGCCGGCCAATCTCTGGCTCCATTGCTCACCAGATGGATTTTCATCCCGTTTGGGTTGTTCGGCGCCATCGGCTTCACGGGCATTGCTGCTGCGGGGATCGCGGTGCAAATCTATATCGCTCGCTGGTATGGACGAATGCTGCAATCGGGAGGGTATTTGCGCAGACAGGCGGCAGCCCGTCGTGCTCCCAATCCGGCATTACGTAAAAAGATTGCTGCTGCCATAACCATTTTGATTCTGCTCGTCTTTGTCCGTTCGTGGTATGTGGCTTCGATCGGCAGCTTCTATGCGTTTAACCTGAAGGATACATTCAACTTGTCCACAGAGGACGCACAGATCTATATCTTCCTGTTCCTGGCGGCTGGGGCTCTTGGTACATTCTTTGGTGGTCCACTGGCGGATCGCTTCGGTAAACGCAACATGATCTTCCTGTCGATGGCCGGTGCCGCTCCACTGGCGCTGCTGCTGCCTTACGCCAATTTGTTCTGGACAGCCGTGTTGCTGAGTATTATCGGGTTCATCATGTTGTCCAGCTTCTCGGTGACCGTTGTGTATGCACAAATGCTGATTCCGGGCAAAATTGGAACCGTCTCCGGCCTGATTACTGGTCTCGCATTTGGTATGGGCGGTCTGGGCGCACTCGTGCTGGGGAACTGGATCGACGTGTTCGGCGTATCTCCAGTCATGCAAATGTGCAGCTTCTTGCCACTGATCGGTATTTTCACCTTCCTGCTTCCATCGGATAAGCTGCTGAACCGTTGGGCGGAAGAGAACGGTAGCGAAGAATAACAGATCCTATATAACATAAGCTTCAATGCACAATGAAACAAAAGAACACTGTTACGAATGCTTAGCGAAAAGTAACGTCAGATGGTTAACCAAGCTGGAATTAACGCCAGCATATGCAAATGCAAATGGGATGAAGCCTGTACCTTTAGGGCTTCATCCCGTTTTTGTTTTGACAGTGTTAGCGTCAACCTTGTGCAGCTTCCAGCACGCGGTGCCCTACTTCATGACAAGGGTGGTCAGCCAACAAGAGCGGCAGCAACTGAGCCTGCGAGAAATTTATGAATACAGTAGGATCACATGTGTTTAACGAATCCAGCACACTTTAATAGCATCATTTCTGGCAATCCGTCAATGTAACGAATCACAGACGCCTTATTCCTCATATTTTGTGTGTTTTCGCATGATTTAGTATGATTATCATGCAAATAGTGATGGTGAGATTCCTTAGAATCAGCGCATCCTTCAATACGCCATAATAGGGTGTCATAGATTCGTTAGCATCAAAAACAGAACCGAGAGGCTGTGGTCACATAGCCATTTTTGTGAAAAGACATCATTGCGAAAGGCGCTGAAGAATCAGGCGCTTTTTATATAACATTTTTCCGGCTTCGGCAACATCACGAATCGTATTTTTGTTACTCACCGAACCGAATACCATACCCGCAATCGGAATGAGCTGGAACAGCTTTTTCCAACCAAACGATTCACTGTAGGAATTAAAAACCTCCCGCCAGCCCTGCATCTGAGAAATAACCTCAACCTGCTTGTCCGGATTATCGTAATCGGCGAGTTCATCAATAATCGCTTTCTTGCCCACAATATCGGCCGAGGAGAATTGCAGACATTTGACGATAAATATGCGTTCTTGGGGTTCGTCGGGATCATATCCGTAGCATAACGCCATCTCCTGTAGCACCTTCAGGGAAAGCCCCATCACCATAGGAATATCCGCCGCAATCGTTACTATGCCGCCTATGCCTGTTGCGGCCCCTTGTGCAGCAGCAAACCTCGTTCGACTGTCCGTAATGTTATCAGCAGTGCGATCCAGCACTTCAAGCGGTAAGCCTTCCACACTATGGATTTTCTTCGTATCTTTTGTCTCTCTATCCTGTTCATCGTAATAGGTATCTGCCATCATGGAATAACCGGAGTTGATTGCTTCCTCTTGGAGCAACTCTGCTACCTTCTTTTTCTGAACGAGAAATTTCCCGCCATTCTGCACATACTGGCCGACTTCATTCAACGAGTCGCCAATCTTCTGTTTCAGCGCTTTGGGCATCACTTTATCCAGCATGGCAAATGGCAAACGTCCAATTTTGTCCCAAATAAACAAGTCCTTCTGCCCTTTTTCCCATTTTAAAATCTGTTCCAGCTCCCGGTCCAATGTCTCGCGCGAATCCATATATGGCCTCCTAATATTATGTGTATAGTGAATTGTATACTCCTCATACGCAGAGGTCAGGGGATGGTTGCTAATATGCAGACCCTCGTATTCGTCTTCAAGTCTTCCTTCTCAATGTGTACATAAGTAAAAGCCCCTAATCAACATGGCTCGCTGACTAAGGGCTTACATATTAAAACTTTAGCAGTATTCTTATTTCGCTTCTGCCGCAGCCTTCCCATCCGGAACAGGGACTCCAAAGTCAGGCGTGCCATCTTCGTTCCAGCGAATTACCTGCGCGCGGGCGTGACGGTTCGGATCGTAGAGAGGGTCTCCCTCGATGTCCTTGTAGTTTCGCGCGTGATAGATCAGAATATCCGTTTTGCCGTCCTGTGATACCGTAAAGCTGTTATGACCCGGACCATATTGACCATTCGCTTCACACGTTTGGAATACCGGCTTAGCCGATTTTACCCAGCTCGCTGGATCAAGCAAGTCGGCATCTTCATCCGCAGTGAGTAAACCCATACAATAATTATAGTCGGTCGCACTTGCCGAGTAACCAATGAAGATCCGCCCATTGCGATGCAACACTGCTGCCCCTTCATTTACCTTGAAGCCGATGATCTCCCAGTCGTACTCTGGTGTTGCGATCATGACCTGTTCTCCACGAAGCGTCCACGGATTTTCCATCTCGGAAATGTACAGGTTCGAGTTACCCACAATGTCCGGATCTTTCTGTGCCCAGACCAGATAACGAATTCCCTTATGTTCAAAAGTCGTTGCATCCAATGCAAATGTCTCCCAGCGCGTGTGAATCTGTCCTTTCTCCACCCAATTACCTTCCAGTGGATTCGCAGAATCGTTCTCCAACACATACATCCGGTGGTCGAAAAGGCCTTCATTCGTCTCGCTGGTATGAGCTGCTGCGTAATATATGTACCATTTTCCATCGATAAAATGAATTTCAGGTGCCCATATGTTGGCACTCATCGGTCCTGTATCATGTTTGCGCCATGCCGTTACCGGCTCAGCATCTCGCAACTCTTCCAGCGTTTGTGCACGCCGAATCTCAATCCGGTCAAAGGCTGGCACGGAAGCAGAGAAATAATAGTAGCCATCGGTGTGACGATATACCCACGGATCAGCACGCTGCTCCAGGATGGGATTGGTAAATGTAATGGAATCAGTCATGGGAATGCTCCCCTTTCAAATGTGTGTGTATGGCTCGGAGTGAAGATTTGAAAAGCTGATGGATAAAGTGCAAAGACTACTTTTGTGGTGCACCGCGGACGCTCCGGGGGTGGCTGGGCCTTGTCGCTCTCTTGTCCTCCGATTTCTTTTTCCTACCGCTCTTGGCGGGTGAAATCGGATGCCAAAGTCGCTCCTTCGGCTCCTTCCTCCCCCTACGCTGCTTGTGCACCTCAAAAGCATCGGCTTCGCTCTTTCCACGCTCGCTGAACCAAATCCAAACTCCGAGCCATCGGTGTGGCTCTGTATCTATGGGGTCGACCGCTTTGCTTGGTCGACTCTCCCCACTAAATGCATCGCCGGCCATATTTTCTCGGCCAGCCCTTGGTGCACCGCGGACGCTCCGGGGGTGGCAGGGCCTTGTCGCTCTCTTGTCCTCCGATTTCCTTTCACACCGCTCTTGGCGGGTGAAATCGGATGCCAAAGTCGCTCCTTCGGCTCCTTCCTCCCCCTACGCTGCTTGTGCACCTCAAAAGCATCAGCTTCGCTCTAACCGCGCTCGCTGAACCAAATCCAAACTCCGAGCCATCGGTGTGGCTCTGTATCTATGGGGTCGTCCGCTTTGCTTGGTCGACTCTCCCCACTAAGTGCATCGCTGGCCGTATTTTCTCGGCCAGCCCTTGGTGCACCGCGGACGCTCCGGGGGTGGTAGGGCCTTGTCGCTCTCTTGTCCTCCGATTTCTTTTTCCCACCGCTCTTGGCGGGTGAAATCGGATGCCAAAGACGCTCCTTCGGCTCCTTCCTCCCCCTACACTGCTTGTGCACTTCAAAAGCATCAGCTTCGCTCAAACCGCGCTCGGTCGACTCTTTACTTCTCCGCTGCGCTAATCTGCTTGCCCCAGACGGCAATGCCGCGGTCGCTCAGGCCAGTAACTACAAGCGCAGGCTGGCTTCGCTCCCAGTCCCAGGATGGGAGCAGCTTGAGCTCCTCTGTGGAAGCTCCGCCCCACGGGCTTTCTTTCCACTCCAGCGTCAGTGTTTGTTTGCCGTCAAACGTCCATTTGCCTGAACCGTTCTCGCTTTTCAATTTGCCATTGGCTTGCAAAGTGTAAGGCACTGCCTGCACCTGTCCGTCCACCGACGGGTCAACAGCCAGACCTTCCCACTCCCCGGCGATCATCGATTTTGGAATGTCCTGTGCGTACTCACCTGCATAACGTTCTGGTGACACAACAGGCCAGCCGTCCTTGGTCCACAGCATTTTACGCACATGCAGGTACGGCCAGTTTTTATCCGTCTCACCTCTCGCATGATGCACGATATAATAATCGTTGCCATCCTTAAGGACCGAGTTATGTCCTGGTGCAACCCAGCCCTCACCTTCGGTGAAGCGATAGCCACCCAAAATTTTGGTTCCCACTTCATATTGAGGCAGATGCTCCGTATCCAGCATGTTCATGCCATTTACATCCGTGTAGGGACCTGTAATGGAATCAGCACGGGCTACACGCACGTTATAATCTTCGAATAAAGAATCATACGAGACGAATAGATAATACTTTTTGAACTCCGGGTTATACACAATATATGGCCCCTCCACCGCACCTTCTTCCGTAGCACGATCACGGGCGGCAATGCGAGTACCATACCCCTCTTCCTTGAACTTTCCGGTTTCCGGATCGAGAGGTGCAATGTATATCCCGTCGAAAAAGGAACCGTAAACCATCCATGAATTGCCTTCGGCATCCAATACTGGATTGGCATCAATGGCATTTAACTTATCCTTTTCGTTCTCGGATGTTTTAACTACCAACCCTTCATCTGTCCAAGGGCCTTCCGGGGACGAGGATGTCTGCAAACCAATAGCCGAACGTGTACTGCCAAAGGTCGAAGCCGAATAATACATCCGGTAGGTGTCGCCAGCCTGAATCACATCCGGTGCCCACAGATTTACCGCCCCAGTCCAATCGAGGGCTTCCTTCGGAATGCCTGGCAAAGCCTGACCTACCCATGACCAGTTGATCAGATCATCCGATTCGCGTACCATGACGCCAGGTTTCGCTTCCCCTGCAACACGAACGTCTGTGGAATACACATAATATCCCTGATCTGTTTTGATAATGGCCGGATCATGCGCATTGTTCACCGTCCAACGGGATTCGTCGTCCAGAATGGAGGTGTCATACAATTGAGTATCTTGTGGAGCATCCGGAAAGACAGGCGGGGACGCCGCCTCCCCTGCTCCATCTCCAGTACAGCCTGTAGCCCCGACCAACAACAGCAGCAACATGGAAGCAACAACTCCTTTTCCTGAATTCGTCCACCCGCGGAATGTTCTCCGCTGATTCATCCTTTCACTCCAGAGATCGCTACCGATTCAATAATCTGTTTCTGGAAGATCAGGAAGATGATCAACACCGGCAGCAGCGCAACGATGGACGCTGCCATAATAAGCGGGTAATCCGTCTGGATCGCATACGTGGCATTGAAGTTCGCAATAACGAGCTGCAAGGTCTGTTTTTCAGGTGAATTCAGATAAATAATCGGCGCCAGATAATCATTCCAGATGCCCATGAACCAGAGAATCAGCTGAGCGGCAATCGCCGGTTTAATGAGCGGGAACGTAATGCTGGAGTACAGTCGGAAATAGGAGCTGCCATCAATTTTCGCTGCTTCAATAATGGCATCAGGCACACTAAGCAGGTATTGACGAAGGAAGAAGATCATGACGACGTTACCAAATAATCCTGGAACAATAAGCGGCAGCAGTGTGTCCACCCAGCCCAGCTTGGAGAACATGATGAATTGCGGAATCATGACTGTTGGATACGGAATCATCATCGATGCGAGCAATGCAAGAAACAGTTTGTTTTTATGCGGAAATCTCAATTTGGCAAAAGCAAAGGCAGCGATACTCGACGTAAACGTCCCGACAACGGTAACACTGATCGCCACGATCAAACTGTTTTTGATCCCGCTGAGTAACGGACCTGCTTCCCAGATTTCCTTATACTTTCCGAATTGGAACACTTCAGGTATCCACACGGGCGGAAGCGCGAACACATCCTGCTTCTCCTTCACGGAAGTGGACAACATCCAGATCAGTGGTGCAATCATCGCAATAGCACCAAGCGCCAACACGATAAAAATGATAGAGTTCGTTAGTTTCCTCTTTTGACTGTAAGACATCTCCGGTTCACTCCTTTCCTAGACCATTAATCCCCATCATAGGCTGATTTTTCGTTCATTTTGAATTGCACCAAGGTAATGACAAAAATGAAAATACCAAGAATCATGGCCATCGCAGAGGCATAACCCATCTGCAGGTTGCTGAATGCTTTCTGCCAGATGTAGAAGACGATGGATGCAGATGAATATTCAGGACCGCCGGTAGGCGTCATAATGTTCATTTCGGTGAAGATTTGGGAACCACCAATGATATTCGTAACGACGAGGAAAAAGGTAACCGGCTTCACCATCGGCCAGGTGATGTTGCGGAAGATCTGGAACCCGTTCGCTCCATCGAGCTCTGCCGCTTCGTAATATGTACGTGATACACTTTGCAGTGCAGCCAGATACAATAACATCGTATAACCTAGACCTTTCCACACCGTCATAATAATCAGGGCCGGTTTAACTGTGTCTTTGTTGGCGAGCCAGTTAGGGCCTTCAATACCGAATAAATCCAGGAATTGGTTCACCAATCCGTAATCCCCGTTGTACGCCCAGTTCCACATGATGGACACCGCTGCGAGGGAAGAAATGACCGGAATATAATAGATCACACGAAACGTCGTTGTGCCGGGAATTTTACGATTCAGACCCATCGCCAGCAGCAATGCAAGCAACAAACCAATCGGGATACCCAGCATCAGATAAAAGGTGTTGAACATGGCTTTGTAAAACAGATCATCCGTGAGCAAATCCTTAAAATTGGCTAAACCGATAAAGTTCATCTGTCCCAAACCATCCCAATCCGTAAACGAACCGTACAAGGAGTATAAGAAAGGGAACAGGACAAAGATCAGCAAACCAAGAACCGGAGGCAAAATAAACAAATATCCGTACAGCCTCTCTTTGCGATACAAACTAGATTTTGTAATCACTGCGCTCACCCCTGTTTCTAATATCAGCATGTTGCATGAATCGATACACGCCTGCTTGCTTGATCAATTCATGCAACATACCCGTATGGAATCCAAAATGATGCCAGCAGCGTGATAGCAGGCTGCTGGCACCGCTTTTTTTGAACACGTAATCTACTACTCTATCCATCTGGTGTAGGCTGCTTCTCTCTGGAACCTACCCTTCAATCTTTTTTTAATCCCATTATTTCAGCATGTTGCTAACTGCTTATTTCTGAGATTTCTTCTCTTGCTCTACCGCTTTGTCTAACAGCTTTTGCATTTTGGGCTGCTGCTGCTTCACATATTCTGCGGCTGTAATCTTGCCATCCAGAACCGGCTGAATGTCGGTGAAGAACAGGTCATACCATTCCGCGTTGTACGTGTAGTTCCCTGGAAGAGAACGGCCATAATCTTCTACGATATCAATGAATTCCTGTTTGTTGGCTGGTTTCGTTGATGTATCCTTAGCCCATTCGTCAGCCATATCGAGCAGATTCGGGATCTGTACTTTGGCATCCACCAACTGCTGCATGCCATCTTTGGAGGCTGTGAGGTAATTTACCAATGCCGCGGCCTCTTCCGGATATTTCGTTTTGGCCGATACACCGATACCGAGTGAACCGATCCACGTTGCGGATTTTCCGGTAGAGCCAGCAGGGAAAGGAATCAGGTCATACTCGAAAGGCAGTTTCTCGAATGTACTCATATCCCAAGGGCCTACAGGGAAGAAAGCCATTTCCCCTTTCATCCAGCGTTGGTACGTATCCAATGTTTGCGCTTCCTCAATGGAAGGTGTGATTTTGTATTTGTTTTGCATGTCGGCAAAGAATTGCAGTGCTTCCGCGAATTTCGGATCATCAATGGTTACTTTTGTTTTCGTTTCATCCAGCCAGTCGGCGCCGTTGCTCCATACAAAAGCTTGCAAGGCCCACTGTACGTTAAAGCCTGTACCGAATACGTCCGGTTTGCCGTCTCCATTCGTATCCTTGGTCGCTTGCTGGTTTACCTTGATGAATTCATCCCATGTATATGGCTTGTCCTTGTCAGGGAATGGGATGCCTTCTTTTTCAAATAAAGTCTTGTTATAACCGAGTGCAAACGGGCCCAGATCTTTCGGCATGCCGTAGAGATCGCCCTGACCTGCCATTTTGCCATCATAGCGATACAGATCCACCCCATATTTCCAGATGTTATCCAGATCTACATCCGCATTATTTTCAACGTAAGGTGTCAGATTCATCAACACATTGCTGTTCACATAGGCTTTCACATCGCCAGGGTTAAAATAGAATACGTCTGGCAAGCTGTTGCCTGTGATGGCAGCTCTCAATTTTGTCGCATATTGATCCGCAGCAGTTACGATAATTTTGACTTTGACACCGGGATGCTCTTCTTCATACTTTTTCACAACTGCTTGATAAGCCTTCTGTTCATCCGTGCCACCCCGGAACATAAACGTCAGTTCCTTGTCCCCGCTTGAACCGCTGCTGCCACCGCAGCCTGCAAACACGATTGCGCTTACAAGCATTAGAAGCATTATCGTAACCAAACTCTTTTTCTTTACCATCTGAACCCCTCCTGATCTGGATTTGTAACCGTATTCAATAGCTGAAAATAAGATTTCTGTTGTTAAATTTATCAAACCCAGATCACTTTAGTCAATACTTTATTAAAACATTTTATATTTATTTAAAACAAATTAGTACGTTGGCCATCCGCTGGAATCCCACAGCAAGTCGTTGATTAACAATTTCGGATTGCCATTATCATCAGCATCATAGGCGTGGCGCGCAATCACATTACCGTTATACACATCCTGACCGCCCGGTCCCTTCCACTTGACATTCCCCGAATCCAATAGGGTTCCGCCCCCATTCAACATGTTCACACCGTTTTTGTCCACATACGGGCCTGTGATACTCGTTGAACGTCCATAGATCATTTTGTACGTGCTATTCACGCCCTGACAGCAGGAATCAATCGAGGCAAATAAGTAATAATAACCGTTACGGTACACAATACTTGGTGCTTCGATGGCCCCGCCATTATTCGGACGCGCCGCAATGGAGGATATGCTTCCAGTCGGTTTCATCGTGTTTTTGTCGAGTTTCACAATCTTTAGACCGCTCCAGAAAGATCCAAAAGCAAGCCACGGGTTGCCTGAAGCATCGATGACCAGATTCGGATCAATAGCGTTATAATCGTTGGCGGTTGTGGTTTGAAGCACTAACCCCTCATCCTTCCACTGACCTGCTCCAATGCTGGTTGCAGACGCAAGCCCGATCGCCGATCTGTTGGAGCCAAAGGTAGAGATGGAATAATACAGCCACACTTTTCCGTTATACTGCTCAACGTCAGGTGCCCATACATCCAGTCCGCTCTGTCCCGGAACGGCAGAGGCCCACCAGGATGGCTTACTCAGAAAAATTTGCGGAACGCGGTACCATGAGGTCCCGTTATCCGATTTCAGTACCTGAATGCCCGCACCGGTTGAGAAGGTATACCATGAACTTCCTTCTTTGATGATGGATGGATCGTGGACGGCAATATCTCCGGTCAGATTCCAAAATGCTGCGAATGCCCGAGACTGACCCGCCAGCAGCAAAACAAGTACAAGCAGTGCGGGCAATGCCCAACGTTTCTTCCTGAATCCTGTCATTCCTTTGAACTTTTCCATACCGAATTCCACCTCTCCTGATCAAATAGTTAATTTGGTTCATGAAGTATTAAAACAATTTAGGTATACTAGGATTATAAAAGCGGTTACATTACATTTCAATGGTATATTTCAAATATATATGAAATGATTCAAGTTATTTTTCAAAGTAAATATTCAACATTTTATGAATAATACACTCATTTATACTATGTACCAAGGGATTTGGCTTCCTTTTCTCCGCCCTTCCCTTCCATGGGGTAATCATTTATAATTATCTAAAACAAACCATATAAATGTGCAGAAGCCTGGATCAGAAGGGCTTTGTTCAGAACGTGGAAAGGAAACCACCTATGATTTATATTAAAGATCTGATGTCTGGCGTTAATATTTTCAAAGCACTCAGTTCCGAAATCCGGATTCAGATTATTGAGTTGCTTGCCAAGAACCAGAGTCTTAACCTCAATGATCTCGCAACCAAACTGGGGCTCAGCAATGGCGCCATTACAATGCATATTAAGAAATTGGAAGAAAGCGGCCTGATTGAGATCAATACTGCGGTTGGCAAACATGGAATTCAGAAGATTTGTTATCTCAATGAGGAAAAACTAATGGTAGACCTGCGTTCACAGGAGATTTTTAACCGATATGAGGTTGAAATTCAGGTAGGTCATTATAGCGATTATCAGGCAGCTCCTACATGTGGTCTCGCTACCCGGGACAGCATCGTCGGTGAGTTCGATGATCCGCGCTATTTTGCTGATCCGCTCCGTATTGATGCAGAGATGATTTGGCTGGCCGAAGGTTATCTGGAATATCGCATCCCCAACTACCTTAAGCCTAACCAGACATTCAGCGAAATTCAGTTGTCCATGGAATTAGGTTCAGAAGCGCCAGGTTTTTGCGATAACTACCCTTCCGATATTTATTTCTACGTTAACGGCATCGAGATTGGCTGTTGGACGAGCCCCGGAGATTTTGGCAATACCCGGGGTACGTTCAATCCGGACTGGTGGCCGCCGCATCTGAATCAATACGGGATGCTGAAGCTGATCCGTATCACCCAAGAGGGCAGCTACATTGATGGATGCCGTATCTCCGATGTAACTCTGGACGAGATTGGCCTGGATTACAAAAGTGATATCCACTTTCGAATCGCTGTAACAGACGGACCAGTGAACAAACGGGGATTGACGATCTTCGGCAAAAATTTCGGTAATTACGGACAGAATCTGCTTGCCCGTGTACTGTATAATGTGCAAGAGGAATAGTTGCCAATAAACCGTGCTACACCTAATAGAATCAACAAACAGCCGCCCGTTAAAAACGGACGGCTGTTATCATTCTCTGTTACTTCACTTCGTTCAGGCGTTCCGCCAGACGGTCCCAGCCTTGAGGCAAGTATCTGCATTAAAAGGGCATGCTTACATGGCTGGCTATTTGAATTTTATTGACAATCTGCAATAATAATCACCAGTGTAGCGAATTGGAATAACAGGCGGGGATTATATATGAAGTTGGAGCGATTGATCTCAATTATCTACAAGCTGCTGAATCATGAAGTGTTGTCTGCCTCCAGGCTGGCCGAAGAGTTTCAGGTTTCGCAACGAACCATCTATCGGGATATCGATGCGATCTGTGCTGCCGGCTTCCCGGTCATATCGTTTCAAGGACATAAGGGCGGATATGGCATGATAGACGGATACAAAATGGACAAAAGTTTGCTCGGTTCGTATGATGTCGATTCCCTGATCACTGTGCTTAGCAGTCTCTCCACCGTGTTTGAAGACGCGCGTGCGCAAGGAACGATTGAACGACTGAAAACAGTTGGTACACAGCAGCAAACGTCAAGTCTGGAAGTGGATCTTGAAACTCATCGAACGACGCCCGACGCCCGACGCCCTTCGTGATATACGTACTTCCATTACCGACCGTAAAATCATCTCTTTTGATTACATTAATACAAAAAATGAACGCACAACCCGTGATATGGAACCCGTAAGGCTTCACTTTAAATATCGAAATTGGTACGTTTATGGATTTTGCCGATCACGACAGGATTATCGGGAGTTTCGACTATCACGAATGATGAATCTGTCCCTGACAAAGGAAACCTTTCAGCCACATCTCGAGGTGCAGAAAGAGGATGCTTCATCATACATGGTATGGGAAGATCAGGTGAGTGATGTGGTGCTGCGGGTAGGCCCGAAGGCACTAGCGGAAGCCATGGATCTTTTTCACCAGGCGGAAAAGCAATTTCATGACGATGGAAGCATGACGATGCGCATCCCGGTTTATCAGCCGCTGGAAGCGAGATGGCTTTGCTCTTTTCTGCTGAGCTTGGGCAGCGGGGCTGAAGTGATTGAGCCAATTGAACTGCGAGCCATCCTGAAAGAACAACTTCGAAACGCGCTCCAACTTTATGAGGAAGTATGACAGTCTGTTGTCATACTTCTTTTTTTATAATCATCTCAGAAACCTAATCAAATCCATAGCCAAACCAAAGGAGACGATCCAAATGAATTATCCAGAACAGATGTATAACTACCACACTTGGGCTAACCAAACGATCTTGAGAAGAATCAAGGAACTCCCGCCTTCGGTGTTGAGTCAGGAAGTCAACAGCTCATTCCCTACCCTCGCACATGCGCTTAATCATATTTATGTGGTTGATAAGATGTGGTATCTGGTTTTGACAGGTACGGAAATGCGGGAAGCGCTGCAAGCATGTATGCCTTTAAATGAGAACATCTTGGATTCGGTGGATGAATACATCCAGCTGTTTGCCCAGTTAACGGATCAATACAGAGACTGGCTTCAAAGCCAAAATGATCTTGAACAAACAGTTCTGCTTGACAATCCCTTTGCTGGAATCCGCCAAACCCGCCTTTCAGAAATGGTAATGCAAGTAGTAAATCACGGCAGCTATCACAGAGGCAATGTTTCTACAATGTTGCGTCAGTTGGGCCACGCATCCATCATGAACGACTACTCACTTTTTTGGTATCAGAAACCTGCGGAAATCATTTAATCTCTGTCATCGCTCGACTGGTCCTCGATGATTCGTTAGCGGTCCTGAATGGAAATATGACTATTTATTTTCCCGCAAGGTTGTTTGTCCAAGCATTAATCTATCAATTCCATATCTTATAGTATTCCAATGATAGGAGGTTTTAAGATATGGCACAATTTTTAAACTACAATGCTTCAGTTGTTACGCCGGTTACAGACGGGGTGCAAATCCCGATTCCGGTAACGCCCGCAGGCGTAGGACTTGCTCTGGTCAATGTGGAAGTTCCCAGCTCGAACAATCTTGTTGAAGTAAAGGCAACGATTGGCGTTCGCGGAAATACGGGTACCGGCAGCATTCTGTTTCGCATCTTTCGCGATGGCAAAGAAATATACTACGCAAGGGAAGGGATTGAGTCCGGTTTCGAAAAATTCGCCACCCTTACCCTGCAGGCGATTGATAGCGGAGTGACAGCCGGATTACACGGTTACCAGGTATCTGCAGAGATTTTGACCGCAGGTCTGTCGGCTACTGTTATTGGTCCCCTGAATATAAGCGCCACCGTTTACGGTTTATAAGATTTACGTTTGGGGTTATGCCTCTATCGCATCCGTGCGTTAGAGGTTTCTTTTCATTTGACGAAAATGGTAAGACTGAAAAATCCTGTTGGGTGGTTGTTAACATGACGCCAAACCCAGATACGTTGCTATATTTGGACGTGGTCGAAGAATCTTTGTGCTTTGGATGGATTGATGGAGTCAAAAAGAAAAGTTCGAAAATTGGGGTTAATGAGCGACGAAGGAAGAAAGGTCCTTCCTGATATGGATCACAATTCTTTAAAATAGATCATGTTATAGAGCAACGGTTAAAAGAGGACAAACCTATTTATGAGAACTTCATGGCATTTCCAGATCTTTATAAAAGAGTTCGGATCGACACAATCCAAAGCAATAAAAACCAGCCAGAATTATTTAAGAGCAGATTGGACAAGTTCATCACAAACACGAAAGAAAACAAAATGTACGGTCAATGGCATGATCACGGACGCCTTCTTGATTATTAAGATCCGCTTGAAGGACTAGAGAGACTGAAATCAACGATTCAACATATTCCAGACTCGGGATAGGTAAAGCCAGTTTACTTGGTAAGAATGAATATCGCGATAAAAAGGTTCCAATACAAACAGTGCCTGAAAACCATTGGATTTCCTCAGATCCGGTCCAGCTACCACCAACAACATCATATAGGGAACCCTATGTCTCTCAATGATGGTGGAAATCCAGCCTTTGTGGGTCGTCGCTTAAGCCATTTTTTATGCAACATCGCTGCCAAACTGAACTTTGAGCCAACCCACGATGGAGACGAAGCGGGATTGACCGTCCATATGTATGAGAAAATATCATTATGATTTGGCTATAAACCGGATTGATGGTCAGAAAAAAATCATATTTCAGCGAACGGTCGGTTCATTAAGAACCGAGGAAATTCAGGATTGCGGAGTAGGACCTGCGATATTACAGATCCAGGCCCAGCGTGATACTTTTACTTTCTCCGTACAGCAAGGTTCAACAACTGCTGCTGTACTCGGCTCGGGCGAAACACATCTGCTCTCAAGTAGATACTATTTGAAAAGCCTTGTGTGGTAACATAAGGAAAGGAGTGAACTTGAAGGGGATTTTGCTATGGTTATATACATCGATTCTTTAAGAAACCTTTTGCCTGACTCCCCCGCTAATCTCAGAAAAGATTCATTGATTTATTGGAGAAGTTCTCCTAATATTTTTAGTAGGAACACCCAGCAGCTCGGCATCATGGTAATACTTCACTGTCTTTATGAGAGCGCTATCGCTGCAGCTCTAAAGAAAAACGGGAGGTTGCAGATATGAAATGGAATCACTTCAAGTCCAAGCTTCTGTTTAAGTACACACTATCCTACATCTCCATTTTCCTTATCCCTCTTGTTATATTAACCATCATTATTTATCACAATGCTGTGGACACGCTCCGTTCAGAGATTGAACAGACCAATGTCAATCAGTTGACCCAAGCAAAAACGGTTATTGATGACCGCATGAAGGAATTGCAGGACATCGCATTTCGTATCGCCTACGATGAGCAGCTGACCCGCTATTGGACTCACCATCCCTACTATAGCCGGGAATCAATTGCTGCCTTGGTCAAATACAAAGCCACCAGTTCCATTATCGATGAGCTATTTCTGTTCTTCCGCGGAGATGATAGCATCTACTCGTCTCAGGGCTCTGAGAACCTGGATGTATTCACGGGCCGCTACAAATTTAATACATGGAACAAAACGGATATGATCAGGGATTTGAATAACGTTCAGTTCCCCACCATACGACCAGCCGAACAAGTCGTTCAAGGAACTAAAGTACCCAATTCCATGCTGGCCTACCTTGTACCGATTGCACCTAACAATACGCCCGCCCACGGCACTGTCATGTACCTGATTCACGAGTCCAATCTGACCGGATTGATTGATTCCATTCTCAGCGACTACCATGGGATGACTTATATTTTCGATAATTATGGACAGGTGCTGGCCGCCAATTATAAGGGGGAGACCATTACCGAACAGGAAGTCAAAGCTCTGTTTGAACTTGAGCCGGGAACACACAGCCTATCCTTAAATCAAGAACCGCATTCGGTTGTATCCGTCAAATCAGACGCGGGCTGGACTTATGTAACCGCTATGCCAAGCAATCAATTTTTCAGCCGAATCGTCCATATTCGTACCTTTGTTGTTCTTGTTTTCTCTTTCATGGTGGTGATGGGCACCTTCCTCGCCATTTTGTTGGCCCGAAGACAATACCATCCGATTTCAGACTTGATGGAGTTTATCCGCTTAAAAAATAATCCTGAACCTTCCACAACCAGCAACGAGCTGGAATGGATTAAGAAAACGCTGCATGATTACAGCCAGCGTGTGGACCTTCAGGAGCCCTACGCTCGTAATCATATTCTGCTTATGTTACTGAAGCATGGTCATACCGGAGAGCTTCCCTCTGAGTTTACGGATAATCTCGGCATACGCTTTAACCGATCCCATTATTTTGTTATGACCTTGGGATTGGAAATGCACGATCTTCCCAGCGGAGATCATCTCGAACAGCGTACTGTTATGCAGCTGATCAACGATATGGAACTGCCGGAGTTGTCTGCTTTTGCTTACGGCGTGGAGCTTCCACAGCCAGACCAAGTAGCCCTCATCGTCGGATTTGATGCCGAAGTCGGGCATGAATCCAGCTTGAATGCCCGTATGGAGTCTATTGTTGAATCACTGCAATTAATGGTGACAGAGCACGTCGGAATCGCTCCCGCGATCGGGATCGGCAACAGCTATAATTCTCCATTGCAGCTGAACCAATCCTATATCGAGGCATCAACCGCGCTGGAAGCGTCCATGCTGCACGGACAAGGCAGCAGTACCTTCTTCAACGCCCTTTCCGGCTCTAGTGAAGAGGTTTCTTCCTTCTGGGTCCCTAAGGATGTGCTGCTGAAACTGGTTCAGAGCTTGAAACAGGGCAGTTACGATGTGGCGGTTCAGATGGTATCAACCGCGTTGAATACGCTGAAGTCCGAAATGCCGTCTGTACCGCTGCTGCGCTGCATCTGCTTCGATATTCTGAATACGATGCTCAAAACGGCCTCGGAGCTTGGCATTCATCACGTGGTTAATCAACTTCCAAGGATCACTTCCTACGAATCATTGGAGGATTTGGAGAAAAAACTGACAGGACTTGCCGCCGAGATCTGTGCTCATGTCGAGGCGAAGAGCGAGACGGAAGAAAGCTCACTGATGGATGAGATCGTTGCTTATATTGATGCCAATTTCTCGGATTATGACCTCAGCCTGGGTACGATTTCATCGAAATTCACGATCTCTTCATCGTATTTCAGCCGTTCCTTCAAAGAGAAGATCGGCATGAATTTTACCCAATATATCTGGCAGAAACGCATGGATGAGGTCATAAGGCTGCTGCTGCATACGACCGACCCGTTAAAAGATATCATCACTCGCGTCGGTTATCTGGACACACCGAACTTCATCCGTAAATTCAAGAAAGAGACGGGTTATACCCCAGGGCAGTACCGCAAAATGCACCGTCCCAACGACTCCTCCGATTCCCCGGATGACGATGACGAGGAATGCCTTGGTTAATGGATGGATTCGTAAAATAAATACAAACCTCCCCCAACCTTTTGGCTAGGGGAGGTTTTGTATGTTTTCGGCTCATATAAGCAAGCCAATCCTTCGCAACCGACTCTTTTCTTCTATTTCCCTACCGGAACATCTTGAAGCCCTTGATGTATTGCACCCAGCAGACGATGGGTCGGATCACAGCCGTATTCCCAGAACATAATGCCAGCCAGGCCCTGATCCTTCACGTAATTGCATTTGCACTGAATTGATTCTTCATCATCATAAGAGATTAGGCTGGAACCGTTAAACAGGTACGGCGCGCAGGCTTCCTCATCCCAATAACGGACGTAACCATTCTTGTTGATGTACTTCGCTTCCAGCTCAGCAAATGCCGGACCGTAGCCGCCTGTACTACCCGCCATTTGGTGAAGGCCGTGGTTTCGGTCAGGAACCTCAGTCCAGATCCGGGAGTAGAACGCAGCACCGATAACGATCTTCTCCTTCGGTACGCCGGCGCGGATGAACAGGTTCACGGAGGCATCTGTACTAATTCGGAACAGATCTCCGGTTGGTGTATACAGATTCGTATGATGTCCGGTCAGAACCTGAAAACCGCCGCGCATATCATAGGTCATCAACTGCACAAAGTCCAGGTACTGCTGCACCTCAGCCATCTCTGTACCGTCTACGTAGTATTGATCAGCCCCTGCCGCAATGGTGAGCAGATAATGACGGCCATCCTCGGAGCCCTTGGCATCCAGCGTTTCCCGGATCGTCTTGAGAAGTAAGGTGAAATTCCGTTTATCATCAGGACTGGATGCGATACCGGCTTCACCGTAACAAGGATACTCCCAGTCCAGATCGATCCCGTCAAAAGGATATTCCTCCAGCACTCTAACTGCCGATGCAGCCATGCTGTCCCTCCCCGCCTGGGTTGAGGCGGCTTCAGAGAAACCACCAGCGCTCCATCCGCCCACGGACAGCAGCACCGTTAGATTGGGATGCTTCCACTTAATATTACGGACAACCTCTCCGTTTTTTAATTGCTCGGTGGTGATTTCATCATTCTTGACATGACCGAAGGCTACATTCAGATGTGTCAACTTCAACAGATCCTCATCCGTCATGTCGGGAAGAACAGAATCGACGACATAACCAGCAGCAATATATTTCGTCATCCTCTTCACTCCGATCCATTCCATGATTGAGATATCGCAGCAGCAATCTGCAGAGCTTCCTTGCCTGTACCAATCTTGTACCCGGAGGCCGAGTATCGGATTTGATTCTGATTATCCAGCACGAAGAGATGCGGATAGCCCGCTTCTTGAGCGGCAGGTTTCGAAATGAAACCGGACAAGGACGCATAGCTTGAATCCCGTACAAAAATCGTACGTACCGGCAGCTTCGGATAAGCCGCAGAGTCAAAGGAGGTGTTCCATTCTGTATCTCCGATCACCAGCACGATTGGCACCCCCAGCTTATCCAACGGCTCAGCCAGCTCGCACAGCTCACGAATCAGATGTTTGGTCGGTTCCCGTTCCGGTTCAATCCACGCAGCAATGGCCCCCTCTGATCCCAGAAGATCCTTCAGTACCACCTCTGAACCATCCAGACGAGTCAGCTCATTGCCGGTTGCCAGATTGCCAAGCACAGGGATGTCTACCGCCGTCTCGCGATAAGTCAGTACAACCTCCGTGGTGTCTCCAGCGCGAACGGTGCAGTAAATGAAGCGGACTCTTACCGTTCCATCTTTCAGACGGATGCCGGTCGTTAAGCGATAAGCTCCCGGTTCAACCTCAAATGGATCGCTATAAACATCGGTGTGACCATATGGATAAATCAGCGTTTTGTACACGCCATCCTCCAGACGGGCCAACGAGAAATTCTCCGCATAAGATGCTGACGGCGCATCCTCCCTAGCCTCCGAATCCTTGAGAAGTTGCAGCATTCCCCAGCTTGAGCTCTCCTGATTTGGAGCAGAAGCGAGACTGAACACCGCATCCTCCCAGCCTTTGTCACTAAGATACTGCGGTTTCTGCTCGCTCGGATGCAATCGGGCCGGAATGCCCAAACTGCGGCACACAGCGACAAACAGAATATCGAGCGACTGTGGATCTCCCTTCATCAGACTGTACGTACCTACAGGGTTTCCCTTGCCTTTCAGGTTAGGGAGATCTTCATAATACGAATAGCTCTGTTCCAGATTGCACGCAAGCTTCGAAGGATCTTCCCTGAACGTCGCTGCTTCTTCCTCGGAGTAAGCATTCTGGAATACGGATCGATAAGGCACCACCATTTCATAAGAGACCCTCGGGCACAAAATGTACTTCACAAACGTCTCTTCTGCCCATTGTCCACGCTGCGAAAGAGAACCTATAAGATGATCGTCCAGTGTCAGCCGAAAAGTATCGATCAAGTCTTTTTCGTTCATCGACTCCAGCAACTGTAGTGGCCACTCACCAAATTCACCGGAACGTTCCTCCAGGAAAGCTGCGATTTCGCGGCTGTTGCCCCGTGCTTTCTGCAGAATATCCCATACCCGTTCCTGGGGCAGTCCAGTTGTATGAGCCAATGCAAATGCATCTTCCTCACTCAGGAATGTATCCTCATATTCACTCCGAATCTTCGTACCTTCCTCCAGGCGGCGGTTGTGATCCCGGATCTTCTCTTCCGGTAACGAAGCCACTACTTCCCCCTCCCCTTCCGGAGGAGGAACCATATCAAAATCCACGATCCCGGATGGCTGCTCTGACGAATTCAACACGAGCTCAACATGATCGCCGTCCTGAGCTTTAAATAGAATTTCACCCCACTTGCCACCACTAACCGCACGAATCACTAGGTCGCCATGACCTGTCTTAAAGGAAGCTTCTCCTAGTGCATCCGTCTTGATTTCGGCGATGGGATAAAATTCAGCACTATTGTACAGCTCAAAGCGGACACTCGCTTCAGGCACGGGCGCACCTTGCTCATTTATCACCTTCACGCAGATGGTATGCGCTGGCGCATAGTTCTCCAGTAAGTTGATCTCCGTATATCCCTTCTCGGAGAGTGTTATATCCTCCGGTCCCGGATAGTCGGCAAATATTCTCGTATTAATCAGCATGGCTCTGCGGGCTGGTGGGCTGAACCACCCTTGATTCAATCCGGCTTCCGGCTCACATGCCCCAATGTAATACCACTGGCCGTCCGCCCAGGCTTCTACCCAAGCATGATTGCTGTCACAGTGAGCCCAGCGCGGTGTGTAGACCTGACGGGCAGGTATGCCGATGCTGCGAAGAGCGGCTACCGCCAGCGTGGACTCCTCGCCGCATCGACCGCGCGCATTCCGAATCATCGTCAGCGGCGATATCGTTCGCAGATCGCTGCCAATATAAGTCGCTTTCTCATGACACCAGTAATTGGTCTCCAGAATGGCATCCGCCATGGATAACTTCGCTGTCCGGTCAGCCAACTCGTCAAAAATAATGCCACGGAAATCTTCAATATTCTCTGTATTGATTCGATAGGGGAGTACAAAATGCAGAAACAGATGATCTGGTACACGCTCCCCCCAAGGCACACGCTTGCGAATGTCCAGTGCCCGACGCACATGACTGAGGAACAGTTCCCCATCATAATCAGCCAGGTCGTTCACCGGCATGTAGGCATACACATATTTCAAAGCCCATGCCTCTTCTTCCGTTAATGGCTGCTGAAACACATGAAACAGTTTATCTTTGCGGGCATCCGCAAAGTTTAATTTCTCCTGGAACTTTTGCTCGATCCGCTCCAAAGACTGTGCATCCATCGAGAACACCAAGGTTTGGCTGGTCATCGCTAGCTCACTCCTTCCACAGCTTTCCGTCTTCCCGAATACAGATTAAGGTGGTGCCGTCCGAGGAAGGCGTACTAATCTGGAATAGGCTACGGGTCGTTTCAATTACAGGCTGGCAAATGAATGATTCCTCACCCATAAGTAACTTCACATCTTGTGTAAATTCACCATGGGCTTCAAAATAATTGCGTTCACGGTAATAGAGTCTGCGAAGCTCCCATTTGATTCGTTCGTCTTCCGGCAGCTCAAAGGACTGATCTATTCCGTCTTCCGAGAACACGACATACCCCCATAGCTCCGGATAATGCATATTGATAATACCCATGGGCGACCAGACCCAGTTGTCCTCGGGATAAGGTTTGCCTGTATCCGGATTCAGCACCTTGCGATACTCACCATCCTGCACCTCAGTCTGCCATTCCACCCGCGAGAAGTTGACACGCCAGAACTCACCCGGTGCAGGCGGACGGTTGCCTTCGGCACATTCCTTTAGGCTGGTCCAGGGAATCGCGACCTCGACGCTCCATTTCCGGTTATCGGCGCCAGGTGTGTTCAGCTCCCCATCGATATGTACGGCCGTCTTGAGACCGCTAATATCCCAACCGTTGACCGGAGGTCCACCATCCCGATATGGCTTCACCAATAACAGGTCCCACACCGTATTCAGCGCATTGATCTCGAACTCATAATATTGGTGGGTATCCCCGTCGGGATCGATAAAAATCTCAAAATCATTGTCATAGAAAATAACAGAATCCCGCTCGGTCAACGTAGCCCATATCTGATCTTCAATCAGTTCGGCAGCAAAATAGAAATAGTCGTCATCCCACAGCATTTTTACTCGAGTCTGTTTTCCTGGTTTCGGACGAAGATCGCCTTCGATATCAACGAAATCATCCGTCCAATCGGCCGCATCCCAGAATGCCTTATCTACGCGGCCGTCCAGCACCAGCGGTTCCAACGCACGCTTGCATATATAATGTTTGGGAGCATATTCAATTTTCGGCTCAGGTACTCCACTTTGGTTCATATCGCTCTCTCCGCTTCATGAGGGAGGGCATGCATCTATCGGTGCATGCCCTCCCGTAATGTTAGTTATGGGTAACAACGGCTCCTGAACCGCCGTACATTTCCAGTCCCTCGTCGAATTCGAGCTTAAGAACCGTCACCTGCTCATGTGTGTCCTCCGGGGTCATTTTGATCCACGTTGTCCCCGGGATATTGAACCAAGGCACACCCCCATGAATCTCATGGTGAAGTTCTTTGCCCGAATGCAGCACAGTGATCTTCTTGATCTTATTGCATAGTCCCTTGATGCATACATTCTCTTTTGGATCGTCATAAACAAACAGATACAATGTCTTTCTGTCCTCGGATACGGTGCTTCCCCCCAGATAATAACGAGGCATAATACCTTCACCCGTTCCAAAGACGGCCTCTTCATGGGTTCGGATCCAAGCTCCCAGTCCAAGCAGAATATCCTCCTGCCTCTTATCAATGGTGCCATCCTCGCGCGGACCGATATCCAGCAGCATGTTGCCCCCCATTGAAATACAATCACAGAACATCCGAATGATCTGATTTAACGATTTGTATTTATGGTCTGTTGGCACATAGCCCCAGGATGTGTTGATCGTGGTGCAGAACTCCCATGGTCCCTCTGGTCTGGTGATCGGAATACCTTGCTCCGGCGTTTTATAGTCCCCATAACCTTGAAGGCGGGAGTTGATGATGACATCCGGGTTAAAAGATTGCAGGTAATGCTTGAACTCCGGCAGATTCCACTGCTCGGCACTTCGCTCCCAGTCCCCATCGAACCACAGCAGATCCACCTTTCCGTAATTCGTCATGATCTCTTGCAGCTGGTGGTTATTGAACTCAAGGAATTTCTTCCATTTCTCCTGATCCTGAACACCATCCACAGGACTTGAATGCCGATTGACACTGCTGAGATCCTCCGGTACCTTTCCACCTTCAAACACGCTAGGATAATCCGGGTGCGACCAATCAATCAGCGAAAAGTACATCCCCAGATGCATGCCCTTCTCCCGAATTGCTTCCGCATATTCCCTCACGAGATCCCGATTCGCTGGTGTCTGTTTGACGACATTCAGGTCACTATACTGCGTATCCCACAGAGCAACACCATCATGATGCTTCGTTGTCAGTACGGCGTATCGGGCTCCGGATTTCTCAATCAAGTCCGCCCACTTCTCCGCATTAAACTTCGATGCCGTAAATCCGTCCAGCTGCTTCATGTACTCTTCGTAGGAGATCCTTCCATTATAAAAGGACCACGATTCCGAAACCCCGTCCACAGCATAGATGCCATAGTGGATGAATATTCCCAGCTTGGCCTCTTCAAACCATTTCTGCATCCTTGTTCACACCTCTTTCTGGAGCCCTTGTTCTTATTGGCCTGTGTTCCAGCGATCGTACGCCCCTTGATACAGTTCAACGATACGGTCGCTGCCCATTTTTTTGATCTGCGCAATATACTTATCCCAGTTCTCAAGCGGCTCTTGGCCTGTTACGAACTTCGCTTCCATCTGCTTGACGTACGTATCCAGATCAGATAATAAAGCGGTCGCTTCGCTTTGCTCTTCATTTGTTAAATAAACGTTAGGGAATGGTGATTTTCCGATAGGCACCAGCTTCTCTTGATTCTGCTGGTCAATCCATTCATCAAATTCGGTACGAAGACCTTTCGCGATATCCGGATCATTAATACCCGGTGTCAAAATGCCATAGTTCGGCGTGATTTTACCGCGATATTCCTCACGATCCCCTCCGCCAGGAACAGGCAGCCACTCTTTTACGAGATTTTCCTTGTCTTTGAATTTCCACAGCAGACCTTCAGGACCTTGATTGAACAGGGTCGCCCCATCATAGCTGTACATATAATCGATCCAACGCATAGTAGCCTCAGGGGACGGGTTGCTGCTCGTAATAGCAAAGGTTCCACGTGCCGATATGCCTGGGTGTTTACCGTATACAGGTGAGTCTGCGATCTCACTCTTCACGGGTGTCATCAGCGGATGCTTCGTGCTAGGCTCGCCGCCGAGTGTGAAGTATGGGTGGTAGTCATTGAACAGCGCAAGCTTGTTGCTTTCGCCTTTTGCTTTTTTCTGATCGCCTGTTTGGGAGAAGGTCTCATGATCCAGCAAATCTTCCTTCCACAAACGGTTCATGAACGTCAGATAACCTTTGTACCCTTCTTCTTGATAAGGATAGTGAACTTTTCCGTCCTTATCCGCATAGATTCCTTCGTTGTACATTCCCCAGAATCCGAAGAAGTACATACGAAGATCGTCCAGTTTTACAGAAGTAAGTGGAATTTCATCTTGTTGACCGTTGCCGTTAGGGTCTTCTTCCTTAACACGCTTCAGGTACGTATATAATTCCTCCGTAGTCTTAGGCTCCTCTACATTTAGTGCTTTTAGGAATTCCCCGTTATACCACATCGGGCCTCTGTACCACACGGCAGCCGTATCTATAAATGGCAGTGCATACATATGTCCGTCAGGCGTTGTAAATGATTTGCGAACATCCGGGTTTTCGTCGAGAATCTTCTTAATATTCGGGGCATAGCCCTCATCAATGTATTTTTCCAGCGGGATCAGAATGCCTTGAGTTCCATAAGTAACCTGCTCAGCTGGCTTGAGATCGGCAGCATAGAACATATCCGGTAAATCGCCGCTTGCGAATACCAGGTTCTTCTTGGTTTCAAAGCTGTCGATCGGCGAAAGCTGGTACTCCAGCTTGATGCCTGACAATTTCTCCATCTCTTGCAGGACTGGCATCGTGTTCCAGTCGGCTACGCCCGCATCCTGGGACATGACCTTTAACGTAAGTGGTTTGTCCACAATCGGGAATCCTTCTTTTTTGACCCCTTCGACAGTTGAAGTCGCAGAACCTCCATCTTCATTGGAACCACAAGCTGCAAGCAATGCTGCGGATAGGGTAAGGCAGAGTACAATGGATGAAGCCTTGCGAAGCTTTTTCATGACGACAACTCCCCTTTTTTAGTGTGGAATATGGTTTAAGATCATCCCTTGACGGAACCGATCATAACACCCTGCACAAAGTAACGCTGAAGGAATGGATAAATCGCAATCACAGGTAAGGTTGAAACAATAATGACCGCATATTTGATCAGCGCAGCAATTTCCGCTTTGGAATTCATCGCCGTTGCTGAAGAGGTATCAATCGCTCCCCCGCCCTGTGCTGCCATCTCCTGAAGTACCAGGATTTGGCGAAGAAAGAGCTGCAGCGGATACTTTGAGGAATCATTTAAATAGATCATGGCACTGAAATAGCTGTTCCAGTGTCCGACGCCATAAAAGAGCGCCATTACGGCAATAATCGGCATGGAAAGCGGAAGCACAATTCGGATGAACAACCGGGTGTTGGTACATCCGTCGATATGAGCCGCTTCCTGCAGCTCCTTGGGAATAGTCGATTGGAAAAACGTACGGCATACGATAATATTCCAGATGGATGCAGCTCCCGGCAGAATAAGTGCCCACATGCTGTTCACCATACCAAGATCCTTAACCAGCAAGTAGCTCGGGACAAGCCCTCCGCTGAAGAACATCGTTACCATAAACATCGCCATGAAGAATCCACGTCCTACAAAATCAGAGCGGCTGAGCGCGTAGGCTGCCGGAAGAGTGACCATCAGGTTGACCAGTGTACCTACGACGGTATAGATGATCGTATTTTTGTACCCAATCCAGATGTTGGTGTTCTCAAATACGCGGGCATACCCTTCAAACGTAATTCCTTTGGGAAGCAGCCACATCTCACCGGAGCTTACAAATTTGGGATCGCTGATTGAGGCGCTAATGATGTATAACAGCGGGTAAAGCACAATGACGAGCGCTATCGTCAGATAGATGTAGTTGCACCATAAGAACACTTTATCGCTTCTGCTTTCCTTAACCGCGGTTGACATGTGTTTTCCCCTCCTTTTACCACAAACTGTTTTCACTGGTGCGACGTGCAATTTGGTTCACCGTAATCAGCAGAATCGCATTAACGACCGAGTTGAACAATCCTACAGCTGTGGAGAAACTGTACTGCGCATCGACCAGACCGGACCGATAGACAAATGTCGAGATGACATCGGATGAACCCATGTTCAACGGATTTTGCAGCAGCAAGATTTTCTCGAATCCCACGCCCAGAATACTGCCCATGTTCAGAATCAACAAAATGGTGATCGTAGGGATGATCGCTGGAATGTTAATATGCAGAATCCGCTTAAACCGGCTCGCACCATCCACCACAGCTGCTTCATGCAGTTGCGGGTCCACACCCGAAAGGGCTGCAAGGTATATAATGGTGCCCCAGCCTGCACTCTGCCAGACTCCCGAGAGTACGTACACCGTCTTGAACCACGCAGGATCAGTCAGAAATTGAGGGGCCTGAAATCCAAGGGCCTCCACCAAATTGACAATCATGCCTGACGAAGGCGACAAGAAGGTAATGATCATACCCGACATGACAACGACCGAAATAAAATGTGGTGCATACGTGACCGTCTGTACGGTACGTTTGAAGAAGGAGTCCTTTACTTCATTGAAGGCTAACGCCAGAATGATCGGCAGCGGAAAGCCTATAGCCAGCTCATACAAGCTGATGCTGAGGGTATTCCATAACAAATCCCAGAAATAATACGAATTAAAGAAGCGGATAAAATGATCGAACCCCACCCACGGGCTTCCCGTAACACCAAGCGTTGGGATAAAGTTTTTGAATGCGATTTGTATGCCGTACATCGGCCCGTAATGAAAAATCAGAAAGTATAGGAATGCTGGCGCGATAAACAGATACAACTCCCAGTTTCGAATCATCCTTCTCCATAATTTATTTTTCTTACTGTTCGGAATCGTGTACACCGATAGGTTTTGCGACAAGGCGGACTTCCCTTCTGGCTGCATCAGCTGTTTCCTCCTTTTCTAAATGAAAATCCGTCCGTTTTGGTTTTGTAGGAAGAGCGAAACACTCCTGTTCAATGTAAGGAATGAGTCCCTGACCACATTTCGATCATGCGAGGCAATTGTTCACCTCGCAATTTGGTAACGCTTACATACTGAGTTTATGGATCATTTCTGAATCCGTAAATATGCTATTTCGATCTTCACTCTTAAAAACACGGAAAGTACTGTTAAACCAGGGGTTTACGCTTTTGGTTCCAGCTTGTCATTGTCATTTTAGAGAAGTAAAACATGTGGAATTTGACCCATTTTCCTCTTGAAGTTGTCGTTTGGAGTAGCTTCGTATGAACTTGAGAGATGTCAGATTTGAATGAAAGTTGAGAAACAGACCTTAAAGTCAAAACCCACATATGTTTAGGAAAGAGCTATTCCATGTGTGTAGGTCGCATTCTGGTTTCACATCGGTCGTACAGGTCGCAAGGTCTTAGCGTGCATAGTGCATTGCCATCTTGAATGTAATAGAAGTTTCTCTTCATTGCTGCTGCGTTTCAACCTCCTCCTCATGCAGTTGTCTTCCTTCTCTCTTGATGCTCAGGAAAAGTAATAAGGATGGATTTAATTCAATCACAATAATGTAATATTATCTACCATATATTCACAACCTGCATCAAGCTCCCTTATGGCTTGGCTTTATTCTATGAGTTTTTTCCCGGCTCGGTAAATATGTCGTTTTTATCCTTGACTACAATGTGCATAAATGCAGATAAACACTGGGTATATCCAGTCATATATGTTGATTTTGCACATGACATGGGGATCTGGAATGAATGATAATTTCCGAATCAGGCCAGAAAAAAACGCTCCGTTAACACGAAGCGGCTTTATCACCTATATAGATATTGATTTACATCCTATAAACTACAATTTTAATGTCATTTAAAATTACACATTTTAACTTAATACCACTTTTCTAATTACTAACGAGTCATAAAATATGACATATATAAATAGAATTAATACTTTCCAGTCGGACTACTCAAGATTCGGACTGAAAGACAGCCTCTCTCCCTAGGTCCCCTTCTCCATAACAATCGTCAGTTTCAGAAAAAAAACAAAAAAAGCGCGCTCCGATCTGAGATCGAAGCACGCTGGCAGGACTTGATTATTTTCCAGAAGGCTGCGCTTCAGCAGTGTATCCTGTTGGAATGTCTGTCTCTGCGGTTACATCGGTAATCACCATAGGATACATCATGTCCGGGTCAGGTTGGATAATGGTATACAGCACAATGGCACGTCCATCCTTCTCCAGTTTCACATCTTCAATCTTCAATCCATAACCAGGATGAGGCATTTGCGCGGTCAGTTTGACTTTTACCGTCTTGTCATCCACTTTGGTTGATGTCACGGTAGGCACAATCCCTTGTTGGCCTTCGCCTGGATTCGTTGGAGTCGGTTCTGCCGATCCGCCATTGCCGTGCTTATCTACAAATTCAAGTGCATTGAAGATCATGCTTGCAGCCTCCATACGGGTAAGCGACTGATCTGGACGGAAGTTTCCGTCCTTATCCAGTTCAATGATGTCCATGTTCAGCAGGTTCTGGACCGCAGATTTGGCGTCCTTACCGATTTTATTTTCGTCCTTAATATCATTATACAGCATGATCACCGGATATTCTCCGGTTGTATTAATCCCTTCAAGGAGCAAAATGGCAAACTGCTCACGCGTCATTTTAGCCTGTGGATTCAACTCCACCGGAATGGACAGACCATTCTGTGTTGCAGCCTGAACGGCATCGGCGTACCAGGTTGTTGGACTAATTTTATTTTGTGCCGAAGCGGCAGCGTATTCATTTTTCAGACCAAAAGCATTCACGATCAGTTGAACACCCTGTGGCTCGGACAATGCAAGATCTGGACGAAACAGATCCGCCGTTACTCCATTAACAACACCCTTGGAATGTAACAAGTCCACAATCGTTTTCTGTCCTTCATCTTTTACATCCGAAAATGCAAGTACCGATGCACCTCCTGCCGTCAAAGACACGCAGAGCGCAAGCGTTGCAGCCAATCCTTTTTTATGTTTCATTTCTTGGCACCTCCATATTTAGTAAACCCAATTTTTGACCTCTTCAATCCTACAGACGGGAGACTCTCCGTAAATGTTTCAGTAAAATCGACATCTGGTGAATAAATGACGAAATACTGCATATATCCCTCACTCTATAAGCGCTGATCTGCTTTCTTTCCATTATGCTTGCTTGCTTCGTTGACATCCTTACCGATTAGCGCAAAAATAAGAATAGAGAATTTTATGGAATGACGGATAAACCGCAAACCGGATCGCATAAAGTAAGAGGGCACGACGCGCTATTATCAGGTGTCGGCCCTTTTCTTGACTCCGATTCCAAACCAACTTCACCCTGAACAAAGGAGAAACAAATCTTATGTCCAAGAAAGGATTACTACGAGGCTATGTCATTGCCAACTGGCCCGTATATCTGTTCGCTGTACTACTGATTATTGCCTCCAATGTGGGTCAGGCGTCCTTGCCCCGAATTCTGGGTAGCTTCACGGATCAACTCATGCAGAACACACTTCAGATGAATACGGTCATCCGGTACAGTCTTTCGCTTTTGGCGATAGCCATCGCTTATAATCTGTTATTCGGTACCGGGCAATTCATGATCATGAAGCTTGGACGCCGCTTCGAATTCATGACACGTGAGCGTATTTTCGGCAAGTTTTCCGAACTTAGCGAGCACTATTTTTCCAAACAGGGAAATGGGAAACTGCTCAGTTACGTCATGAATGATGTCACCTCGGTACGTGAAGCCATCTCCAACGGCGTCACCATGATGACTAATGCAACATTTCTATTATTATCCTGCATCGTAATGATGCTGCTCAGCGGAATCCCGATGAGACTTATTCTGATCAGTATTCTGCCTTTGCTGGCCATTCCCTTTCTGGTCGTTTTTTTCGGTCCGCGAATTCGCAAGCGCTCTCGTGATGTGCAGGATGCTCTTGCAACGATGACGGAATCCGCAGAGGAACAGCTGGGTGGTATTCGTGTAACCAAAACATTTGCCATAGAAGACAGCGCCCGTGAACGTTTTGGATTCACAGTAGATGCAATCAAAAGCAAACAGCTGCGGCTTGTTCGTCTGTCCTCTCTATTTCAGGCCTTGCTGCCGCTGCTGGGTGCTATTTCACTGGTTGTCTCCCTGCTTGTCGGTGGAATATTAACGATGCAGAATTCCATTACACTCGGAAGTTTTGTTGCATTGACGTTATATTTGCGGATTATCATGGGACCGCTTCAACAAATCGGCAATGTGATCAATACCATGCAGCGTTCTGGAGCATCCCTGGAGCGGGTAAATGATCTGTTGACGGAAGTGCCTGACGTACGCGAGCTTCCCAATGCGACAAGTCTCAAAGCCGTGAACGACATTACGATTGAGAATCTGTCCTTTTCCTATCCCGGCAGTTCATCCGCTGCACTCAAAAACATCAGTCTGAACATCCAGGCAGGACGAACCGTGGGCATTGTGGGCAAAACAGGTTCTGGTAAAAGCACCTTTGTGAAGCTATTGCTGCGTACATATGAGCCGCCTGAAGGCACGATTCGCATTAACGGCACAGATATCCGGCAGCTATCGCTGGAAAGCCTGCGATCCCGTATTGCCTATGTACCCCAGGATGGGTTCCTGTTCAGTACAACCATTCGGGACAACATCGCTTTTAGCGACCGCGAGGTTCCGCTGGACACCGTAGAGCGTAGTGCACGACAAGCGATGATATACGAAAACATTATCCGGTTCCCCGATCGGTTCGATACCCTGCTGGGTGAACGCGGACTCACGTTGTCTGGCGGTCAGCGTCAGCGCACCAGTCTGGCGAGGGGGTTGATCAAAAAAGCGCAGGTGCTCATTCTAGATGACAGTATGAGTGCTGTGGATGCCGTCACCGAAAGTGGCATTCTGCGCAGCCTGCGTGAGATCGGCAAAGGCAAAACAACGCTGATTATATCCCACCGGATCAGTGCGGTCCGTCATGCCGACGAAATTATCGTTCTGGATGAAGGCCGAATTGCTGAACAGGGAACACATGCAGGTCTGATGGCCGCAAAAGGGTTATATGCTGCAACCTATCGTTTGCAGGAGGAGGGATTACATCATGACTGACCGTAACGCTGAAGTTCGTTCAGATGCGGGAGCACAAGCACCGTCAGGGCATGGATCCGTTTCTGATGCAGGCGCAGACCAGAGTAAGCGTACTTCCTTCAAAGCGATGATGTCCTACGCCAAACCCCATAAATGGGCCTTTGCAGGTATTTTTCTCTGTTCGCTGCTCGGCATCTCCGCCGATTTGCTTCAGCCTTATCTGGTGAAGATTGCGATCGATGATCACCTGGCGATTGGTCAAACCAGTGTAGGTTTCCTTGTCCAGTTGGCAGCCATCTTTTTGGGGCTGGCTGTAATCAGCTTTATTTTTACTTATGTACAAAACAATCTGCTGCAACATGTCGGTCAGAACATCGTCTCTCGCATTCGTAAAGACCTGTTCAAGCATATCTCCAAAATGTCAATGTCTTTCTTCGATCGCTTCCATATCGGCAGTCTGGTGACGAATGTATCCAGTGATACGGAAACGATCAGCAGTTTCTTCACTCAAGTACTGCTAAGTCTCATCCGGGATGGTATGATGCTGGTGCTCATTATCGTCTTTATGTTCCAGCTCGATCCGGTACTCGCAGGGTACTCTCTCATCGTTCTGCCTGTAATCGCCATCGTTGCTGTATTATTTCGGAGCCAACTGCGCAGGGCCTATCAGAATGCCCGAACTCGTCTCTCCCGTTTGATTGCGTTCACAGCAGAGAACTTGTCCGGCATGTTTTTGATCCAGGCATTCCATCAGGAAGAAGAACAGAAGAAAAGATTCACGGAACAGAACCAACTTCACCTGAAGGCCAATATCACGCAAGCCCGTTCCAATGTCATATTCAACCGGACGTTTGATATCCTTGGCAATGCAGCGCTCGTTATGATGGTTTGGCTTGGAGGACGTGCTGTTCTGGGGGAATCGCTGCAGGTGGGTGTGCTTTATGCGTTTATCAGTTACATCCGTCAGTTCTTCCAGCCGATTAACCAGATCACCATGCAGTGGAACACATTCCAGTCGACCACCGTATCCATGGATCGCATCTGGAACATTCTGAGTACTCGTCCGGAAGTCGCTGATCCCAAACCCGGGACTGCCTCCACACTTGAACCACGGAACGTGATGGGACAGATTGATTTTAATGATGTTTCGTTCGGCTATCGGGCAGATCGTCCCCTGATTCAGCATATGAATCTGCATTTGTATCCGGGTGAGATGGTGGGCATTGTAGGCACTACAGGGGCTGGCAAAAGTACACTGATCTCCCTGCTCAATCGCTTTTACGATGTGAATCAGGGCAGCATTGAAATCGATGGCATAGATATTCGGCATTTCCCGCAGGCCAATCTTCATCGAATCGTTGGTCTGATCCAGCAGGAACCATTCCTATTCTCCGGCTCCATCATTGACAATGTACGAATGTTCCGCGAGGATATTACAAGAGAGCAGGCTATTCAGGCCTGCCGATTCGTCGGAGCACATGCCATGATTTCACGTTTGCCGCAAGGGTACGATACACGTCTTTCTGAACGCGGAAGCGGTCTGTCCGCCGGAGAACGTCAACTGATATCGTTTGCCCGAATCGTGGTCTTTCAGCCCCGAGTGCTTATCCTGGATGAAGCAACCGCGAATCTGGATTCGCATACCGAACAATTGGTACAACAGGCGCTGGAATCCGTCTCTCAGGGAAGAACAACGATTGTTATTGCACATCGATTATCTACAGTCATGCATGCAGATCGGATTCTCGTTATGGAGAATGGTGAAATTGTCGAGGAAGGCTCACATCAGAAGTTGATCGATGCTGAAGGGGTATATGCTGACCTTTACACCCATGCGCGTGAGGCCGGTAATGATTCAGCTATTTCTGGCTAGCTCATCCAACCAAATGGGTTAAATAACGTTGAACGTGCCGCTCTGCGATGCAGGCGGCATGTTTGGTATATTTTCTGGGAAATGATGATAAGGAGGCGTATTTATGAAACCTGAATTATATAAATCATCAGAGTCGAAGCTTAAGCATCGACAAATTGGCTACCGCCGTTTCACGGCGATATGGAAAGGAGCGTTATGTCTTCTGTTCTTGCTGTTATGTGTTACCCTGTTATGGATCATCTATGACGAGCATGCTGAACAACTGGAGACATTGTATTATTCCATCGCAGCCATTCTTGGCATGTGGTTTATCGGGCCTTTATTTTTTATGTTTCTGTCCCGCGCAATCGCGAGTTCCCCCGTGTTATTATCCTGGAATGATGAAGGACTCTATACCCTTAAACAGACCATTCCCTGGAATGAGATTCGTAAAATTGAGCTTGGCTCTCCCGCCTTCAGCAAATGGATATTGTCTGCTTCCCCCATGATTGCCGTGTATTTGAAAGACGGCACCCGGCGTCATATCCAGACCGATCATTTGCTAACCAAAAAAGAGCTCAATCGGGCAGTTCTCTTTCTGCAGGAGACGCTCCGAGAGAAACAGCAACAGGACATCTGAATCCAGCTCACATCATTCCCTTTTCGATACCAACAGACAGGTTCATTCTATAATTTCCATACGGCAAAATGGCTTCCAACAAGCTGCCAAGCTGCTCCATTGTTCCTGTGCGTACGATCATCAGATAACAGCCCTCTCCGCTGACACGGTGAACTTCCACGATGTCTTCACGCGAAGCTATAAATTCACGGAAGGCGGCATGTCGGTCGCCGGAATTCAGAAAAATCGTTACAAATGCCTGCAGGCCCAAGCCGAGGCAATCCGGGTTCCATTTTACCGTATATCCTTCAATCACACCCAGATCATGCAGCTTGCGTACTCTCGCACCTACAGCCTGTCCGGTCAAATGCACCTCTTCGCCGATCTCTTTGTGAGAGCGTTTGGCGTCACGGATCAGGCTTTTCAGTATGCGTATATCTGTATCATCAATGGTCTCATTCATCTATTTTGCAATCCTTTCAACTTGAAATTAAAGTGGTCTGTTTTCTTTCAGTGTGTTATTTACGCCCATAAACGGGTTGTATAACATATAGGATAATAACATTAATTCCCGAAGGAGTGCAGGCTCAATGAAAATTCAATTGATTCGTAATGCTACATTATGGTTGGAATATGGGGGTCTGAATATACTGGTTGATCCCATGTTGATGGATAAAGAAGTGATGCCTGCTTTCCCGAACACGCCCAATGAATTACGCAATCCTAGAGTTTCCTTACCCGAGACGGAAACGGATTATGTAAATCCGGATCTGGTGATCGTTACGCATACCCACCCCGATCACTGGGATGAAGCAGCAGCGAAGCATCTCCGCAAGGATGTACCTCTGCTGTGTCAGCAAGGAGATGAGGCCGTGTTTAATGGAGCCGGATTTACTAACGTTACCGCCGTGGACGAGAAACACGAGTATCATTCTGTCCGTTTTGCCCGCACTTCAGGACAACACGGAACCGGAGAAATCGGCGAACGTATGGGCAAGGTGTCTGGTTTTGTATTGGAAGCTGACGAAGAGCCTGTCGCCTATATCGCCGGGGATACCATCTGGTGTGAAGAGCCGGCCGAAGCCATTGGTCAATATCAACCCGAGGTGATTGTGGTGAATGCTGGTGGTGCCCGCTTCCTGGAAGGAGATCCAATTACGATGGACGGACCTGACGTAGCTGCCGTGAAACGCCATGCACCGGATGCTCATGTCATCGCTGTGCATATGGACGCCATCAACCATTGCATGATGTCCCGCGTGGACCTCGCCAGTTATCTGGCATCCGAACAATTGGACGGGCAGGTACTCATTCCAAGCGATGGTGAGAGCTTTGTGTTCGGACCGGGAGCCGGGTTGAAGTAAAATTTTCGTTGGGGATACTGTTTGTCCAAACCTCTAAGGAACCTGGGACACTCTATATGACAAAATAGCACAAGTTCGCCGTTCTAACGAATGGTAGACGAGCTATTTCCCCTACTACACCCTCTTCGCACGCGCAACCGCAGGTTTTTATCGAAATAGCGTGTTGTGGATTCGTTAGATTTGCTGCACCACACTAATCTGCAATATAAGGCGTATATGATTCGTTAGAAGCTGAAGCACATAAGGAGTCCTCTTGCGGCACTCAAATTGGTTTGAATAAGCGCACTTTGCTTCACGCATATATCACGAAAAAAGCTGGATGCGTATATAAACTCGCATCCAGCCTTTTTTCTTATTAAGATCACAGAAATACGGGATTGTTCTGCCATCGGAGTGCCCTGTGTTCCTTTGTTTCCTTTATTCCCGGTACAACCCGCATGAGTCTTCCTGATCTATTACTGAACTTTCAATCGGATTACGTTCCACGAAGCTTTGGGCAGGCTTGCCGTGATCAGTGTATCTGATACTTCTGCATCACCGCGATTATGCGGAGTAACGCGATTCGGCTGTGCTGCGGTATTAGCTGCTTTTAGATCATCACTTTCCAGCACAATATGCTCAATCAAGCGGCACTTCCCAAAGCTGCGCAGATCCACTTCAAGCGGAAGTGATTCTTCCAGATGACGGTTTACGGCGAACACAGTCACTTCACCCTGCTCCTCGTTATGCACCGCAATGCCCTCCAGATAAGGAACATCCGTAATTTGTTTGGTGTCATATTTGGGTGACTGAATCAACGGCACAAGTGCTGTTCCACGTCCGAACACGGATGCATGCATGAACGGATAGAAGATCGTCTGTCTCCATGCAGCACCACCATTATCCGTCATGATTGGAGCGATAACGTTGACAAGTTGCGCCAGACACGCCATTTTGACTCGGTCCGCATGTTTCAGCATGCTGATCAGCATACATCCCACAAGCAGTGCATCTTCATGGTTGTATACGTCCTCCAGCTGTGGCGGAGCAATCTGCCATGGGTCCAGCTTCTTGTCACTTTCATTGGAGTGGTACCAGACATTCCATTCATCAAAGGATAGAAACATCATCTTTTTGCTGCGCTTCTTCGCTTTGATATAATCACAGGTCGCTTTTACCGTCTCAATAAAACGATCCATCTCAAGAGAACGCGCAAGGAATGTTGGCGTATCCTGCTCAGCATTACCGTAATACTGGTGGAGCGACAGATATTCAACATGATCATACGTATGATCCAGTACCGTTGCTTCCCATTCCGGGAAGGATGGCATACCCAGCGACGAACTTCCGCAAGCGACCAGCTCAATCGTTGGATCTGTCCACTTCATCACTTTTGCCGCTTCAAGTGCAATCCGTCCATACTCTTCTGCTGTTTTGTGACCAATCTGCCACGGACCGTCCATTTCGTTGCCAAGACACCAGGTTTTGATGGCATGAGGCTCTTTGTATCCATGTTTAATACGCAAATCACTGTAATAGGAACCTTCCGGATGATTGCTGTACTCCACGATGTTGCGGGCTGCGTCTACACCCCGTGTTCCCAAGTTGACGGCCATCATGACTTCCGAATTCGCCTGTTTGGACCAATCCACAAATTCGTTGAACCCGAATTCATTGGTCTCGATTGTTCTCCAGGCTAGTTCCAGTCTGCGTTTGCGTTCAGACACAGGCCCAACCGAATCCTCCCAATTGTAACCGGATACAAAGTTACCGCCAGGATACCGCACAATCGGAACCTGCAGCTCCTTAACCATCTCCAGCACATCTCCACGGAATCCCGCTTCATTCGCTGTAGGATGACCCGGCTCATATATTCCACCGTATACGGCACGTCCCAGATGTTCAATAAATGAACCGTATACACGTTTATCAACTACGCCAATTGTGAAATCCTTGTCTACCGTCATTTTTGCTTTTTCCATCGTGAAGTTCAGCCCCCTAAGATTAATATAAAAATTAATTTATAACCTATGGATCAACGTTTATATTTATATTAAAATCGATTATGGCACCAATTTCAACCTGAATTTTGCAAAATGTTATTCTTTTGACTGGATTTATGTTTAACTTAATTCTATAAATCAAAAATGGAGGAACAGATGTGATTAGAGCAAATACCGATGCAGAATGGCTGCCCCTATATGAGGCACTCGCGAGTGAAGTCCGTCTGCAGATTATCAGACTTGTCGCGGAGACCCCAATGAACGTGAAGGACATTGCCGCATCACTCGGCCTGAGCAGTGCAATTGTAACCATGCATGTTCGCAAGCTTCAGGATGTGGGCATTATTCAGTCCAAAATGATTCGCAAGGATGGCGGCACGCACAAAATGAACAGCCTCGCTGTCGACTGGATTGGCATCTCCATGCCTCAGGAAACGGGAACCTCCCGCAAGCTTCATGAAGTGGCAATCCCTGTCGGGCATTACACCCATTTTGATGTATATCCAACATGTGGTCTGGCTACATCCAATCAGGTCATTGGACAATATGATGATCCACGCTATTTTCTGGATCCCGAGCGGATGCATGCCCATATTCTCTGGTTTGGGCGCGGATTCGTGGAATACAAAATTCCAAACTATATCTTGTCAGGCCAACAGATCAGTGCCATTGAATTGTCACTTGAAATAGGTTCAGAGGCCCCTTCCGTCAACCCCAACTGGCCTTCGGATATTACCTTCATGCTCAACGGAATTCGACTGGGTGAATGGACAAGTCCTGGAGATTCGGGAAATGGACGAGGCATGTTCACCCCGGAATGGTGGAGCGACAGTGTCAATCAATACGGCATGCTCAAAGTGCTGCGGATCACCCATGAGGGCACATTTATTGATGGACAGCTTATGTCCGAAGTTACGCTTGCCGATATTCCCGTGGAACGCAATCAGTGGACATTGCGCCTCTCCGTGGAGGAAGATGCGCAGCATGTGGGCGGGCTGACGTTGTATGGTCAAGGATTCGGCAACTATGATCAGGATATTCTGTTCCGTCTGTACTACCAGGACTAATAAACAACAAAAAGAACCTTCCATTCCCCATATAGGCAGGGTTGGAAGGTTCTATATGTGTCATCATTTAATCAGTATGCTGGAACTTAAAGTGCACTTCCGCCAAACAGGAAACGATACTCCCAATGTTTGCCGGAGATATCACTAATCGTTACACCGCCGCCAGCGTTGGAATAGGTGTGCAGAATTTTGCCGTCACCCAGATAAATTCCCGTGTGGGTAATCGTAGCAGTAGATTTGTTTACACCAGAGTACGATGAAGCTGAGCTGCCTTTGTAAGACATAAAGTACATCAGGTCACCGCGCTTCAGATTTTTCCAATTGGTCTGAACGGTACCGTTGGCTTTCACATAAGCACCTTGTTTACGTGAATCGGACGGAAGCTTGATTCCAAGCGCATCAATAAATGCTTGGCGAACAAAGCTTGAACAATCGAACGTAGCCGTACTGTTACGACTTGCGCCAAACTCATAAGGGGTTCCCCAATATTTCATGCCAGCAGCTATGACTTTCTCCACGGAAGCACTGCCTGTAACAGACGTACTGCTGCCTGAACCAGCCCCCCCAGTACTTCCACTTCCTGTTGTCGTGTTGCCTTTCACGGCTTGTGTATATTTTGAAGAAGAAGATATGTATCCTGTCCGGTTCCCGGAGTCCGTAACTTTATACCAGCCTGATCCGGATTTTTGCAGTACCGTAACGGTCTCCCCTTTTGGCACCAAACGAACAACGCTTGCGGAAGAAGATGGTGAGGTACGCAAATTTACTCCCCAGATGACTTTAACTTTTGAATTTTCAACTGCCGCTGCTGATGCAGGTGTCGTTAAAGCTCCTGTTGTCAGACTTCCCATCAGCATCGTTGCTGTTACACTTGCAGTAATGATCTTGCTTTTCCAGTTCATGATGTCGTGTTCCCCCTGATGTTACAGAATTTTAACCTGGCCTCATTCGCCGGGCTTGCCCCATTGTAAAACGGGCTGTCCATAACGATCATCAGTCCAAAGTCCTGTATTCAATCAGACAGGCTTGAGCACTAAGAATCAGGGAAACCTCTCACACCAGTTGGCCAAAACTGCCGTAAATCTCTCCTTTTTCAAAGGTTAAATTATTGTAACTATTTGCTGTGCTTCGATTTAGGCAGAAAAGTGGCCTAAGCCAGATATCACTTAGGACATGAGTCATATTACCTATATTTTAATGTTTAAATTCTATATTTGGTAAACATTACTATGGTTCATTTCGCGATAATGAGTACCTGTAATCCCAAAATCATCACAAAAAAGCCGGAGATCTCTCCCCGGCTGTACTCTGTCTCAATATAAATTAATTATGGCTCAATACCCCAAGCGTTGACTCCGCCAATATAAGCGGTCACTTTGTTCCAGGCGCTAAAGGCCGTTTTGGTCGCATCGAAAGAATAGTCATTGGTCTGATCAAAATTCGTCCAGTTGTTCTTCGAGAAGCGACCCTGGATAATTCCCGTCTCTGCTCCGGCAGCCAGACTGCCTGCCCCGGATTTGAAACCAATCTCCAGATACGTATCCGCTGTGCCTTTAGCCGGATCTACCGTCACAAAGCGAGCTTCAACGTTGGTGCTGCCAATCTGAGCGTAATCACACCAGAAACTCAGATCGGACGCACTATCCTTCGTAAAGTAATACCGCAACTTCACCTGGCTCAGATCCACTGCTGTCGTGCCTGTGTTCTTGATATTGAACTGCGGGGTCACCGCATTGCCTGACGTCCCTGAACCGCCATTGCGGTATTGCACTTCAAGTGTACCTGTTGTTACAGGAGGCGCTGTTGGTGTCACCGTCACTACATTGGACAAGGTCTGCCCGCTTGCATTTATAGCCACCACTCGGTAGTTATATGCGGTACCGTTCACTGCCGTGGCATCCGTGTAAGTCAGTGCCGTCAGACCTGTAGCCAGATCGGTGTAGGCTCCACCTGCGACCGAGCGTTGTACCTTGTAACTTGCAGCTCCGGTCGATGCGGTCCATGTCAGTACAGCCTGATTATTGCCTGCCGTTCCCGTAAGGGTTAACACTCCCGGTATGGAAATTCCCGCTTGCGGTGTTGCAGAGGCCTGAGCAGAAGGTGCAGATTCACCTGCCGTATTCACTGCGGTCACCACATAATAGTACGTTTTGCCATTGGTCAGTCCTGTATCTGTGAAGGTCGAACCGGTAATCCCTGTTGCTACGGAAGTATACGGGCCACCGTTTACCTCTTCACGTTTTACCGTATAAGAAGCGGCACCAGTGGATGCAGTCCAGTTCAGAACAACCTGTTCACTGCCTGCTGCAGCTGTCAGACCAGCCGGAGCTGCTGGCACTTGGACCACAGGGCCTCCTGCGTCACCAAGGAGACGATCAAATTCGCCATACGCGGTAGCCATATCCACCTGTGACCAGAAACGGTGATACGTGAAGGTTGGTGCGCCATTTTCCCATTTTTTCGTTGTTGGATTATATGACGTTTTGTACAGATTATCCAGATAAGCCCATGCCGGATCTTGCTTGATGGCTGGACGCAGGTCAGAGTAACCAATGTATACGCCATTACCCCCTTTGGCCGGGTCAGAAGGTACGCCGTCTGTACCTGGTATCGTATTCCCCTGTCCGAAGGTTCCCGTCCAGTTCGCCGGAATGTAGATCTCTTTGGCAAAGAAGCGGAAGTAGTCTTTACGGACTTCTTCGGTGACAATTCCCACACCATCATTGTAATCCCAGGCTGTATTCAGCAGTTTCTCGGCCATATCTTTGGCTTCCTGTCCTTTGGCACTGAGTACGCCGCCTTCTGCTTGAGTCCCTGCAGCAAAGAACGTCAGGGTTTTGATATAACTTCCCAGTACACCCGTATCCTGAGCAGGGTCTTTGGTCACCACATGGAAATTAGGATTGTTCGTAAAGGAACTGAACCCGTTCCATTTGTCCGGTTGCCCCTGCCATTCCTGGCTGCCTGGTATCCAAAATTCGCCCGGTGCAGGTGTAGTTGCAACCTGTGCATTGGTACCACCAAGAATACGCTGACCTGCCGCATTCAGATAATATCCTTCAGCATCCGTCACCGGACGCTCATCGACGAATACATAATCCTTGGCCCAGTCGACCCACTTGGTAATGACTTTTTTGGCCATCTGGAAGTTCTCGGAGCTGAGGTCACCGCTCTCGGCAAGAATGTAATACATCTCGGCTACTCGCTCCAGCGACCAGGCCTGGAAACCAAACCATGTGTTGGAATCAGGATCACGATATACCGGAGCTTCCTGATAAGCCATGTCGTAGAACGTACTGGTTCCAGCAGGATAAGCTTTGTAGGAGCCATCAAAACTGTTCGTCGCTCCACCGCCAATCGCTCCTTCGTGAGACTGCAACCAGGTGTAGAACTCTAGTTGGCGCTTCAACGATGCATTCCAATCTGCCTTGGCTGTTGCCGATTTTGGAATCAGGCCGCCTGCCGGATCAGATAAGGCATACGCTGCCACCGGATTCTGGTAAGCCTGATGCGTGTGACTGGCACCAATCCGCCAAGCCCATTTCCCACCCTCGCCAAGGCCACCGCCCCATGAGGTATACCATGCCATCAGATACATATTAGAGTCTTTGCCTGTACCGGCAGTTGGTGTGCCGTTCTTGGCACTTCCGATCTTCTGGAAGTACTTGTCGTGCATCCCATAGCGCAGATAGTCACCCATCTTCTTCGCTTTGTCCAAATACGCTGTATTGGTATAGCCCATCTCCTTCGCCCAATACAGTACCTGTACCGCACGTGCGTCAGCATCCGTTGCGTTGGTATAACGCCACTGGGCTGCCGGTGCCTGGGTCTCCTTGGTGAACAGGCTCATGAAACCTTCGCCCGTTTTGCCAAACGTTTTATTGTCCTGGGATGGATGTGGGATCGCCTCCCACACAGACTCCTGCTCTCCACGTTGGAACGTATTCACGTAGGCCGCCGTATGATTCGGATTCAGCAGATTACCATATCCGTACCAGTTATCCACATCCAGCAGCCAGTGCATCAGGTACGTCTGATTGTTGCCGTAGGACGCTTTCAGCTCAGCATCAAGCGGGTCTTTTCCGGCTGCATATTGACCATTAATCGCAGAAGGATATTGATCCGGAAAAGGTTTTTCCGCTGCATAGGTGGCCGGACTGTTCGGATTGTAATAACTCATCGTAGGCTGCTCTTCCTTGCCGTCACCTTCATTGACAGGGATGATGTATTTCTCCATGCTGTCCCAAGCGGCTTCCAGTTTGGACCAATCTCCCGTATAGTGACCGTACATCGTTTCCAGCCAGAGCCAGTAACTGTATGCCTCGGATGTCGTCATATGCCCATAATCCGGTGCCTCGCTCATCAGCGTTTCAATGGAGTGATATGGTATGCCCTCTGGAGAAAAATAACCGTTCGCCGGGTCCTTCAGCTGATCATACAATTGCAAAAAACGAGCTTCGTTTATTCCGTCCGCCTGAGCATCAATGGTCTGCTCTTCGGCATAAACCGTTTGGGGACCCGCCCACAAACCTGTGTACCCGGTTAACATAACGGTGCCTGCTAGCATGGCAGACAAACTTTTTTTCGCAGCTGATTTCAACATGTACATACCTCCCTGGAATGGTGAAATTCAATTCGAATTTACTGTGGGTCTGCCCATACTGTTGAACTCCCTTTAGGTTACGGCTCCATGCCCCAGACTTTCGTACCTCCCTGAAACCCAGTTACCTGATTCCATGCGGTAAAAGCCGTCTTGGTTGCATCATAGGAATAGTCGTTGCTCTGATCGAAATTGCTCCAATTGTTCTTGGAAAAGCGCCCCTGGATCACGCCCGTCTCCGCTCCGGCAGCCAGGCTGCCAGCCCCGGATTTAAAGCTGATCTCCAGATACGTATCCGCTGTACCCTTTGCCGGAGTCAGCGTGACAAATTGGCCTTCAATATTGGTCGCGCCGATCTGGGCATAATCACACCAGAAGGTCAGATCTCCTGCACCATCCTTGGTAAAATAATATCGGAGCTTCACGGTACTCAGATCAATCGCCTGAGTGCCTGTGTTTTTCAGATTAAACTGCGGAGTCACCGCATTGCCGGAAGCACCTGACCCTCCGTTACGATACTGCACCTCAAGCGTGCCCGTCGTTGCCGGAGGCTCACTCGGTGTCACCGTCACGATATTGGACAATGTCTGTCCGCTCGCATTCACGGCGGCGATTCGATAACTGTACGCCGTGCCATTTACCGCTGTTGCATCGATATAATTCAACACTGCCAATCCAGTTGCCACATCGGCATATGCACCGCCCACAACGGAGCGCTGTACCTTATAAGTCTCAGCTCCAGCTGCTGCCGTCCAGGTCAGAATCGACTGGGCATTTCCTGCCGTACCGCTTAACGTCAGTGCGCCAGGCAGCGAGGTTCCAGCCTGCGGCGTTGCAGCGGCTTGTGCAGAACCGGGCGATTCCCCGGCTGAATTAACAGCCGTCACCACATAATAATAGGTCTTCCCGTTCGAGAGCCCCGTGTTCGTATACGTCAATCCATGTACGCCTGTCGCCACAGAAGTATATGGCCCCCCATTCACTTCGGCACGCTTTACGGTGTACGATTCTGCCCCAGGCGATGCTGCCCAGTTCAGAATTACCTGAGCATTCCCTGATACAGCCTGCACCCCGGAAGGTGCAAGAGGCGTGACAACCGGTGTAACACCAGGTTCCTGGCCGTATATCCGTATCCCCGCATCGTAGACTGGGAGATATACGCTCTTCGTCACATTACCTGTACCCAAGCTCTGGAATGAATGATCATTATTCGCATTCCAGGCGCCTTGCGGGCCGGTAATACGAAACTGGACTTCTTTGCGATAATGTCCTTCTCCGCCTGGGTATATCTTGGTTCCGGTAAAGTCCGCAGTAACAGCGTAGATTCGTTTCGCTGCATCAACCACAACCGGTTGGGATATGGTTGCACCCTCGGCATATGCGGTTGTAACCTTGACATCAGATACGGTGTATCCTGCAGCGTAAACTTCACTCAGATCCAGGAAATAGCGAAAAGACAATTTATCCCCCATCCGGGCAGGCCAGCCGGAACGATTGTTCAGTTGAGCCATAATTTCCGTGTAATTGGAACCCGATGCCTTCACGGCAGCTTCGACAAAGAACTCATCCGTCTTCACTTCCGGAGCCGGAAAATTCGCGATGGGCTGATCATTTTGGCCGAATAGCAGATTCATCTTGGCTAACGCGCCTGTAAAGCCTGCATTGTAATCGGTTGCCACCTCATTGCTCACATAGTCTCCAATGGAATCCGCATAGGCATCCGACGCATCCGGTCCACCAACCATCGCTCCATACAACGTGTGACGGTGCTCGGATGGTACATTTTCATTGTTCGTCCATGAACTATGAGAGGTCCGATGATGTGGGTGCTTAGGCGGATTCTGACCATAACCGACCACATAACTGCTCTGGCGAGGATTATCCCCCAGAATGTAGTTTATTTGAGAGACGGCAAAGTCCTGATACCTTGCTTTCTTCACCGGATCACTGACCCAGTCGGAGTACACAAAAGCAATAAAAGAGGCATTCGCTGCATAGCGTAGTGATCCCCATGTATCAAGCCAGGCAAGCCCGCCCGGTGTATACTTGATTCGTTGTCCATTCGTGCCTACAGACCAATAATCCAGATTGCGCTCTGTGGATTGAATGAACCGCGTCGCTTCCGGCATGTTCAGACTCGAAGTAATGCGGGCCAGCAGAATCTGTGCTCCGTAATGTTTGTCATCCCACCCTTGGGTCCATGTATAGGCCCAGTTCCCGATTTGACCATCCGCTTGCCACAGATTCGCCGTAGCAATCGCTTTGGACAAGTAAGCGCTATCATTTGTCGCCATATATAGCCATGTTGCCGCCCAGGCGAGTTCATCATAGTAACCTGTCCATGAATTGTAGAACGATTGGACATCCGTAATGCAATCCGAATATTTGCCTCGATACGTATCCGCGAAGTTGTAAAGCTCCTTGGCATGTTTCAACAGTTTATCCGCATAAGCCGGATCACTGTCTCGGAACACAATGGATGAAGAAGCGAGTGCCGCTGCAGTTTCTCCTGCAAGTTCGCTTCCCGGACAGGATGCATCGATCTTGTAAGCAGGACGGTTCATCTGCATCACTTCAGCTGGTCCCCACCAGGCATGATCTGTATTGCCTGCTCCGACCTGTCCCCATAATTCATTGGGCTTCGTATGCGCTTTCACAAAATAGTCTGTAGCCCATTTCAAGTTATCCTTAATCTCCTCCAGTTGCCCTGCCTGCTCGTATCCCTCGCGGTATTCCACAACAGACCAAGCTAACATCGTAGCTGAATAGGCCATGGGCAGACCAAATTTCACATGATCTCCGGCATCGTACCATCCTCCGGTCAAATCAACCCCAACATCCGCTCCGTCATTTAATCCGGAATCACCACGCCATTCCACCCGGTTGTCTTCCGGCAATTTCCCTGAACGCTGTGTTTCATAGAAGTAAACCGCCTTCTGTAATGCCTCCGCATAGTTATGATTCCCGGCAGCCGCATCTGCCTTGCCATTCCATGCCTGTATGGATGTACTTCCTGCCAGTAGCCCTGCCGATAACGCGAGAATAGCGATTCGTCTCCACCAGCTTCCCTTCATCTTCAACCATTCATCTCCTTTTGCAATAGTCGTCTCGTCATTTTCCAATTACACTGATGTAATGACCCGCTCCTTTCTATGGTGTGACTCCATGTATTTCCACCATTAATTACCATTATAGCCCTTTGCTCCAGTTGCAATATCAGCGCTGGTGACTTCTGAAATAACATTGTTGTGACATATTTGGTTAGTGATATGACAAAAAAGACTGCCCCTCATATTGCATGAACGCAATATGAGAAACAGTCCTGATATTTTGAATAACCCGTGCTACAGTTGCATTAAGATCCATCGTACTATGGAGTCTGAACACCTGTCTTTTGAATCGTTTACACTCTGAATTTGTTGATTTGCTCCTGCAACTCTTCAGCCATTTTGGACAATGAGCCTGCAGATGAAGCAATCTCTTCCATCGAAGCCAGCTGCTGCTGGGTTGCGGCGGATACATTATGCACACCACCTGCTGCTTCTCCAGCAATGTTGGAGATCTGATCCACATATCCTACAACTTCATTCGTACTTGCTGACATTTCCTCCGAACCTGCAGATACTTCCTGAATCTCACCAGCGACCTTGTTCACTGCATTCGAAATCTGTTCAAATGCTTGTCCCGCCGCTGTTACAATCTCAATGCCTGCCTCGGTTTCATTGCTGTTCACTTTTACAGCCTGCACGGCATGATCTGTATCCTTCTGAATCAATTGGACTAGATCCGTAATTTTTTGAGCAGATTCAGAGGACTCCTCGGCCAGCTTACGTACTTCCCCGGCAACAACAGCGAAACCTCTGCCATGCTCTCCTGCTCGTGCCGCTTCAATCGCTGCATTTAATGCAAGAAGGTTGGTCTGACGGGCAATATTGTTGATAACCTCGGTAATGGTACCAATCTCTGCGGAGCGTTCTCCCAGTCCAGTAACCAGTTCTGTCAGTGATGCAATGGAATTGCGAACTGATCCCATCTGTTCAACAGCCTGCTGAATAATCATATTTCCTTCGGCGGACTGATTCGCTGCATCAACGGCAGATACGGATACACTTTGAGCAAGCTCAGCAATTTGTTCCGAACCAAGAGCCATTTCACTCATCGCCTGTGAAGAACGTTTCACCATATCTACTTGATCCGATGTACCTACAGCCAATTCCTCAACCGTCTCGGAGATCTGTTCCGACGCCCTTGTATTCTGCTCAGCACTCGCGAGAAGTTCTTCCGAGGAAGCGGCTACCTGTTCAGATGTCATCGATACGGATTGAATCATCTCCCGCAGGTTGCCAGTCATCACATTGAAGGAATCGGCCAGCGTTCCCAGCTCATCCTTGTTCTTGAGAACAATCTTCTCACTGGTCAAATCCCCATCTGCAATCAACATCGCTGCTGCATTCATCTTCTGAATTGGACGTGAGATGATACTTGCAATGAAAAAGGCAATAAACATCGCAACCAGGAAAGCAACAATGGTTACTCCCAAAATAACATTAAATGCTTTTTCAGCAGACTCAACCGATGTATTCGTTGCTGCATCCGACAGTGAGTTACCCATCGTGATTAATTGAGCAATGGTATCATTCGCTGTATACCATAATGGATAGGCCTCTGAATGCAATCTGCTGGCTTCTTCGTAATTGTTAGCCATGCCCAATTTCATAAATTCCGGCATTTTCGCCAAATACGCCTCATAGTTCGTGCTAAATGTATTGTATATTGCCACTGCTTCGGTATTGTCTGCGATGAGTGAGACCAGTTCCTTGCGCTCATTCTCAATCTTGGCTTGGAGCTGTTCCAACGCTTCATTCATCTTGGTGATTTCAGTTGGATTTGTTTCGACAATTACGGCAAGAGCAAGCCGTTCAATATCAGAAATATCACCATTCATCATCCCAAGCAGGCTCACACTGGGCATCCACATCTTATCAATTTCATCGGCCTTTTTGGACATATCATGAATTTGGGTTAAAGCGTAAATGCTTACAAAAGCCAGTAAAGCAACTACCATTAGAAATCCAGTCAGTAATTTCATTCGAATTGTTAATCTCAATTTCCCCGTCACGTTTCCCCGCGCGTTTTTCATGTTCCCCACTCCTCAACTAGTACATATTTATAGTATATCGACACGTATCGTCATGAATTGTAGATATCGGAATTCGATTTTTGTAAATTTCAGTTAACTTCGAAATAAACACAAAAAAAACCTCAAGTCTTTGGCACTCCAAAGACTTAAGGCTTCCATATCCGAAACTTCTCTCCCAATCCCTACTATATTCAACGGTTTCTAACGGAAAATCCGCCGATGAATGTTAATGAAGAAATCGGGAATCGACTTGGTATAATTACGAGTAGCAATCAAGATTACACTGACCAGGCTACCCAGAATAAATCCGCCAAGGATATCTCCAGGATAATGTACACCTACATAGACACGCGACACTCCTGTCAGCACAGCAAGCAACAGCATCCACATACCGAAGCGACGTCCAATAAAAAACGAAGCTGCAGCTAGCGCAAATACAAAGGAGGCATGTTTGCTTGGAAAAGATGGATCTGGCACATGAGGAACCAGTTGATTCACCGTGCCTTCCATGAACGGCCTTGGATGACCTACCACAGGTGAAATTCCCCATTTTGCCAGAACAAGTGCTACGATCGAAGCTACGCACGCATAAAACACAATTCGTTGCTTCGACGGATTGCCAAGAAACCACACGATCACAAGAAGCCCTATCATTACCCAAACCGCATATTCAGCCGATGTAATCATAAACCAGTCCAGAAACGGAATTCGGTCTGCAAACTGGTTGATCCAATTAAATACAGATTGATTCATAACAGTCGTTTAATACCTCCATTACACAAAACGCGATTATTTTTTACATAATAAATATACACTAACTATTTGTCAAACATGTCGCCTAGTAACCGAACTTTCGAAATCAAAGAGGACATATCTCTTACTTTTTGTTAAACTAGTTTGGGTTACATAATAGTTCATTCATAGAAAGGTGAAGATTATGCTTAAGAAATGGTTATGGGGGACATCCCTAACCCTGGCACTTGCCATAGCCGGTGTCATTGTATATTACGGATACTCGATCGTTCATTTTGCCAATAGCATCTCAACCGCTTCCGAGACTTCCACTTCTGACACAAACCAAAATACAGACACCCCAACGACCCCTGTTCCCAAATGGGAAGGGAAGGAACGAGTTAACATTTTGCTGCTTGGAGGTGACACCAGAGGGGAGGATGCCGGCCGTTCAGATTCGGTCATGGTCGCTTCCATTGATCCGGTATCCAAGAAAGCCCATCTCTTCTCTGTTCTCAGGGATACATACGTTGATATTCCGGGACACGGAAAGAGCAGACTCAACGCGGCCTTCTCCTACGGCGGAGCGGAATTAACCAAACAAACGGTCGGTGACTTGCTCGGCATCCCTATTCAGCACTACGTTTATACCGATTTTATCGGATTCATGGCGCTGGTTGATGCTGTAGACGGAATCGATATTGATGTGGAGAAAGACATGTATTATACCAGCAAAGCAGATAAACATATGTACGATATTGATCTCAAAAAGGGACTTCAGCATATGGACGGCAAGACGGCTCTCCAATATGTCCGGTTCCGGCACGATGCCACATCAGATTTTACGCGTACCGAACGGCAGCGGATTTTCATGACTGAGCTGGCCAAAAAGATGCAAAGCACTTCTTCACTCTTCAGGATTCCTGAAATATTGGAAGCTGTCGCTCCATATATCGAGACAGACCTCAGTCCAACACAGATGTTAAAATTGGCTTCGCTCGGATTCGATATTAACGTGAATGAAATCGATAAACAGCAGATCCCTCCTAACAAGTTGCTTACCAATGAGCTTGCAGGGTCTGCCCAGGTACTCGGTGTTAATAAACCGAAACTCCAAGCATACATTCAGAATTTGTTTGAGGAAGATGCGAAATCTTCAGAGGATGAATCACCGAAGGTACAAGACTTAAACTAAATGGAATGAAACAAAGAGAAGCAGGTATCGCAAAGATACTTCGACTAAAGACGGCTCCCGCCGTCTTTTTTGTATCTATTTTCCACATTTAATGCAGCCTTAATGTTCAACAGGTACCCTTAAATGATGAATTCCGGTTACACGAAGGAGGAATACACGTGAATAAACCGCGAATCGTGGAATGGACACAACTGCGCGGCCTTGCGTTTCTCGCCATTGTGATGCAGCATAACATCGCGGAATATATATATCGCGCCGATATTGAACAACCTGATTCCGTCATGCTGACCATGATTTATCATCTGACTCGTTTTGGTACGCCGACATTTGTCTTTCTGTCCGGTGTAATGCTGTTCTATCATCACAGTCACACCAAACCGGATTACCCTCGTTTTATCCGTAAACGGTTTGGAGATATCTATGTGCCCTTTGTCGTATGGACGTTCATCTATTGGCTATTTGTTCGGATATTCACGCCCGAGTTCTGGCTTTCTGGGATACCGGACTTCCGGAGTCTTGTTCGTGAACTGTTCCTCCCCCAGACGGGATATCATCTGTGGTTTGTGATCATGGTGTTTCAGTTCTATATTCTGTTCCCCCTGTTTCTTCGGGGAGCCAAGTTCATTCAGAGACGAATTGAAAAAATTACACGCTTCACCCCGATGCAATCCATCGTCACGCTGATTCTCATTGGGATGGCATTATACACTTTACTTATGAAATGGTCCTACTACGATATGGGCGGTTGGACAGCTTCCTTACCCCAACCCTGGTCGGGTTTGCTGCAATATCGCTCCTATTCATGGATTATGTACTGGTTTTACTTTTTGCTGGGCGCAGTCTGTGCCTGGTCAGTGGATAGCTGGAGAAGTTGGACCGCAAAGGTATTGCCCTGGATGGTCTGTCTGTTTATCGGCATGTACATCTGGCTTGGATATGATGTGCTGCGGGGATCGGGCGATGTTGTTAACCTGAATATATCAACCTATCTGAAGCCAACGACATTCATCATCATCATGTCCCAGATGTTCATGTTCTATGGGTTCCTTGTACTGCTGCGAGGCAAAGATACACCATTTCAGCGTCTCCTGACGTGGATTGGCCGATATTCCTTTGGTGGCTATCTGGTTCATGCACTGGTCATCTACTGCATCGCGTATATTACCCGGCCACTTATACTAACTGGATGGCATCTACCGGTTACATTGCTCTCATTTCTCGTCACCGTAGCGACGTCTCTTGCAATCAGCCGGGGACTTTCCCAGCTTCCTGGTTCTCGCTTTACCATAGGATTACAACGGAAGAAACGTTCAAGTTCCCGTTTGCATGATACTGTTTCTGCGAGCAGAACAAGTTCACCCGAGCGTAATCCGTCCGCCAGCGCAAATCACAGTCCGGAAACCGGCTAATCCTGGTTGATTATAGAAAAAGCGTCTCCCTTCGTGGAAGACGCTCTTTTTCATTTCAATTCTGTGGAAGCAGATCGCCCGGGTACAGGTTCGTGAGGACCAGGAGCTAGATGTGCATTGCCTTTCTGATTAACGAACCTTTTCAGGTCACCCGTCAACTGCTCCTTCAGCTTGTCTACCAGTTGCTTTTCGCTGATGCCTTTTGCCTGAGCAATCTCAGCCAGTGACTTCCCGCTCTGGAGCTGCTGATGAAGCTGCTCCGGAGTGATACCGATAAAGCGAGCAATAGCCCCCTTGTCCATCATTGGACGTCTGTTGCCATGGTGAGCAAACTCACGTCTTAACTCCCGCAGTGGTGTGTTGATTACCTTCTTCAGCTTCATATCCATACCTGCTTTGGCTGCTGCTGCCTGCTCTTTCGTGAGACAGCCTTCTTCGGCTGCTTTATCCAATCGCTGAGAGAGTGAAGGCTTCAACTTCTCTAACAATTGTGCCTCACTAAGGCCCTTGCGTTCCTTGGCAATCTGAGTCAACGTTTTGCCAAGCTCCATCTGTTCCTTTAAATCACGGAGCCCAATACCGAGCAGGTCTGCGGTTTCTCCAATCATAAACAGCCCATGACCTGCCTGCATGCATGGTTTGGTCTGGTTGGTGGAGGAGGATGGTGTCGCCACCTGATCTTCGACAGATCCATTTGGATCAGCGGATGCCGTATAGCCGGTTGCTGCTGTTATAAATACGGCTGCCAGTCCAGCTGCCATCCATTTTTTCCATTTGTATTTCATTTCTCTTCTTCCTTTCATCTGTCAAAATCCTGTGCTCTCTTAGTTTGAACCTAACTTCCGCTTTTTTATGCCATAAAAATACAAAATGTCATTGTTTTTTTCACAATTCATCACAAAAAATCCTATTTTTTTCAATTCATTTCCGGTATACTGAAAGTAACTTCATGATCTAGTCGAATAGTCCTTAATTACTTTATTATGGGAAGGACGTAACCAAACGATGCGGAGAGAATGGTTTGATCCGTTTAAATCCGATGTGGAGGTGGTGTTCGCTGCAGCAGAGCAGCTGGTACAGAAGTACCCTGGACCAATGTCAGAACATGCACTAGAACAACTTCATTTGGTCAATCCTTTGTTACGAGATTCGGGTCACAGCTACATCGGCTACATTATTCCATTGTGGATGCAGCTCTCGGATGGTTTACCTGCAGAGAAGGCACACAAACTGAGTACTGCTTGTCTCCTGCATATGCTATATTTTCTGAATCAGGATGAAGTTATGGACGAACAGCCAGAAGATGTGACACTGAAATTATCACTGGGTAACCTTTACTACGTGAATGCGATCTGTGCCTATTCAGAGCTATTCAGCCTTTCTTCCCCGTTCTGGACGTATTTCAGACAGTATGTGGAGGATTGGGCCGTGAGCGTCACCGGTGAGAACTCCATTGATTATTTCAAGAGAAACCCGCTATTAATCGCCCAAAAAGCCGCCCCACTTCAACTTGGAGCTGCTGGCTCACTCCTTCTTTTGGAACAGGAGCATCGCATTACTCCGGTATGTTCTGCCGTCAACATTGCACTGATGACTCTCCAGATGACAGATGACTTCACAGACACGAAACAAGATGCTGTGCATGGAAATTACAACAGCTTCCTCTCCCACATATCCGCAGCACTGGAACACAACTACCCGGCTCATCCTGTAAGCGAATGTGTACATGATAATGTATACAATACCCAATTGATGAACTCCTATGTAGACATTGCTCAGCAATATAACATCAGATTGACATCTTCTAACTCGGGGATTCCGCATCTTGAAGCGTTTAATTCTTATTTATGTGGCATTCTGGGACAAACTGTTCATGACATTGAACAACACAAAAAAATGCTTCTTCAAGGCGGGTTTCATTACTGGATCAGCGAGAAACAACAGTTGTCCTAATCTCCAAAGAATCGCCGGTACAGTTTAATTTTAAATATGAAGGGAATGTTGACGATGATGGTATCAGAGAAAACGTTGCACGAGGATATTATTGAAAAGGCCTGGACTGATGAGCACTTCAGACAACAACTGCACTCCAACCCGAAGCAAGCGCTTCGCGAAGCATTTGGCATTGATATTCCAGAACACATTCAAGTCCGTACCGTTGAAGAACAACAGAACGACTACGTTCTCGTGATTCCTCCCAATCCATCCAAAGTGGATTATGACGTAAATTGCGGACCGTGGAGAAGCTAAACGGAATAGTTTGAATATGTGATTGAACGACAAAAGGGGTAGCGAACAAAAAAAGCCATTGTACCTTCTGCCGCTCGTCATTCGACGAACGCGGCAAAAGATACAACAGCTTCTGTTCCTACCCCTTTTGTGCTTGTAAAGCTGATCTGCCCATGCATGGCTTCAACGATTCGAAAGGTCACCATCATGCCAAGGCCTGTCCCTTTGATTTTATTCGAGAAATAAGGCTCCCCAAGCCGGACCAACGCTTCTTCATCCATGCCTTCGCCGTTATCTCTAACATGTACCTTAATGACTCCATCCTGAGCATAAGCCCAAATATCAATCTGACCTTGTCCTTGCAGAGCTTCAATGCTGTTTTTAATAATATTAATAAAAGCCTGCTTGAACTTGGAAGAGTTCCCTCTAATCCATAGATCGGGCGGAATGTCAGTTGTTATTTTGCCGCCTTCCAGATTAGCCATTGGTACAAGAATACCTTCAATATGATTAAATTCATCCGCGATATTAAGAGAGACAATATGATCGAACTCCGGTTTGGCAAACGTGAGGAAGTCGGTAATAATGCCGGAAGCGCGATCAAGCTCCTCCAGAGCAATTCGCACATATCCTTTGTTTTTGTTGTCTTCCTGCTCTGTCATGAGCTGAAGGAATCCTCGTGTCACCTGCAGCGGATTACGAACCTCATGAGCAACCGACGCTGCCAGTTCGCTAATGATCTCCATTTTCTCGGATCGCTGCAATTCATTATTGAACAATTCCAACTCTTTCGAGTATTCAAGCACTTTGGTATGTTTTTCAGCAAATCGGCTTCCCAGTATGGCAATAAGTGAGATAATAAAAGCAACCATAGACCATTTCCACCATATCAGATGATACGTTCCATTACGCTGGTAATACCACAGTAGCTCAGCAACACTGATTAAGGCAAATGTACCGAATCCCGTAGCCAGCAAAAGAGCTTCCCGGCTCCGTTGAAGCGCTTTGATGATGGTGCCGATCATTAGGATGCTCAACAGGACTACGAGAATGAATCCTATCACGTTCTGAACCAACAAACTGTAGAGCATATCCCATTGACCGCCTGAAATAAAATCAATGAGCAGAGCAGTCACAGCAACTACAGAATAGATGAATTGAAATTTTCTTAGTTTGGTAAAGATGCCATAACGACCTGGTCCGATAATTTGTTCAAAAAAATAACAGAGTGCAGGCATGCCCATCAGCATAGCGAGGTCAAATAATACGGAATACAGATTCCCGTAAACCTGGTAGAACGTATATAAAAACTGTGAATAGGTGATAATCATCGTTCCGATTGAACCCATCACGATACATAGCGAAATCCACAATCCCTTATGGAATTTACCCAGGAAAAATGTGCAGCTCAGCATGGTAAGTGCCGTGAATACAAAGGTCGCTCCCAATATCACATCAAGCAGTCCATTATGAATGTACTTTTCCTGTAATGTAGCATACGGCCCAACCTGAACCGTTCCGTAGATGCCAAGTCTGCCTTTCTCATTCTCGGACCATACATACAGTTTCCCACCTGAATTCTCACTCGATAAGGGTAACAACACAGCGTTATTATCATAATTGTAATGATAATTCTCATACACCTTACGATCGTCCAGATAGATCACAATGTGGTTCCCTTTAATATTCTCAAAACGAATTGCCGAGCTATCTTCGTTTATTTTAGGAATAGTCACACGAGTCCAAATGGAACCCGAAGGAGCTTCAACGCTGCTGTATTCCAGCTTTTCTGGACCTTGCTTCTCCCAGATCTCCTCCGAACCTTGAACCTCACTGATGAATCCCTGATCGTGTACGTTCCCCCATTTTACTTCCCATCCCGTAATGGATACAGGTCTGTCAACTTCTCCTGCATTCGCTGAGACGAAATCATGCGGCAAGCAGAGAATATTCAACATACTTATCCATAAGATGATGATAGCTTTGGGCACATTTTTCATTCACAGCACCTCAAAGTTCTTATTTTCTCTATCCCCAAGTCCTCTCATTTATCATTCGCCATAGTTTAACGTGTCACCTTCTTGTAGGAAAATGAAAATTCACATTTTAGTAGATTTATAGTTTAATTTCCATTTTATTGATAGATTCCGAGTGTTTTCTCCATTATCCGCGCAGATCTTCGAACTGGTTCTCAATCATTTCGCGTTCTTTCTGTTCAATCTTCGTACGATACTCCAGCCACTGCTCCGTTTCCTCATCGTCATAGATCGTCCATATATCCGAGAAAAGAAAATCCCGTAACTGGACAATCTGTCCTGACCATATCCCGCCTACCCAGAACAGCCCGTCCGGGCGGCGTATAACGGTACGGGAAAACCCGGGCGTAGACGCTTTTTGCCCAATTCGGATTTGAGTGATCATATTGCCCAGCGTAAACCAATCCAATTGGCATCCCTCCCTCATATATCCATGTTTCATCATATCATAGGCCAAAGATGAAAAGCTGTAAAACTGATCTGTGCGATTCAATCGTCGCTTCTGGGTGTAATGTTCCTCAAAGCAACCACTTACCATTGAGGAGTGATTCGAATGAATGAGCCACACAGAACAGTAGAGGTAGAACATAAAGATGTCCAGCACAAATCAGATTCAAGTATGGTCGCTTCCACGTTTATCAAGTACGCGGCTTATATCATTATTTTCTTTGGTTTCCTGTACTTTCTGGTCAAATATGTATTTCCCAAATTTTAAAACATATAAGCTGAATCTGTAATCTGTACAATGCCGTACAATGTTCATTTTCATCTTATATTCATATTTGGGAAACACAAGGGAATCCTAATGGGTACGAGATTACAACGTTAGCCCTTTGGGTAACAACGAATAAGAACCTTTTGAAGATAACTGCACAATTAAAAAACAACCAATAAATATAATCCACTCAAAGGGAGTGTTATTGATGTCAGACAGACCGATTAGCAATGAAGAGAGCGAACGCTACTACGACCGATATCAGAGGTCACGTGATATTCCACTGGAAACCGAAGTGCCTGAGGGTGACATAGACACTTTTGATGAAGTTACGGGAAGACGCATCGAAACTGAGGAAACAGTCAATACAGTGAATCCGCCCCTTGTAGTAGCGACGGAAGAACCAGAGTTGGAGTCGCGCACAGCAGAGCCTGCACTTGAATCCGTACCTGATGCTGATCTAATCCAACCGGATAGTCCGGTTGATCCCGCTGCACCCGACCCCAATGCCATTCACGGGACGGATCTGCTAAACGGCGCAGGGGCGGATGCCAAACCGGAGAACAATATTCCACCTCGGCGTTAATCCTCTAGTCACAGCCTGAATTAGGAGGTGTAGACACGATGAAGGATAATCACAAGCGACAAGTACATGAGCCGGATAATCTGGTAACTGAACGGGATATAGATCCGAATTTTGGATTATTCACGGAAGATTCCTTTCCGGAAGCCCTAGCGAATGAGGATCAGCTTGATGCTGTCGAACATGCCATTCCGAAGGAGAACGTTGAAGGCGTCGAAGTTTCCCGAAAAGGTTCATTCGAAAAGGAATAGAAACGCATTACAAATCCAATGAGAATAGTGAGAAAACCTCTTGCTCAAGAGGTTTCTTTTTTTACCTTCCTGTTAACAAAGACTTATCCTGAAAAAGAGATGGCAACCGTATCCGTAAGGTGCCATCCCTCTCTCTGCTATCCAATTAGCCATTTCATGTTTTGGCGTTTTTGATTATTTTGCTAAAGATTTGCCCGATCCCGGCAACTTCTGCTCCAGTCGGGACCATTTCGCCACAATGGCGGTAGTCAGGAGCGCCACTCCATTGATGATGAAAATCCATCGAATCGGCAGCCAGCCACCCAGTACACCACCGATTATCGGCCCCGCCATCGTACCGATCTGGGAAGCCGACTGATTCAGACTGAATGCTCTTCCCCGGAAGCCAGGTTCGGTCACTTGAACAATCATTGCATTAATCGCCGGGAACACCGCTGCAAAGAACAATCCATACACAAAACGTAATATGCCGAATCCAATATAACCGGTAGTGAAAAATTGCAGCAGGTTACCAACCGCTCCGCCAACGAGGCCAATGATCAGTACTTTTCCATATCCGATTCTTGAACCGATTTTACCCCAGCGCGGTGCCATAATGACTGTAGCTACACCAACCGCAGAGAAAATAATCCCTGAGCTAAGAGAAGCACGATCGGGCTGAATGCCCATTTCCATCACGTATACGGTCAATAAAGGCTCCAGAATCATCACGGAGAAGGTACATATGCCCATCATGCCAAGCACCGTAATAAACAATCGATTGGCCCTGGCTTCACGGATGTCATCCATCACATGAGAACGTGCCTTGTTCCGGTTGAAGTTCTCTTCTTTGACCCAGAAGGTTGCGATTAACGCCGAGACCAATACTACGATACTGGAAAATAAAAAAGCATTCCGGTTGCCATAATAGTGGCTTACGACCCCGCCGATTAATGGGCCGATTATCCCTCCTGTTGCCCCGGCTGTAGACATGATACCAAGTGCATACCCTGTCTTCTCTTCCGGTGTGTTGGTACCGACCAGTGCAATCGCCGCCGGAACAAACCCCGCGAGCAACCCCTGAAACAAACGAACCACGATTAGCGAATACGGGTCCTGCACAAAATAATTGATCAAATACAAAACCGCAAGGCTGTATCCCGACCGGATCAGCATTGGCTTGCGCCCGTATTTGTCAGCCAGTGATCCCCAGAAGGGAGACACCAGCGCACTTGCCAGAAATGTGATGCCAAAGGCAAGCCCTGACCAGAACTCCAGGTGATCACGAACGCCCAGATCTCCACTCAGAAACAAAGGCAGAAATGGGATGGAGATTGAATAAGCGGTGCTACAGAAAAAAACACCAATCCACAAAATCACCAGATTACGCTTCCACGAGAAGTCCATATACCCGCACGCCCTTTCCGTTAATGACGTCGGGACTGCCGTGTATTGGAGCGGACGGAACAGACCCGTACGTCCCTGACTGCGGAAGCATTTTCCTTATTTTACACCTCTGTAAGCATTTACACCATCCTTTATCGCCCATAATATCCTGCCTTGCATTGCCATCTTGTCCGCAAAAACGGTATGATAGTTGAGGGATTATCCGAAAATAATTCTGACTAAATATATTATGCAGAGATGCAAGGGGGAACGTTCTCATGTCTTTTCGGTGGAAAAAAACAACAGCTGTGTCGCTGGTTCTAGCGATGCTGCTTATCGTCATTAGTGGTTGTGGACGCCCTTCAAGCGGCGCAACGGAAACACCCGTCCCGGCTGCACCCGAAGGGCCAAATCCAGTGGCCACAATTGAAATGCAAGACGGGCAAAAAATTGTCATTGAGCTATATCCCGAAATTGCGCCCAATACCGTGTACAATTTCATCTCATTAGCGAATAAGGGTTTCTATGACGGGTTGATCTTTCACCGTGTTATCCCAGGCTTCATGATCCAGGGGGGCGATCCCAACGGAAACGGAACAGGCGGCCCGGGTTATGCGATCAAAGGTGAATTCACATCCAACGGTCACAAAAACCATCTGAATCATACGCGTGGGGTCATCTCCATGGCGCGAGAACCAAATAATTTGGACTCCGCAGGTTCCCAGTTTTTCATCATGTTAGCGGATGCTGATTATCTGGATAATGCCTATGCCACATTCGGTAAAGTTACAGAAGGTATGGAAGTCGTTGATGGAATCGCTGCTCAGGAAATCGGAGAAGGAGACAAACCAGTTACCGATCAGGTAATGAAAAAAGTCACTGTCGACACTCACGGAGTAGAATATCCTGAACCGGTGAAAATGCCTTAACCTTTGAAACGGATCATAGTTATCCATCTTGATTCACAATCTGTAACACAAACAAAAGCTCTGTCCCGCGTATTCACGCAAGGCAGAGCTTTATTAAATGTTAGCGTTTACATGAATGACTTTATAAAAAATGCCCTCTTCTGGCACAACTCTATATGCAGCAGCTCTGCAACCCGCTGGTCTCAATATATCCATCCCATCAAACGCAACCAACCGATGATCGCAATCCATAACGGACAGCTGAAAGCAACACCCCATGCAAGCCCTTTCAGTAAGCTACGGTTTACTTCCACGAACAACGACTCCTTTCTCCAGGGAATAGTCGCAGTATCGGTAATAATATATGAATTTATACCCGTTTTCATTCGTCACGCAACTCCCTATCTCCTGCTTTTGTCCCTCAGTTTCATGGAATGGGTTTGGTGAACCTGATATAATATGTTTACTGAACAATGATGGAAGCTGATTCATGTTTTTGAGAGGAGAATATTCTATGGCAAAATCCAAAAAACAACCCCCTGCTCCCAAAGCAGCACAGGATAAACCGACCACACTAAAGGATCTGCTGAGCAGTGATGTGTTAGAGAAACTGAAAGCTCAGGCGGATGAAGCCAAGGCTGCCGAGGCAGACCGCAAAGAGCAGGAACGCCTGCAGGCCGAAGAAGCTCGTAAAGCGGAACAGAAGCGGAAAGATAATGACTTTGAGTACCTGTTGAACAATAGTTCAATGGATTGGAAGAAACATAAGTAATTTTGCAGCAATCAGATCATTATGATATCTAAACTATTGTTACAGGACCGTTCAACGGTCCTGTTTTTTGTATCGTACATTTGATTCATCACTCTTTAGTCGGGTATGTAGAAATAGAGAGAGTTACTGATAATTTATACGATACGGAGGGATCAGGATGACTGAACAACGTTTGCAAGGGAAAGTTGCGATTGTAACCGGAGGTGGCTCAGGAATTGGTCAGGCAACAGCCATTCGTTTCGCTGAGCATGGGGCCAAAGTGTTCATGCTGGATCGTACCCCGGAAAATGCAAAGAAAACCAAACAGACGATTGAAAACGCAGGCGGAGAGGCCCACGTTATTGAATGTGATATATCCAAACCGGACAACGTACAGAAGGCAATCAATCAGGCGGCAGAGCAAGCCGGTCAGCTCGATATTGTATTTGCCAATGCAGGCATCAACGGCACGATGGCTCCGATTGAAACGATGGAACCGGAGGACTGGGATCAAACGATGGGCATCAATATGCGCGGCACGTTCGCAACTGTGAAGTACGCCATACCCCATTTGAAAGACCGCGGAGGAAGCATTATTATCACGAGCTCCATTAACGGTAACCGCGTATTCTCTGGCATCGGCTTCTCTGCATATGCTTCCAGCAAAGCTGGTCAGACGGCATTTACGAAGATGGCTGCATTGGAACTGGCCCGATACAAGATCCGTGTCAACGCCGTCTGCCCGGGAGCCATCGATACGAACATCGATGACAACACCTATCCTTCGGACGATCTGAAAGAAGTACAGATCCCGGTTGAATTTCCCGAAGGTCATGAACATCCACTCAAAGGTGAACCTGGAACGTCGAAGCAAGTCGCCAATCTGGTGCTCTTCCTCGCTTCCGATGAATCTTCCCATGTAACCGGTACCCGGATCTATGTGGATGGAGCGGAATCTTTGCTTCGTGGATAAAAATTAGAAACATACTCCATATGGAGTTAACTACCGAACATCCCGCAAACGGCCTGGATATCCAGACCGCTGCGGGATGTTTAATTTGTAATATATCTTTATAGAAGAACGAAGGAAAAACTCGTTGCTTCCTCCTTGGTTTTGAATGAATTTTTAACTAGGGCTTGTCTTCAAATCTGTTGAAAACAGAAGCGTACCCGAGCGTGTCCAGCGTAGGCAAGTAAGCTGTGCAGCTAGAATAAAAAGTGGACACAACGTTAACGAAAAGGAATAATGAGCTTAACGAAAGACGAGGTGTCCACACATGGGAGAGCAGCGGCAGCGTTACAATGAAGAATTTAAAAAACAAAC
>Ga0153960_1000037_pt1 | contig 83012 bp, 68 predicted proteins | sample TSFL044MetaG_FD_102274 | JGI IMG/M metagenome (GOLD analysis project Ga0153960, IMG submission 102274) | Attine ant fungus gardens microbial communities from Florida, USA - TSFL044 MetaG | ecosystem: Host-associated > Fungi > Mycelium > Unclassified | place: USA: Florida, Withalacochee...
AACTTCCCTGGTGTCGTGTACGGGGACGAGACGATGATCGGTGAGATTCAGGCGACGCTTCGAGCAGGCAAGGTGGCAGACGGTCACTTCACCTGGGCAGCGGATGACTGGCGTCTGCCAGCCTACGCAGCAAGCGGTGTTACGGGCGATCATGAATGTGTTACGAAGGAAGATGTGGTGGAACGCCTGCGACTTGGCATGTACGCCAAAATGCGTCAGGGCTCTGCGTGGCATGACGTTGCGGAAACGATCAAAGCCTGCACAGAGCTTGGCCTTGATACACGCCGAATGATGCTGGTGACGGACGACCGGAGTTCAGAATCGCTGCTCAAAGAAGGCCATATGGACTTTGTTGTACGGTTGGCCATTTCTCAAGGGGTGAAGCCGGTTACCGCTTTCCAGATGGCGACGATCAATACGGCTGAACGTTTCGGTGTAGCACGCGACGTTGGTGCGGTTATTCCTGGGAATATCGCCGATATTATTTTGCTGGATGGACGCTTGGCTGATGTACGTGTAGGCATGACGATTGCCGCAGGGCATGTCGTGGCAGAGAACGGCAAAATGACAGCGGTCTGGGACAGCTTCACATACCCGGAAGAGGCGCTGAATACCGTGAAACTGGAAGCCAATATTCAGCCGAAGGATATGGAGCTGTCTGCGCCGATTACCGAAGGTATGATTGGAGCAAAAGTCATTCATGTGACGGAGAACCATGTGGATACCAAGGAGAAGCATGTTAATGTCACGGTGGAACATGGCAATGTCGTCGTTTCAACATCAGGTGAAATATGCAAAATTGCGGTGCTGGAGCGTCACAAACAAACGGGCAATCGCGCTGTTGCTCTTGTTGGGGGCATAGGCTTCACAGGTCCTGCTGCCATTGCGATGACCGTTGCTCATGACAGCCACAATCTGCTCATTATCGGTAATGATGACGCATTGATGGCTGAGGCGGGCAACCGCGTTATTGGAATGCAGGGCGGTGTAGCCGTCGTGACTGCGTCTGGTGTGACCGAATTCCCGCTGCGCATTGCAGGCTTGATGTCTACGGAATCCTTTGAAGTGGTAGCAGCTAAATCTGCGGCTATTAGTGAAGCATTACAGTCTGCGGGCTGTACGTTAAATAATGCATTTATGACGCTGTCTCTGCTGGCACTTGTTGTTATTCCGGAATTGCGCTTGTCTGATAAAGGCTTGGTACGCATTTCGGCAGAAGGCATTGAGCTGGTATCCCTGTTTGATGAGATGGTGGAGAATACACCGGCTGCTCCGGCTGGCAATTAACGAGTAATAGCGTATCCGTTCTTCCTAGAAACGGGTAGAGAAGTGTAGGTCGCCTTTGGGCGGCCTTTTTTTATTATTACAGGAAAACGCTTACTAGGTCTTGAGTCGTCTGTTGTACATATGCAAAAAATGACCCATGTTGGGGTGGAATTAGGCTGAAATTAAAAAGTTTTTCTTAATTGAGACTTTAGAACTATAAATACAGAAGTGTGAATACCCGAAATAATGTTATATGATTCTTTCGTCGTAAGCCTAAGAGATGATGTTGCATATAAAAGCAATGTAAATAGTCGTACATCGAAATTGTATCCAGTGAATGAATATAAAACGACAGAATTTCATCGAGATTTGCACGATTGAGCTGCATAACATCAAAAGGAGTGTACAAATATGAAAAGCAAAAAGAGATACCAATTCATTTTGTTAATTAGTTGTTTCATGCTGTTTGCAGGGAATTCTTATGTTTGCAAGGCCACTGCACTTGGCTCAGTCGACAGTTATGAAACCATCCATGGAACGGTACAGGGATCGGTAAGAGCAACCTGGGTATGGGACACCACGCAGATTCAAAATAACCCTCAGCTAGTGCTGAAGTTTGCCACAACGAACAAAATCAATACGATCTACCTACAAATGAATCGGGATGTAAAGCTTCCGTACTATACATCTTTCATTCGTCAAGCCAGAGAGAAAAATATTGCCGTGGACGTTATGGATGGAAGACCTGCTTGGGGACTGACGGAGAGTCGGGGTCAAATTGCAGATTTTCTGGACTGGGTTGAAGCGTATCAAAATCAAGTTGAGCCCAATGAGAAATTTGCCGGCATCCATCTGGACATTGAGCCTCATGTACATCCCGAGTGGAAAACCAATCAGGCCAGTGTGATTACGCAGTGGCAGGGCAACGTTCAATACATCGTTGATCGGGCCGCACGCATGAAGATGCCTGTAGCCGCTGACCTGCCTTTCTGGCTGGATGGTTACAAGATTCCAGGTTCCACGATGAATGTAAGCAGCTGGATGATCCGCAAGTTTGACTCCATCACCATTATGGCTTATCGGGATACGGCAGCTGCCATCTATAATGTAGCGAAGGATGAGCTTGAGGAAGCGTCACTTTTGGGTAAAACGGTATCGATTGCCGTGGAGACCAAGCAAAGCAAGGAAGGTGATTTTATTACCTTTTATGAAGAAGGAACAGCGTATATGGAAGCACAGCTCAAGCTGGTAGAGAAAATGGCAAGTGTACATTCGTCCTTTAACGGATTCTCGGTGCATGAGTACAGCTCATGGGAGACATTGAAAAAGTAAAATGAAATTCCTTTCATCAGAATGATAAAAAGGGTGCTTACGGCTGAACGGGCTGAAGCACCTTCTTTGCATCTGTTAACTCATATAAAAGTGGAGAACAAGAACAGTGAATTATCGTCAGTTCAATGTGCTGAGTGCCGTTCCAAATAGGCGTTTAAGCCTAGACCAGTGCAGGTTCCATCGCCACTTTCTCATAAAACATTTTGCGATATTGGGACGGGGTAATGTTCTTGTGTTTCTTGAATGTTGTAATGAAATAGCTCAAGTGTTCAAACCCGACGTCCATGGCAATATCCACAATTTTGTGATCGGTATTCTCAAGCTGAACACAGGCCTGCTGGATGCGATAATAGTTGATATAGTCGACCGGACTTTTCTGCACCATCTGTTTGAAAAAGCGGCAAAAATGCCCTTCGCTCATATTGGCCTCATCTGCCAGTTCTTTTAACTTGAGTGGTTCGGGGTAACGCTTGTGAATATAGCTTAATACTGATTTCAGACGCTCCACTTTATCATGACTGCCTGACGGAACGGTCCCTTTGAGTGCAGCAGGTCTCATATGTTCAAACATTTGTGCAAATATTAGATAGAGGTAAGCTTTGGTTGTCATCTCGCAGGTGGGTGTCCCGGCGGCATGATCGGCGAAAATTCGTTTCAAATGAAAAATGATTTCTTGGCCCCACGCTTCATCCGTTTGGATATGGTAAGGGGGTATTACCGTTTTGTGTACAAGCGGGCCAACGAATTTCTCCTGTACAGCATCGAACGTCCGACTGCCTAACAGCTCCGGGTTAAATACGATGGATGAAAAAACACAAGGGACATCACCTTTCAGATAGCCGGCGTGAATTTCGCCCCGATTGATAAAGATGGCTTCTCCCGCTTGGACTTCTACCGTAGTCATATCAATTTGAAAAACAGCACTGCCTTGAGTCACCATAGTGAACTCCATCTCATCGTGCCAGTGGCAATCGAGAATGCTGTCGCCATTCAATTGTTGAATATCCGGGTAAACACTGACTGGATACATGGCATTGCCGTGAATCCGGTCTTCCCGTAATCGTTCACGTTCCATATGAGAATCTCCTTTTGCATCATTATTAATGTAAACGTTCCCATAGATTGGTGGTGTTTATAAAGAATCGGATAAGAAATATCAGAATCGTGATATATTTGGTCAAAATATGAGAAGAAATTCGTTATAAATGTCAATATTATTATAGTATAACCGAAGGGGGAAAGAAAACATGAAATTTACTGATGGATTCTGGATGACTCGTGAAGGGTACCACATTCAAAACCCGACTGACATTCGTGATATTGTGCAAAAAGAGAATTCTTTGACCGTATATGCGGCAACTAAATATATTCGCACCAAAGGCGACACGTTGAATGGTACATTGCTGAAAGCAACGTACAGTTCACCTATGCCTAACGTTATTCGTGTAACTTTGAATCACCATAAAGGCGGAGTGAAAAAAGGGCCTGTATTTGAGCTTAACACTCAAGATGCAAACGTTGACATCTCGAAAAATGAACAAGGCGCTGTTTTGAAAAGCGGCAATCTGGAAGTTCAAATCGACAAAACGAACGGTTGGGACGTCAGCTTCCTGTATGGAGGAAAACGCATTACTGGTAGCGGTCAAAGAGCAGCTGGTTATATTACTGGTCCAAGCAAGGAAGCGTACTTCCGCGAGCAGCTTGATCTTGGCATTGGTGAATACGTTTACGGACTCGGTGAGCGCTTCACGCCATTTGTTAAAAATGGTCAAGTGGTTGACACTTGGAATGAGGACGGCGGTACAAGCAGTGAGCAGTCCTATAAGAATATTCCTTTCTATTTGTCCAACAAAGGATATGGCGTATTTGTAAACCATCCTGAACGCGTATCGTATGAGATCGCATCTGAGAATGTATCTAAAGTTCAATTCAGCGTAGAAGGGGAGACTTTGGAATACTTCATTATTGGCGGTGACAATCCAAAGGATGTACTTGATAATTATACGAAATTAACAGGGAAACCAGCGCTTCCACCAGCATGGACGTTTGGTCTGTGGCTGACAACATCATTCACAACGGATTATGATGAAGCAACGGTTAACCATTTCGTAGATGGCATGGCTGAACGTGATCTTCCGCTGTCTGTATTCCATTTTGACTGCTTCTGGATGAAGGAATACCAATGGTCTGATTTCGTATGGGATGAAGCGATGTTCCCGGATCCGGAAGGCATGCTTGCACGTCTGAAAGAAAAAGGACTCAAAATCTGTGCGTGGATTAATCCATACATTGCAGAAAAATCCTACTTGTTCGATGAAGGTATGGAGAACGGTTATCTGGTCAAAACAGCTGATGGCAGCGTATGGCAATGGGATATGTGGCAAGCAGGTATGGCTCTGGTAGATTTCACGAATCCGGATGCTGTGAATTGGTATAAGAGTAAGCTGGAAGTTCTGCTTGAACAAGGTGTCGATTCATTCAAGACAGACTTCGGTGAAAGAATTCCGACAGATGTCGTGTACTTTGATGGCTCTGATCCGGTTAAAATGCACAACTATTATACACAGCTCTATAACAAAGCTGTATTTGAATTGCTCGAAGAGAAAATTGGCAAAAACGAAGCTGCCCTGTTTGCACGCTCTGCAACAGCAGGTGGTCAACAGTTCCCGGTTCACTGGGGTGGAGACTGCTCTTCTACGTATGAATCCATGGCTGAATCACTTCGAGGCGGCCTCTCGCTTGGACTTTCCGGTTTCGGATTCTGGAGCCATGATATCAGCGGCTTTGAAAGTACAGCAACCCCTGACGTATACAAACGCTGGGTACAATTCGGACTTTTATCTTCTCACAGCCGCCTACACGGAAGCACTTCGTATCGTGTGCCTTGGTTGTTTGACGAGGAATCCGTGGACGTTGTTCGTGACTTTACCAAGCTCAAAATCAGCTTGATGCCGTATCTCTACAATTCTGCGGTGGAGTCGACTGTAAAAGGTATTCCGATGATGCGCGCTATGCTGCTGGATTTCCCTGACGATCCAACAACATACAGCCTGGATACTCAATACATGTTTGGTGATTCGATCCTGGTGGCTCCAATCTTCAACAAGGAGGGTGATGTTCGTTATTACCTGCCTGAAGGAACATGGACCAACTACCTGACAGGTGCCAAAGTTGAAGGTGGACGCTGGATTAGCGAAAACCATGATTTCAAAACACTGCCAATGATGGTTAAGCCAAACAGCCTGATTGCTGTTGGTGCTGTGGATAGCAAACCGGATTATGACTTTGCGGATCATGTGTCCCTTCACTTGTTCGAACTGGCTGACGGCAACTCCGCTCAAGCGGTGGTTGTGAACCAAAGTGCTGAGCAGGAGCTGCTTGTTAACGTATCCCGTAACGGATCTGTTCTGGAAGTTCGTGCTGAAGGTGCAGGCAAGCCATGGAATATCGTGCTGCGTGGCATCGAAAGTGTATCCGGCGTAGAGGGCGGTTCCCAAGCGTCTGGTGCAAATGGTGTTGTCGTTAAGGCAACAGCAGGTACAAACTCGCTTACAATTCAATTGTAATGTTTATTGGATAAAACAGAAGGACGGTACCGCAAGGTGCCGTCTGTTTGTCTACTGTCGTGCCATGGAAGTATGGTTCTAGCAAAGAAATGGTAGTATCATTTATAGATTGAACTGAACTTTTACATCGGAAGGTTGTTCTGTCATCGAAGTGGCAAATGTAAATATTCTTTAATTCAATTTATAAAGCGACAGATAAAGATAGGGGACTATACCAAATGAGTACAACGAATTCAGGTTTACACCAAACCATCACTGCAGAGATGCTGCATAAGTTGGTAGAGAATACTTTTGGAACCGCTACCATTGTGAAGAGTTTTGCACTGTTGCAGGGTGGACTTTTTAATACAACGTATCGAATTCAGCTTGAACATGCGTCGTACGCGGATGTGATATTACGTTTGGCTCCTGAGCGGGAAGAGACGCCTCTGGGATCTGCTGGTGATCCGTTATTTTCATTTGAACGTACGATGATGTCTGCTGAACCGGTTGTTTATGAATATTACCGTAAGGCAGGCATTCCTGCTCCAAACATTATTGCCTGTGATGACAGCGGATCGATCATTCCGAGAACCTATATGTTTATGGAGTTTATCCCTAGTAAGCAGCTGGATCATTCATCGATTTCGGAAGCAGATAAAGAGCGATTATATCATCAGCTCGGCGCTTATACCGCGGTCATGCATCAGATTGAGGGTGCATCGTTTGGCTGGCCGCAAGGTGATGGAACGATTAAAGGCTCGGATCATTGGTCGGAAGTGCTGTACGCTTTTGCAGAAGAGACGGCACTCAAAGCGTCACAAGCCGGATATATGCCAGGTGTTGGGGAAGAAATCGCAGATCTGTTCATAAAGAGTAAGGATTTATTTGATCAGGTTACTGTTCCGGTTCTTGTTCATAACGATCTGTGGGAAGCCAACGTGCTTGTCCATGAGGAGAACGGGCAGCTAAACATTGCGGCCATCATTGATGGGGATCGTTCCATGTTTGCGGACAGGCAGTTTGAGGCGATTTTATCGACAGAATCATCAGCTGGTTTTCATGAAGGCTATGGCCAGTCACAGGATATGACCGATGAGGGACAGGCACGCCTTCTGGCCTATCGCATACTGTCCTCTTACTTTAACGCATATGTGCATGAACATCAGGTTGATCAGCCGGAGGCAGGGCAGAAGTATCGCGAGCGTACACTGGATCTATTGGAAGAATGGAAGGGACTCAAACTTAACGAATAAGGAGGAGAGTTTAGTATGAAAGAGTATCTTCAATATCCGATGTGGGATGCAACATTGCCATTGGAAGAACGATTAAATGATTTGATTGCGCGTCTGACAACAGAAGAGAAAATCCGATTAATTCCTACACGCGAAGCAGCAGTACCCCGATTGGGAATACCCGGCTACAATGTGGGAGGGGAAGCGGCTCACGGGGTTGCCTGGATAGGTGAGGCTACCGTTTTCCCGCAGCCGCTCGGTCTGTCGAGCACCTGGAATACCAAGCTCATGCGCGAAATTGGTTCCGTCATCGGAGATGAAGCCAGAGCATACCACCATCGTGCACCCGAGCGTCACGGCTTGACCTTATGGGCGCCAACCGTCGATCTGGAACGGGATCCGCGTTGGGGCAGAACGGAAGAAGGTTACGGTGAAGATCCCGTACTGACAGGTGAAATGTCGGCAGCTCTTGTGAAGGGCATGCAGGGTAACCACGCTTTCTATCTTAAAATGGTAGCGACGCTGAAGCACTTTTTTGCCAATAATAATGAGAAGGATCGGTTGAATTGTTCATCCAGCATCGATCCGCGTAACTTGCGTGAATATTATTTAAAAGCATTCGAGACGCCTTTCGTAGAAGGTGGGGCCATGTCCATGATGACAGCCTATAATTCGATCAACGGCACACCCGCCATTGAAAGCCCATATGTGAATGATGTGGTCAAGGGTGAGTGGGGCATGCCTGGATTTATTGTGTGTGACGGGGGAGATTTGTCCCAGACGGTCCATTATCACGGTTATCATGCCACGCATGCGGAATCGGCAGCAGGGGCATTAAAGGCAGGTGTGGACTGTCTGACGGACGAGGTTGGCTTAGTCGTATCTGCCTTGGAGGAGGCGCTTGAGCAGAACTTGCTGGAGGTCGAGGATCTTGACCGGGCCATTCGCAATATTTTTGGCGTGCGGATGCGGCTTGGACAACTGGATCAGACGGGACTTAACCCGTATGCTTCGATATCGGAATCTGTATTGTGTGCGCCTGAACATGCCAAATTAAGTTATAGAGCAGCAGCGGAGTCTATCGTTTTACTCAAAAATAATGGACTGCTTCCTCTCCAATCGGAAAGATTGAAGAAGGTTAGCGTAATTGGTCCTCTTGCGGATGTGGTCTATACCGATTGGTACAGCGGCACACTGCCTTACCGTGTTACCGTTTTGGAAGGACTGCGTAAGCAACTTGGCGGTGCGGAAGTAACTTTTGCAGATGGGAATGATCGCATCAGCCTGAAGACAGCCGATGGCAAGGTGATCACGCTTGGTGCGGAAGGAAAGCTTGTAGCTGTGCCGGAAGGCAGTGCAGAGACAGCCGAGTTCATCCATCAGGACTGGGGTTGGGGAAGTCACACGCTTCGCAGTGTGAGAAACAATCGCTATGTTTCGTTAACCGAACAGGGCATCTATCAGGCGAATGCACCGGAGATTGGTGGATGGTTTGTCAAGGAAGTGGTACAGGTGGATTCACAAGCAGATGGCAGCAGCACGTTAAGTACTTGGAATGGATTGCCGATCGTGCTGGATGAACATCAGGGGCAACTTGTGCTGTCCCCAACTTCGGAACAAAAAGACGAGGACATGAGTGCTTCTGGCAATCCGAATGCCATCGAAGGGACGAAGGAACCTGTTGTGTTTAAGTTGGACGTTATTGCTAACGGCATAGAGCAGGCAAAAGAAGCTGCACAGAACAGCGACGTTTCTGTCGTTGTTGTCGGTAATAGTCCATATATTAACGGTAAAGAGGAAATCGATCGCCCAAGTCTGCTGCTTCCGCCTGAGCAGGCCCGACTGGTAAGAGAAGTCTGCAAAGTGAATCCTAATACGATCGTTGTCATTGTTGGCAGTTATCCATTTGCACTCCAGGAGTTAAAAGACATGGCTTCAGCAATCGTATACCTGACGCATGCAGGTCAGGAACTCGGGAATGCGGTTGCAGATGTCTTACTTGGAAATTATGCTCCTGCCGGCAGACTGAACATGACATGGTATGAGGATGAATCGCAGCTTCCTGACATGATGGATTATGACGTTATTCAAAACGGTACAACCTATATGTATCATGATGGTCCAGTCCTGTATCCATTTGGTCATGGGTTGACCTATTCCGAATTTGAGTATAAGGCGATTCGAGTGGAACGAGCAGAGGGATCTTCTGGAAATGATGTGCTGAAGATTGAAGTACAGGTCAAGAACAAAGGTGAACGTGCGAGCGATGAAGTTGTGCAATTGTATGGGCACGCCCAAACTTCAAGGGTGAAACGCCCACAACGTCAGTTGATCGGCTTCCGGCGGATTCATCTTGCCTCAGGCGCCGTGGAAAATCTTTCTTTCGAAATTCCTGTTCAGAAACTGACCTTTTGGGATGTGACTCGGGACAAATATTGTCTTGAAACGGCCACCTGGTCGATTATGGCTGGACGTTCCTCGGCAGATATTCGTCAGACCGCGGAAATTCACATTGAGGGTGAAACTATACCTGCACGCGCACTGAATCTGCCTACGTTTGCGGAAAATTACGATACATATGCAGGCGTTCTGTTGGATGAATGTCTGGAAGGTCGGTCAGCTGTCCGTGCCATTGCTCCAGGCGAACCGCTGTATCGTGAAGGTCGTTCTTCCTGGATTTCATTCCACGACAATGCTTTTCGGCATGCTAGTGGGTTTGAGGGTCGGGTGGCAGCCTTCGGAGAAGGAGGGGAATTGGAGATTCGGGCGGAAGGTCCGAAAGGCCCGCTGCTCGGTACTTGTGTCGTTCCCGGTTCCGCTGGGACAGTCAACGGGAAGAATCTTCAGTGGAACACAGCCCGCTGTTCCCTGAAGGCAGAGCGTGAAATCGAACAGCTTTGTATCGTTTTCAAGGGCGGTGCAGCCCTCCAACAATTTGTACTGAATTAGGCATTGATTCTTAGATCTTTATGATGCATAGAAAAAAGGCTGTCCATACACTGCTTTCAGTGAGACAGCCTTTTTTTGTTGTCATCCCAAGTGATCTTTTTTACATAGCCCGTATATTCAACTGCAGAACAACCCACAATAACGTTGTTGTTTCTGATTCTGTAAAGGTGGTTGAGGTATGAAAGATAAAAAGTGGGACCTCGTCGCACTCGCTTCCATCCCGGTTATTATGACGCTTGGCAATTCCATGCTGATTCCCATCCTTCCGCAAATTGAGCGAGAATTGAAAGTGTCCTCATTCAAGGTCAGTATGCTAATAACGGTTTATGCAGTCGTCGCGATTCTGCTCATTCCACTTGCAGGATATCTTTCGGATCGTTTCGGCAGGAAAGCCGTCATTATCCCCAGTCTCATTATTGCAGCCGTAGGAGGCGCGGTAGCAGGAGGAGCAGCCTGGATGCTGAATGGAAATGCGGCATACTGGACCATTCTCGGTGGCAGGCTTTTGCAAGGGATAGGAGCAGCTGGGGCTTTCCCGATTGTCATTCCATTGGTGGGTGACATGTTCGATGATGAAAACGAGGTGAGTAAAAGCCTGGGCATTATTGAAACCTCGAATACCTTCGGCAAGGTACTAAGTCCGATTTTGGGTGCAGCTCTGGCTGTCTGGATTTGGTATTTGCCTTTTATGGCTATTCCGATACTCTGTGTGCTTTCATTAGTCCTGGTTATTTTTTTGGTGAAAACACCCAAGAAGAAGGAAGAACCAAAGAGCTTTCCCGAATTTGTTGCTTCCATCCGCAGTGTACTGAAAGAAAAGGGACGCTGGCTATATGCGATTTTTGCGATCGGCGGTATTTGCATGTTTGTTCTCTTTGGTGTGCTCTTTTATCTGTCGGAGACATTGGAATCGGAGTTCAAATTAAAGGGTGTGATTAAAGGGCTTGTGCTAGCTATACCGCTGGCAGCCTTATGTCTGGCATCTTTCTTTGCCGGAAAATGGATAGGAAAGAACAAGACACGGATGAAATGGCTCGGGTTTATCGGACTTGCTGTTTTAACTGTATCTCTTGGCGTTATTGGGCTTTTTGACAACATCTATGTAGTCGTCGGTTTGTTCACCCTTGGCGGAGCAGGAATAGGTGCTACACTGCCATGTCTGGATGCTCTGGTCACTGAAGGGGTGGACAAGGAACAGCGCGGTACCATCACGGCGTTGTTCAGCAGCATGCGTTTTATCGGCGTGTCCCTAGGTCCTCCTGTTGTGTCATTGTTGATCTCTTCCCACCATTTCCTTCTGTTTGGTATTCTCGCCGCGTCCGGGGCGGTGGGAGGGTTACTCACGTTATTGGCCGTCAAACCGGATAAAGGAAATCAGCCGACATCAGGCAGTGGTCAAAATCATCGTGAACGTGATTATGATGAAGTGAAAAAGCCTAATAGTTATCTGTCAGGGCGTAGAAAGAAAAGTCCACTCTGATTTAAGAATAAAAAAATGCGTTTACTCCAGGGGGGTTCTTTTCCCTTCCAGAGTAAACGCTTTTTAATGAATCGAAAGATAGCAGTGTACTTACATCAGTTATCTTTTCGCTGATGAGGTGTGTCATTCTCAATTGCAGTTTCGGTATGCTCATGCTGATCGGAATCCTGTACGGAGATATGTGTATGAGTCAATAGCGGATGCACAGGCACCGCAAAACCTCCATTTCGTTTCCCTTGGATCAGGTATATCAGGAGAAACAGGATCATGAACACAATGGAATAACGGTACATATCGGTATAACTGGTTATGGAAGCAATAGCGCCCAGCAGAAGTGCTCCCAGAGCAATCCCCAGATCCAGCGTATTCAGAAACATGCCATTAGCCATACCGCGCTGTGAAGGGGAGACAATCTGAATCATCCAGGTCTGCATGGAAGACTGTATCGAACCATATCCAATTCCATATAAAAATGCAGCGACAAACAAGATGGACATCGATGAAGCGTATGAGAGCGTGATCAGTCCAGCAGCGATGAATATCGCTCCGGGAATCAGTAACGCCTTGGGACCTTTACTGTCATAGATACGGCCTGCAAACGGTCGAACTAGAAGTACAGCGAGAGCATTGAACAAAAAGAACAGCGCAGGGTTAGCCAGATTGGCTTCCTTTCCATATAAAACGATGAATCCGACCAGTCCGCCATATGTGATGGACAGCAAACAATTCAGTATACTTGGCAGAATCAGCTTGCGGTTGAAAGGTGTCTTTACTTTGGTGCCTGATATCGCAGCTGTTTCAACGGATGGAGTCGGTACCAACTCATCGTTGACCCTACGAGCTTTGTTGCGTGTCAGTGAATAGCTGAGCGGATAAATGACCGCAATCACACCTGCTGTACATAACATGAGTGTCACGAACCCGGCTCCCTGGAGCACGGTGACCCCAATAATGGGACCCATGGACATGGCTAGACTTGTGGACAGGCCGAAATAGCCCATACCTTCACCCATCCGTTTCACAGGTATAATATCTGATGCCATAGTCGGAAAAGCCGTGCTACTCATGCCAAATCCGATACCGAACACCATGCGCAGCAATAAGAGGACAGCAATCCCGGCGGCAAAGTAATATCCGAGTGTCGCGAGCAAGGCAACCGTCAGGCCAATATAGATCATGGCATTACGAAGACCCTTCTCCAATGCTTTGGCTGAATAGAGCCGGGCAGCAATGGCGCTAAGGGCAAAAAGGCAGGTGAAAAGGCTGACTTCAAAGGCATTGGCGTGAAAACGGTCCTGCACATAAGAAGGCAGTGGGGAGACGATCATGTGAAGTTGCAGAAAGAGTAGAAAGTTACATAACATGAGCAGGATAAAATCGGTGGTCCATAGTTTGACTTGAGGTGATTGTGATTTCATTTGTTGTTCATTCCCCCTGGTGTAAAATTCGTTACAGGTTGCTGTTCATGAGGGAAAGAGTATGTCTAAATGCTTCCATCTGGTCTTCGGGAATACCTTCAATCAGATTTTTATTCATTTCTCTTTCGAGCGGAACAAGCTGGTCAAGCAATTTTTTTCCTTCTTCGGTCAAGTAGAGCAAGTAGGCTCTGCGATCCTGTTCGCTGGTCCGGCGATCGACCCAGCCTTTCTTTTCCAACAGATCAATAATGCGGGCAGTCGTGGGCTGGTCCTTATAAACGCGAGTGGCGACTTCCTTCTGATTTACGCCTTCGCCTCTGCCAATATTGAACAGAACGGAAAATTGCTCTGTCGTAATATCATAGGGTTTGAATCGTATGGCTAGTAAAGCCGACGCCTTGCGATGTGTCATGCCCAGCATGAATCCAATGGATTGATCGAGTGAATAGTCGGTCCCCATAAAAATCCTCTCTTTCTTTAAGCAAAATAGTCACCATTCATATATTTGTTATAACAACTATATGCTAAACAACTAATTTTGTCAAAACGATTTATGTATATCAGCGTCGTGATAAGATCCTTTCATATATGAATTTACAGTGGAATAACCTTTATGCGAACATTGAAATATGCAAACGTTGGAAAATACTGATAAAATAGAAGTGCCGCTGTATCGCGGTAATTGGTCTACATGATGATGAGGTTACGAAGACAAATCTGCTCCATCTGATTCTGGAGCTGACTGAGGAGAGCTGAGTATGCTGAAGAACATTCCCACAATAATACCTCCGGAACTGCTGAAGATCATGTCTGAAATGGGTCATGGAGACGAGCTGGTACTGGCTGATGGCAACTTCCCCGCAGCCAGTCATGCCCAGCGACTGATTCGCTGTGATGCACTGGGTACCGTGGAGTTACTGGATGCCATTTTAAGTTTGTATCCTCTGGATACGTACGCTGAGCGGCCGGCAGCCGTTATGCAGGTCGTCAAGGGGGATCAGGTGGTGCCGAACATCTGGGAAGATTACCGCAAGCTGATTCTTGACCATGAGGGCATCACGGATGCCTTTGATCATGAAGAGCGTTTCGCGTTTTATGAGAGGGCTTCCCGCGCATACGTCATCATTGCAACGGGTGAACGTGCGCAGTATGCCAATTTGATTTTGAAAAAAGGGGTCATTTTTCCAGATACAGACCCTTACCCACAAGCGGAAAAAGTTGAACTGAACTGAATCCAAAGTCAAGGCGATGGGGCGGCAGAGGCCTTGCTCGCCTTTTTATTTTTCCCGAAACGAAGCCAGTAAATAACAACATATACTATAGGCATACACTCGATAAGCACGGTATAAGTAGCAATGGCGTAAGAACGAATGGCTAATTCATAGGAAGCAGCGTCTTTTGCATATTGAAGCACATAAGAAGCTGCAGTTCCCGCCAGCAGATAGACTACCGTTTTATCCTGATGAACTCCGGTAAGTTTGGCAAGACAAACCGAGGTGACGTATAACAGAAACGAGCTGCGAGTAAACATGGTCGTAGACCAGATGGCAATCAGGAAAGGGTCCAGGTTATCCAGAAAATCACCGTAACGGGCAAAACGTATCATTTCCAGCAAAGGGTAGCGAAGATTGCTGGCTTCGTAAGGTCCAAAATTTATTAAAGTAAACATCCAGAACACGATAATGAATAACGCAAGTGTAGAGCCTGCAAACAACATACTTCGTAGAAGCGGCCGTCTGAAAGCAATGGCAGGGGCGAGGAATAGGAACATCATCCATTCGGAAAACCAGGGCATGGTTGAAATCGAGCCTGTGAAAATTTCTTTCAGATCATGATGAGTTACCATGGCAAGAAGTACGTCAGGATTTCCTCCACCCATTACAGCAGGCATGAGAAAAGTAGACGTGAAGATTTGCACCAGAAATATACCTTCTGATAAATAGACAATGGTAATCAAACCTGAACGGGCTGAAAGGCTGATACATAAAATGGTTACGGTTGCTGTTAGCCAAATGGGTGTCTCGGGTAAGTACATGGATTGCAGAAAAACGATGAAATTTTCTACGTCAACGGATATCAAATACAGGCACAGCAACACAATGAGACCGAGGAACAGCTTGTGAATGACCTTGCCCACAATTTCTTCACCAAAATCAATCCAGGGTCGATCCGGATGAACCGCTCCCAATCTGTACGTGAAAAAGAGAAGGATCAGGCTGATCGCGAACCCCCCAAGGATGGAGAACCACCCTTGATAACCACTCATTTTGAACAAGCGCTGCAGAAGGAACGCAATAGGTTCGGAATACAGATAGACAAACATAAAACGGTACGCTTGTCCGGCAGACAATTTGATCATGGCGTACTCCTTTCTTAGCCAAACAAGCGGTCTGCCCAGCCAAAGACCAGCCTGATGACATCATTGGGATTAGGCCAGCCCGGTACAGAGACAGCCAACGTATTCCACAGAAGAAATATTCCCAGCAGAACGAAATAGACCCTTTTCATTTCCTTTTTGCTGGATTTGATCATGGGCCACTCCAGTATGTACAGTACAGCAAACAAAACAACAGCGACCATGGGTTTACCTCCTAAAGTGGCCTGACGCATTTTCTCTGTTCTTATCAGAAGCTGGACTCTGAGCCTACGAACTGGATGTTGATATGGGCATGAACCTGAAACTTTAATTCATTTTTGACATAATCATTCCAAACGGGGCGCAATTGTTCCCAGATCCGCGGATATGCCCATTCCAAGCGATAACCGAGCATTAGAATATCGGCTTTCTTATGTTGGCCCGCACGTATCGCCTGTGTCAGACTGGCACTCACCTTTTCATTGGCCTTTTGTTCGATCTGTTTAACGCTCACAGTATCTTTAACCTTGAGAATCGGAATTACGGAATTCAGTTCTGCCTGTCCCCGTAAAGTGATGTCAAAAAAAGGATGTCCGTTTACAAGTCTAACCTTGATTTTGGAACTCGTATTATAGACCGTCAGACTCGCTTTTTCATCCTCGGTTTCCACGGAGACAGCCAAGGTATCCAATTTACGATTGGCCCAGGCTATGGTCCTTGTTTCATCGGGAGAGATCGAATCGACCATCTTCATCTGTTTAAAAAGAGCACCACCTACCTGACTGGCCCATCTTTTGCGTGTATCATTCTCACTTGTCATCGTTGCTCCTCTCGTTTCCAGCAAGGGTGCGGCAAAGCCCTGATTCATTTTGTCAGCGCTCAGTACACTGACCATTTGCGTCTTTAGCATGTTTTCTTGGGTTGCAAATTCTCTTAACACATCACTTGGTGTTTCTTCGAAAACTGGCGTCAGATCAGCCACGTCTCTGGCTCTGCCCTTCACAACCATGATATAACTGCTTAAATGGAATAAAGGTTCACGTGAAATCCATTCCATCGTATCTTGAATTCCCTCTCTGGCGTATGCCTCACCGAATACCACTACCCGTGTATGCCCCCAGGAAATCTTTCGTGTGAGATCGGTTTGGATTTTCTCCATGGCGTCACCAATGGTGGATCCGGTAGCCGAGACGAGAGCATATGGATTTTTTCCTGGTCCCCCCGTTCCTTGCGGAGAAAGACGGTTGGGAAGCGGCATACTTAGTGAAAGATCGATTTCACCCGGTTTTTTACCCTTATCAACATACATGGCTGTAATAAACGTACGTTCATTTATCTCCACTTTGGACCAGCAACCAGTGCACAGTAAAGCGCATATCAAAACGACACTCATTTTGGACGTATTCATCAAGGTTTTCATGTTTTTTGCCTTTTCTTATCAGCATCTACGTAGGCTGCTGGTCGTTTCTTCATCAGGAACCAGGGCACACGAACGATTGTATCCTTGATATCACGCAGCACGAGGGGGGCAAAGGGCTGCATGTATGGCACGCCAAAGGAACGAAGACCAACCATATACCAATAGATCAGATAGATCGAGATCACGATGCCAAATAGACCTAGCGTTCCACCCATAAATAGTACCGGAAAACGAAGCAGCCGGAAGGCCAGACCCAGCTCGAAGTGCGGAATGATAAAGGCGGCGATACCTGTGATGGAAACGACGATAACCAGTGGTGCAGAGACAATTCCAGCCTGTACGGCCGCCTGACCAATGACAATCCCGCCAATAATGGATACCGTTTGCCCCAGCGGCTTCGGAATACGTATCCCCGCTTCGCGCAAACCTTCAAAGGTCACTTCCATAATGAGCGCTTCAATTAAGGCAGGGAAGGGAATATTTTCTCTCGCAGAAGCGATCGTAATCAGCAGGTTGGTCGGGATGATTTCCGGGTGAAATGTAGTAACAGCAACATAAAAAGATGGTAGAAAAAAGGCTATAAAGGCAAACAGCAAGCGGATAATTCTGATAAAGGAGGCAGAGTGGAATCGTTGATAATAGTCTTCCGAAGACTGCATCAAAGAGAAAAAAGTAACCGGAATGAGCAGGGAGAACGGTGTTCCATCCTGCATGACTCCAATCCGTCCTTCAAGCAGTGCAGCAGCAACCGTATCCGGCCGTTCGGTATATTGATATTGCGGAAAAGGAGAGAGCGGGTGATCCTCCAGAAATTCAGATAAATAACTCACGCCCAGACTGCTGTCCATATCAATCTCACCCAGACTTGTCAATACATTTTCCAGAATGTCGGGCTTGCATAATCCTTGAATATAAACAACGAATACCTCGGTTTTGGTATATTTTCCGATCGTGAATTTAACCATCTTCAAATCAGGATGTTTAATCTTGTGCCGAAGCAATGACATATTTACATGAATATCCTCAATGAAGGCTTCTTGTGGACCAACAACCACAACTTCGTTGGTTGATTCTGTTACAGACCGCCTTTGATAATTTTGGAGAGCGAAATGGATCATCCCTGAAATACCCTCGATATATAAGGCTGCATTACCTGATACAATATCATCCACTATTGCTTCTGCTGAATCTGAATGATGGCTATGGAGAGTGAAAAATGATCCGGTTACGACACGAGTGATAAATAGAGGGTCTATTTCATTTCGTGAGGCTTCCTCAAGCAAGGGTTTAACGATGGCTTCCCGCATCGTAGGGGTATCCACAATGGACTGAATATAAATGAGTTCACAATGGAAAGGTCCGACTTGAAAAGGCTGATAGATCATGTCGGCAACACCCAACAGACGAGCTTTAACCTGTTCATAGATATTGTCTTTTTCCATTCCGGTTTCTCCTCCCTATGCTGTAATGCTGAGCCTGAATCTGACTATAGTGTGCGACGCTTCCAATGAAATATACTTTTAAGTTTGGATTATTGAAATATATTACAAACTTTGATGCAGATGATGAATGGGGAGATCGTCAGGTTTGTCTTAAAATAAGAGGGTAGAATGAAGGGGATAGACGTTTTATATAAGGAGTTGAGGGAAGATGGCGTATCGGACCAGACGATCTGAGCTTAGCGATGTTAACGGAGTGGCACAGCTGTTCAATGACTACAGAATGTTTTACGATCAGCCTACAGATCTGAACGGAGCGAGGGAATATATAAGAGAACGAATGGAACGCAATGAATCCGTTATTTTGATTGCAGAATCCGAAGTGGATGCAGAAAAGGGAGATGAGTACAGCTTAAAGTATAAGTCTTTATCCAGTGAGTTAGGCGGATTTGTACAGCTGTATCCCAGCTTTAGCTCAGTGTCCATGAGGCCAATCTGGGTACTTAATGATCTGTACGTACATGCGGATCATCGTCAGCGAGGAATCGCACGTAAGCTGCTGCAAGCTGCACGACTATGGGGAGATGAGAGTGGAGCTGTGCGAATAGTTCTCTCTACGGCGATAAGCAACAAGAAGGCTCAGGCATTATATGAGTCGGAAGGCTATACGCTGGACACCAAGTTCGTGTATTATGAACTTCATATATAAGAAAGACTTGCAGAACCCTGAAGTTTAAGATAAGCAGGAGGGATTAGCACAAAATGATGCAATGGATAGCCATGATCACGATGTTGATCGATCATATAGGAGCCGTCTTTTATCCACAGGTGGGTGAGCTGCGAATCATTGGGCGGATAGCTTTTCCAATCTATGCTTTTGCCGTTTATATCGGTTATAAACATACGCGCAACGTACAAAAATACATATGGCGGTTGTTCTGGATTGCAATGATCTCTCAATTACCGTTTATGGCGGCTTTTAATCATTTTTCGTTGAATGTGGTATGGACATTATGGTCTGCCCTACTTGTATTGCTCGTGCTCGATAAACTTTCGGTACGTATGCTGTCAATTCCGATTGTCGTCGGAGCCGGTTTGGTCATGGAAATGACCCATATGGATTACGGTATGTATGGCTTACTGCTTGTATTGCTATTCCGTTACTTCCAGGGACCAGTACTGGTAATGGCTCATCTGCTCTTAAATGTGCTATATATGTATCTGCACAGCAGCTCTGTTCAGATGTACAGCGTGATTGCTACTGCAGGAATTGCCATTGCCCAGTATTATAACGCAGGGTTCCGTCTGAAAGGTCCGCGTTGGATTTGGCGTTATTTTTATCCTGCACATTTGGCTGTCATTGCCTTGATTCGCTGGATTTAAGAAGTATTTATAAAGAAAGAAGCCACCTTATCCGTCATCACTGACGTTGAGGTGGCTTCTTTATATTCATCAATGGATGCATTATATGCATTTACTTTATTTTGATTTATTCCATCGTTGGAGAAGTGCCAAACTGCGGTCGGACGGCCTTAGGGAAATAACCAATCTTGATGGCATGTTCCAGCATTTTTGAGATGAAGCGATCATCCGTTTTGGCGCATGTAATGCCGGCTGGTTCCACATAGGCAGTTGTTACAGGAGAGGCATACACGTATGCAGAATCCTTGGCACCGTCTCCTTCAAGCTGGGCAATAGCCAGTTGAAGCGCCTCAGGGTCCTTGCTTACACTTCCATCGAACAACCAGTTGGTGTACTCTGCAAAAGGCAGAGTCTCCACTTCATAACCGGCTCTGTTCACAGAGCGGATCAGATCATCGTAGCTGATAGGCTCCGGATTACAGATATGGAAGACACGTCCTGCTGTGTCCTGGCGTAATGCCAGATGTACAATCGCCTGACTTGCATAATCAATAGGTGTAAAATCAACCATCCAGTCGGCTGCCGGAGCTTTGCCCAGCAATAACATCGCTTTAATCATACGATAGAAGGCATTGCTATCGATGTTGGATTGAAAAAGTCCCGTCTCAGAATGACAGGTCAGATTACCCGCACGATAAATGCTCACAGGCACACCCTCTTCGGCAGCAATCATAAGCACTTTCTCGGCTTCAAGCTTACTGTCAGAGTACAGGTTGTCCACGTGCAGTTCCTCCGGGAAGCGGTCATATTGCAATGAGGATTCCCACTGTCCACTGAGTGCAAGATCTTCCGGTATCCCCATCGTGGATACATGGTGGAAGGAGGCGCCCGGTTTGCTGCGAACGAGTTCAAGTAAAGCGATGGTTCCATCCACATTGGTTTTGGCAAATTGAGCTGCATCCCCGAAATGTCGTACATCCGCGGCACAATGTATCACACGGTCAATTCGTTCTTGCACGTAAGTTGTCTGCTCCACTGAAAGACCAAGATTCGGCTGTTCCAGATCACCTTCGATAATCTCGACGCGGGATGCGAGGAGAGGTAGCAGTTCTGGTCCAAAGTAACCTTTCATGACGCTGCTCAGTCGTTCCATCGCAGAGCTTCCGTCTGCGGGGCGGCGAACAAGAGTATAGATACGTGTATTCGAAGTTAGAATCAACTGCTGCAGCACATGGGAGCCAAGATATCCGGTAGCCCCGGTCAGGAGCACATGCTCGGGATTCAGAATATCTGGATATCCAATCTGGGATCTCAGCTCTACAGGATGTTCCGACAATTGGGTGATCACGCCGTCATTCACTGCGGAACGGGCAGTTTCTTCTGTAGCTTGAGTCAGTGTCTCTACGCGTTGTGCCAAGGCACGAATCGTTTTCTCGGCAAAAAAGTCGGCAATTTTCAGCTGCGGATAATGCGGCTTCAAAATGACCAGCACATGGATGACCCGAAGAGAGTCGCCGCCAATGGCGAAAAAGCTGTCCTCCACACCAAAGTCATCATGCTGAAGAATTTCTTTCCAGGATTCCATAATAATCGCTTCAGTTTCCGTCTCTGGCAGTACCCGATCAGGTCTATCTTCATGACGTTCTACGTGAGGCAGAGATACCATCGCTTTGCGATTGATTTTGCCTGTCGGTGCGATCGGCATCTCATCGAGCTGACAAATCCATTTCGGTACAAAATAGGAAGGAAGCTTAACCGCCAGCTCTGCTTTAATGTCTGCAACGGAAAGTGTACTGCCATCTTTGGATGTAAAGTACCCTACGAGCATGTTTTGACCATCCGATTCCTTCTTCGGAATCACGGCCACATCCTGAACCTGATCCAGACGGGCAAAATGATCCTCGATCTCTCCAATTTCAATCCGGTGACCCCGGATTTTCAACTGGGAGTCGCTGCGGCCGACATATTCCAGTAATCCGCTATCGAGCATTTTGGCAATATCGCCAGATTTATAGATTTTCTCATCGATAGCAAATGGATTATCAATGAATGCCTGTGCTGTGCGCTCCGGCTGGTTCAGATAACCTTTGGCCAAAGCGGGTGTTGCTATATATACCTCTCCAGGAACGCCTACAGGGCATAGCTGCTGTTCTTCATTGACGATATACACTTTATAGTTATGAATTGGTCTGCCAATTGGAATGTTAACGACACTTTCCGGAACTTGTTCACTAATTCGATGGGTAGCAGTCGCTACCGTACATTCCGTAGGCCCGTATACATTGACGATATCAATTTGGTTGCCGAATTTGCGCTGGAAGGCACGAACTTGCTCACCATAGAGAGCTTCTCCAGCTACGGTAATAATTTTGACTTTGGCCAGCTTGTGGAAGCCTTCATCAGACAGGAAGGAAGCAAGCTGGTTGAAAAATATAGTAGGCAATATCGTAATAATGGTTGTGCCTGTGCGCTCAATGGCACTCGCAAATTCTTCAACGGATACACGTTCTTCCGCAGACAACAGGTACAGTTCTGCTCCGTAGAACAAGGCGCCAATCGTATCCCACACTGATGCATCGAAGCTGTATGTAGCAAACTGGGTTAATACGTCACCTGGCTGAATATCACAATCTCGTTGCACCACACTACCGAGATTGGCAACACCCCGATGGGCAATAAGTGCACCTTTGGGCTTGCCTGTAGATCCCGAGGTGTAGATGATATACGCCAGGTCATCTGGCTGAATATCCAGATTGGGGTTGCTTGCTGCAAATCCGGCTAGGCGTCCATCCACAGCCAGGATTTGACGAACGGTAGTAATTTCTGAGAATAACCGTGAAGCTTCAGACAAAGAGGACTCTTTGGTCAGGACAAATGATGAAGCTGTATCTTCGACAATATAACTGTTGCGTTCTTGCGGGTGCTCAGGATCGACAGGAACGTATACTCCCCCGGCTTTGAGAATACCGAGCAATGAAATAATCGTTTCCAGACTCCGCTCCATAAAGATGCTGACGAACTCTCCTTTTTGCAATCCGTTCGATAACAACACACGGGCAACCTGATTGGCACGTTCGTTCAATTCTCTATAGGTGTACCGGCCAGTTGATGAAGTAATTGCAGGTGATTCCGGATATTCGGCTGCTGTTGCTTCGAACCAGCCATGAATCGTCTGATGCTCCGGTTCGAGAACAGCGGTATCATTCATTTCTCGGTATAGCAACCGATCTGAAGCGGATAAAATGTCCACTGTACCGATGGCTTTGTCTTGGTCACGCAGCATAGCCAGAAGAAGAGTCTGATAATACTCCGCATATCTTGTGATCGTAGATTCATTTAGAAGTGAACTGTCATAGAACAGATCCAGCGTGAGCATATCCTGATCATCACGAATATTCCAATTTAACAATTGAGGAGCTTTAGGCAGCTGTACACTGTTAAACATGAACAGCGTTTCCGGATTATTTCCCGTTTGGAGCGTGTAATGGAGCTGGAGTTGATCTGAAATCTGATGAAACAGCTCTGTATAGGTTAACTTGCCTTGAATCTGTAATAACACTTGGGAAGCTGCCTGATCGGGAGCCAGCGTGCCGATGGCAAGCTCTTGCTCACCTGATAAACGGAACAACAAGGCTGCATAGGCAGACAATAATGCTGGATATACGCCCTCTGAGCCGAACTTTTGTTTCAGTTCCCGACCGAGGGACGATTCCAGTGAAATATGAGCAGACTCATAAGTGAAAGATTGTTGACGGCGCCCAAAATCCAGTGGAATCTGAAGAACCGGCAGGCCAGATTCCACGGTTTGGGGAGATGATGATTGATTTTCGACCACTTCAGTTGTTCCTCCTTGGTTCAAACCGTTTAAATTATGGATTGAATTATATTTTTTTTACATTAAAATGAGAAATCAATTCTTGCAGCTCCTCAGACATAGTGTTCAAACGGGTAGATGAATCAACAAGTGTAATCAGAGATGCTTTTTGCTCATCAACGGATGCAGAAATCCGCTCACTATTATCAGCTGTCTTGCTCACACTCGCAGACAAATCATCCGCAGTTGCGGTCATTTCTTCTGTACCTGCAGAGATTTCTTCTGTAGCGCTGGATACTTCCTGAATTTGGTTCGATACTTTCTTGGCTGCTTCCAGAATTTCCTCGAACAATTGACCCGTTTGTTCAGCTACACTGAGGCCAGTATCCACTTCGGAGGTACCTTGTTCCATGGCACGAACGGCTTGTCTGATTTCAGCCTGAATCTCCTGGATCAGTACAGCAACCTGGCTCGTTGATTGTTCGGACTGCTCAGCAAGCTTACGCACTTCACCAGCTACAACTGCGAATCCTCTACCTTCTTCACCAACACGTGCTGCTTCAATGGATGCGTTCAGTGCAAGCAAGTTCGTCTGGCTGGAAATGCCTGAGATGATATTCAGAATATCGCCGATTTCCTGTGAGCGGCTCTCGAGAACCTGAATGGCAGAAGCGGTGTTTTTAACAGATTCCGTAATCAGATTCATCTGCTCGGATACCTGACGGACCACATTGTTACCTTGTTGGGATCGGCGTTCCATCTCATAGGCTTCGTCCGCTACGCTCGCTGAACTGCTGGCAATAGTCTGAATGACGATAGCCATCTCTGACATCGCACGGGCACTATCCCGGGTTGCCTGTTCCTGTGCACGAATGTTGGATGTAATCTGAGTAACGTTGTTATTGATAGAATCAGCATTCTCGCTGTTTCTCTCGGAGACTTCATACAGCTCCTTGGCAGACTCGTTAACTTCTTGCGAAGTGATTTGCACTTTTACGATAGTATCGTTGATCTTGCGCACCATGATATTGAACTTTTCGTTCACAAGGCCCAGATCGTCTTTGCCTGTTGGAATTTTGACATTCAAATTACCCCGACTTACGTCATCAATCCCTTTGATCAGGTGACGAATAGGGGAAAGCGTGTTTTTGACAACAAGATATTGGATAATCAGGAATAACAGCAGGAACGCTACCAGGATAATGATTCCGTTCTTGAGCAATTTGTTCAGTCCGGCAGGTACCGCTGATGCGTCTGCATCGACTGCAAAGTAAGAGTAAATTTTACCATTACTGTCCTTGATAGGATAAGCAATGGTGGTCCAGGTTCCGAAATCGTCGGAATAAAATGTGGTGAACGTCGGGCGATCGGTATTCACCATTTCTTTCAGTGCATCTGCCACAACGACAGGCTGTTCATACATGTCGCCGATATTTACATTTTCACTTTGGAAGGCTTCCTTCAGATTGGTTGGCATGGCGACAAGGGAAGTTAACCGCTTGCTATCTCCACCAAGCTCAACCCCAAAGATGTAGGCTTGTGCAATGTTGGGATAATATTGCTGCATTTCATCGAAATAAGCACGTAATTTGGTTTGTGCTTTTCCATCATAGTTGCCTTCTGCAATAGCAGCCTGCACTTCAGAGGAATCAATACCCTCTGCCCATTTTTTGGTGATTTGTTCCACTTGACCGTGCAGTTGGTCTACGAGGATCGTTTTTTGAAAGTAATAGCTGCTGGCAATAAGTGCCACGCCGATAATAATAATGTTAGTAAAAGAAAGTAATAAATTTTTGGAGAAAAAAGACATGCTTTTCCAACTTAATGATTTCACTAAAGTCCACTCCTGATCTTCTTTGAATTGATAATATGTTGTTGTCTTCATGATGCAAATTAAGTCATTTCCCTATCCCCTCCAAAGGCATGATGTGCGACCATGGTCTTGGGTTTTTGGTCGCTATGTAGAGATATTTTTACCTAGATACCCATAGGCGTCTAATTATTAAAACACATCTATACTTAATATGTCGTATAAAATGTCGTCAAATTGAATAGTTTTGTTAAAACTTTTTTAATATTTTACGTATTTATGGACATATGAAATCTAGACATAGGTATTTAGAACTGTTTATTTAAAATAATTCCCATTTTTTAGTTTCATTCTGTATTCTATAACATGGTGGGTTAAAAAACATCCTTAAACATTAAAAAAATAGTGAAAACGACAGAAAACGTACTTTCTTCTGCCAAACAAATCATATCAGGGAGGAGAATCTAACCAAGAATATACATCAGCAGCATCATTGATATATGGTGAGGCTGAGAAACAGGCCGCGTTTCCCGGTTGAATACGTCGTGCACAGATATACATCGGAAGCGGTTTTATCTATAATAACTACATATGCATTTCTCAAATCATGAGCAGGCGGGGGTTTATAGATGAATCTTAAACAAATAGCAGCTGAGCGCGCGGCAGAATATGTTGAAGATGGAATGAAGGTAGGATTGGGTACAGGATCAACGGCGTATTATGCTATTTGTCGAATTGGTGAGCGGGTACGCGAAGGGCTTAACATTCAGGCTGTAGCAACTTCGGAAGCATCGGACAAGCTCGCTAGAGAGTGGGGAATTCCCATCATTCCATTTGATCAAATTGGACGATTGGATCTGACCATTGATGGTGCGGATGAAGTTGACTTCGAGTTTAACCTGATTAAAGGTGGCGGCGGTGCGCTTTTGCGTGAGAAAATTGTAGCTGCAAACAGTGACAAACTGATTATTGTGGCCGATGGCAGCAAAGCCGTACAAAAGTTGGGGAAATTCCCGTTGCCGGTTGAAGTTGTTCCTTTTGCGTCAGAGTGGACCCTTCAGGCGCTGGAGAAACTCGGATGCCAACCTGAGTGGCGTATGGATGGGGACCAACGTTATCTGACGGATAATGGAAATTTCATCGCGGATTGCCGCATGGAAGCCATAGAACATGCTGCGGAGCTTAACGTTCAGTTAAATATGCTGCCAGGTGTTGTCGATAATGGACTGTTTATTAACATGGCGGATACCGTCATTCTTGCGAAGGATGATGGCAGCATCGATGAGCGTCATCGTTCATGAACGGAAAGTGAGGTTGTTGCATAGATGAGAGAATACCCCTTAGCGAATGGTGAAATTGTTCTTCGATGTGTGGAGAAAGAAGATCTGACTGAACTCTATGAATTGATCTACAGTGAAGTCGTACCGGAATGGAAAAAATGGGATGCACCTTATTATGCCCTTGAACATGAGAGTTACGAAGATTTCGAACGAAGTATGTTAAGAAGAATTGAAGCAACTGAGAGCAATTCTGACCCGGACTCCATTCGAATTATTGAGCTGAATGGCCAAATCGTCGGTACAATCAGCTATTATTGGGAACATCGTCCATCTATGTGGTTGGAAATGGGAATAGTGCTATATCGATCAACCCAATGGGGGTACGGGATCGGCACACGAGTACTTCAGATGTGGTCCAGTCACTTATTCGAGCAATTGCCCGTGGCCCGGGTTGGATTAACAACATGGTCGGGCAATGAACGAATGATGCGTTCAGCTTCGAAGGCGGGGCTACAGGTGGAGGGACGTATGCGCAAATGCCGTATCGTGGATGGCAAGCATTATGATTCAATTCGTATGGGAATGCTGCGCGAAGAGTGGGAGCAGATTGAATCTTCAGGTGCAGGTCGAAATGTAAACAACTGATGGAGGATTATAGAAATGCCGAACAACGAGGACAATCGGGAACTGTCTTTACAATTATTTGTGGTTCTCGCTCGCGCATACAATTCCGTTACATCCAGGTCCAACCGGGATATCCAGAGTCATGGACTGAATACGACAGAATTTGGCGTGCTTGATTTGTTATACCATAAAGGGCCGCAGGCATTGCAAAAGATCGGTGAGAAAGTGTTAATGTCCAGCGGCAATATCACGTATGTTGTGGACAAGCTTCAGAACAAAAATCTGCTGATTCGTCGAGCATCCAAGGAAGATCGGCGTGTCATATACGCTGAGTTGACGGAGGAAGGTAGACATCTCTTTACACAAATCTTTCCTCAGCATCACCAGGTGATTATTGATGCGGTGGATGGACTTGAACCTTCGGAAAAGGCAGATGCAATTCGTTTGTTAAAAAAGCTTGGACTCGCTGCAGAGGGGAAAACTGACTTGCGTTAATAACGCAGGTCAGTTTTTTTGTCAAAAAAAGGTATCGACCTTGCTAAATCACTTGCAGGACTATTCATAATATAGGAAAATTGTTGTGAGTAATAAATGAACTGAATGTTAAGTCGATAATATCCCAAAAACAGTTGGCCGACCTCAATCATCCTTATTAGGGTACAAGGGATGTACAGATTGAGAAAAGGGTGCCGCGGAAGGAGGGATGATATATGACTCATCAAGAAGCTGGAGAGCATCTATTGAAAAGAGCAGATGCCTTGGCAGACAAAATAACAGAGAAGCAATATGTTTTACAGCCGGACCTGATACAGCGTTTTGGCGAAAATGGACGAATGCGTACCAAACAGGATTCTTTATATAGTTTGAACTACCTGGCCGAGAGCGTGCTTGTGAAGAGTCCGAACCTATTTACCCACTATATTTCCTGGCTGAAGGTTCTTTTGGCGGGTTATAACGTGTCGACCGAAGATCTGGCAATCAATCTGAATTTGATCAAACAAACTTTGGAAGAAGAATTCGACAATCCGTCCAAAGCACTTGTGATTGAATATTTGAACAAGGGCATCTTCAGAATGGAACAAGCTGAAACATTGCCGGGCTATATTAATGACTCCATGCCTTATGGAATGGCGGCTAAATCTTATCTTTGCGCGTTGCTGGACAGTGACCGGAAAGAGGCTGCACGTATGATTGAAGCACAACTGGAAGGCGGAGCCACCATTCGTGATATGTATCGATATATATTTCAGCCTGTTCAGTACGAGATTGGACGATTGTGGCAGCACAATGATATCAGTGTGGGACAGGAGCATTTTTGTACTGCAGCTACTCAGGCGATCATATCCCGGTTGTATTCTCGCTGGATGATTCATACCGGTCAAGAGAAAAAGTTGGTGGCAGCATGTGTAGGCAGCGAGCAGCACGAAATTGGGCTACGCCTGCTCACGGATGTGTTCGAGATGGAAGGATGGGACACATACTATCTGGGGGCCAATGTTCCTAATGGAAGCATCATTGAAGCGATTGAGCGGCATCAGGGGGATGTGATTGCGCTCTCGGTTACAATGACGTATCATCTTCATCTCGCAAAAGAGCTTATCCAATTAGTTCGTCTGCATCCAGCAACAGCACACGTGAAAATTATGGTAGGGGGCTACCCTTTCAATATTGATCGAGAGTTATGGAGAACCATTGGGGCAGACGGTTATGCACCAGGAGCGGAGGAAGCCGTTGAAGTTGCAGAGCATCTGTTGACACAGCCACCATCCGTACCCGATATGGGCATGATTCGCGATTAAAAGAGGGGTGACGTGATGTCTAAAGAATACGGAGAGATAGAATCGTTGCGCAGAACGATTGAGCAGTTATCCGACCAGATCATTCGTAGCAAGGAGCAGGAAGAGCGAATTTTGAGTGAATTTTCAGAGATGAATAATGAACTGGTTACTCTGCAGCGACTGCTTGCCAAAAATAATGCGAGCCTCGAAGCGGCAAGAAACGAAGCTGTAGCTGCAGGTGAATCCAAAAGTTCGTTTATCGCCGTGATCAGTCACGACTTTCGTACACCATTAAACGGTATTCTGGGTATGGCGGAGCTACTGCAACTGTCTGCCCTGACGGATGAGCAGCAAAACTCGGTAGCTGTCATTCAGGAGGCTGCCAAACTGCTTCTTAACCTGATTGAGGATCTTTTGGATCTATCCAAATTGGAGGCAGGACAGATGCGACTTGAGATCGCCGAATTGGAGCTGAAATCCATATTCGAGACCATTTTTCGTTTGCTTGAGCGAAAGGTACAACACAACGGAAATCAACTGTCATTAGATTATGATTCGGGGATATCTACTGTACTTAAAGGGGATGTCACACGAATTACTCAGGTTTTGATTAATCTGATCCAGAATGCCAATAAGTTTACTGTTCAAGGATCTGTCCAGATTCGGGTTACTCTGGCCAAAGACTGTGAGGCTTCACAATTTATAAGATTTGAGGTTGAGGATACAGGGATCGGGATTTCCGATGAGGATCAGAAGACACTATTTCAACCTTATACACAGACGGAGCGAGGACGATCTAGCGAGTACGAGGGCACAGGTCTCGGCTTGTCGATTTGCCATTCTCTGGTTACCTTAATGAATGGTCAAATTGGTGTACAGAGTCAGGAAGGACAAGGCTCCACATTCTGGTTCGAGCTTCCACTTGAAAAGGCAGATCATGACAGATCTTCTTCTCAGGCTGATCAGATTTCCTCTCAGAAAAATCAGGATCGGAATGACACCACAGACACTGTATCGATTCTGCTGGCTGATGACAATGTTATTAATCGACAAGTTGTGATGATGCAGCTCAAAAAACTCGGCATTACCGAGGTGGACGCTGTCTCGAATGGGGAAGAGGCTGTCTCCGCTTTTCTCAGTAAAACATATAGCCTGATCCTCATGGATAACATGATGCCTATAATGGACGGGCTTGAGGCGACACGCAAAATCAGAGCCATGGAAGAGGACGAAATGCGTCATCCTACTCCGGTAATCGCCATGACAGGAAATGTGATGGAAGGAGAAAAGGATAAATGTATTGAAGTTGGAATGAATGACTTTATTGGTAAACCCTTCACACTGGAGGAACTGAACAACGTCATTCAGAAGTGGCAGCAATCATCCCTGTCCGGAGAAGTACTGAATATGAGCATTGTGAGTGAAATCGTAGATTTAAGCATTGAGGGGGACCAAACACTGCTTGGCATGTTACTGAATATGTACCGGGAAGAAACACCAGGGAAAATTGAAGTGTTGCGGAGACATATCGTGTCTGGGAATCATGTCGCTGCTGTGGAGATTGCTCATGATCTGAAATCTGGCAGTCTCAGCCTCGGTATTGATTATTTATCCACGCTGTTCGCTAAAATCGAACAGTTTGCCAAGGAGGGCCAATCCAGGAAGGCGGAACCTTTACTGAATGCCTTGTTACCTGCGTACAAGGAAGCTTGCTCCGCGTTGGAGAGGGTGAGTAACAGCTAATGAAACGGATGAATACTGAAAAGAACCAGATTGACTGGGGATCTTGTAACAAATAGGAATACAGCATATCAGGGTGTGCAATCTGACGTTTCAATGAAGATTGCTGCCCTGCTTTGTATTCAACCATGGGGATGACATACATATATTTTACGTGGAAGATTTACTGAAAGTGAGGAACTTGCTTATGTTCATTTACGGATTTGCGTTGCTGGTGCTTATCGTACTTATTTTGTTATGGGTAGGAGGACTTTACTTCTTCAAAACCGCCATTCGGCGTGCTCCAAAATCATTTTTGGTTGATAATCCGAATCTGATGCCCGAACCGGATAACGAAATAATTAGTAGTGCGTCTGACTTGACGTGGCTTGATACGCAGACAACCGAAGATATATTTGTAGAATCACATGATGGATTAAAACTGCATGGAACATGGCTTCCTTCCCACAGGGGATCGCAGCATCCAACAGTTATCCTGGCGCATGGTTATTCGGGAAAAGGCAGAGAGATGGCCGGTTTTGCCCGCTTTTATGCTGAAAAACGGGGCTACAACGTGCTGATGCCGGATGATCGGGGGCATGGTCAAAGTGAAGGCAATATCATCGGATTCGGCTGGCTAGACCGTAAAGATTATGTTCAGTGGGTCCATTGGGTTCTGGGCAAGGTCGGCACAGAGACGGAGATCATCTTGCATGGAATTTCGATGGGAGGCGCTACAGTACTGATGACAAGCGGTGAAGCTCTCCCTGATCAGGTGAAGGCCATCGTGTCGGATTGTGCGTATACCTCAGTGAAGGATGAACTGACCTTCCAGCTCAAGCAGCTATACAAGTTGCCTGCATTTCCGTTTATTCCCGTTACCAGTCTTATTTCTAAATGGAAGGCAGGATATTTCTTTGGGGAGGCATCAGCATTAAATCAACTCGCCAAAGTTCAAGTTCCCGTTCTTTTTATTCATGGTGAGGCAGATACGTTTGTACCGACGGAAATGGTCTACAGACTATATGAAGCTTGTCCGACAGAAAAGGAACTGTTGACTGTCCCCCGCGCGGGTCATGGAACAGCGTTTCAAGTGGATCGTACCCGATACGAGGAGGTCCTTGAATCCTTTTTGAAAAAGAACCTATCGCATTCTGCTGCAGTATCATCATTCATCTGATTCCAATAAAGCAACTTGGGTATTAAGTAGAAGATGAACTTAAGAGGAGGTGCGAGATGCCATATACACCTAGAGTTTGTTCGTATTGTCATGAAAAAATGGCAGAGAATGAGTTCAAGTGCAAATCCTGCGGCAATCTGGTTACTACCAAAACGGTTCAGCCTGATCAACCCTACATGATTGAAAATGATGAATTGATATTGGATCGATATTCAATTGTGTTGCTTGTTCTGATGACACTGTTTCTACCGCCGGTAGCCATGACCATTGGCGGTGTAATGTTATTTAATGACAATACGTATAAGCAGGATACAGGTAAATTGCTCGTCACCGGGGCATTTGTAGTGATGGTTATTCTCACCATTATACTGTTTGCAGGTTCGGGGACATTGACGATTAATATCTAATCTATGGAGGTGCTTTTATGGGAAATGAACAATTTGAGGCTGCACGGAAAGCAGAGGCAGGTTACCATTCCAACTTCTATCAGAATAATGAATTATTTGCGTCCGGTACCTGGATGGCGAGGCCTATGCCTATGGTTATGGATATGCTGGAGCGTTTACTTGTCCATAAGACAGAGCTGCGTGTTCTCGATTTGGGATGCGGTGTAGGCAGACATACAATACCCATTGCACAGCGTCTCGGGCAAACAAACAGTGAAGTTATCGGGGTGGATTTGCTGGATGAGGCTGTAGATGGTCTTCGCAAATATGCGAAAGAGTATCAGGTTGATCATATCGTACAAGCAGAGAAAGCAGATGTTGAGCATTACGCTATCGAGCCGGATCATTTTGATTATATTGCTGCTTGCTCTTGTCTGGAACATGTTTCAAATAAACAAGCCCTGGTGGAAGCTATTGAACGTTTGCAAGCGGGAACCCGTACAGGCGGCATTCATTGTATCACGATGAGTACGAGTGTAGAGGAAAAGGAAATCAACACAGGACGGGAGATTGAGCCGTTAATTGAATTGAATCTGCCCACAGCTGAGGCTATCGAATTACTGGAGGAAGCTTATACGGATTGGAATATTCTCCTCCAGGAACATGTAACACAGACGATCGAAGAGGAAAAATATGATGAACCGACACAGTTCCGTTGTGAACTGCTTCGTTTCGCTGCACAGAAGCAGTAGCAGCTTGCCGGGATCGCGTAGTAAGGTCCCGGCAGTTCGTATTACTCGGTAGCTTAATAGGAACATCACGCGAGATGCATCATGGGGTAGGGGACATCATCACACCAGAACATGGGGGATCAGAATGAGTACATATGTGATTGGAATGGATGGCGGGGGAAGCTATACACGGGTGGCATTGGCCGATGAGAACGGAAAGGTTTTGTCTTATGTGCAAAAAGGTGGTTGCAACCGCTATCATGACGCCAATGCAGAGAAGCATGTACTGGAGGGCATCGCTGAAGCTATTCGCGGAGCAGGGTTAGAAGTGGATCAGATTGCTTCCATTCAGGCAGGGATGGCAGGCCTGGATCAGCCGAAAGATACAGTCTGGGCTGAAGCTTTACTCGCCCAAACCGGTATATTGGGCAGAATCAGCGCAGTAAATGACACGTTTATCGCACATACGGCAGTCTTTGGCGGCGAGCCGGGCATTGTAGCTATTGGAGGCACAGGCTCTCTGATTCTGGGTAAAACGGAACAAGGGACCTGGCTCCGCAATGACCAGTTCGGCCACTATGCGCCAACAGCAGCTCGCTTTTTGGCTTATGACGCGGTGCATTCCATCCTTGCGGGACGTTATGGTCCGCAGGACCAACCCTGGATCGAACAGATCTTAGCGTATTGGAATGTAACTTCGGTTCCGGAGCTTGCTGCACTGGGCGTGTCAGGTTTTGCTGAAAATAGACAGGCCATCAATCGGATATTTGGTCAAATGGCTCCTTTGGTTACCGAAGCAGCAGCCGAAAATATTCCTCTTGCGGTCAGAGTATGTGACTCGGCAGCGGATACAGCAGTTGTGGGTATTCTCATGCTTGCATCGTGTTTTAAAGATCAGCAGGTACGCATAACGCTTACAGGAAGCTGTCTGAGTACATCTTATATGGTAGAGGCCGTTCGAAAGGGGCTGGATGCAGCTTATAAACCGGGAGGACAACAAATTCATTACATGACCAGCAATATGCCGGCAGTCGGAGGTGCGCTGCTGGATGCATATCATTTGGCAGGAATCCAGGTGGCTGAAGGTATCACGTCTGAACTCCAATCGGAGCTGAAACGGCATACGACTTGAACTTTTAATGGCTAACGACTACAATACGATAACGGAATCAAGCAAGTTATAGGAGGAATCAGGGTGTTAATTCAATTGAAATCACGCATACAGGAGCCGGAAGTGCAGGAGCTGTTGTCCTACTCGGTCTTTCCCGACCCGGATCACCTGAATCGTGCGTTACAACAGTATGTTAATAAGGACGAGCTGCATTTGGACGGTTATGAAGACGAAGGCCAGCTGATCGGTCTGATTGGATATGAAAGTACAGGAACGAGTGAGATCACTATTCATCACATCGCTGTCCTGCCTGAGAACCGTTTTAAAAATTATGGTCGTGGCATGATTTCACAGGTGCTGGCCAAATATAACCCCGACAGACTGATCGCAGAGACCGATGTGGAAGCGGTAGAGTTTTATCGAAATACGGGATTCGTAGTGTACAGCCTGGGTGAGCTGTATCCGGGTGTGGAGCGCTTCCGCTGTGTATTGGAGAAGGACGAGGAGCAAGGCGAAGACTAGTAACTGTCTACTACTGTGTAACGTAAAGAGAGCATAATCATAACAGGATGTTGGATTTGGCGAAGCAGCTGAGTCGGACGTCCTGTTTTTTTGTCGTTTGTTTAAAAAAATAGGAAAAACGTATTGCTTTGCAATATAGTTTCATTATAGAATAGTTTCATTGAAGAATAGTTCTATGAGTGAACTATATTTTGGGGAAGGAGAATGAAAAATGAACACACCGGATGCTAGAAGTTTGGTTAACCGCTATTTGGACGCTTCTTTCCTGGTAACCAAACGTTTTGATACCCAGATACGTGAACGCCTGGGCCAAACGATTACCCCTGATCAGTTCTGTGCACTTCGTTTGATCGAGGAGAAGCCGTTATGCACGCCCTCTGATCTGGCAGAGCTTTTATGTGTGGGCAAGAGCAGTATCACTGCTCTGGTTAACAAGCTGGTGGATCGGGATCTGGTCCATCGGGCCGGGGATGAGCGCGACCGCAGAGTTGTTTATTTGACCCTGACGGACAATGGACGTGAAGTATACAAGGAAACGGAACAGGAAATACAGCAGCTTCTGGAGCCATATTTGGTCCATTTCAAACCGGAAGAGGTTCAGAGTTTCATTGAATCTTTTGAGAAGCTGGCAGCTCTGCTAACGCATGAAGGAGGACAGGAGAACGAATGAGGACGATTTTGAAAGCGCGATGGTGGTTGATGGGGCTATGGGTCGTTGTGGCCGCCGTATTAATGTTCACCGCCCCTAATATGAGTGAATTGATTCGGGAAAAGGGGCAGTTTTCGGTTCCTGAAGGACACTCTTCCACCCAGGCAGCGGCGATTCTGGATGAAGCCGCAGCTCAAAAGGGAGAGCAGCAGGGCAGCCAGTTGGCACTTGTCTTTTACAATCCGGATGGTTTGGGGGCCGATGGTAAAGCAGAGGCAGAACAGGCCGTTAAGAAACTGGAGGCCGAAAAAGAGAAGCTGGGCATTCTGTCCATACTGGAACCTTTCTCTCAGCCTGAATTATCAGACAAAATGATCTCTGCCGATGGCAAGACGATCTTAACGTCGCTTTCCATTGATCAGGGAGAACGTACGGTCAAGGAAATGCGCGAAGACCTTAATGAAGCTTTGTCATCGGTCAATGTGGAGCATTACATAACCGGTAAAGGCTTGATTGATGAGGATACGGTGGAAAGCTCCCAAGAAGGACTCAAAAAATCGGAGTACATTACCGTTGTATTTATTTTGCTCATCCTGTTCCTTGTATTCCGCTCTTTTGTCGCTCCATTTGTTCCACTGCTTACGGTAGGGATCAGCTACATTGTTTCACAGCAGATTGTTGCGTTCCTTGTGGACGGACTAGATTTCCCTATATCAACGTTTACGCAGATCTTTATGGTGGCGGTCATGTTCGGGATTGGTACGGACTATTGCATCATGTTGATTAGCCGGTTCAAGGAAGAATTGGCTCATCATGAAAATACGTGGGATGCCATTATTGCTACCTACCGTACAGCAGGCAAAACGGTATTCTTCTCCGCACTTGCCGTGCTGGTTGGATTCATTGCCATTGGCTTTGCACAGTTTATGCTGTATCGTTCCGCGGTAGCGGTTGCTGTCGGTATTGCCGTGATGATGCTGGCATTAGTCACGATTGTTCCATTTTTCATGGCAGTGCTGGGCAAAAGGCTGTTCTGGCCATCCAAAGGTTCGTTGGAGCATGCCGAGAGCAAGATTTATGGTGCAGCCGGCCGTTTCTCTCTAAAACGTCCATGGGCAGCCCTGCTCATCGTTGCAGCAGTATGTGTGCCATTGCTGGCAACTTATGACGGCAAACTGTCGTTTAACAGTCTTGATGAGATTGGTGAGAAATATGATTCGGTCAAAGCATTCAATATCATTTCGGACAGCTTCGGTCCGGGTGAATCCCTGCCGGGTCAGGTCGTTATCCAGAATGATGAAGCCATGGATAATGCAAAGTACATGGCGCTCGCCGAAAAGATCAGCCGGGAAGTGGAGAAGGTGCCAGGGATCTCTGGTATCCGCAGCATGACACGTCCAACCGGTGACGAGATCAAAGATTTTGAAGTGACACAACAAGTAGGGACATTGTCTGATGGTTTGGGCGAAGGCAAAACGGGTCTGGATAAAATCCGTGATGGTCTGAGCGAAGCCAGCAGTCAGTTAAGCAAAAATGAACCACAACTTAAAGAAGCTGCGGATGGGGCTGGAGAACTGACCAAAGGTACTTCCCAACTGCAGTCTGGTATTTCACAGCTGTCAGAAGGACTTCAGCAGATTGAAAAAGGAATTCGTGAAGACTCCTCGGGCGCCGGTGATCTAAAAGCAGGTCTGCAGAAAGCCAAAACGAGCGCAGATCAACTTGCACAGGCCAACAATCAGCTGCTTCAAGCCTATCATCAGGCAGGGGCAGGTGTCGCTGCGCTGGGTGATGGCGTAGGTGAACTGCAACAACAACTTAAAGGTGTATCTACAGCGTTGACCAGCTTGAATGAATCGTTCACAGCGCTTGAAGAGCGCTATCCCGATTTGCTGCAAGACGCCGATTATCAGCGGGTCAAAGGAACCCTTGGCGAAACGGGTACCGGTACGGCACAGCTTGCACAAGGTTTGGGTCAGATTCAAACCAAGCTGGGCGAAGCCGCGGCTGGAATCAATCAGGCGAACGTTGGCTTTGCCTCCGCAGCTTCCGGACAGAAGGCACTTGCCGATGGTCTGGGTCAGATTGTGACGGGAATCAGTCAGTTGCAATCCGGTCTCAAACAGGCCGCTGACGGTCAAGGTAAAGTGATTAGTGAAATTCCTTCCATCCAGAAAGGACTTGGTCAGCTTCAGGGTGGTCAGGAGAAAATTCAGCAAGGCTTCTCGGATCTGAGTGGTCAACTGACTCAATTGACAGATGGTCTTAATCAGAGTGTAGATGGAATCAAACAGGTTTCTGGTGGACTCGATTCAGCACAGGATTACCTGACACAATTGCAGAACTCTCCTGATTCCGATCTGGCAGGCTGGTATGTTCCTGAAGAAGCACTGAATAGTAAAGACTTCACACAGGTATTCGACACGTATCTGTCCAAAGATCGGAAAACGATGACGATTGACGTTATTTTTGCCGAGAATCCATATGGAACAGAAGCGATTGATCGTGTTCCGGATATTGAAGCTGCGGTACATCGTGCTGTACAGGGTAGTGCACTTGAAAAAGCGGATATTGCAATTGGAGGGGTAACCAGTACATTTGCAGATCTGCAGGAAGTCTCCAACAACGACTACACACGCACAGTTATGCTGATGCTTGCAGGAACGTTTATTATTCTGGTCCTGCTGCTCCGTTCCGTTATTATGCCGCTGTATCTGATCGTCTCGTTGTTGCTGGCGTATTTCACATCGATGGCTTTGACTGAAGCGATCTTTGTGAATATACTTGGGTTCTCGGGTATCAGTTGGGTTACGCCGTTCTTCGGCTTTGTCATGCTGATTGCACTGGGTGTGGATTACAGCATCTTCCTGATGGACCGTTTCAATGAGAACAAAGGTATGAGAGTCCAGGATGCCATACTGTATGCCATGAAAAACATGGGTACGGTCATCCTGTCTGCAGCCGTCATTCTGAGTGGCACCTTTGCCGCAATGTATCCATCGGGAGTTCTTTCGATGATGCAGATTGCGACGGTTGTACTCAGCGGACTGATCTTGTATTCTCTGCTATTCCTGCCATTCTTCGTTCCTGTAATGGTGAAAATGTTTGGTCGTGCCAACTGGTGGCCATTCCCGAACAAGGAACAGGCAGATTCCGTAGATTCAGATCGTAATATAGGCATGTAATCAAATGATATATGAACAGCCCCGCTGGATCCCTGGCGGGGCTTTCTGTATGGTTTTGAACAATCTTTTATGAAACGGACAAATAAATGTGTATGCCTACGGACACCATCCCGCGCCTTGTCTCCGTTCCTCTCATACGATATATAGGAATTGTATATGGAGTAGTTTATAACACAGCAGAGAGGGGCGGCGGGATGGTATATCGATATGTGGCTATAGGAGATTCATTAACGGTAGGTACAGGAGCGCTGCTGGGCACCGGCTTTGTTCCTTTATATCGGAGAATGGCAGAAACGAATGTGCGTACGTTTGTATCCATGGATAATTTGGGCGTGAATGGACTTACGTCAGGGGAAATGCTGCAGATGATTTCCAACAATCCAAGAGTACGACAATCGCTGCGTGAGGCGGATATTATTACGTTGTCCATTGGTGGCAACGATCTGATTCGTACGTTCAAAGCAAGTGGCGGGAATCCAAACGCTAGTAAGATGACACAGGTGCTTGGGGATACTCGTAGTAACGTGTCCCAGATTATGAGGCACATCCGGCAGTTAAAAGGAAACAGTGTATACATGGTTCGTACGATTGGGTTGTACAACCCGTATCCGCAAGCGGCTGAAGCTGCATATTGGGTGCGGCAGTATAATTCCTTTCTGAATGGTGTGGGATCGGGAAACTATGCCTGTGCTCAGGTCTATGACCGTTTTGAAGGGCGAGAACGTGAACTGTTATTTTGGGACAGGGTTCATCCAAATGCAAAAGGCTATCGTGTGATTGCAGAACAGCTGAATCGTACAGGTTATTATCCATTTGCCTAATCAGCAGGCAGTGAAGCTTAGCATGACTATTACCTCGGAGCCGACTAGACCGAAAGAAATACTTCCGTTAAGATGAGGACATATAGAGGTTGTATTATGTGAGATAAAGGAGTTATTTTTGGTGCACATCATCGATTCAGGTTCCCTAAATGATTCAGAACAGCAGCTTATATCCACCGTTTTATCCTTATATGGCTTCACGTCCAACTGGAGAGCCCAGCGTGGAAAGGGAGGCATGAACAACTCTACCTTCTTGGTAGAGATCAACCATGAATGTTACGTGCTGAGGCAGTATGAAACGCATAATGATCAAATGAAAATTGCTTTTGAACATGAGGTGCTGTCTGCCTTGTCACGTTCAGAGTTTGAGCTTGATGTGCCTGTGCCCGTTAGCCTTCCTGATGATAAGGATGCAACATTTCTTGCTGTGCAGGATCGTTCCTCGGGCCGGAGTAAAATGGTGACCTTGTTCCATTATCGGGAGGGCCATAATCCCGTGTGGAATACACCCGAGCAGCTGAGTGGGCTGGGCAGGGCGGCTGGGATGCTATCTTCCGTTATGGCGCGCCTTTCCATATTCCTGGCTCCCGTTTATCCGCCCTATTATCGGATTCAGGAGGCTTACCCGCTCTGTTCGCCGGAGAAACTGTTACAACTATGCACCTCACCCCCAGATACACTGATGGAATGTGCAGATGACCTGCAGAAGCTGAAGGGTGTATTGCCAGACCTACTCGATACGCTGCGAGGTATGGAGAATTTGCCGCATCAAATGGTCCATGGGGATCTGAATGCATCTAATGTATTGGCAGACTCTGAGGAAATCATATGTGCCATTTTGGATTTTGAATTCGCCACATGGGATCTGCGGGTAATGGAGCTCGCTGTGCCCATGTCTGACCTTCTAACGGTGGACAAGGAGCAGGCATGGATGTGGGAGGCATTGGAGGGACTGATTCAGGGATTCAGGCAACAGGTCAACCTGGAACCAGAGGAACTGAGCGTGATTCCAGCGCTTATTTTGCTTCGAAGTCTGGATGTGGTCATGCATTTTATCAGTCGCTTGTTCGAAGGTACAGATGGGCCTGAAGTGGCTGTGCAGCAAATCAGGAAGCTGAGGGATCGGATAGACTGGATGAAAGGTAATGAGGAACGGCTGCGTGAGCTGCTGATCTAGCTCTGCAACATACAGATGTATACCAAAAGTGCACTGATTTTTGCTTTGGGGCAAGAATCAGTGCACTTTTTATTTGGTGAAATTTTTTATCACGAATGAATGGAAGTGTGCATTTCAGATTCACGACATCGAATTCAATGCTCAATCTAACGTAACCAAACAGGCTTTACAGTCCACGCTTGCGGAACCAGCTGCGTACAGCCCAGCGACGCTCCTGGCGCTTCTTATATTTTGGCAGGGAACGATATACGTTAAGGGATTGCTCGTAGGCTTGCTTTGCATCCGCGGTACGTCCAAGGGAGCGGTACACCGAGCCGAGCAGATAATATGCTTCACTGGATGAGGAATGGATCTCCTGGAATTGCTGAACGTATGCCAGCGCTTTGTCCCGGTGAGTATCCTTGAATGCACCAGCAAGTGTCAGATAAGGACGCCCGTATTTCACTCTTGGATTAATATCCAGTGCCTGCAAAATATGACGCTCGCCTTCTTCCGTTTGGCCCAAATGAAGTTCAGTTGTGCCCAGCGCCTCCCAGTATTCGGCTGATTGCTCGTAAGGACGTTCCAGTTCCAGCAGCAAGGCATGAGCTTCACTATAACGTTTGCGTTCAATCAACAGCCGGGCCAGGTCCAGCTTGGAAGAGACTTCATTCGGACTCATGGCAAGCTGCTGCCGGAGCCGTGAGATGTTACGCATACGCTTCAGTGGCTTCATGAAGCTTGGCATCACCCCAACATAGCGACGATCCAGGAAATACAGAATGATGAGGAAAATAATAACCGCCAGGAACGGATTGCCTACAATCCGCCACAGCAGGCCAAAGATTAGAAATTTAATCAGCACGACAAGTCAACTCCAATTATGATGTAATCGCATTTCGAACACTTAAAATATATTTGGATTGGTCCAGCGGGTTAACTCCTCTGCGTTTCCGCGTATGGGTCACATCCGAAGGACAATCCTGATACCCGGCAAAAGAAGTTGTGAGCACCCCGCGTCCGCTCGTCTCTGAACGCAGCTTCACCGGATAATCCATGGAGCTTGCCAGAGGCATACGTCCTTTAACGATGCATCGTCCGCCTCCGATGATCGGCGCTTCAAAGGTTGCCCGCATATGTACCAGATCACTAAGCGCTTTGCCGCCGTACTCTTCCGGGACCGTTAACCGGAAATTCAGAATGGGTTCCAACAGGGTTGTACCTGTGTTGGCCAATCCATCCATGATCCCCATCGGGGTGGCAACCACAAAATCCAGGGGATGGGTATGCCAGACATGGTGCTCTCCTTCGATTAGCGTAATGCGCAGGTCGGTAACCTCCCATCCCAACAACCCCTGAGATAGCGCTTCGGGAATGCGGCGCTCCACTTCATTCTGATAACGAAGCAGGAGATGATCCGTTCGGACCGTGGATGAGTAGATCAGACCGCTGCCACGCGGCAAAGGTTCAATGCTGAATCGTAGAATGGCCCAGCAGGGCTTGGGCATCGTATACGCGATGAATCCTTCCCCGGAAGAACGAGGAGTTTCCTTATAGATGACGGACGGCGGGTCGAATACGACATCCAGTCCGAAACGACTCATCAGCAGACTGGACAGAATCTCAAGCTGAATGGTTCCCATGACTTTAAGATGCAGTTCCCGTTCTTCAGGCAACCATTGCAAATCAAGCAGGGGATCTTCATCCGTCAGTTCTTGCAATGCCGCTACAAGGTCAGGATAACGAGCCGTGTCTTTACCATGGACCTGCACAGTCAACAAGGGAACAGCCAGCTGGGGTACAGGAGGCACACCTTCGGGGCTGCCAATAATATCACCAACATGGGTTTCGCTTAGTCCATACAGTGCGGCGATCTGTCCGGCATGAACAGCACCGGTATCCGCCCATTTCCGACCATCCATTCGGCGAATCTGTGTCACTTTTTCTTCCAGCTTCCGAGTGGAGTTATAGATTGTATCCCGATTATGCACACTGCCACCATACATGCGAACATAGGCTGTACGGCCCATCGTTTTATCCCGTTCAATTTTGAATACAACTCCGGATACTGAAGGTTCTTGAGGCTGTGCAGGTGCAGGAAGAAATTCGATGATGGCATCCAGCAGCTCTGTTACGCCGATCCCTTTGCCAGAAGCACCATAACAAATGGGGAACACTTCGCCCTGATGCACCTTTTTGCGAAATACTTCATCTAGCTGGTCAGCAGGCAGCGTTTCACCATTAATGTAGGCTTCCATCAGATCTTCGTCGAGTTCGGCAAGTAATTCAAAAAGGCCGGAGATAGATGAAGAAAAATCCTTCACTTGCGTTTGGCTCTCCTTCCATAAGGAGTCAATGCCCTCAAACACCTCTTCATTCATACGAAAGGATTGAATCTCGCATACGAAGGGAGACAGGCTGGAGCGGATCTGATCGATAACCGTCTCAGCAGAGGCGCCAACCCGATCCATTTTGTTAATATAAATCAGGGTAGGAATTCCAAGCGAGCGGAGAGCATGCCAGATGGTCTCGCTTTGGGATTGAACGCCTTCCACGGCGGACACAATCAATACGGCTCCGTCCATAACACGCAGGGCTCGCTCTACCTCAGAGCTGAAATCGATATGTCCCGGCGTATCAATCAGATCAATAATCGTATCTTTCCAGATCAAAGAGGTCATAGCCGCCTGCACGGAAATGCCTCGTTCCTTTTCAATATCCAGGGAGTCTGTTGCTGTTGTTCCGTCATCGACGCGACCTGGACTACGTACGACACCGCTTTGAAATAACATATGTTCTGTCGTTGTTGTTTTCCCTGCATCGACGTGTGCGAAGATGCCGATATTTCTGCGATTCAATTCATTTAACATGGGATGTAAGGCTCCTCTGGCAGCAGAAACGCATCGTTTCCGACATTGTAATTCAGTATTATAACATACCACACGAATAGTATGGAAGAATATGTTACACACAGACAAATCTCTACATTTCAGGATGTCGTGACAATCACGTTTGATCCTGATTCTTCATGGTTTTACGGTAGGCAGCGGGTGTGGTGCCCGTCAGTTTCTTGAATTGTCGATAAAAATGGGGCAGGCTCTCAAAGCCGCAGGCATCGGCAACAACGGCCATCGTCTCATCACTTCGAAGCAGATGCTCTTTCGCCATAATGACCCGGCGGGCCAATGCATAGTCCGTTAGCGTCATGCCGGTATACCTTTTGAACGCACGGCTGAAGTGCGCCGGGGATACGGCTGCCTGCCGTGCCAGTTCCGGCAAGGAAAGGCCGCTGCGCAGCTCCTCATCCATATGAGTCAGCGTAGAGGAGAGCCAGCCTGGTCCAGGAACACTTCTGGCAGGACTTGCCGGACCGACTGCCTCCAATCGCTCCAGATAAATAAGTAAGAGCTGCAACCGCAGCAGAGCGGCGTGGGCACTCAGGTGATGTTCTAACTGGAATTCTGCATGAATGTCGTCAATTAATGCAGCCACCTGGGCTTGCTCCTTGGCCTCCAGATGCCTCTTGTACACCCTGCGTTTGCGGCAGCGTTCAAATAGAGAGAGCATAGCTGACGCACTTCCTCCCGCTGTGGAGGCCAGTAATCCTGGACTGAAGAACAAGGCCGATGAGGTCACCGGATTCCCGGCATCCGGCAATGCACGATGTACCGTGCTGCCAGGGATGATGAACAAATCACCCTCCTGCATGTCTTCAAGACCGGTATCAATAAAAATGGTGCCCTGACCCCGATATACATAGATAATTTCATGCCAGTCATGAAGATGATCCGGCAACTCGTTCTGGGGGGACTTGGTATCTGCATACACCAGACGAAAGGGAATCCCAGATTCCGCCTGAATGGTTGTACGAACGGGCGAACGTTCCATTCGATCTCCTTTCAAAACAGTGCTTACAAAAAGGGATACAACTGATCATGAAAGAGTACATTTACCGCAATATAAGCAATTAAATTTCCTTTTATTGATGATACAATGAATTTAAAGCGTTTTCAATGGAAGTGTAAGCGGCTGTAGCCGCGCAGCGGGACATCTGATAATAACAAATAAAACGATGAGGTGAGTGTTCATGTCGGCGAGCACGAAAAGACCAAGGCTGAAGCTGAATTTGCTCGGAAGCGATAGCCAGCGCAAGTGCAAAGAAGTAATGGAACGTCCCGTAAAGGTACTACAGATTGGAGAAGGCAACTTTTTGCGAGGGTTTGCAGACTGGATGCTTCATGAGAGTGCCAGACAAGGCAAATTCCATGGCAGTGTTGCGGTGACCCAGCCTCGGCCTGGGGGAAAGGCAAAGCTGGAACAAATTCGTGATCAGGATGGATTGTACACGATGATTACCCGGGGGCTGTCACAGGGAAAAGCAGTGGAACGTACGGAAATAATCTCGATTTTTTCACAGTGTATTAATCCGTACGAAGAATGGCAGGATTTTCTGAAACTAGCGGAATTGCCTGCCCTGGAGTTTGTCATCTCCAATACAACCGAATCGGGATTGAAATATACGCATTCAGAGTACACACAGGGTGAACCGGTACAATCATTTCCGGGTAAACTGACGGTCTTCTTGCATCAACGTTATCTGCGGTTTGATGGGGATCCATCCCGAGGATTGATTCACCTGCCGTGTGAGTTGCTTGAGGGCAACGGGGATGTACTGCGCAGTTGTGTGCTGCGGCATAGTGAGGATTTTGGTTATTCTGAAGGCTTTCGTTCATGGATTGAGAACCATAACTTGTTTCTGAACAATCTGGTTGACCGGATCGTCTCGGGTGCACCGACTCAGGAAGAAGCCGATTTGCTGACCAATCGCTGGGGATACGAGGATCAACTGGTCAATACGGCTGAGCCATATCATTTCTGGGCCATTCAGGCAGATGAAGCACTGGACAAGAAACTGCCCCTGAAACAGGCGGGGCTCAACGTACATTGGGTGAAGGATTTGAAACCTTTTCAACTGCGCAAAGTTCGTATTCTGAATGGTGCTCATACCCTCATGTCTTCGCTCGGCATTCTGCAAGGCAAGGAACATGTGAGAGAGACGATGGAAGACCCAGAGTTTGGCTCTTGGGTCAGAGAAGCGGTACATCAGGAGATCGTGCCTGCACTGGATATGCCGGATCATCATCTGGATCAGTACGCAGGGGAAGTGTTTGAACGTTTCCTCAATCCGTATATAAATCACAAGCTGCAGGATATTGCATTAAATACAGTAGGAAAGTTCAAGGTTCGTGTACTGCCTACCCTTTTGGCCTATGAACAAAATCAGGGGACTTGGCCTGCCCGGCTCGTAAAGGGATTTGCGGGATTATTGTGTCTGTATCGTCCAGTGGCTACGGCGGATGGTTATATGGCACAGCGACTGAACGGTGAGTCCGTCCTGCTTCGGGATGATGTGGATATATTGGCTGCACTCGCCAAGCATTGGGAGAGTTATGATTCTCTGAATAGGGATAAGCAGCAATTAGACCAGAGTGTCGCTGCTGTAATATCTGATGTATCGATCTGGGGAGAAAATCTGGATGATCGAGAGGGGCTTCGCGAAGCTCTTGTTCACGAAATTGGTTTGCTGGAAGGTGAGAGTTCATGAACACAACACGTACAGTTAATGACTGGATTGCGATTCAACCGCAGGATGATGTCATTATAGCCCTTCGGGATTATGTAAAAGGGGAAAGTATTACCCTGCCAAACAGCAGCGCTTTTACATTAAAGGATGACGTGCCCAAAGGCCATAAAATTGCTGTGCATACCCTCGCACCGGGTGAGGATGTGATGAAATATGGTTTTTCCATTGGGATAGCCAAGGAACAGATTGAGCAGGGGAGCTGGATTCACAGTCACAATCTGAAAACAGGACTTCACGGATTACTTGAATATCAGTATCAGCCAGGACCACCTGTCCAGACGGACATGCCTCCGGAACATCTGCGTTCATTTGATGGGTATCTGCGGCCTAACGGTGAAGCAGGTATCCGTAATGAAATCTGGATTGTAAATACGGTCGGCTGCATTAATAAAGTATGTGAGGCGTTGGCCCGGATGGGCCAGTCGCAGTTCGGCAGCAGAGTGGATGGTGTTTATCATTTCCCACACCCGTTCGGCTGCTCGCAGCTTGGAGATGACCTGAAATATACACAGCAGGTATTGGCTTCCCTGGTGGAACACCCGAATGCTGGCGGCGTGCTGGTCATTGGTCTGGGTTGCGAAAATAATCAGGTAGACCAGTTCCGCGAATGTATCGCACCGGAATATCAGGGGAAAGTCCGTTTTCTCAAAGCGCAGGAAACGGATGACGAGCTTGAGGAAGGACTGCGTCTGATGGAAGAACTCGTGCAGCTCGTCGAACATGAACAGCGTCAGCCGCTGCCTCTGAGCAAGCTCAAAATTGGTTTGAAGTGCGGCGGTTCGGACGGTCTGTCCGGGATTACGGCGAATCCGCTCGTTGGCTCCGTTGCGGATATGCTGGTTGCTGCCGGAGGTACGGCCATATTGACCGAAGTTCCTGAGATGTTTGGTGCAGAGACCATTCTAATGAATCGGGCGGCCAATGAGCAGGTATTTGATGATTTGGTAGACTTGGTGAACGGTTTCAAGCAATACTTTGTGAACCACGGTCAGAATATATATGAAAATCCTTCACCAGGGAACAAAGCAGGCGGGATTACCACGCTGGAAGAAAAGTCTTTGGGATGTACGCAAAAGGGAGGCCGTTCTTCCGTAGTTGATGTACTTCGTTACGGCAAACGTGTCACTCAAACCGGCCTGAACATTGTGGAGGCTCCGGGGAATGACCTCGTGTCTGTTACAGCACTGTCAGCTGCGGGAGCGCACATTGTTCTTTTTACGACAGGCCGCGGAACGCCGTTTGGCGGGCCGGTACCTACCGTCAAAATAGCAACTCAATCCGACCTCGCAAATCGGAAAAAGCACTGGATCGATTTTAACGCAGGTCAACTGCTGGAAGGTAAAACGATGGAGGACGTGAAAGTGCAGCTGTTCAGCCAACTGATCGATATTGCTTCAGGCCGGGCGCATACGCTCAGCGAGCAGCATGGATTCCGGGAAATTGCGATATTCAAGGATGGAGTCATCCTGTAATTGTATTCGTTCGTTGCTTTATATCTGTTGTATGTATGGTACACGCATATACAGCAAATCCCGGCGGCCCTTTTCGGCTTCCGGGATTTGTCGTGTAAAGGTATTTCAATCATTTTATCGCAAAGGCTTTTTTGATTTTGGTCAGTGCGGCAGCAGAAGCGTGTTTCTCCAATTGTTGAACGAGGAGTTCGCTCGCGTCTGCAACGCTGCCCTCAAACGGTTCAATACCTTGACGCTTCATCCAGCAGCCTGAGGTTTCATAAGCAGAGCTGTTCCAAGCGACCTTGCCTTCAGCGAGGCCTTCTTTTTCTTTGGTGCCGCAGATAACAATGGCGCACATGCTCTGAAGGTCCAGCAGACCCTGATCAAATGCTTTTTTGTCCTCTTTGGCTTCAAAACCTGCCTGTGAACGTAACGTTCGTCCATCAATTCCCTCTTGCGTTTCAATTATTTCATACAGTTTGAATGCTTCTCGAGAGAGCAATCCCGCGTCATATTGTTCTTCCATGACTCTGGAGTCCGCTAGCAGCCGGTGCACCCATGGGAAATACTTGCGTGAGACGAGAATAGCTTTCTTTTTGAGGAATTTTCCATAGGCAGCGACCCCTTCCTCAGCCAGACGTGAGCGCCACAACCAGGGATCAAGCGCGTTATCCTTGTGCCAGTTTTCTTGAGGCGTTATGGAGGACAGTGAAGGGTATTCAGGAAATAAAGGAGCGAGTGGGAGTAGTCCCACAGCCTCTATTCGCTGCACAGCTTCTTCGTAAGTTACGATCGATTCATGCTCATTCATCATGATTTTGGCAAGCTCCTTTTTAGCGTGTGCTACAACGATTATTGTTGGAAGTCAGATACATCTGGTAGACTTCCTCGGCGTGTTTGCGAATCTCGCAGCGAAGGTTCTCAGGTTCGAGTACTTCTGCCTCACGTCCAAGTCGATAAAAGAATCGCACGGCCCAGGCCCACTCACCAGGAGGGCAGAGAAAAGACAGTTCCCAGACATCTGGAGCGACCTCGGTCATCCGTTCGCCAATATGCTTGTCCTGTTCTGCCTCGATCATTCCGCTGTAACTCAGACGTGCGGTTACGCGTGTTGGAGAGCGCTCAGGAGATTGAGGTTTGCTGCGCTGTCGCTTTGCCCGTTCTGCCAGCTGTTGTGATTCAATCAGCTCAACCGGCTTAACGTCCAGAATGCGGTCTGCCCTGAACAGGCGCTCTTCACCATGCTCCTCCGAATACGCTTCACAATACCAGAAACCGGCCGAAGCATAGATTCGAATGGGACAGATCGTAAGCCAGCGTTGACGGGAAGCAGAGCGGTACAGCATACGCAGCCACCCTTGTTCCGGGGTACAAGCCAGAAGCGGTTCCAGATGATGAAGGATGTAGTTACGCTCGGGAACATCATGCTTCAGTTGTTTGAGCATGGGATCCATCCTTGCTTTGACATCCTCCGGAATAATGCTTTTGATCTTGTCCATTAATGTCCAGCGTTTCTCTTGAAAAGGGGTATCTGCATAATGACTTAGGCCTTCGAGAGCAAAGATGAGAGTAGCTGCTTCAACCGGGTCCAATTGCAGTGGGGGCAGTACATACCCCTCCATAAGTCTGAAGCCGCCTCCGGGACCGGAGATAGCAATGATCGGGACATTCATCTCTGAGAGTGATTGGATATCCCGCAGGATGGTACGACGGGAAACTTCAAACTTCTCTGCAAGTGAATGTGCCGTTTCGTGACCATGCTGCAATGCCATAACGATGGCGGCAAGCCGATTTGTTCTATTCATGTCAGCCACTCCGTTTCGAGGGTTGCGCCGCCGGAAAGGATGCTGGAGTGTTCCTCCCATTGTAGCAGTGTATAAGTGACATCATGATTGTCACCAATATTTCGCAGCATTATATTATTTATTCTATACAGTGCAGCGCCTACTTTCGGAGGGTCGCTTCCTTTTCCCGGCGGGGCGTCGTTAAATTGTGTGTCTCGTCCAATTCGCTTCGCTTCTCGGTATTTCCTTCTAACCGATAGCCTCACAAATAATGACAAAAACCCGTATCCGGTCTAAACGGATACGGGAAGTAGCAGATTGAAACAAGTTCAATCATATAATACTTTAAATTTTAACAATTGACACCCTTTTAAGCTGCAAATATAGATCAATGCGGTTCCCATGTAACATGTTGTATCATCAATTTTCGAATATTATTTCATTTCAAGCAGCTGCACACCGCGTCCTTCAATCTCGATCATACCTGAAAGGGACCGATCTGTGAGCAAATCACGAGCCTCAGTTTGGCCCAAATCATAGGATTGAGCGGTAGCATTGTGATTCATGACAAACAGGTACCGTTGTCCATCCTTGGTACGAGCAGTCACTTCAACACCTTCAGGAGTATCTAGAAGAGATTCAATATTTTTGGCTGCGGCCAGTTGTCCCAGCAAGCCGTCCAGGAATCGATCTTCCGGATCGGAAGCTACATACCAGGCTTCACCTTGACCAAACGTGTTACGAGTTACTACAGGCATGCCTTTGTAGAAGTCGTCTCCATACTCGGCGATAATTTCTGCACCTTCACTGTGCAGCAAGTCACACAGCATGCCACAACCATATTCTCCTTGAAGATCGCCATAAGCCTCTTTCATGACAATACGGTTTCTTTGCTCAGGCAGCAGTGCATCAATTTCTTCAACCCAGATACCGAGCAGTTTGCGAAGCTCACCCGGATAACCCCCGGTTGTTACGATGTCACTCTCATTGACGATCCCACTGAAGAAGGTTGTCAGGAATGTACCGCCTGCTTCAACGAACTTCTCCAGTTTGGCTGCAAAGCCTGGTTTAACCATATAGAGTACCGGAGCGAGCACGATGTCGTATTTGCTGATATCGGTATCCACACTAACGATGTCCACCTGAATGTTGCGGCGGAAGAAGGCAGCGTAGTACTTGTGAATTTGATCTACATAGTTCAATGCAACGGTAGGTCCGCTGGATTTCTCGATCGCCCACCAGTTATCCCAGTCAAACACAATCGCCACTTTGGCATCCACGGTAGCATCCAGCGTTTTGTCGCCCAGCAACTGCAATTCCTTGCCCAGCTCCGCGACTTCACGGAACACACGGGTATGTTCATGGCCGACATGTTCAATGACTGCACCGTGATATTTCTCGCAGGCCCCAACAGAACGGCGGAGCTGGAAGAACATGATCGTATCCGCGCCATGAGCAACGGACTGGTAGCTCCACAGGCGCATGACGCCAGGACGCTTCAAAGAGTTATAAGGCTGCCAGTTTTGCTGGCTTGGTGTCTGCTCCATGAGCATGAACGGCTGTCCGTCCTTTAATCCACGCATCAAATCATGAGCCATAGCTGTGAAACTTACTGGAGTCGCAAGACCCGGATAGCTGTCCCAAGAAACGATATCCAGATACTTAGCCCATTTGAAGTAGTCTAGCGGTTTGTAAAAACCCATTAGATTGGTTGTAACCACCGAATTCGGGATATGTTTTTTGATCGCATCATACTCCAGCCGGTAACAATCAAGTATACTGTCGGAGTTAAAGCGAGAGTAATCTAGCGAGATTCCCTGGAAGGTCGAGTTGTTGTCTCCGGAATGTTCGCTCAGATTACTTGGAAGTACAATCTCGTCCCAATCATAGAACGTGTGTCCCCAGAAATTGGTGTTCCACGTTTTGTTGACATTATCCAATGTCTTATATCGCTCTTTCAGCCACACGCGGAAGGCTTTCTCGCAATTTTCACAATAACAGTCGTCACTGTACTCGTTGGAAACATGCCATACAAGAACAGCTGGATGATCCTTGTAACGTTCCGCCAGTTTTTCTGCAATCTTCTCAGAGTATTTGCGATATGTTGGACTGTTCGGACAGGAGTTGTGGCGTCCGCCGAATTTACGCTTACGCCCATTAGTATCTACACGGAGCACATCCGGATATCTCTTCGCCATCCATGCAGGATGGGCAGCAGTGCTCGTTGCGAGGCAAGTATAGACACCGCTTTCATAAAGATTATTAATATATTGGTCAAGACCTTCAAAATTATAAGTCACTTCATCAGGCTGAATCAGTGCCCATGAAAATACGTTGATGGTCGCAATATCAATACCTGCCAGTTTGAACATGCGCAAGTCTTCAATATGGGTTTCGTGATCCCACTGTTCAGGGTTGTAGTCACCGCCATAGAACATTTTGGGTAATTTGCTGCTAATCAATGTGTTCACCTCTTGTATAAGAATAATTTTATATTATATGATTCATATGACTTTTAAAATATAAGAAAAGTAATGATGAGTATAAGAATACGGAAATATATTATTAATCTTTATGCCCAAAGGAGAGCATGCTATGCTTGTTTCACCTCACTATCAGCGCTATTTTATGACCCCACGGGATCAGCCGCTTCCGCTCTACATCGAAAGTATAGGGTATAACGGCAATCAGGAGAATGTGTACAGACCTGCCGGATATCCTTGTTATCACTGGCTTCAGACGGTGAAGGGAGCTGGAGAGTTCAAGTTTGCAGGTTCAACTGTACTACTGGGAGAGACATCCGGTATTTTGCTGCCGCCGAATGAGCCGCACGAATATGTACGCTCGCAAGGAGAATGGGAGACCCTTTACATTACATTTGGAGGCTCCCAGTGCCCGGCCATTACAGAGTCACTTGGTTTGGGGGAGGCAGCCCTTCACCAGTGGGATTCAGAGAGCCCGCTTGAATACTATGGCAGGGAAGTGCTGGGTTCCATCAGCAGTGACCAGGATTTATCCGGGTTGGAAGCGTCAGCGGACATGTACCGATTTCTGATTTTGCTCAAAAAACATGGCATGACGGGCAGTCGATCTTCAATCTCTCATGCTGTGGAACGGCTGGCTCCGTTAATTTCATTTATGAATGAACACTATGCCGATCCCGAAATCGGCCTTGAACAGATGGCTGCCATACCAGGTATTACGCCTAGGCATCTGAACACCCTTTTCAAACAATCCTTTGGCATGACCGCCTACAGTTATTTCATTCTCCTTCGTATTCGCAAATCAAAAGAATGGATGACAGGGAACAGCAAACTGACCGTCAAGGAAACGGCAGCGAAGGTGGGTTTTCGGGATGCGAGTCATTTTGTGGCTACATTTCGGCGGATTGAAGGCGTAACTCCCGAGCAGTATCGAACGTTATATTAACCATTCTGAAATAGAAATATAAATGTGCTATAAAACACTGTTCAAGTATGAGGATTCCGTGTAACCTGTTACCAATCGAACAAAAAGTGATGCCAGGAAGGTATTGATGCGTAAGGGTGCTACCCGTTATGATGATATCGATTCCTTAGATTGGAAAATGACTATACGGATCAATATATCCGTTCAACTTAGAGAGGATGATAGAAGTGACATCAACTATACCATTGTGGGACCATACAGCAGCGCCTTATGCTGCCAAGGGTCATGAAGATGAAATGCCCTATCTGATTCCATTTATCCAGCCCGGTTCCGAGAGCGCTGTCATTATCTGTCCGGGCGGGGGCTATGGATTTTTGGCCGATCATGAAGGAGCTCCAATCGCTGAATTGTTGAACCGTGCGGGAATTAGCGCATTTGTGCTGAAGTACCGTGTGGCGCCCCACCAGCATCCGGCACCCATGACAGATGGCCAGCGTGCGATCCGTTATGTACGGGCTCATGCCGAGCAATATGGCATTCAGCCTTCCAAAATTGCTGTGCTTGGTTTCTCGGCGGGCGGTCATCTTACAGCTATGTTGGGAACCTTGTATGACGAGGGTCAACCAGATCATGAAGACCCTATTGAACGGGAGAGTTCGCGTCCGGATCGGGTTATTCTTTGTTATCCGGTAATTACGATGGAGTCCTACGGACATGCCGGATCTCGTGAAAATCTGCTTGGGCCAGATGTGTCTGCTGAACAGATTAAGGCTTTCAGTGCGGAGCAGCAGGTGAAAGCCGACGCTCCTGAAGCATTCATCTGGCATACGAGTGATGATCAGGCGGTCCCTGTTGAGAACAGTTTGCGTTACGCGCTCGCCCTGGGTGCACACGGCATACCTTATGACTTGCATGTATTTGAAAAAGGTTCACATGGTTTGGGATTGGCAGAGGATGACCATGCCGTTCGGGCCTGGTCTGATCTGTGCCTGACCTGGTTAAAGAATCAAGGGTGGTAACACGGCATCTGGGTGATCTATTTCTTTTCTGAATATGAAATATGAATACGAGTGAATTCACATATTTTAATGCTTAATAGAGCGAAGGAGTAAACGACGATGAAATTGCAAAAAAATGATAAGCTGCTCTTTATTGGAGATTCAATTACAGATTGTGGCCGTGAACATCCCGTTGGTGAAGGCAGTTCTGGACTGGGGCATGGCTATGTGGCGCAAGTGTATGCCTTGCTGCGTTCCATCTACCCGGAATTGATGCTGCGGATTCAGAATGTGGGTAATAGTGGGAATACGATCCGGGATTTAAAGCAGCGCTGGGATCGTGATGTGCTTGATCTCAAACCAGACTGGCTAACGATCATGATCGGGATTAATGATGTATGGCGTCAATTTGACAATCCGCTATCTACAGACTCGCAAGTGTTCCTGGAGGAGTATGAATCCACACTGCGTGATTTGGTTGCTTCTGTTCGTCCTGGGTTGAAAGGACTTGTTCTGATGTCTCCTTATTATTTAGAAGCCAATCCGGAAGATCCGATGCGGGCCACGATGGATATATACGGTGAAGCTGTTCGTAGAGTAGCCGCTGAATATGATGCCATTTTTGTGGATACACAGGCTGCATTTACTCCATTCTGGGATCATTTCTATACGTCCGTGCTGACTTACGATCGGGTTCATCCCGATGCAACAGGCCATATGGTGCTTTCAAAAGCGTTCTTGGATGCCATTGGTTTCGAATGGACAGGCGGCGTTAAATCTTAAAAAGGACGTGATGGCATGGGCGATTTGAACATTGCAGTACATACCCCGGCACTGTTGGGCGAAGGTCCAAGCTGGGATGCTGAACACAATCGATTATTATGGGTGGATATTGAAAGCTACAAGATCCATGTGTACGTTCCGGCTACAGGAGAAGATCGGACTTATGATGTTGGCGAGCATGTAGGTGCGGTTGTGCCATATCATGATGATGAGGTTGTCGTTGCTTTGCGAAGTGGCTTCCACACCTATAACTTGCTCACAGGAGAGTTACAGCCGATTGAAGATCCGGAGAAAGGCAAGGACAACAACCGTTTCAATGACGGGAAGTGTGACGCTCTTGGACGCTTCTGGGCAGGGACGATGAGCATGAACAATGAAAGCAAGGCAGGGGCATTTTATTGCCTGGAGGAAGGACAGCCTGTTCGAACGTTGTTCAGGGGTGTATCCACATCCAATGGTTTGGGCTGGAGCCCGGATCAACAGAAGATGTATTACATTGATACGCCGACACGATCCATTGACCGTTTTGATTTTGATCTGGCTGCTGGAGAGATAACGAACCGGACAAGTGTAATTGCTATACCGGAGGAATTTGGCTTTCCGGATGGAATGACTGTAGACAGTGAGGGAATGCTGTGGGTTGCCCATTGGGGCGGAGGAAGAGTCACTCGCTGGAATCCGCATACAGCAGAACTGATGCAACAGATTGAGGTTCCTGCAGATCAGGTGACATCCTGCTGTTTCGGAGGGCCGGAGTTGGAGGACTTATATATTACGACTGCCCGAATTGGTATTGGGGAAGAGCGATTGACAGAGACGCCGAATGCTGGATCTCTATTTGTAGTCAGACCGGGTGTGAAAGGGCAGAAAACCTACGCATTTGGCGGGGGAGCAGCAAACTCGGATACGAAATGAATGAAGGACCGTGTTTTACTAGAGCTTCGTCCTTCGTCTATAAAATATTTATCGATGGAGAAGGGTGCTGTTTTATACAGCATCCTTTTTTATATTTTCAAAAGCGATACGCAGAAAAAAACAAAAAATAAAATTGGGGCAGAAGGGGTTTTTTAATTGCCAGCGAATGTTATTTATTGCAAGTATAATCCAATGGATGGTACTCGCTATCGATTTATGAAAGCGTTTTATTAAATGGAGAGGAGGTGGGGCTGGTTGCCTGTTCCAATGCATTAGATGTCTGACACTGCACTACATCAACATGATGACACAGCGGGGTTTACCGGATGCGATGAACATATTGAAGAGGAGGCTAAGTAATTATGAAAACGTTTTTGGGAAAGCTGCGGGTGATGAGTCTGACGGTAGCCGTGGCAGCTGCTTCACTGGGAGTACTCGCCGGAACAACACACGCGGCACCGAGTGATCCATACCAGTGGAAAAATGTCGTGACCGGGGCTGGTGGCGGTTTTGTGCCGGGGATTATTTTCAATGAGTCAGAGAAAGATTTGATCTATGCCCGGACGGATATCGGGGGAGCCTATCGCTGGAATCCTGCGAATGAGAGTTGGATTCCACTCACCGATTTTGTCGGCTGGGATGACTGGAACAAAAACGGTGTCGATGCGCTGGCAACAGACCCGGTGGATCCAAATCGAGTGTATATGGCTGTCGGCACGTACACAAATTCATGGGACAAAAACAACGGTTCCATCCTGCGCTCTACGGATCGCGGTGATACTTGGCAGACCACCACTCTTCCGTTCAAAGTCGGCGGTAACATGCCGGGACGCTCCATGGGGGAACGCCTGACCGTTGATCCGAATAAAAATAGCATTTTGTATTTTGGTGCACGCAGTGGCAACGGACTCTGGAAAAGTACGGATTACGGTGTAACCTGGAACAAAGTAACGAGCTTCCCGAATCCGGGTACGTATGTGGAAGACCCGTCTTATGAATATACCAGTGACATCGTGGGTCTTTCTTGGATCACGTTTGACAAATCAACAGGTTCTGCTGGACAGGCAACACAGACCATCTATGTCGGGGTAGCCGACAAAAATCAAAGCATATACCGCAGTACAAATGGAGGCGCCACGTGGACTGCTGTTGCTGGACAGCCTACAGGGTATTTGCCTCATCACGGAGAACTGGATGCCAATGGAAATCTCTATATCTCTTACAGCGATGGTGCTGGCCCTTATGATGGGGAAAAGGGAGACCTGTGGAAATTAAATACAACGACAGGGGTATGGACCAACATTAGTCCAGTGCCGAGCAGCAGCTCGGACAATTATTTTGGATACGGCGGACTGGCCGTCGATGCTCAGCATCCTGGTACACTGATGGTAGCAACCCTCAACTCCTGGTGGCCTGACGCGAATCTGTTCCGTAGTACGGACAGTGGAGCTACTTGGACCCGCATTTGGGAATTTGAAGGATATCCAAACCGTAAAATGCGCTATACACAGGATATTTCGGCCGCTCCTTGGTTGACCTTTGGGACGAATCCTGCACCGCCTGAAGTTTCTCCAAAGCTGGGCTGGATGATTGGGGATCTGGAGATAGATCCGTTTGATTCTGACCGCATGATGTATGGGACAGGTGCGACCATCTACGGCACGAAAAATCTGACAGACTGGGATGACGGGAACAAAATCAATATTTCAGTAATGGCCAAAGGGGTCGAGGAGATCGCGGTTCTGGATCTGGTCAGCCCGCCAAGCGGAGCACATTTGTTAAGTGGAGTAGGGGATGTTTCGGGATTCCGTCATAACGATCTGGATCAGGCACCAGCTACGATGTTTACCAGCCCCAACTACTCTTCTACGGAAAGTCTGGATTTTGCAGAGTTAAGTCCGAATACCATGGTTCGCGTAGGGAAAGCAGACTATACTGCTGACCCAAATGCAAAATCCATTGGTTTATCCAGCGACGGTGGGACCACGTGGTATAAGGCGAACGCAGAACCTGCCGGTACAACTGGAGGAGGAACCGTAGCTATATCTGCAAATGGTAACCGACTTGTATGGAGCACGTCAGATAAGGGTGTGCATTATTCTACTGGCGGCAACTCATGGACAGCGAGTTCAGGTATACCCGCACAGGCAAAGGTGATCTCAGATCGGGTAAACCCGAACAAATTTTATGGATTTGCTGCCGGTAAAGTCTATGTGAGCACCAATGGCGGTGCCTCCTTTACTGCATCTGCGGCTACCGGGCTTCCGGTAGAAGGAAATGCGGATCTGGACGCAGTTCCAGGTACGGAAGGGGAACTTTGGTTTGCAGGCGGCAGTGAAGAGGAAGGGCCATATGGTCTGTGGCATTCCACCGATTCAGGAGCGACTTTTACCAAACTTGCAAATGTGGAGGAAGCGGACAGCATCGGTTTTGGTAAAGCGGCACCTGGGCAGAACGAGGTTGCGCTGTACACGATTGCTAAGATTGATGGAACACGTGGATTTTTCCGTTCCGATGACGGCGGGGCAAATTGGGTACGGATTAACGATAATCAGCATCAATATGCACGTGTAACCACGATTACAGGTGATCCACGTCTGTATGGAAGAGTGTATCTGGGGACGAATGGACGGGGCATTTTATATGCTGACCGTATTGGTGGGAACAATGGCGGTGGAGAAGGTGGAGGCGAGACTCCGGTGACCAGTTCAGCCATCACCCCAGTGAATGCGGAATTTGATAAAAAGACAGGCAATCAGGTAGATATTCCTGTAACGTTGATACTGAATGGAAATACGCTTAGTGCAATCCGTAATGGCAATACAACGCTGGTTTCAGGGACGGATTACACATTATCGGGCAATCAGGTTGTGTTGAGAAAAAGCTATCTGGCTTCGTTGTCCAAGGGAAGCGCAGCGTTAACCTTCCATTTCAGTGCAGGCAATGATGCGATCATGAATCTGACTATCAAAGACACAACGGCTGTACCTGCGGGAGCTATTCGAATTGAGATGTTTAATGGAACGACTTCACCAGCGGCTAACTCCATTAATCCCAAGATCAAAGTAACGAATACAGGCACTACGCCCATCAATCTTTCTGATGTCAAAATTCGTTACTATTATACGATCAATAGCGCACAGACCCAAAACTTTTTCTGTGACTGGGCAACAGCCGGAAATGACAATGTTACAGGCACGTTTAGTGCGCTGCCGACCCCTGTGACCGGAGCCGATTCCGTGCTGGAGATTGGTTTCAAAACTTCTGCGGGTTCATTGGCAGCAGGGCAAAGCACTGAAATTCAGGCACGTTTCTCCAAAACAGACTGGACCAACTACACTCAGACGGATGATTATTCGTTTGCTCCAAGTCATACAGCCTACGCAGACTGGACCAAGGTAACGGGATATATTGCCGGAAGTCTTCAATGGGGGATCGAACCTTAGACCTGAATTTGAAATGAAAGTTGGAGTTAATCTAAACGTACATTGATAAAAAGTCCTGGCTCGCCGAAAATGATTCATGGCGGACCGGGGCTTCTTATTTTGTCGAAATTTAGTGTACACTAAAGAGAGTTTCCATTGCTTAAACGTTCGTTTTGAGATATAAAAAGAAGTACAAAACTTTTAAAACTAATGTAACCGCTAACACGGGAAGGCCATTTTATCCGATATATGATGGTGCAACCTGCACAGACATAGAAGAGAGATTAGACAAGGGGGTCAAGGGTCATGAACCGGTTGTGTAAGGTGCTGATTGTTGACGATGAGTTTCTTGTAAGGCAAGGCATTAAGCACCATATGAACTGGGAAGCTGAAGGTTTTCAGATTGTAGGTGAAGCTTCCAACGGGGAAGAAGGGCTTGAACAGGTACAGTCATTACAGCCGGATATTGTCATCACGGACATCGTGATGCCTGTGATGGATGGGGAAACATTTGTCCGGACGTTAAAAGCCAGTCATCCGCAGATTGAGGTTATCGTACTTAGCAGCTTTAGTGAATTTGAATATGTACGTTCAACGCTCCAGAATGGAGCAGCAGACTATATATTGAAACCGAAATTGGATACTAATGAATTATTACAAGTACTTCAGCGTACGGCTGGCAAAATTCCCGAATTGCAGTTTGAGCCTTCACATGATGAGTGGAGGCTGGGACAACTAATGGAGAAGATGCTGTCCGGTTTTACGTTGGATGAAGATAACGAGTTGCTTATGATTAAGGAGACGTTTCCTCACCGATGTTTTCGCTTACTCGTATATAAGCCCCATGATTCACAAACACATGTGCACAAGCTGGATAATGAGCAGTTGGAGTCCCGGTTACGGGATCAGCTCCCTGATGTGGAGTGCGCAATCGTTCCGGCCGAAGGCACGTCGCCAGTGGTACTTCTTAATGTTGAGCCTTCGAAGGATGAATGGATGGTGCAGCGAATTAAGGAGTTGGCGAGCGAGAATAAGGATGGACAGGACGGACCTTGCTGGGTGCTGAGCGACAGTTTCTCTTCATTTGAAGAGATGGGGGACGTATATCGAACACGTCTGATCAAGTTAATGGAGTATCGCTTTTATTATGAGGACCAATCTATTCTGGTGTATGGCGAACTTCCGCCTCTTCACCCTGCCGGGTATCAGTTCAATGTGAACATGTTTTTGCAGCATGTGAAGCGAAATCGAACCGAAGCGGCAAGAGAGTATTTGCAGGAGCATGCCCTTACGTTGGGACGGGATTATATTGCGGATGTGTTTGAAATTAAGTCCTTTCTGGGCAATCTGATCTTTAACGTGACCATTACCTTGGCAGATATGGATGTGCAGTCTGCTGCGCTGGAAGAGAGCAAGTATGCCTATTTCAAACATGTGGATGGCGCCTCTAGTCTAAAAGAAGCGATGAATGTGCTGGATCAGTTCATGGCTGAGGTAAAGGAGTGCACGACTGGAGAGGGCGCAAAACGAAGTGATCCGAATATGAAAATGCTGCTGGAATATATGCATGAGCACTTTGATCAGCCGCTCGGACTTGCGGAGGTAGCCAAGCATTTTCATTTTAATCCATCGTACTTGTCCAGTTATTTTTCTTCACACAAAAAAGAAGGCTTTAACGAATATTTGAATAAAATTCGGATTGAAAAGGCAGAGGAACTTCTCCGCTCAGACGATGTCACCATCTCCGAAATTAGCAGTATGGTGGGGTATTCCGACCACAGTTACTTTTGCAAGGTGTTCAAAAAATTTACCGGACTGTCACCGAGCCGATACCGGCGAAAATTCTGGGCATAACGTCAGAAGGAAGAACTAAATGAAGAAATGGATGAATGCATTTTCAAGGCTTGGACTTTTTCCTAAACTGTTCCTCGTTATGTTCGTTAGCATCATTCTTGTCTCCGTGCTCATCCTATGGACATCGATTCATATGTCGACCAAGCTGTTTACCGAGACGTTCAGTATTACGAACTCCAAGGTACTTAGCCAGATCAAAACGAACTTTGAATCTTTTAACGATGCGATTGCTGCTGTATCCAATAATGTTAGCCAAAGCGGGGCAATACGGGGTTATCTGTCTGAGGGGGAGGGGGACTCCCTCACGATGGCAAAATCCTATTATAATATGAGGGAAACGATGGACCGGATTCAGTCGATTACGGAGTCCTATGAAGTCGGTATAACGATTAGCGGTATTAATGGACGCACGTATTCCACCGATCGGTCTCATCTTCGTTTATCAGCGGATGAATTGAAAGAGCAGCCGATTACGCTGGAAGCAGCGGACAGTCCGAATCGAATCATTTTTGACGACTATCAGACGAATGATGAGGCTGCCCAGCAGATGATCTCAGCGACCAAGGCATTGACGGATCGTGCCCAAAACCGACTTTACGGTACGTTGTATGTCACCATGAGAGAGAACGCATTTCGTCAGTTCTACAGCAGCTTCACGAGCAGAGGCAATGATGTGGTTATTCTGAATGATGCAGGTGAGATTGTATCGTCCAATCGTGAAGAATGGATCGGTACCACTCAGCTCGAATTGCTGACTTATGCCAGAGAAATGAATAACGAAAGTGTAAAAGGTGTAAATGCGCGGGTCATGGATCAGGACAGTGTGGTGCTGTCCGAATACTTGCCCTTTTATCGGTTTTATATTGTAAACGTCGTCGATAAGGATCTCGCGATGGGGCAGCTGATTGACATGAAGACGATTGCTCTGATCTGTGCAGCTATTGTAGCCGGAGCGCTCATACTTGTGTTCCTTATTACGAATCAGATCACCAAGTCGCTGCGCCGACTTGTGAAGCAGATGTCCAATATAACCAAAAGTGATCTGGACAACTATATTCCAGTCAGTGGGAGTTATGAGAGTCGACAGTTAGGTCATGCCTACAATTACATGCTGGACGAACTGCATGATTATGTGGATCAGCTGGTACTTACACAGCGGGAGCAACGAAATGCCGAGCTGGCGGCGCTGCAAAGCCAGATTAATCCTCATTTCCTGTACAATACCCTCGCTTCCGTGAAAGTCCTGGTTCAGCAAGGCAACAAGGATAGGGCTGCCGAAACCATCAATGCGTTAATCTCCTTATTGCAGAATACGATTAGTAATGTGAGCGAGACGATAACGGTGGAGCAAGAAGTCGAAAACCTGAAGAACTATGTATTCATTAATCATGTCCGATACGGAGGGCGTATTAAAGCAGCCTTCTACGTAGCTCCGGATTGTACGCATTATCATGTGCCCAAACTGGTAATTCAGCCCTTTATCGAGAATGCCTTCTTCCATGGATTCATTTCCAAAGAAACAGGCACCATTCATGTAATGGTCTCCAGAGCCGGAGAGTCATTGATCTGCGAGATTATGGATAACGGGGACGGGATCGAAGGATTCTCCATGGGTGAGTCGCTCCCTAATCCGAAGAATAATCGGCAACTGTTTAGTGGCATTGGTATCCGGAATGTACATGACCGCATAGAGCTATTGTACGGGGCGCCTTATGGTGTAACCATAATGAGCAAACCGGGAGAGGGGACAAGGGTTACTGTTACACTCCCGTTGATTACAAGCTAAGCAATAGAATTGGATTGAAAGCAAGGTCGTTATTTTTATGGAAAAGATGGCTTTAATAGAAGGTCTTCCTAGGTTGTCGATGACAACATGGGAGGGCCTTTTTGTGCCTAGGGTCTAAGAATGTAGCCTGACTTGTAAAATTTTTAGATCAAAAAAGTACAAAATCAAAAGAAATTACAAAAAAACAAATTTAATGCAAGCGTTTTCTGTAAAGGTTTTCATTGTGGCAATAAGATGACAAATCCATACAAAATTATTACTAACGAATGAAGATTTGGGAATGATAAGATGACTATATCGAAAGCAACCGCTTTCAGAAAACGCAAACAAATTACACATAAAGATGTCGAAGGGGAGTTGAATCTTTTGAAAAAAATGTGGGTACTTATGCTCGTCACTGTCTTGCTGTTGTCGGCATGTTCTTCCGGTGGTGGAGGGAACACGGCAAGTGAGGGTGAAAAAACCTCCAATGAAATTACGATTTGGGCTTGGGATAAGGCGTTTAACGTCGCTGCATTAGAAACAGCAAAAGAAGCTTATCAAAAACAAAACCCTGATCTGAAAATTAACATCATTGAATATGCTCAAGCTGACATTATTCAAAAGCTGAATACAGGTTTGAACTCAGGAACAAGCAGCGGCCTTCCGAACATCGTTCTGATTGAAGATTACCGTGCCCAAAGTTTCCTGAACGCTTACCCTGATGCTTTCAAAGATATGTCTTCTACCATTAAAGCTTCCGATTTCGCAGAGTACAAACTGGGACCAACCGCTTTTGATGGCAAACAGTTCGGTGTTCCGTTTGACTCTGGTGTAACAGGTCTCTATTACAGAACAGATCTGCTGGAGCAAGCAGGCTACAAAGCAGCTGACCTTCAGGACATCACATGGGATGATTACATCAAAATCGGTAAAGATGTGAAAGCCAAAACAGGCAAAGATCTGATCACACTGGATCCTAATGATTTGGGTCTGATCCGTATGATGATCCAATCCGCAGGTTCATGGTATTCCAAAGAAGATGGAAAAACACCTGATTTGGCTGGCAACGCAGCGCTGAAAGAGGCGTTTGAAACCTACAAAGAGCTGATGGATGCAAATGTCGTGAAGTTGAACTCCGACTGGAGCCAATTCGTGGCAGCATTTAACAATGGTGATGTAGCTACCATTCCTACAGGGAACTGGATTACACCATCTGTTCGTCAAGAAGCATCCCAATCCGGCAAATGGGCGGTAGCACCACTTCCTAAAATGGCTGGACAATCGAATTCTGTACACGCATCCAACTTGGGTGGTAGCTCTTGGTACGTCATGAATAATGTTGCTGGTGCAGACCAAGCTGCTGATTTCATGGGTAAAACATTTGGTTCTGACAAACAATTGTATCAAGATTTGCTGAACAACATTGGTGCGATTGGCACGTACAAACCGGCAGCAGAAGGCGAAGCGTTTGATAAAGCCGACGAGTTCTTCGGTGGACAAAAAGTGTTTGCTGATTTTGCAAAATGGACACAAGAAATCCCTAGCGTAAACTACGGTATCAACACATATGCCATCGAGGACATTCTGGTTGTTGAAATGCAAAACTTCCTGAACGGCAAAGCAATTGATGACGTTCTGGCTGATGCACAGAAACAAGCTGAAGCACAATTAAACTAAGATGATCCACGGTAACTTATAGAACCCAAGGAAGCATCGGAGCCGTTCCACTGTCTGGCACAAGCAACAGCCGACCCGGACATGGTGAAGGCTCCCTGGGTTCTATCCATGTTACACGGAGAGAGAGGAGCCATACTGTGAAAGCCAAAGCCATGAATACAGGAGACAGTCTGCAAAAGAAAAATAATTTGACTGGATGGGCTTTTATATCGCTCGCTGTTATCGGGATCGTTGCATTTTACTTCTATCCGATGCTGCAAGCGCTGCTCTTATCGTTCAAGTCGGGTGTAGGAGCCAATCTTGAATTTACGGGCCTAGCTAACTATAAAAGATTATTCATTGATACAACGTTCCGTACTGCCGTATCCAATACATTTCTGTACTTGATCATTCAAGTACCTGTCATGATTATTCTCGGTTTGTTTATTTCCGTTTTATTGAATGACAGTACGTTGCGCTTCCGCAGCTTCTTTCGTACTGCTATCTTCCTGCCTTGCGTAACCTCTTTGGTTGCTTACTCTGTCGTATTCAAATATCTGTTCTCTTCTGACGGAATGGTTAACCAATTCCTGATGAATTTGCACGTGATTGCTGAACCGATTCAATGGATCACTGACCCGTTCTGGGCTAAAATTACGATTATAATCGCCGTTACTTGGCGTTGGACCGGATATAACATGATTTTCTATCTGTCATCTCTTCAGAACATTGATCAGTCGATCTATGAAGCTGCACGGATTGATGGCGCGAATGCTTTCACGCAATTTTTCAAAATTACCGTTCCATTGCTCAAACCGATTATCCTGTTCACCTCCATCACATCGACAATTGGTACATTGCAAATTTTCGATGAGATTATGAACATCACCAAAGGTGGTCCGGGTAATGCGACGATGTCCATCTCCCAGTACATCTATAACCTTTCGTTCAAATATTCACCGGACTTCGGATATGCGGCAACCGTTTCGTATTCCATCGTGCTGATGATTATCGTATTGTCCATTATCCAGTTCAAAGTGGCAGGTGAGAGAAATGGCTAAAGCAAAAGCGAAACGTATATTCACATATGTCTTTCTGTCCATCGTTGCATTTGTGTCCATCTTCCCGTTCTTCTGGATGCTTGTCAGTTCGACCAATGCTTCTGTAGATGTCACCAAAGGCAGATTGCTTCCTGGATCGGTTTTTCTTGATAACTTCAACAAATTGCTGGATTCGACCAATCTGGTACAGGCACTTGGAAATTCGGCGATTGTTTCCGTTATTTCCACGATTCTTGCCCTGTTGATTGGTTCCCTGGCCGGTTATGGATTCGAAGTATACCGGACGAAATCACGTGATATCGTATTTAACATTCTGTTGCTGTCCATGATGATTCCGTTCGCAGCGCTGATGGTTCCTTTATACCGAATGTTTGCTACGATCTCCGGTTTTGCACCGTTCATTGGAATCAACACCATGGCCGCAGTTATTCTGCCAACCATCACAACAGCGTTCCTGATCTTCTTCTTCCGTCAGAACACCAAAATGTTCCCGAAAGAGATGCTTGAAGCAGGCCGGATTGATGGTTTGAGCGAAATAGGCATCTTCCTGAAGATCTACATGCCAACGATGAAAACAACATATGCAGCCGCTGCGATCATCACATTCATGAGCAGCTGGAATAACTACCTGTGGCCGCTCGTAGTGCTGCAAACGCCAGACCAACAGACGATTCCGCTGCTAATCTCGAACCTCGGTTCCAGTTATTCACCGGATTATGGTGTCATCATGACCGCTATCGTCATCGCAACATTACCGACAGCCCTTGTATTCTTCATTATGCAAAAACACTTTGTCGCAGGTATGGTTGGTTCCGTCAAATAATTTCATCATCAACAAACCGTCTGAATGGACGTCAATGCAGAAAAGAGAGAAGAGGACGCCAGACTTGGTGTTCCTCTGTCTTTCTGTTTGTTTATGTTTGTTTCGTAAAAGGAAAATAAGAATCTGTACTGAATAAGTAATAAATATATTTGTTTCAAGAGGGAGAGAGAGCCGAATGAAAGCAACACATGCAGATATTAACTGGCTTGGTGATGTAAGCATTTTTGAAGTAAACCGCCTTAACGCTTACTCGGATCATCGCTATTACCGTACTATGGAAGAAGCGAAAGCATCCGGTGCAATGGCTATGCGCTACAATCTTAACGGTACGTGGAAATTTAATTATGCAATTCGTCCGGATTGCCGCCCCGAAGCTTTTTATAAGCAGGAATTCTCCAGTGCCGGTTGGGATGATATTGAAGTGCCGGGGCATATTCAGCTTCAAGGGTACGGTCAGATCCAATACGTAAATACCCAGTACCCTTGGGATGGATTAAACGATCTGCGTCCACCTGCATTACCTCAGGACCAAAACCCGGTAGGCAGTTATATTCGCACATTCCATTTGCCAGCAGACTGGCAGAACAGTCCGGTATATATTTCGTTTCAGGGTGTAGAATCTGCATTCTATGTGTGGCTTAACGGACAATTTGTTGGATACGGGGAAGACAGCTTTACGCCATCCGATTTTGATCTGACACCATTCCTGCAGGACGGAGAGAATAAACTGGCTGTTGAAGTGTATCAACGCAGCACAGGCAGTTGGTTGGAAGATCAGGATTTCTGGCGGTTCTCCGGCATTTTCAGAGATGTGTATTTGTATACTGTGCCAGCTGCGCATATTCGCGATGTACGGGTTGTGACGGATCTGGACAAGTCTTATACCCATGGCACGTTAAACGTTGATCTAAAACTTGAAGGAAAAGCTGCTGCTGGAGCCAAAGTGGAGGCTGAACTGCGGGATGCTGAAGGCAACACGGTGAAAACATTTGGTGGGATTGAAGTTACCAATGGTCTGGTGAGTCTTCGTGAGGAGATTGGCAAAGTAAACCTGTGGAGCGCGGAGATTCCTTACCTGTATCGCCTGTACATTCAAGTATATGATGAAGCAGGCGAGCTGTTGGAAGTTGTACCTCAGGCCGTTGGCTTTCGTACATTTGAAATGATCGATAAAGTGATGCACATCAACGGTAAACGTATCGTTTTCAAAGGGGTAAACCGTCACGAATTCAATCCGCGTCGCGGACGTGCTGTAACCAAGGAAGACATGCTGTGGGATGTTCAGACGATTAAACAAAACAATATGAACGCTGTTCGCACATCTCACTATCCAAACCAAAGCCTATGGTATGAACTGTGTGATGAATATGGATTGTATGTGATTGATGAAATGAACCTTGAGACACACGGATCATGGCAGAAACTGGGTGCAGTTGAGCCTTCATGGGTTATTCCTGGCGATCATCCAGAGTGGCATGATATCGTTATGGATCGCGCGGTGTCGATGGTGGAGCGGGATAAAAACCATCCGTCCATTCTGATCTGGTCTTGTGGTAACGAGTCTCATGGTGGTGAAGTGATTTATAAAGTTTCGCAATATTTCAAATCGGCTGATCCTACACGTCTTGTTCACTATGAAGGAGTCTTCCATGACCGTCGCTTCAACGATACGAGTGATATGGAATCACGCATGTATGCCAAACCGGCGGACATTGAGGAGTTCCTTAACGCGAATCCGGAAAAACCATATATCAGCTGTGAGTACATGCATGCCATGGGTAACTCCATTGGCGGTATGCATAAGTATACGGAACTGGAAGACAAGTATCCGATGTATCAGGGCGGATTCATTTGGGATTACATTGATCAAGCCATTTACAAAAAAGATCGTTACGGCAAGGAGTTCCTTGCTTATGGTGGAGATTTCGGTGATCGTCCTTCGGACTATTCGTTCTGTGGAGACGGCATTGTGCACGCAGACCGCAGAGTGTCTGCCAAGATGCAGGAAGTTAAATTCCTGTACCAGAACATCAAGCTGTTCCCGGATCGGGAAGGTGTGAAAATCGTTAACGGTAATTTGTTCGCGGACACGTCTGAATTCGAACTGGTATACAGTCTGGATCGTGAAGGTCATGAAGTGCTGCGTGGAACGCTGGAGGTAAACGTGGGCCCACAAAGCGAGACCGTTGTGAAACTTCCACTTGATGTGGATTCTCTTGCTGGTGGGGAATATGCAGTGAATACCGCGTTTGTATTAAAAGCAGCAACATTGTGGGCAGAAAAAGGCGAGGAAGTTGCCTTTGGACAGTTTATATTCGCCCAGGACAAGTCGGAAACTGCGGTGCCCGATTTGAACCTGACAAATGAAATTGATGTCGTTGAAGGGGACGTTAATATCGGGGTAAGGGTAGGCCAGACCCATGCCCTGTTCTCCAAGGCTTTCGGAACTTTGGTATCGCTGAAGCTGTCAGGTCAAGAGACGATTGCACAGCCTCCAATGCCGTTGTTCTGGCGTGCGACCACCGATAATGATAAGGGTACTGCCATGGGCTTCGAGCTTGGGGCTTGGTATGCTGCAAGTTTGCTGCCTAGATGTGTGAACTGGAAAGCGGAACAAAACCCGGATCAATATCGGATCGAATTCACGTACAAACTTAATATTTCGGCAGATGTACAAGTGAAAGTGGCTTATACCGTGCGTGCAGATGGTAGTGTGCATGTGCATAATACGTATAAAGGAGCGGCAGGTCTGCCGGATCTTCCGATTCATGCCCTCTCGTTCAAGACATCACCGGAGTTTGAAAATGTGGAATGGCTGGCGATGGGACCGGAAGAAAATTATGCGGACCGTGCATTTGGCGCTCGTCTGGGTATCCATGACAGTAAGGTGGCGGATACCGTTGCTCCATATCTTGTACCGCAGGAGTCGGGCAACCGTACGGGTGTACGTTGGGCCAAATTGACCGACAACGCAGGACGTGGCTTCAAAATTGAATCGGCTGGCGTTCCGGTCGAGCTGAATGTATCTCCATATACGGCATTCGAGCTGGAGAATGCTCAACATGCATATGAGCTGCCTCCGGTGCATTATACGGTTGTAACGGTAGCCGGCAAACAAATGGGCGTAGGTGGCGACGATAGCTGGGGCGCACCGGTTCATCCGGAGTACCGCATCGTCTCGGACGGCGAACTGCAATTTGAATTTGTCATTCGTGCGCTGTAATAAAGCTGTATAAGATGTAGATAAAGGACAGAGGTCTCCGCAATTTGGGGGCCTCTGTTTGCTGTTACAGCTGATGAGCTATGAAACCGCTACCGTATCTGTCGCGTACTGTACTGGACATGGATAAAGGGGGGGCTTATATTGAGCAGAAAAGCAAAGACAGGTGTATGGGTAACGATTCTAGTCATACTAGGAATCATCGTGGGATGCTTCATCTGGTATTTCAACACGGCTTCAGGTGAACGTGCGCTGAAAACGATGCGGTCCAACAACTCCGGTGGTCTGGAGCGTGTGGTCAACGTATACAGTAATTCGGGAGAATTGATTCACACGTATGAGGGTAAGATTGATTTGCAAGATACGGAGTATGGGAACAAAGTACTTTTTGATCTGGATGGCAAACGGATTGTGATCTATAACGCGACAGTGATTAGTGAAGAGAAGTAAATGAGAGGCGGTGCAAGAGTTCAGGCAGAGCATTCCGATGACACTCTTTCGCTCATCTGGTAAAATTAAGGAAATGAAATTGAGAGGTGATGAGAGGCATGTTCATGGAGATGTTGTTGGCCTTGATTGCCATACTGGGAATGGGCGCATTTTATTGCTTAATCGCTTATTTCCTGATTCGTCTCATTTCCAGAAAAGCATTCAAGCGCACGTTAACCAAGTATGAAACAATTGAAATATTGGTATGGGCAGCAATGGTTTTCTTTGCTATTGTGATGATTAAGTATCAGTCATGGAATATATTGTTGCCTGTAGTTCTCCTCATGGTTTCAATGATTAACCTGCGCCGTTCAAATCGGAAATACAAAGAGATGAACAAAGAGGAGCTTTAATATGATACTGGATAAGTCGACAGACACCTCAGGGTTAACACAGGTTGCCGTACTTTCGGATGAATTACAGCCTGTTTTTGATAAAGCAGAAACTAAATATCAAGCGTGTGACATTGAGCTGTTTTTTGTTTTCAGATGTCTGCCAGAAGAATATGAGAGAAAATCGACGGTCAGGTATGCGAAGAAGGACAATACGATTTATTTTGATATGACGGTCAGTGAGGATCAGTATAAAACGTTTAGCAAAAGCAGACAGCGATATGAGCTGAGTCATTATTTCTATGCCTTTCTGAGCGACAAACTAAAGAAATATAAGATAAAAAACTTGGATCATACGGAATTTATGAATGACATGAAAAAATGGCTTGAAGATATTGGATGGTTACAGACCGAAATGGAAGCCAGTATGGATGAATATGGGGAATAGTGTTGTCTGAGGGCAACGGTTTTATAATTGTTCAATACGGTTATGGTACATAATAATGATAACAAAAAGAAGCCCTCTTTCGAGAGCTTCTTTTTCATGGGAGAGGAGAAACCGGACGAAGAGCTTATGGGGAAACGTAAGTCTTCTCCGCGGTTGTCTACGACACTTGTGATGTCGATAATTACAGGATGGCCGGAAAGTTTCCTTTTTATACATATGCGTCAACAATTCGTCAACAATTTTCTTGAGTGAAAGCAGACGCACTATTTTTCAAACTGAACCCGATTGTGGTACGATAGCTTTATCAATAAACTTACATAGAGAGAAAAGGTGACTCATCAGTGAGAGTGGTATCTGGGAGTGCGAAAGGCAGACCGCTGAAGGCTGTTCCTGGCACAGGAACGCGGCCGACCACCGACAAGGTGAAGGAAGCGTTGTTTAGTATGATTGGCCCTTATTTTGAGGGCGGCACAGCATTGGATCTGTTTGCAGGCAGTGGTGGTCTCGGGATTGAGGCGCTGAGCCGCGGCATGGACAAGGCTGTTTTTGTTGACTTGGAATCGAAAAGTATTGAAGTGATCCGTGCAAATCTGAAAGCAACCAAGCTGGAAGATCAGGCGGCCATATACCGGAATGATGCCAGTCGTGCATTGAAGGCGCTCGCCAAGCGAAGCACAAAATTTGATCTCGTATTTCTTGATCCGCCCTACCGTATGAAAAATGGGGACGAGTTAATGCTTACGATGCATGAGCTGGGCTTGCTTGAACCGGAAGCGACCATCGTGCTTGAATATGAATCCAAATATAGTTACCCTGAGCAATTCGGCCCGTTTGAACAAACGCGCAAGGCATTGTATGGGGAGACAGCTGTATCCATCTATTATTATGCACCTGCTGCAACAACCGAAGATGGAGAACCTAGCACAGCGGAAGAGGAGGCTCCTCATGAGTGAAATGATACATCGTCAGGAACGAATTGCCGTATATCCAGGGAGTTTTGATCCCGTAACGATGGGCCATCTGGACATTATTGCCCGGGCGTCGAAGCAGTTTGATCGCGTCATTGTGGCTGTATTGAATAATATGAGCAAAAATCCATTATTTACGGTGGAAGAACGCAAAAGTCTAATTACTGAGGTTACGAGTCATCTGCCTAATGTAGAGGTGGACAGCTTCCGTGATCTGACGGCAAATTATGTACGGCAAAAAGATGCGCAGGTCATTGTCCGCGGTATCCGCTCGGTGACAGATTTTGAATATGAGCTTCAGCTGGCTTCGACGAACAGCAAGTTAAATCCGGATGCGGAAACCATTTTTATGATGACGAATCCGAAATACTCTTATCTGAGTTCCAGCATCGTCAAGGAAATTGCCCACTACCACGGAGATGTCACCGATCTGGTTTCACCTGAAGTGGAAGCTGCGCTGCGTCAGAAAATTAACGAGAAAACCGGCGGTTAAACCAGAAAGTCAGCCCGGACAGGCTGATCATGACGGTGAGCAGCAATGCCAGACCGATACAGGCAGCAGGGAAACCACTCCAGACGGCTTCGATAATGTCGGAGCTGTTCATGCCTACAAGAGATTGCTTGGGTAAGAATGGTGCCAAACCATTGCCTGAATTAGTCTGAAACGTGGCCAAGACCTCGGAGCTGTAACGGCTGAATGGCAGCCACAGCAGCAAGCTGGTGAAAAATGCAACCAATGCATGAAGCACCCGGATTCCGGCAAAATACAACATGGACGTTGCGGCAAGTCCTGCAGCTTTCAGCACGGCTGAGACTTGCAGATGAGAGCATAGACCTCCCCAGCCGAGAACTGCAGCAAGCAAAGACATTAGCAGAATGGGTATGAATGGGCTCTGACTCAGATGATAGGTTCCCAGATGGAGCTCCAGCAGGGAGGGCCAAAAAGCAACTGAAGTACCGGGGGTGATATAGAGGGTGAGCAGCCGAACAAACACGGCAAACACAATCATATATCCTCCGGTCATCATTAAGGTTTGTACAGCTTGGGAGACTGTGTCACCAAGCAATTTGCCGAACCCGCGCCCGTCACGTTCCTGGGCTTCGCGCGCTGCAAGCATCATTTGCGACCATAGGCTCCGTCGTTTGGACGAAGAAGGGTTTGCAGATGAGTGCTTTTCCCCTTTTGATTCTTTGGGTAGGAGACGCACTCCGATCATGGTGGCGATCCAGCCACTAACCCAATGAACAATCAAAAGGAAATATCCGGCCGCAGGCTGGTGAAGAAAAGCAGCACCAATGACAAGTATAATCATCAGTGGATTGGCGAAATGAGATGCTGCTGCGACAATACCCGCCTGTTTGGCGGTAATTTGTTGATCCTGCACTAAGCGGGAGGCGGTATCCGCTCCTGCCGGAAAGCCGCCGCACATGCCGACAGTAATAGCCAGTCCGGCTTTTCCTGGCAGACGGAACCAGCGCTGCATCAATGGCCCAAGCAAGACGCCAAGCGCGTGGGTAAAGCCGAACGCAGTCAGCATTTGGGATAACATCAGGAATGGAAGCATGGCAGGAAAGATGATTTTCCACCAAATGTCCAAACCTTGAATAGAGGCATCAAATGCATCTTTTGGAGATACAACTACTGCAATTACCAGCATTAAAGCGCCGGTACTCATAAGTACCGTTCGTAACGGTCCTGAGCCCGTAACTTCGCTCTGCATTGTCATTGTTTCACCTCATATGGATAGTGCCGTATACACTCGGCCAGGATTAGTTGTGGACGGCCGAATGACGTCCGTGGACGCTTCGGCCTTGACCGGATAAGCTACTGTAAACAGCGGCCTATCCGGCCTGTACCATTGTATGCAAAAGCATGAGAGTGTTAGACTTATAATTATTGAAAGATACGCAAAGAACGGGGGCTCATGCAATGAATCGGATTCGGAAATCTGGCGGATTCAGAGCTTCGATCTTTGTGATCGTGGTCGCTCTGGTCGTCTATGTTGCGGTATATATGCCAACGCCATATATCATTTATATGCCTGGTAGTGCCGACGAAGTAAAACCTATGGTTACCGTGAAAGAGGGAGATACTGAGGAACGCGGTGTGTTTATGATGACGACAGTGTCGGCAACATACGCCAATGTGTTTTTGCTAGGAACCTCCTTGTTTAATCGAAATGCTCAAGTGGATAAAAAAGAAGATCGGCTTCGCGGCAAAAGCGAAGCGGAATATTCCGCTGAACAGGTCTGGTTCATGAGTGACTCACAATCCTCTGCAATGGAGGCTGCTTATGAGCAGGCGGGAGTGAAATACTCCATTGTTCCTGAGCATATTTTTGTGTTCGGGTTGTCCGAGGATCCAAAACCTAAGGGAGATATTGAGCCTGGAGATATTATTTTAGGTGTGGACGGAACGGCGACTCCCGACAATACGGTGCTGTCTGAGCAGTTAAAGAACAAAAAGGTCGGAGATACGGTTGAGATGCAATTGGAGCGAGGTGGAGAGACCATCAGCCGCGACGTTCAATTGATTGAAGTAAAAGACAGCAAAACCGGTGAAGTTCGTCCGGCACTGGGTGTCATGATCGGAGCGGTTCAGAAGGTGAAAGCAGAAGATCCGGATAAACAGATATCCTTCACGGATACTCAGGTAGGTGGCCCATCTGCCGGACTGATGTTCACCCTGGAGATTTACAATCAGTTGACTCCTGGAGATTTGACGAAAGGTCACCGGATTGCTGGAACAGGCACCATTAACAAAGAAGGTGTGGTTGGTGCAATTGGTGGCGTTGTGCACAAAATTGTTGCGGCAGACCGGAAAGAAGCTGAGTTTTTCTTTGTGCCGAAGGACAATTACAAAGAAGCAGAAGCCAAGGCTGAGCAGATTGGTACCAAAATGAAACTCATTCCTGTCAGCACGGTGGAAGATGCGCTGGCTTATCTGAAAACCTTGTCTGTCAAATCCTAAAACAATTATTACTAGTGAGCAGTATGCCTTGAACAAAGAATAGTAGGATAATGTCAAATCCCCCTATTGCAACGATTCCGAATCGGTGTGCAGTAGGGGGATTTTGTTTTGGGTAATCGATATTAAACAACGATTATCAACAGAGTTTGATCAATCTTATACCCGTAGATCAGGATTGCATCAATCCAGGTACAAGCTTGGGCATCCGTCAAAAAACTTATGAGTCGAACCAATTGAATAGTGTTGAGGACTTCAAAATCGTTTATGTTGAACCGGCTATGGATAGGACTGAACGTAGAGTTAGAGCCTCACAGGTGGTTCATAGTAGTCGCTGTACATCATACGTGTATCGGTGTGTTGGCAGGCGAGTGCATATGCTGCCTGAGCTTGTACATCCAGTTCCAACTGGTTATGGACAAAGGTTGATGGTTTCAGCAGAACGGGCAGAGAAGCCGTCTTTTTCATCTGTTTCAAAAGGCCCTGTCCTTGTGCATTGAACCCAAGTACTCGAAGATATGCTGGCCCTTCAGCGAGCTTCTCAGGCGAACATTCGGCCTTGGTATGATTCAGCAGGATATGGGTCAGCATGCGCTGTAGCTTTGTACGGGTGTAGCGTTTCGTCTTGAGTTCGTTCAGCAACGCCTCAACTGAAGGCTCCGGGAGCTGAGCGAGCGTGCGGCTCAGCCTGTGTTCGAGTCCTTCCGTCACCTCGGCGATCTGCTCCAGCTCGGAGGCACGGCGTGTGGCCGCGATGTGCAGCAGCGGCTGCGCCAAGCGCTCCCAGTGCACGGGAGCGCGCCCTTCCTGCCATTCGCGCCGCAGAATGGCAAGGGTTGCCGCCGGCACGTATGGCGCGGCGGCTTCGGGCCCGTCCTCCATCAGCAGGCGGCGGACGGCGGTTGCACTGGCGATCGCCCCCGGTCCGGGCGTCGCCTCATGATACGCGGCACCGGTACGCGCCGCCGTAAAAGGCCTGATCGCGCTGCCGAGCCGTTGCAGCGCGATCAGGTAGTGCAGCCCAAGCGAATTGTTGGGCTGCCCCAGCAGTGCAGCGGCGTCGTTTGCATCGACGCCGCCAGGCGCCAGCGCTGCCGCCGCACCTGCGTATGCGGCGGGATAGCTGGCGCCTTCCCGCAGGCGGCGCGCGATATCCTCGCGCAGCCCTGCGGGCTCCACAGCCAGCACGCGCGCAATGCGCTGCAGGCTGTCCAGGTCGCCGGACTCGCTGCCGAAGCAGAGCGAGTCCACCACGCCTGTGCGGTGCAGCAGAGACACCGCACCAAAGGCGAACCACTCGGCCGGTTGTACAGCATAAGCAACCGGCAGTTCAAGTACCAGATCGGCGCCAGCATGGAGCGCCATCTCCGTCCGTGCCCTTTTGCCCACGATGGCAGGTTCGCCGCGCTGGAGGAAAGGGCCGCTCATTACAGCCACAACAACGTCTGCTCCACTGAGCCGCCTGGCTTCGCTTAGGTGATAGACATGTCCGTTATGTAAAGGGTTATATTCAACAATGACGCCAACGGCTTTCATATGAGAACGCGCTCCTTTCGGTAAACATACAATTGGTGAAAAATCCTTCACTTCCTAGCCCGATAATATACGAGCTCATGTTGTTCCATAATAGGACATGGGTATGCCTTTGTTCAAATCATATCGCAGTGTACACACCGAAAAAGAAAAGAATCATTCTCGTGATATAGCCCGAACCTACCTTCAAAATGCATGACTTGTAGTTTGACTTATAGTAAGTCTATAATGTATCAGACATCGAACGCGGATTAGGCTCGTCATTTTCAAAAAGGGTGTAAAGTTAAAAGTGTTGACAAACGTCTTGAAAAATCGGTATAATGATTTTTGTTTGTTAAGTCAATTTCATAATACTTTTAACGATGAATCGTCAGAATACATACAGTCAAGAATATGATGTGTTGCAAGAGTCAGGCTTGACCTGTATAACTGTCGTAAGGCGTTTAACTTACATTATGAGATTGGTTTCGTTTGGAGTGATGGGAAATGTTAATGCCATTTCGCAAAGTGGCTACCAGTGACCAACCCCTGCAGTTCAATGAACAGTGGGATATCAAGGATCTGGTTTCTAACCGACAGGATATCACAGCCGTTACCCCGCTGACTGCGGATTTATCTGCAGAACAGAGAGAGGGCGACGTTGTGGATGTTCATGGCAAACTGACAGTAGGAGTGGACATGTTATGCTCCCGGTGTCTTAAGCCGATTAATGAACATTTTCATATTGATTTTCATGAGCAATTCAAGCAGGGGAAACAGCCAGAGGAATTGCCCGAAGACGATGATACTTTCTACGTGGATGGAGAGAGCGTTGATCTGAAAGGTTATGCCGAGGAAGCTTTTCTGCTGGATCTTCCGTTTATACCGCTATGCAGCGATACATGCAAAGGGTTATGCCCCAAGTGTGGCCATGAGCTGAACGAAGGTGACTGCGGTTGTGATAACCAAGTTATCGATCCGCGGCTTGCAGGGCTCAAGGATTTTTTTAAATGAGCATGAGTGAAAATCGAACGTAACAACTACCTGCAAAGGTTGATTTTGATAAGGAGGTGGGAATAATGGCAGTACCTCAACGGAGAACGTCCAAGACGCGTCGCGACAAACGTCGCACTCACTTTAAATTGGCTGTACCGGGCATGGTGAAATGTGAACAATGTGGCGAACTTAAACTTAGTCACCACGTGTGCAAAGTGTGCGGAACGTACAAAGCAAGAGAGATCATCTCTCAATAATAGCTAGACATCAAGTAGCACTTCATTTCGATGAGGTGCTACTTTTTTTAGACTATAGGATCGCAAAAGTGATCCCTTCTACCTGTATTCTATCTCCTTGAATAATGTTCAATATACGTTTTGATATTTTAGTAAGGCTCATTACGGTTTATGTTCGGGACAGTGAAGCCAGGCTCCGCAAGGCAGGATTGTTTTTGTGCAGCCAGCCTTTCTTTTTGACACGGGATGAGATATACTATAGTTTAGTACCAGGTTCTAAGATTTGACGTTACATAAACTTGAACCATGATTCGTGTGAGAAGCCCCTGCTGAACAGGGATGCAACTATAGAAGCAACGTGAATGAAAATTGAACTGACCGGATTGGGCGGTTCCTTAAACGATACAGCGGGGGGTGTCAGGCATCGAACGTGTACCGAAGAGACAGAGGCAGCAGCAGTTAACCAAAATGATCGAAGACAACCCGTTTGTGACGGATCAGGAACTGACACGCCAATTGAAGGTGAGTATTCAGACGATTCGTCTCGACAGACTGGAGCTTGGGATTCCCGAGCTTCGGGAGCGAATGAAACTGATGGCGGAGCGTTCCTATGATCAGGTGCGCTCCTTGCCCCTGCATGAGATTATCGGTGATATTGTGGACCTGCAGCTGGACAAGAGCGGGATCTCCTTGTTTGAGATTAAGGAAGAACACGTATTTTCAAGAACGGGCATTGCTCGAGGGCACTATGTTTTTGCACAGGCCAACTCGCTGGCTGTAGCCGTTATTAATGACGAGATTGCTTTGACAGCTTCCGCAGACATTCGTTTTGTCCGTTCGGTCCATTTGTCTGAGAAATGTATTGCGAAGGCTTATGTGCGATCGATCTCGGGTCAAAAGGGCAAAGCCAAAGTGGAAGTATTCACTTATGTCGGTGAAGAAATGGTGTTTCAAGGCAACTTTGTAATCTACCGTTCAGGTGGAGAAGACAGCATAGAAGGAGGTCATTTGGGATGAAAATCGTCATTGATGCCATGGGAGGCGATAACGCCCCTGTGGCAACAGTAGAAGGTGCGATCGCCGCGGCTACGGAATGGGCGGATACACAGATCGTCCTGGTCGGTGATGAAGCCAAGCTGGAACCTCTTCTGAGTCAGTCAGGTGCCAAACCTGCTAATCTGACTATTCGGCATGCTTCCGAAGTGATCGGTTCGGATGATGAACCGGTGAAGGCAGTTCGTCGCAAGAAGGATGCCTCCATGGTGGTTGCGGGTCGTATGCTTAAGGAAGGCGAAGCAGACGCCATGATCTCTGCGGGCAATACCGGAGCATTGATGACTGCCGGTTTGCTTGTAGTAGGCCGTATGGAAGGGATTGAGCGCCCGGCGCTTGCGCCCATGATTCCAACAATCGATGATGTGGGTGTACTTGCACTTGATCTCGGTGCGAATATGGATGCCAAACCGGAACACCTCGCACAGTATGGTCTGATGGGGAGCTTGTATCGGCAAAAAGTGCAGGGAATCGCGTCACCAAGAGTGGGCCTGCTCAATGTGGGAACGGAGCCTGGTAAGGGGAATGAGTTGACCAAACATGCCTATCCATTGCTGGAGCAACTTCCAATTCGTTTTGTTGGTAACGTAGAGGCCCGTGATGTGCTTACAGGCGCATGTGATGTGCTTGTATGTGATGGATTTGCCGGAAATATATTGCTCAAATCGCTCGAAGGCACAGCTGGTGCCATTTTCGCTCTGCTTAAGGAACAATTCTCATCATCGCTCAAAAGCAAACTGGCTGCTGCTGTGCTTATGCCTGAGCTGCGCGGTTTGAAACGGAAACTGGATTATACCGAGCATGGCGGTGCACCACTCCTCGGTTTGAGCAGACTTGTGGTGAAAAGTCATGGATCGGCTGATGGCAATGCCATCAAAAATGCTGTGCGCCAAGCACGAATTGCAGTACAGAACCAGCTGGTGGAGAGCATATCTAAGGAAATTAGCGGGAAGTGAGTGACGACATGAATAATTTGCGCCCGGTAGGGGTTATCGGTACAGGTAAATATGTACCTGAGAAAATTTTGACAAACAGCGATTTGGAGAAAATGGTTGATACGAATGATGAGTGGATTGTCAGTCGTACAGGAATCAGGGAGCGTCACATCGCTGCACCGGATCAGGCGACTTCGGATCTGGCATACGAGGCAGCTATTAAAGCACTTGAATCTGCTGGCATGACTGGCAGTGATCTGGATCTGATTATTGTGGCAACCATTACGGCGGATTCTTCATTCCCTTCTACTGCTTGTATTTTGCAAGATAAGCTTGGTGCCAAGGGCGCTGCGGCATTTGACTTGTCTGCTGCCTGCTCCGGATTTGTATACGGTCTGGCAACAGCAACGAGCTTTATCCAAAGCGGCATGTACAACAATGCACTTGTTATTGGTGCAGATTGTTTGTCTCGTATTACTGACTATACCGACCGTAATACCTGTGTGCTGTTTGGCGACGGAGCGGGCGCGGTTATCGTTGGTGAAGTGCCGGAAGGCCGTGGATTTAAATCATTCGATCTTGGAGCTGAAGGTGCGGGCGGAAGCCTGCTTCAAATGGAGGGCGGAGGTTCACGTCTGCCTGCATCCGTAGAAACGGTTGAGAACAAAAAACATTACATTTACATGAATGGCCGTGAAGTGTTTAAATTTGCAGTACGGGTAATGGGTACAGCGACAGTCGAAGTGCTGCGCAAGGCTGGCCTGGAACGTACCGACGTGGATCTGTTTGTTCCCCACCAAGCCAATATCCGGATTATCCAATCTGCAATGCAGCGGCTTGAGCTTCCTGAAGAGAAAGTTGTAGTCAACGTGGATAAATACGCCAACACATCTGCAGCATCCATTCCGCTTGCTTTGGTAGAAGCTGCTGAAGAAGGCCGTATGAAAGCCGGAGATACCGTGCTTATGGTTGGTTTTGGCGGCGGATTGACGTGGGGCGCATCAGTACTCGTTTGGTAATCTAGACAGCTGGGAGAGATGAATTGGATGGGTAAAATAGCATTTGTATTTCCCGGACAGGGATCGCAGACTGTGGGCATGGCCAAGGACGCGTATGAGTCTGTGCCTGCGGCAACAGAGATTTTTCGCACAGCCGATGAAACGCTAGGTTTCTCGCTGAGCAATCTTGTTTTTGAAGGACCAGAGACCGAGTTGAAACAGACATCAAATACGCAGCCGGCTCTGTTAACAGCAAGTGTTGCATTGCTTGAGGTTTTTAAAGAAAAAGGAATACAGCCTGATTATACGGCCGGACACAGTCTGGGTGAATACAGTGCACTGGTCGCGGCGGGTGTTCTTTCGTTCGCGGACGCGGTAAGCATTGTTCGGGCACGCGGTCAATACATGGAACAGGCTGTTCCTGGTGGACAGGGTGCAATGGCTGCGGTATTGGGTGCGGATCGGGAAGCGCTGGGGGTGCTTTGCCGGGACGTATCCGAAAGTGGTCATGCCGTTGAACTTGCCAACATCAACTGTCCGGGACAAATCGTGATTTCCGGTGTGAAGGAAGGGGTAGCTGCTGTCGCTGAACGGGTTAAGGAAGCAGGCGGCAAACGTGCCATCACACTTGAAGTAAGCGGTCCGTTCCATTCTTCCTTAATGAAGGATGCAGCAGAGAAGCTGGCTGAGAAACTGAAAACTGTTTCGTTCTCACCCGGGGCGGTTCCTGTAGTCGCGAATGTGACTGCAAGACCTGTAGAGGACGGTAAGGTTCAGGATTTATTGACAGCTCAGGTCTATTCTCCGGTTTTATGGGAAGACAGTGTGACATGGCTTATTGAGCAAGGTGTAGATACCTTTATCGAGATTGGCTCTGGCAGTGTGTTAACAGGTTTGATTAAAAAAACAGATAAAACCGTTAAACTGTACAATGTAAACAGTCTTGAGACGCTCGAAGCAACGGCAGCTGCACTAATTTGATTAACCATGATTAGATTTGGGGAAAGGAGGAATGATTATGTCTAAACCATTACAAGGCAAAAATGCGCTCGTTACCGGTGCATCCCGTGGTATCGGGCGTAGTATTGCACTCGCTTTGGCCGAGGCAGGCGCCAACGTGGCCGTGAATTATGCGGGCAGTCAAGCGTCAGCTGAGGAAGTAGCGGAAGCGATTCGCGCCAAAGGTGTCCAGGCAATTACGATTCAAGCGAATGTGGGCCAGATGGACGAAGCCGAACAAATGGTCAAAGCTACGATTGAAGCGTGGGGCAATGTTGATATTCTTGTTAACAATGCTGGAATTACCCGTGATAATCTGATCATGCGTATGAAAGAAGAGGAATTTGATCAGGTAATCGAAACTAATCTCAAAGGTGTGTTTAACTGTCTTAAGGCGGTTACGCGTCCAATGATGAAGCAACGGTCTGGTCGAATTATCAATATCTCCTCTGTTGTGGGTGTGCTCGGAAATGCTGGACAAGCAAACTATGTTGCTGCCAAGGCAGGGGTCATCGGTTTGACGAAGGCATCTGCACGTGAGCTTGCCTCCCGCGGCATCACAGTTAACTGCGTTGCACCAGGATTTATCGAGACCGATATGACGAAGGATTTGTCCCAGGAGATCGTGGACAACATGTTGAACGGTATTCCGTTGTCCCGTCTGGGCCAGCCGGATGAAATCGCCGGTGTTGTCACGTTCCTGGCTTCAGAAGCTTCATCTTATATGACAGGGCAGACACTGCATGTTGATGGTGGCATGTACATGTAATTCTTCCCGGACTTGAACAATAGTCGGGGAACAGGCGCTGGACGATCCGAAATGCCGGAAAAAGGCCGGGTTCCCCGGCCGGGAGCCGCATATGTCTTCTATGGCATTTTGCCTGCGATTCTCGTATAATACCAAGGAGGAGGTGAACCGGATGTCCGATGTATTGGAGCGTGTAAAACGCATCGTCGTCGACCGCTTGGGCGCAGACGAAGCTGAAGTTACACTTGAAGCATCTTTCAAAGAAGATTTGGGTGCTGATTCTTTGGATGTAGTGGAATTGGTCATGGAATTGGAAGATGAATTCGATTTGGAAATCTCTGATGAAGATGCAGAAAAAATCACGACCGTAGGTGAAGTTGTAAACTACATACAATCTCATACCTAAAGTCAATTCAGTCCCGCACCTGTTTTCGAACAGGCGGGACTTCTCATCATTCATTGGTTTTTCTCATTCCGCAAGCGGCGCAGGTCAAACGGATCTTCGGGTCCTGTTTGGCTAGACGTCTGCTTGCGGATATTCCCACAAAATACTTGCGTAATGCAGTCGATATAGAGGTGAGTCGGTTTGAAACAAAGAGTTGTAATTACCGGAATGGGCGTAATGACATCGCTTGGAAAAGATTTGGAAACGTTCTGGGGCAGTTTAATGGCAGGCAAGTCCGGAATCTCTCAGATTGAGGCGTTTGATGTAAGTGAATACACCACTCAAATTGCAGCCGAAATCAAGGATTTCAACCCGGAAGAGTACATGGATCGCAAAGATGCACGTAAGATGGACCGTTTTGTTCAGTTTGCTGTAGCAGCTGGTTTCAAAGCCGTTGAAGACAGTGGTCTCAAAATTGACGAGAACATTGATGCAGAGCGTTTCGGTGTGTCGATCGGATCGGGTATCGGTGGATTGGGTACTTGGGAGGACCAACATAATGCATTGCTGCAAAAAGGTCCTAA